>Ga0081539_10002779_pt1 | contig 23531 bp, 17 predicted proteins | sample TabmetS4T2R2_FD_71023 | JGI IMG/M metagenome (GOLD analysis project Ga0081539, IMG submission 71023) | Tabebuia heterophylla rhizosphere microbial communities from the University of Puerto Rico - S4T2R2 | ecosystem: Host-associated > Plants > Roots > Rhizosphere ...
AACGGGAGTCGGCCCTGCCAAACTCCCCGGGCACCCTGCTGCTCGTCACGCACGCCCGCCGCATGCTGGCAGCCGTACACACCAACCGCCACCTGGAAGTGGCGGACGGAGTGGTGACGGATCGCTAACCCAGCGCCACCGCCAACCCGGCACAAGCGCAAGCCAACGGACCACCGGTTGGTGATGGGTGGGCGGTGGTGAACGAGGGCGATGGGCCCCGCGCAATCGCAAGCCAACCGACCGCCGCCGCCCACCACCAGCCACCAGCCACCAGCCACCAGCCCAAAGCAACCCGGCCTGCCACCCCTCAACACACCTCACCCCCACCCTCCCCGGCCCCACCCTCGGCCCCACCCTCGGCCCCGGCGCCACCCCGGCCCCGGAACCAACTACTCAGCAACCAACTCCGAAGCCACCCACCCGTCCTTCACCTCCACATGCCGCAACCCACCCGACTCGGCAATGTGCCGAAACCACTCCCGACACTCCGGCACCGTGTCGATCAGCTTCGCGGCCTCCTCCGCCTCCGCCCGGCCACGCCACACCAGCACGTCCAGCCAGGAACCGTCATCCTCCCGAGTCAGGAACGCGGCCAGACAGGCCGGGAACCGCCGCCGCAAGGCGTCGATCATCGCGGGGCGTTCGGCCAGGAGCGTGTCCTCGGCGCCGTCGTGGATTGTGAAGCGGGCCAGTTCGATCACCATGATCCGCAGGGTAGCGAGGGGGACCGACAAAGCTCGGTACGCTCCGGCCTGTGCTGCGGGTATGGCTGGTCCGGCATGGCGAGAGCGAGTCCAACGCGGGCGCCCCGTCCGACGATCCCGGTGCCAGCGTCCTCACCGCGCGGGGCCGGGAGCAGGCCGACCGGGTCGCCGCCACGCTGCCCGAGCGCCCCGCGCTGATCGTCACCTCGCCCTACGTGCGCGCGGCACAGACCGCCGAACCCACGATCGCCCGCTTTCCGGACGTCCAGCGGGAGGAGTGGCCGGTCCAGGAGTTCACCTACCTGGGCATGTTCCACGACCGGCTCAGCACGGCCGGCGAGCGCCGCCCGTACGTCGCCGACTACTGGGACCGGGCCGACCCGCACCTGTCGCTGGGTGGCGCGGAGTCGTTCGCCGACCTGCTCGGCCGGGTCGGCGACTGCCTCGACCGTCTCTCACAGCAACCGACCGGGCCGGTCGTCGTGTTCACGCACGGGCTGTTCCTCCGTGCGGTGGCCTGGGCGCTGCTGACCGGAGACCAGGCGGACATGCCTGCGTTCCGCCGCTTCTCCACCGGCGTCGTCGTGCCGAACTGCGCGGTCGTCGAACTCAGGATCGGCGCGCCCACGGTCGTGGTTCTCGGCGCGCCCTGGTGATTCCTGGGAGTTTCCTGGGAACGTGACGGCGTTCGCCGAGGACCGGGCCGGCGTTCCCAGGAACCCGTCACCTGGCGCCGACAGCCTGGCGGCATGAGCGACACGATCGAGGCAGTCGGCCTCACCAAACGCTACGGCGACGCGGTCGCCGTGGACGGGCTCACCTTCACCGTCCAGCCGGGCCGGGTCACCGGGTTCCTCGGGCCGAACGGCGCCGGCAAGTCCACGACCATGCGCCTCGTCCTCGGGCTCGACGCCCCGTCCGCGGGCACCGTCACCGTCGCCGGCCGGCACTACGCCGACCTGCCACGCCCGCTGCACACGGTCGGCGCGCTGCTCGACGCGCGTGCCGTCCACCCCGGCCGCAGCGCCGCCAACCACCTGCTCGCCCTCGCGCAGGCCGCCGGCATCGGGAGGAAGCGGGTCGACGAGGTGCTCGGGCTCGTCGGGCTGGAGAACGTCGCGGGCCGGCGCGCCGGGACGTTCTCACTGGGCATGAGCCAGCGGCTCGGGATCGCGGCCGCGCTGCTCGGGGACCCGCCGGTGCTGCTGTTCGACGAGCCCGTCAACGGCCTGGACCCCGAGGGCATCCGCTGGATCCGCACCCTCATGCGCGGCCTCGCCGCGCAGGGGCGGACCGTGCTGGTGTCGAGCCACCTCATGAGCGAGATGGCGCTCACCGCCCAGCACCTGCTGGTCATCGGGCGCGGCCGGCTCCTGGCCGACGCGAGCGTCGAGGAGTTCCTCCACCGGCACGGCACCGAGACCGTCCTGGTCCGCGCCGGCGAGCAGGGCGGCCTGGCCCGGCTGCTGCGGCGGGCCGGCGCGCACCTCGACACGGACGACGACGCGCTGCTGGTCCAGGGCCTCACCGCCACCGAGATCGGCAAGCTCGCGGCCGCGGACGGGATCGCGCTGGCTGAGCTGACCCCGCGGCGCGGGTCCCTCGAAGACGTGTTCATGGCACTGACCGCCGACGCGGTCGAATACGGGGTGAGCGCATGACCGTCATCCGTTCCGAGTGGACGAAGTTCTCGAGCCTGCGCTCGACCTGGCTCACCGCGGCGGTGACGGTCGCGATCGCGCTGGCCGTCGGCGCGCTCGCCGCCACCGGGCAGGCCAGCGGCTACCACGACATGTCCGCGGCCGACCGCGCCGCGTGGGACCCGACCGCCACCAGCCTCACCGCGATCACGGTCGCGCAGCTCGCGATCGGCGTCCTGGGCGTGCTGGTGATCACCGCGGAGTACGCGACCGGCTCGATCCAGCCCAGCCTGCTGGCCGTGCCGCGGCGGGGCCGGCTCCTCGCCGCGAAGGCCGGCGTGTTCACGGTGGTCGCCGTGCTGCTGGGCCAGCTGATCGGGTTCACGTCGTTCTTCCTGGGACAGGCGGTGTTCGCCGGCCAGGGCGTGCCGTACGCGACGCTCGCCCAGCCGGACGTGACCCGCGCGGTCATCGGCGGCGGCCTGTATCTGGCGGCGCTCGGCCTGCTCGGGCTCGGTCTCGGCACGCTGCTCCGGTCGACCGCGGGCGCGATCGGCACCCTGGTGACGCTCACCCTGCTGGTCCGGGCGGTCGCGCAGGCGCTGCCGCGGACGTGGGCCGACTGGATGGACAGGTACTGGCCGACGGCCGCCGGCGAGAAGATCTTCGCGGTCGTGCCGGTGGACGGCGCGCTCGGCCCGTGGCCGGGGTTCGCCCTGTTGTGCGGGTGCGTGGCGCTGGTCTGCGGCGGCGGGTACCTGGTGCTGCGCACGAAGGACGCGTGATGGCCGGGCGACAGGTGCCCACCGTTGCTCGGCGGGACGTCCTCGTCGGCGCCGCGGCCGGCGTCGTCGCCTGGGTCGGGATGGCCGGGTGGGCGTTGCTGGGGGTGGCGCTCGCCGGCTTCGGGGTCGCGGCCGCGCCCGCCGCGGTGGCGCTCGCCGTCGGAGGGTCTGTCGGCGTCGGCCAGGACATGGGGCCGGCACGGCTCGACGGGTCGATCTCCGTGCTGCCGCTGGGGGTCTCGCTCGTCGGCGCGATCCTGCTGGCCGCCGTGCTCACGTCCTGGCCGCGGGTCGCCGGCGCCGTGGCGGTGTTCGCCGTGGGGCTGCTCGTGGTGCCGTTCCTGCCGGCCGGGCAGCTCGACATCCGGTTCTGGCCGACCGTGCTCGGGGGGACGCTCTGGCTCGCCGTCGTGCTCGGGCTCCGGGTGGCCATGTGGTGGCTGCCGAGGATTCGAAAAGTCGTCGCCGTGTTGCTGGGTGCCGCGGGGCTCGCGTCGATCCTCGGTGGGCTCGCGTCGGTCGGCGGCGGGGTTCGGGTGCTCGGCACGATGGTGCTCGCCGCGCCGAACCTGCTCTGTGTCGCGCTCACCAGAGGGCTGGGTACACCGTGGACGGTGCGTGGTCCGGAGCTGCCACTCACCACTGTGGACACCGGAGGACTTGGTCCGATCGCCGCACCCATGTGGCCGCTCGTCACACTGGCCGCCGCGGTCGTCGTCCTCATCGCCGTGTCCGCCGGGTGGCACACGCCGTGGGTCGCGGGATTGTGTTTCGGCGGCATGGCGGTGCTCGGCGGCGCGAGCGTGGAGTTCCGGGTCGGCGGGCTGCTCGGCATCGAGCTCGGTGTCGGCGGGAACGTGCTCGTGGCCGCCGGGACGGGGCTGCTCGCCGGGTCGGCGGCATGCCTGCTCGTCCAGGCCGCCCGGTACTGGCATCGTCAGCGCACATGACGCCCAACCTGCTCGTGGTGGAGGACGACTCGACGCTGCGGGAGCTGCTCGCCGCGAGCCTGCGCTTCGCCGGGTTCGCGGTGTCCGCCACCGCGAGCGGGGCCGAGGCGCTGCGGATCGCCGCGAGCCGGCCGCCCGACCTGGTCGTGCTGGACGTCATGCTGCCCGACCTCGACGGGTTCGAGGTGCTGCGCCGGCTGCGCGGCGGCGGCCAGGAGATCCCGGTGCTGTTCCTCACCGCACGCGACGCCGGCGAGGACAAGGTGAAGGGGCTGACCGCGGGTGGCGACGACTACGTGACCAAGCCGTTCCGGCTCGAGGAGCTGATCGCCCGCATCCGGGCCATCCTGCGGCGCACCGGCGGCGCGGCCCGGGAGGTGCTCGTCGCCGGCGACCTCGAGCTGGACCCGGCGGCCCGGCTCGTCACCCGCGGCGGGGCGGAGATCACCCTGTCCCCCACCGAGTTCACGCTGCTGCGGTTCCTCATGGAGAACGCCGACCGGGTGCTCGAGCGGGCCAGGATCCTGCACCACGTGTGGCGCTACGACTTCGGCGGCGACGCCAGCATCGTCGAGTCGTACATCAGCTACCTGCGGCGCAAGGTCGACAACCGCGAACCGCGGCTGATCCACACCGTCCGCGGTGTCGGCTACGTGCTGCGCAGGCCGCGGTGAGGCGGCTGTCGCTGCGGGCGCGGGTGCTGATCGTCGCCCTGACCCTGCTGACCGCCGGGATGGTCGCGAGCGACGCGGTGGTGCTGGTGGCGCTGCGCAAACCGTTGGTGGAGCGGGTGGACCTGCAGGTGACCGTCGCGGCCGGCGCGCTGTCGATCGTGCCCGAGCCGGTGCTGCGCGCCCTGGCCGCGGACGAGCCGGTCGCCCGGAACCCGGCCGCGCAGGTGCGTGGCTTCTACTTCGCCTACCTCACGGCGGACGGGCGGCCTTCGCTGGCGGTGCACGGCGCCGACACCCCTCAACTGCCCACTTTGGACCGTCCGGCGGTGGTGGCCCGGCACGGCGAGGTGTTCGAGGTGCCCGGCTGGCGGGTGCTCGCGCTGCCGTCCCGGTCCGGCGGCGGCAGCGTGGTCGTGGCCGGCGCGCTGTCCCAGGTGGACGAGACGATGGACCAGGTGCTGCTGCTGTGCGTGCTCGTCGGCGCCGGGCTGCTCGTCGTGCTCGCCGTCGCCGGCTGGTTCTGGGTGCGGGCCGGGCTGCGTCCGCTGCGCCGCATCGAGGAGACGGCGGCCGCCATCGCGGGCGGCGACCTGTCCCGCCGCGTCCCGTACACGACGTCCCCGGCGACCGAGGTCGGCCGGCTGACCGCCGCGCTCAACGGGATGCTCACACAGATCGAGAACGCGGTGGCCGCCCGGACCCGGTCGGAGGAGCGGCTGCGCCGGTTCGTGGCCGACGCCAGCCACGAGCTGCGCACACCGCTGGCCGGCATCAGCGGCTTCGCCCAGCTGTACCGCCTCGGCGGCACCGAGATCGAGGCGACCATGGACCGCATCGAACGGGAGTCGCTGCGGCTGACCGGCCTGGTGGACGACCTGCTGTTGCTGGCGCAGCTGGACGAGCGGGGGCTGGAGCTGCGGCGCGCGCCGATGGACCTGCGCACGCTCGCCGCGGACGCCCTGCACGACCTGCGTGCGCTCGACCCGACCCGGCCCGTCCGGCTGACCGGGCTCGGCGCCGCGGCGGACCCGGCGCCCGCCCCGGTCGTCGGTGACGAGGCCAGGCTGCGGCAGGTGGTCAGCAACCTCGTGGGCAACGCCGTCGCGCACACCCCGGCCGGCAGCGCGGTGCGGGTGGGCGTCGGCACGTCGGCCGGCGACGCGGTGCTGGAGATCGCCGACACCGGCCCGGGCCTGCCCGCGGAACAGGCACGGCAGGTGTTCGAACGGTTCTACCGCGCGGACACGTCGAGGGCGCGGGACGGCGCCGGCGGCGCGGGGCTCGGCCTCGCGATCGTGTGGTCGCTGGTCACCGCGCACGGCGGCACGGTCGAGCTGGACACCGCCCCCGGGGAAGGCGCGACCTTCCGGATCCGGCTCCCGGCGGAAGGCTAGGAGCTCCCGCGCATTGACCGGCGGATCTCCTCCAGCTTGTCCAGGCCCGCCTTCTTCCGCGCCTCGAACTGGTCCTCGACGGCCTTGCCCTCCTGGGTGGCGTCGGCCAGCTCCTGTGCGCCGATGCCGGTCGCGACCCGGTTCTCGATCCGGTCACGCACGTAGTCGAACGTCGGCACGCCGCCCTCGGTGTAGTCGCCGGCCGGCACCACGGGTGGCGCCGTGGTGAGGTCCTTGCTCTCCTCGACGATCTCGGCGTCGAGCACCGGCTCGTCCTTGGCTCCGCTCATGCCACCGACGATAGCCCCGGTCACGACGGCTAGGCACGAACCGACGTCGGCGCGGGGGTGAGCACGGTGACGTCGCCCGTGGCGCCGTCGACCCGCACGACCGTGCCGGCCGAGAGCCGCGCGGAGGCGTCCCGGGTGCCCGTCACGCACGGCACCCCCAGCTCCCGCGCCACGACGGCCGCCCGGGACAGCGGGCCGCCCAGGTCGGTGACGATCGCGGCGGCCGCGCCGAGCAGCGCCGACTGACCCACGTCCGCGGCCCGCAGGACGACCACGTCACCCAGCTCGACCTCGGCCCGCGCGCCGGTCAGCACCCGGACCGGGCCCTCCACCACCCCGGCCGAGACGCCGATCCCGTGCAGCTGCTTGCCTTCCGGGATCGGGTAGTCGACGACCTCGGGCCGCCACGAGCCGCTGATCACCGCCGGCATGCGCACCCCGGCGAGCCGTTCCCGGTCCGCGCGGCGGCGTTCCACCCGGGCCAGCGCGTCGCCGGGCATGCCGAGGAGCTCGTCGAGGGTCAGGTAGAACGCGTCGTCGACGTCCACCAGCCGGCCGTTGTGCACCTGGCGGCGGCCCCACTCGCGAACCAGCCTGCGCAGCTCGCCGGTGTAGCGGATGGTCGCGTCGATGGCCAGCTCCCGCTGCCGCTGCCCGGCGATCGCGAGCTTCTCGGCGAACGTCCGCTTCGCCCGCGGCGGCGCGGCGACCGGCTTGTCCTCAGTGGACTCCTCGGTGGACTCCCCGGGCTCCTCGGCGGCGGGCTCCGGCGCGTCCGGCTCGGCTGCCGGCCACGCGGGCTCACCGGCGGCCGGCTCGGGCTGCCGCTTCGTGGGCGACGGCACGAACTTCGCCGGCGTTTCCGGCGCGGGTACTTCCTCGGTCACGACCGGTTTGCGTGCGGCGCTCAGCGCGGCCAGGAACAGCAGCTCCGGCCGTTCCCCGAACGGCGAGCCCGACAGCTCCGTCTCGTTCGGACCGCGGTGGGCGATGCGTGCCAGCGCCCTGTCGAACGCCGCGGTGAACTCCGGTGACTTCTCCCGCACCGCGTCGAGGTCGCCCCACTCCGCCAGCGCCCGCAGGTCCTCGTCCGCACGCAACAGCTCCGCCAGCTCGGCGACCGCCGGGAACGTCGGCTCGTGCGCCACGTCCACGCCCCGGGCGAGCGCGTGCACGTCTCCCTTGGCACGCCTGCGCAGCGGGCCACCCGCGACGTGGGCGAAGTGCTCGCCGAGCCGCGTCAGCGTCCAGCCCTCGGCCAGCCGGTCCCGCAGCAGCCGCGCCCGCACCGCCAGCTCGGCGTCCGGCTGGGTCTCGAAGCCGTCGGCGAGGCGCTCGTCCTCGGCGGCGGCCGCGAAGTCCCGCACGGCGGCGCGGTACCGGCGCGCGATCCTGATGAACCGCGACCGCGCGGCCAGGCGCGTCCCGAGCCCCGTCAACCCGCTCGGCACGTCGGGCCGTTCGTCCGGGAACAGGTCGGCGTCCGCGCGCCGGCCGAGGTGCGCGTCGACGACGGCCTGCTCGGTCCAGCCGGGCAGCGGCGCCGCGGCGGCCGCCGACACCCCGGCGTACAGGTGGTGGCCGAACACCGCGTGTCCGCGGCTCTCCCACTCGTCCGCGACCGGGCCCGGCACCCCGGCCAGCCGCGCCAGCGTCCGCCCGGCGGCCCGCAGACCGGCGGTGTGCACGTCGATCGACAGCGGGGTCAGGCTCGCGGGGAACAGCTCGGCCGTCTGCTGCATGCTGAACACCGGGTAGCGCGAGTCGATCCGGTCGTCCAGCTCCACCGCCATGCTCGGCAGCGCGACGGACACGAGCGGCGTGCCGTCCGCCGGCGGGCGGCGGCGGGGCAGCGGCTCGGCCGGGATCGGCAACCGGGTCACGTCGTCCTCGGCGCCGTCCCTGGTGAGCTGGCGGCCGCGGGCGCCCCGCGCGAGATCCGCCACCACCTCGAGCGACGTCCAGCCGCACTCGAAACCCCAGTCCCGCGCGGTGCCCTTGCGTTCCGAGGTGGACATCGCGGGCCAGCTCGGGATGCCGCGGACCGAGACACCCCGCAGCCCGTCCCGGGCCGCGCCGGCGAGGATGACGTCCTGCGTGGCCAGCGCCACGACCCCCGTCCGGTCGGAGGTCAGGGCGTACAACAGGAAGCGGACGAGGTCGTCGGTGTGCAGCAGGCGCCACTGGGTGTCCCGCGGCGCGGACAGCAGTGTCGCGGCGGTCCGGCACGCCTGCCAGTCCAGCAGCCGCCCGCCGAGCGGCGCGGTCCGGATCACGACGTGCCGGGTGCCGCTGTCGCGCACGACCCGGTCCGCGTCCGCGGCGTCCGGGCCGTGCGCGATCGGCGCGATGAAGCGGATGCCGTGCCGCGCGGCGGCGATCGCCATCCGGCGCAGGGCGGGGATGCCACCCGAGTCCGGCGCGTCGCGCTCCACCGGCGACAGGTGCACGACGGCGTCGGTGCCGGCCACCAGCGACTCGGCCGTCGCGGCGTCCCCGGCGGTGAACGCCACGTCGGGCGGCAGGTCGTGGTGCGCGCGCACGCCGACGCCGATGATCTCGTGGCCCGCGCCCAACGCAGCTCTGGTGAACGCGCGCCCGAGGTCCGACGTGACTCCGCTGATGAGAACGCGCATCACTGGCCCCTTTCCCGCTGGCGCCCCGACTCCCCGACCCACCCGTTCCCGCGGATGGTGTTACCCGGCGGCACGGTACACGCGCGGTGACGGGAGCTTACGCCGACCTCACCTCCGAAATGGCCCTGTGACCTCGTAGGTGATGCCGCCACCGGACGATCCGGACGTTCCACGCTGTGACGAGAAGTAGAGCCGGTCCCCCGCCGGGGTGAACGCCGGTCCGGTGATCTCCGACCCGCTCTGGCCGCTGACCCGCAGGAACGGCGCCACGATGTCGTCCGGGGTGATGATGCAGATCTCCATGTTGCCGCCGTCCTCGGCGACGAACAGGTCCCCCGACGCCGAGCCGGTGACGTTGTCGACGCCGGTCAGCGGGGCCGAGCCGTTGGTCACGAGCGAGTCGTCGTAGGCCAGCTCGTAGGTGTTGTTGGTCAGGTTCACCTGCCACACCCGGTTGTCACCCTTCGTGGTGAACCAGGCGGTGTCGTTCGCGTAGTGCAGGCCCTCGCCGCCGTTGAACCGCTTCGCGCCGGACACCTGGCTGCGGGTGGCGGTCGGCGAGCCGTCCGGGTCCGGCACGGTCGCCCAGGTGAAGGACCCGCTCGTGGCGGTGCCGGCGACCAGGACCTGCAGCGTGCCCGCGGACAGGTCGCCCCAGGTGGTGGGCACGAACCGGTAGAAGCAGCCGTTCGAGACGTCCTCGGTCAGGTAGATCACCCGGCGGACGGGGTCGGCCGCGGCCGCCTCGTGGGTGAACCGGCCCATCGCCGGGCGCTGGACCGAGGCGCCGCCCCACGGGTCCGTCTCATAGACGAACCCACGGTCCACCTCCTCGCAGGACAGCCACCTGCCCCACGGCATCGCACCGCCCGCGCAGTTCTGCCGGGTGCCGGACAGGATGCGGTAGGCGCCGGTGATGTTCGCGTTCGCGTCGAAACGGAGTGCGCTGGCGCCGCCGCCCGGGTTGATCTCGGAGTTGGAGACGTAGATCCAACCGGTGCCGTCGGCGAACACGGCGCCGCCGTCGGGGGCGCTGTGCCAGGTGTATCCCGCGACCTGCTGGCCGGACCGCGCCACGATCCGGCTGGTGAAACCGGCCGGCAGCTGGATGCCGTTCGCGTTGGCGGCCTGGAGTGGGCCGTACGGGCTCGGCCCGTTCTGCGCGGGGGCCGCCATGGCGCCCGGGGTGAGGGTGTTGCCGAACGCCGTGACACCCGCGCCGATCACGGCGGCACGCAGGAAGTTCCGTCGTTTCACAGTTGCCTCCAGAGGGTGGTCGCCCGCTTACGGAATGCAAGCCTAGGCGGGCGCCGCCCTCCTGGAGATGAACGCCGTCCTACCCGACGGGATCGGTTGGCCGTCCACTCGCCGACCTGTCCACTGTGGACGACGCCGGGGTGAAGCCGTCCGTGACCGGGTCGTGTAGGTAGACGCGGGCGGCCGCCACGTCGAAGTACATGCCGATCAGCCGCAGGCGGCCCTGTGCCAGCGCCTGCGCCACCCTGGGGTGGGCGCGGAGCCGGTCCAACTGGGTGAGCACGTTGTGCAGTGCGAGCCGGTCCCACTCCGCGGCCGGGACCTGCCCGTCGACGGTCAGCGGCGGGTTCGTGCGGAACCGGTCGAGGCTCGGGAGCGCGTGCCGCAGCCACGAGGACAGCGCCGGCGCGCCGGCCGGTGGGCCGGACACGAGCGCCTTCATCGCGCCGCACGACGAGTGGCCGCACACCGCGATCTCCCGCACGCCAAGGGTTCCGACGGCGAACTCGACCGCGGCGGTCACCGAGTCGTCGGAGCCGACCGGGGCCAGGTTGCCGATGTTGCGCACGGTGAACAGGTCACCCGGCCCGCTCGTGGTGATCACGTTCGGCACGATCCGCGCGTCCCCGCACGTGAGGAACAGCGTCGACGGCGCGTGCACGTCCGCGAGCCGCCGTAACGTCGGCCCCACCAGCCGGGCCACGTGCCGCTCGTACTCGGCCGTGCCGTCCAGGACCGACGGCGGCCCGCTGCGCTGCGCCGGCACGACCGTGGCCGTGGCGCGGCGCCAGTCCGACCACGGCGCGAACCACCTCGGCGCGATCCGGCGCGCGGCGGCCTTGTGCACGGTCGGCGTCCCGGCCTTCCCCCGCGCGAACCACGGGTGCCCGTGCTCCTCGACGAACACCGTGCCGCCGGTCCGCTCGTGCGCCTGCTGCCAGGCCGACAGCGTGTCGAACGCGGCGTGGTCGAGGTAGTCGACGACCAGCTCCAGCGTCACGGTCGCGCCGGGCGGGATCGTGCCGAGCACGGCCGAGAGCCGCGGGATCGACACGGCGGCGAGCGCGCCCTCGACGACGATCCGCCAGTCGCCACCGTCCTTCTCGGCGCGGATGCCGGCCCACAGCAGCCGCCGCAGCGTCAGCACGGCGGCGACGCCCAGGCCGAGCAGCACGCCGCTCATCAGGTCGAGCACCACCACACCGGCCAGCGTCACCAGGTACACGAGCAGGTCGCCGTGCCGGCGCACCGCCCGGATGTGCTCGAGGTCGATCAGCCGGGCGCCGACGTACACCAGCAGCCCGGCGAGCGCGGCCAGCGGGATGGCCCGCAGCACCCCGGCGAGCACCACGACGAACAGCAGGATCCACACGCCGTGCAGCACGGCCGACGCGCGGGTGCGTGCCCCGGCGGCGATGTTGGTGGAGCTGCGGATGATCACGCCGGTCACCGGCAGGCCGCCGAGCGAGCCGGAGACGATGTTCGCGGTCCCCTGGCCGACCAGCTCGCGGTCGAGGTTGGCACGCGGGCCGCCGTGCAGCTTGTCGGCGGCGACCGCGGACAGCAGGCTCTCCATGCTGGCCATCGCCGCGATCATGAGCGCGGTGAGTACGAACGCGGCCCACTCGCCGTCCGGCAGCGCCGGCACGAAGTCCAGGCGCAGCGCGTCGTCCGGCACGGCCACGCGGTCGAGCGTCATGCCGGTCACGACCGACAGCACGGTCACGCCGACCACCGCGGCGAGCGGCCCGGGCACCCGCCGGACCGCGGCCGGCAGGCGGGGCCACACCACCAGCACGGCGACCGTCAGCAGGCCGACCACCATCGGGGCGCCACTGACGTCGAGCACCTGGCCCGGCAGTTCGAGGAGGTTGTCGACCGGGGAGGTCTGCATGTCGCCGCCGAGCACCACGTGCAGCTGCGCCAGCACGATCGTGACGCCGATGCCGGCGAGCATGCCGTGCACGATCGCGGGCGAGATCGCGAGCGCGCCCCGGGCGACACGGCTCATGCCGAGCAGCACCTGGATGACGCCGGCGAGCACGGTGATCGCGCACGCCCCCGGCCAGCCGAAGCGCTGGATGGCCTCGGCGATGATCACGGTCTGCCCGGCGGTCGGGCCACTCACCTGCAGCGGTGAGCCACCGAGCAGCCCGGCGACCACGCCGCCCACGATGGCGGCGACCAGACCGGCGACGAGCGGCGCCCCGGACGCGAACGCGATTCCCAGCGAGATCGGGACGGCGACGAGGAAAACAACGAGAGAAGCAGGGAGGTCGTGCTTGAGACTGGTTCGGACACGCTGCACCCACGTGCCTGCGGGCGGCGGCAGGTCCTGGTTCGTTGGCTCGATCATGAACACAGGAAACCCGACGATCGGGTGTGTTGTCCGCTACACGAAGGATGCACACCCTCGCATCGGTAGGCGTTGACCAGCCGGTTCATCGTGCGGCGTGACCGAGTGGGTGAAGAGAAGTCCACCCGGTTCAGCGACCGAGTGACGACCGGTCCAGGTCCTCCACGACCGTCGCCCGGCTCGGATCCGTTGTGTCGTAGGCGATCGTGGCCACGGTGCCGATGGGGAGGTGGGCGAACGCCTTCGCCTCCGCGCGGACCACCCGCCCCGCCAGCCGCGCCTCGAACGTGTGCGCCATCAACCTCCGGTCGTTGATCTCGGTGCCGGTGCGCCGGGAGGCGACCAGCGTCGCGGGCACCCGCACACCGCGGGCCAACAGCGCCTCGCGGCGCAGATCCGTGCGCTGCCACGCCAGCCTGAAGCTCAGCCACACCACCAGGAGGACCAGCGCGATACCGCCGAACCCGAGCAGGAACCGCCAGTCGACGGTGAACGCCAACACCACGCCGAGGGGCACCCAAAGGGCCACCTGGACGAGCAGAACGACCGTGATGACGCGGCGAGCGGCGGAATGCATGACCTCACGGTCCGCTCGGCGGGCGGGCGAAGTCAACGAGCTGCCCCATGGAACGTTCCGGTGGCCACCCCTGCGGGCAGCCCACCGGAACTCGTTCCTACCGGGTCACCGCGTCAAGCGCGTCGACCAGGCCCTTGCCGTAGAAACCCTTGCCGGACCGGCCACCCTGGCAGTTCGCCAGGAACGTGCCCGTGCCGTCCGGGTCGTACGTCCCGCCCGGCGGGCAGGCGATCCGGTCGGCGTCGACACCGAGCTCCGCGAACACCCGGCCCACGGGCCAGTGCGGGTGGGTGCTGCGGATCAGCGCCACCACGCCGGCCGTCGTCGGGGACGCCATCGACGTGCCCTGCAGGTAGCCGTAGCCACCGCCGACGATCGTCGACAGGACCCGGCCGTTGCCGTCCGGCGTGCCGGCGACCTGCATCCGGTCACCCCCCGGCGCGGTCACGTCGGTCTCGATGATCCCGTAGTTCGAGTAGTACGCCTTGCGGCCCTCGGGTCCGATGGACGAGACGCTGACGACGCCCGGCAGCTCGTCCGGCAGGTCCATGCACTCGTTGCCGACCGTCCGCGTGATCGGCGTGCCGTTGTTCGGGCTGCCGGAGTCGGTGATCGGGTGCGACAGGTCCCAGTTGCTGTTGCCCATCGCGGCCACGTTCACCACGTCCCGGCGCGTCGCGTAGTCGACGGCCCGCTTGACGGCCTGGATCACCGCGTTCTGGTCCACATCGGTCGTGCACCAGAGGAACCACGGGTCGATGAAGTACGAGTTGTTGGTGACGTCCATGCCGTGCTCGGCCGCCCACACGAACCCGCAGATCGCGTACTCGGGGTAGATGAACCCGTCGTCGTCGACGACCTTCACCGACGCGAGCCGCACGTTCGGCGCCACACCGGCCACGCCGACGCCGTTGCGGGCGGCGGCGATGATGCCGGCGACGTGCGTGCCGTGCGTGCTGGTGGTCGGCGCCCACGCGGCCGGCGAGGTGTCCGGCACGCCCTCGTTCGAGCAGCCCACCGACTTCGACGCGTCCAGGTTCGGCGCGAGGTCCGGGTGCGTGGCCTCGACGCCGGAGTCGAGCACGCCGACGAGCACGCTGCGCTTGCCGCCGGAGATCGCGTTGGCCTGGTCGGCCTTGATCTGGCGCAGGTTCCACTGGTTCGCCTCGAGCGGCTCGGGTGCCACCGCACCCGCCCGCGCGGCCGTCGCGGCGGTCTTCTCGGCCACCGCGTCCACCGGCGCGAGCATCTCCTGCTTCTGCGCGGCGGCGGCCGTGCGGGCGGCCGCGGCTGCCTGCCCCAGCTCGGCCAGGTTGCGGGACGCGCCCGCCGCGACCACGCCCGGCTTGCGCCGCACGGTCGCGGCGAAGTCCGCGCTCGTGGACGTCGCGATCACGACGCCGATCTGCGGCCACACCTGCAGCACCTCGCCACCGGCCGCGCGGACCGACGCCTCGGTCCGGTGGAGCGAGCCGTGCTGTGGTCCGAGCACCACGAAGTGCGCCTCGGCGTCCTGCGCGGCGGCGGGCGCCGCGGTCGCCACGCAGAGGCTCGCGACGCACGCTCCCACCGCGGTCGCGACAAACGCTCGGAAGGGGGTTCTTCGCACTGGTTCTGTCCCTCCATCGACTCTCCCGACCCGGTGGCACGCAACCATCCGGTCCTGGGCGAAACAAGGCCCGTTCGGAGGTATAAGACAAGGGAAAGGCGCGTTCGGGACGGCCCGAACGCGCCTTTCCCCGAAACGGCTCAGCGCAGTGCGTACGCCCGGACCACCGTCTCGGTCACCGTGTTGCCCGCGGTGTCCGTCGCCCTCGCCCGCAGTGACGCGTAGCCACCGGCCGTGCCACCGGCCGGGATCCGCACGTCGAAGCGGTCACCCCGCGGCGTGACCGTCGCCCTCCGCCAGGTGGCGCCCTCGTCGTAGGACACCTCGACCGTCACCGACCGGACCGTCGGCGCCCGCAGGCCCGGCTGGTTCGCGACCGTCAGCCCGCCCCGCAGCGGGCCGGTCGCGGCCCGGTTGTGGTCGTCGAGCGGCAGCGTCCACCGGACGTCGAGCAGCGGCAGCGGCACCTGCTCGGCCGTGCCGGCGCCCGCGTGGAAGGTCCACTCCGCGGCTGTGCGCGTGGACAACGCCGGCTCCTGCCGCAGGGACGCCGGCCGCTCGGCGTTCGCGACGACCGTGTAGGTGCCCGGTCCGGACGGCAGTGTGAACGTGCCCATCCCGGCGATGTCGTCCCGCCGGGCGATCTCCCGGCCGCCCGCGCGCACCACCGTCGAGCCGCGCACGGTGGTGTCGTAGAAGCTCGCGTCGGCCGGGTCGCTGTCGGCGAACATCGGGATCGCCAGCGCCAGCCGGTCGCCCTGCCGGTAGGCCACCGGGACCGGCCTGCCGGTCTGTCCGCTGGTCGGCCCGGTCGTCAGCTCCGGCCCGAACGGCGCGCCGAACATCCGCACGTGCTTCTTCTCGCCCCGTCGCACGGTCATCGGGATCGTCACCTCGCCGCCGAAACCCCAGCCGTCCTCGGTGAAGCCGGCGTCGCCGTACATGCCGAGCGCGGCGGCCGGGGAGACGTAGTCGGTGCGCCGGTGCGGCCACTCGAGCTCGACGTCCCCGTTCGCGACGAACCCGGCGTAGGACCAGTTCGCGATCTGGTACCGGTAGCTGCGGTCCGGCAACGTGTCCACCAGCTCGCGGTCGATCGCGCCGAGGTCCCTGCGGGCGAAGGTGAAGGCGTGGCCCGCCGGGACCCGGCCGTTCACCACGTCCGCGAGGAAGTACGCGACCGGGCTGTTCTCCCGGCCGGTCGCGGTGACCGTCACCGGCGCGTTCTGCGCGCGGGCCACCATCTCCTGCAGGTCGGTGTAGTTGAACACCATGACCACCGGTAGCGGCGACTCCTGGTCGTCGTAGGACGGGTTGAAGTTCGACAGCACGAGCTTCGCGCCCCGCTCGGCGAGCAGCGCGACGCCGTCCCGCAGCTGCTGTTGGGACGGCCAGTCGCTCGGGTCGGCCGCGGCGACCACCGCGATCTTGCCGGTCACGTCGCCCGCCTTGTCGATGCTCTCGCGGTCGCCGAGCCCGACGTAGGCGATCTCACCGGTGACGGTCCCGGTCAGCCGCGGGTAGTCCGAGACGTAGGTGTCCCCGACCGTGAACCCGTCCGGTCCGTCGACGGTGACCGTCGCGAACGGCCTTGTCCAGTAACCGAAGTAGGCGAGCCTGACCCCGCTCATGGCCGGGCTGGCGATCGTGTACAGCTTCGCCTTGCGGCCCACGTTGCCGCCGCGGACGACGGTGACCGGCCGACCGGCCACATCGGACTGGACGGCCGTGCCGCCCGCGAGCTGCGCCTGCGCCTCGGGGTCGTCGATGCTCGACGTGACCTCCTTGCCCTTCCTGGTGTCCACGACCAGCTCGGTGTCCCTGTCGACCCGGCCGGTCGGCAGCGCGAACAGGGTGTCGGTCTGCGCGGTGAAGTCGGCCACCCGGCCGAGCACGCGGTAGTTCCCGGCCGGCACGGTGAACGTGGTGCTGTCGCCGTCGACGTAGAGTCCTTGCGCCGCACCGGTCTTCACGTCCTGCACGATGATCAGCGACGTGTTCGGGGTGTCGTCGCGGTCGACGAGCCGCACGGTCAGCGTGTGCCGCGTGCCGGGCAGGTTCGCGGTGAGCGGCGTGGTCAACGTCAGGTCGCCGGCGGTGGCGACGAGCGCGCCGGTCACCTCGCCGACCCGCTCGCCCGGGACGCGGGCGGACACGGTGACCGCCGCGCTGCCGTGCGCCGGCACCGTCACCCGGGGACTGTCCACTGTGAACGGCCGGGCGTCGAGTGTGAGGTCGAGGGTCACGGGCTGGTCGCCGTCGTTGACGTAGCCGACCTTGCGGGACAGGGTGTCCGTGTCGCCGGCCCAGTGCTCGCCGAACCCGAGCACGCCCTCGGCCCGCACGGTCTGGCGCACGGCGCGGGCGACGTCGAGCCGGCCGGCGCCCTGCGCGAGGGTGTCGATGCCGGGCAGCCGCTTCGCGCTGCCGACGAGCGCGTCCTTGAGCTGGGTGCCGGTCCAGTCCGGGTGCTGGCCGGCCAGGATCGCGGCGGCGCCGGCCACGTGCGGGGTGGCCATGGAGGTGCCGGACAGCCGCGCGTAGCGCTCGTCGACCGAGGCGTCCGGGAGGGTGCCGGCCGCGCGGGCGGCGACGATGTCCGAGCCGGGCGCGGCGAGCTCGGGCTTGAGGCCGAAGTCGCCGGTACGCGGGCCCTGGCTGGAGAACACCGACAGCTGATCGTCCTTGGTGACGCTGCCGACGGTGAGCGCGCGGTCCGCGGCACCGGGGCTGCCGACGGTCTCGCGGGCGCCCGAGTTCCCGGCGGCCACGACGAACAGGGTGCCGGTCGTGTCGGACAGCTCGTTGAGCGTCTGGGACAGCAGGTCGGTGCCGTCGGTCGGCGCGCCGCCGAGGCTCATGTTGACCACGTCGGCGCCCTGGTCGACCGCCCACTGCATGCCCTCGATGACCCCGGCCTCGGTGCCGCCGTGCTCGCCGAGCACCTTGCCGACCAACAGCGTCGCGCCGGGCGCGACGCCCTTGCGCAGACCGTTCGACGCGGCGCCGGTGCCCGCGATCGTGCTCGCCACGTGGGTGCCGTGGCCGTCGGTGTCGGCGACACCCTCACCGGTGAAGTCCTGTTGAGCGCTCACAACGCCGGCGAGATCGGGATGCGTGGCGTCGATCCCGGTGTCCAGCACGGCGACCTTCGCGCCGGTGCCGGTGTAGCCGGCCGCCCACGCCGCCGGCGCGCCGACCTGGGGCACGCTGTCCTCCAGCAGCGGCTCGACGCGGCCGTTGAGCCAGATCTTGCCGGGCGCGGCGGCGCGGTTGGCGATGTGCGCGCTCAACTCCCGCCAGGCGGCGCCGTTCTTGGGTGCCTCGACGACGGTGAGCCCGCGGGCGGGCACGGCGGCGGTGCGCTCGGCGGCCCGCGGCGCGGCGCCCTGGACGATCAGCGGCACGGTCCGCGCCGACGCGTCGTCGAGGCCCTGCTCGAGCAGTTCGGTGACGTCGAACAGCCGCTTGTCGACGCGGTCGTCCTGGAGGAGCCGGACGGCGTCGGCGGGGACCACGTACTGGTGGCCGTTCAGCTCGTACCGCCAGACCTGGTGGGTCTCGCGGCCGGGGGCCATCCGGACGCCCGCCACGTGGCCGTCCACGACACGGACCTGGTCACCGGTGAGGAGGGTGACCGTCCGCGGCTGCCCGGCGTAGGCGTCCCTCGCGGCCGGGTCCTGGGCGCCGGCCGGGCTCGCGGCGACCAGTGCGGCCGCGACGACGAACCCGGCGACGGCGCCGGTGGTTCTGCGCAGGTTCATGGTCCCTACCCACGCGCGCGCCCGCGAGTGCGTTGCACGCGCGCGGCCGGGGTAACCCAGCTCACCCGGTATGGCGGTGAGGAGAGAGTCATGGTGCAGGCGGAAACCCCGGTGGACTTGCCGAAGCACGCGTGGTGGGGTGCCCTGAAGCGGACGTTCCGCGAGTTCGCCGACGACAAGCTGCTCGACTGGGCCGCCGCGCTCACCTACTACAGCATCCTGTCGCTGTTCCCGGCGGTCGTCGTGCTGATGAGCATGGTCGGGCTCATCGGCGAGTCGGTGACCGGGCCGCTGATCGAGAACCTGCGCCAGCTGGCGCCCGGCCAGTCCCGGGACGTGCTGGTGAACGTGGTGCGCCAGCTGGAGGGCTCGTCGTCGGTCGCCGGTCCGGTCGCGCTGCTCGGCCTGCTGAGCGCGTTCTGGGCGTCGTCCGGGTACATCGGCGGGTTCATCCGCGCGTCCAACGCGATCTACGAGGTCGAGGAGGGCCGCCCGATCTGGAAGACCATCCCGCTGCGGCTGGTGTTGACGCTCACGATGGTGGTCCTGCTGGCGGTCACCGTGCTCGGCGTGGTCATCACGGGCGGGGTCGCGGAATGGCTGGGCGAGACGCTGGGACTCGGCTCGGCGACCGTCACGGCGTGGGACATCGCCAAGTGGCCGGTGCTGGCGGTGCTCATGAGCCTGGCGATCGCGTTGCTGTACTGGGCGGCGCCGAACGTGCGGCAGCCCGGGTTCCGGTGGCTCACCCCGGGCAGCATCCTAGCGGTGGTGGTGTGGGTGGCCGTGTCGGCGGGCTTCGCGGTGTACGTCGCGAACTTCGCGTCCTACAACAAGGTCTACGGGTCGCTGGCCGGCGTGGTGGTGTTCCTCATCTGGCTGTGGCTGTCGAACCTGGCGGTCCTGTTCGGCGCCGAGTTCGACGCGGAGCTGGCCCGCGAGCGCGAGATCGAGGACGGCCACCCCGAGAAGGAGGAACCGTTCCTGGAACCGCGTGACACCCGAGCGATGGACTAACGCAATTCTGCGATCAAAAGTACGCAAAATCTTGCCGGAGACATGACTGGCCGCCTATCGTCTCCTCACCGTCTCTGGCGAGGAGTCCGGCAATGGTGTGGGCGCGTACGTGTGCGGTGGTGTCGGTCTTCGCTCTCGTGGCGGGCGGTGGTGTGGCGGCGGCGGAACGAGCGCCGGCCACACCGGTCGTCACCCGGGCCGCACTGGATCCCGCGCTCGTCGCCGGGCGGGGCGCGGACGTGCCGTTCCTGGAGCAGGAGGCTGAGAACGCACACACCGACGGCACGGTCATCGGCCCCGACCGGACCGCCTACACGCTCCCGTCCGAGGCGTCCGGGCGGTCCGCCGTGCGGCTGGCGCCCGGGCAGTACGTCGAGTTCACGTTGCCCCGCAAGGCGAACGCGATCACCGTGCGGTACAGCATCCCGGACGCGCCGACCGGCGGGGGCAGCACCGCGCCGCTCGACGTGGCGGTGAACGGACGGCACGAGGCGACGTTAACGCTCACCTCGCAGTACGCCTGGCTGTACAACCAGTACCCGTTCACCAACGACCCGAACGCCGGGCTGCTGCACCCGGACTGGTGGATCACCGAGTGCGACTGCGTGCCGGAGCGGACGACCCCGCCGCCGGTCATCCGGAAACCGTTCCGCCCCACCCACTTCTACGACGAGCAGCGGCTGATGCTCGGCCGCACCCACCGGTCCGGCGACACGATCCGGCTCACCGCGAGCGACCGGGCCGCGTGGACGGTCATCGACCTGCTGGACTCCGAACTGGTCGGCCGCCCGCGGGTGGTGCGCGGCGCGCTGGACGTGCGGTGGTTCGGCGCGGACCCGACGGGCCGCCGGGACGCGGCGCCCGCGATCGAACGGGCCATCGCGCTGGCGCGGGTCCTGAACGCGCCGGTGTACCTGCCGCCGGGCACGTTCCAGGTGAACCGCCACATCATCGTCGACGACGTGACGATCACCGGCGCCGGCAGCTGGCACACGGTGGTGACGGGCCGCGAGGTGGCGCTCGACCCGCCGGCGCCGGACGGCTCGGTGCACACCGGCGTCGGCTTCTACGGCCGGTCCGCGGCGGAGGGCGGCAGTGTGAACGTGCACCTGTCGGACTTCACCATCGAGGGCGACGTCCGCGAGCGCATCGACACCGACCAGGTCAACGGCATCGGCGGTGCCCTGAGCGACTCCTCGGTCTCGGGGCTGTATGTCCACCACACGAAGGTGGGCCTGTGGTTCGACGGCCCGATGGCGCGCGTCGAGATCCGCGGCAACGTCATCGCCGACCAGATCGCCGACGCGCTGAACTTCCACACCGGCGTCACCGACTCGGTTGTGAGCGGTAACTTCATCCGCAACACGGGTGATGACGGCCTGGCGATGTGGGCGGAGCACGCCCAGAACGCCCGCAATGTGTTCGATCACAACACCGTGCAGTCGCCGGTGCTGGCGAACGGCATCGCCCTGTACGGCGGGACCGACAACACGGTGTCGCACAACCTGGTCGCGGACCCGGTCCGGGAGGGCAGCGGCATCCAGCTGGGTTCGCGGTTCGGGGCGGAGCCGTTCACCGGACACGTGTGGGTGAGCGCCAACACCACGGTCCGCGCGGGCACGTACGAGCTGAACTGGGAGATCGGCCTGGGCGCGATCTGGTTCTACGCGCTGGAACGCGACCTGGCGGCGGATGTCCAGGTCGTCGGCAACCACTTCCTGGACAACACCTACAACGCGCTCATGTTCGTGAGCGACTGGCCGGTGAAGGACCAGTACTCGATCACGAACGTGCACGTCCGCGACACCCGCGTCGACGGCACGGGCACCTCGGTGCTGAGCGCCCGCGCCCGCGGCGGGGTGTCGTTCGAGAACACGGACGCCCGGCACGTCGGCGCCGTTGGCGTGAACAACTGCGGCTCGTTCAACTTCCCGCCGGGTGGTTCGGAGTTCACCGTCACCGACCTGGGCGGCAACGACGGCGGCTGGCTGGCCCCGTGGATGCTCCCGAACACCATCACCTGCGACGACCGGCCACCGGTGGTACCGCCACCGCCGCCGTCCACCTGGTGAGGTATTAGTTCCCGGGTGTTCCAGACCTACCTGCTGCCGGTCCGGACGGCCGTCACGGTGTTCCCGCTGCTCGCGCTGGTCGTCATGCTGCCGGTGGCGGTGGTCAGCTACCGCCGGCGCGGCCGCGCCGGCGGCTGGACGACGCTCGTGTTCTACTGCTTTCTCTTCTACCTGCTGGCCGCGTTCATGCAGACGGTGATCCCCCTGCCGGCGGACCCGTCGGGTTACTGCGCGACCCAGTCGTACGCCAGCTCGCCGCAGCTGCGCCCGTTCTACTTCGTCGACGTGATGTCGACGCGTGCGCAGGTGTCGGGGACGTGGCTGAACCCGGCGACGTGGAGCACCGCGCTGAACCTGGTGCTGCTGGCGCCGCTGAGCTTGTTCCTGAGGTACCTGTCGGGTGTCCGTTTCCTACCGGCGGTGGCGCTGGGGTTCGGGGTGTCGCTGTTCTTCGAGCTGACCCAGCTGACGGGCCTGTGGTTCATCTACCCGTGCGCGTACCGGCTGTTCAGCGTGGACGACCTGATCCTGAACACCCTCGGCGCGGCCCTGGCCTGGATCGTCGCCGGCCCGCTGATCCGCCTGCTGCCCGACCTCGACCCGGAACGCGACCGCCGCCGCTACGCGACACGCGTGACGGTGACCCGCCGGGTGTTGGCGCTCACCACCGACGTGATCGCGTTCTTCGTCCTGACGCTGCTGGTGGTGGGCCTGGTCAAGCTGTTCGGCGGCCCCACGTCGCTGCGCCCGCCGGCCGTGGCCGCACTGGCGGTGATCTACTTCCTCCTGGTCCCGATCCAAACGGGTTCCACGGTGGGCAAACGAGCCATGCTGCTGAAGCTGGAACGCACGGACGGCCGCCGCGCCGGCCCGATCGCACTCCTCGTCCGCAACGGGGTGCTGTACTCCCCGCTGTGGCTGGCGTGGCTCGCCCTGGAAGTAGACCACTGGAACATCTTCGGCGAGCCGCAACAGCTCCTGATCCCGGTGGGCCTGCTGATATCACTGCTGGTGGTCGGCGTCTGGACCCCCCTGGCCGTCTTCTTCGGCGACGAACCAGCCCCGTACGAACGCCTGACCCGAACCCACAACGTGGCGATCGTCGACGCCCGGGAATCAACCAACTCCTGATCTGCTATGCTCTTTCACCTCGCGGAATGCTCGGGCCGCCTTCGGCAAGTGGGAAGAATCCGAGTTGAGTAGCGAGAGATTGCATACTGAGTTCTGCTCCGCCGAAAGCAGACCTCAGCTGCCAGTCGTTTATTTATTGTGACTGGTCGGCTGAGGCTGCGCGTCTCTCCGGCCGGAGAGGACAGCAGGTGGGCGTCTCTGAGTTGACCGCCGCATTCGCTGCGGCAGCATTCGCGGTCACCGGATTCATCAGGTACCTGATCGTCCGGACCGCGCTCAAAGGGACAGCTCCACAGGACCGTCCAAAGATCCTTCGTTCCCTCGCGACAATGTTCCGAGCAGAATGGCACCTCGGCCCACTGCGGCGTGAACGACCGCGCGAGGGGAACGAGTCATCCTCCATCCCGCCGTCCCCGAGGCCGGTCGGTGGGAGCGACGAGGTCGCACCCACCGACAGCACCTAGCTCCTACGCCCCCGTCAGGCCTCCTGAACGCCCGGCACGCGGTCCTCCACCACGAAGCTCGCCCGCGTGGACACCGGCGATCCGGGCCTCGTCACGTACTGCAGGACCCGGTAGTCGCTCTGCCAGCGGTCCCTGTTCACGTTCACACGCACGTACCCGCGCTGCGAGTTGAAGAACTTCAGGTGCGGGTTGGCCGCCAGGAACCTCTCCC
>Ga0081539_10002780_pt1 | contig 23524 bp, 23 predicted proteins | sample TabmetS4T2R2_FD_71023 | JGI IMG/M metagenome (GOLD analysis project Ga0081539, IMG submission 71023) | Tabebuia heterophylla rhizosphere microbial communities from the University of Puerto Rico - S4T2R2 | ecosystem: Host-associated > Plants > Roots > Rhizosphere ...
TCGAGGAGAAGACAGGGATTCAAAGAGCGAGCAAAGTGCGCTCAACCGACGCGCTGCTGATCCATTGCTGGGGGAAGCTGGCAGTCGCTTTCTTCCTCCTCGTTTTCAACTACTGATTCGCATAAGTAAAGAAGATAATCCGGGACGGCTCTGCGCCTTCCGACGGTTCTCCTGATCGAATCCGCCGAAACAAGACAAGGTGAAAGTTTAGTGTTCGCCATACCGCGTTGTTATACTTGAGTGAGAAATTTTTTTACGTGAAGAAGGTTCTACGTCCACTAACTTTCTCGAATCGGTATGAATAGACTTATCGAGCCGTTCGGCGGGCGTCTAATCAACCGCGTCGTCGGTGGCGCAGAGCGTAGCGACCTGCTGAAGAAGGCCGCCCGTTTAAGCTCCGTCCAACTCTCACATCGCTCGGCGTGTGACCTCGAACTGCTGGCAACGGGGGCCTTCTCCCCGTTAGCAACCTTTATGGGGAGGGCGGATTACGAGAGCGTGTTAGGGGAGATGCGTCTCGCCGACGGCACGCTCTTCCCCGTACCTATAACGCTGCCGGTCGGCCCTGAAAGCGACGTTAAGGTCGGCCAAGATGTCGCGCTGCGCGACGCTAAATTCGAGCTGCTCGCGGTCATGCGCGTCGAAGAGGTTTTCGAGTGGAATCTCGCGGCGGAGGCGCGCCAAGTCTATCAGACGACCGACACGCGCCACCCGCTCGTGGCCGAAATGCATTCGTGGGGGAGGCGTTGCGTTTCCGGCGAACTGCGTGTGCTCAACTTGCCGAAGCATCACGATTTCGACGACTTGAGACGTTCGCCCGTCGAAGTTCGCGCCCTCCTCTTAAAGACGGGGCGCTCGAACGTCGTCGCGTTTCAAACTCGCAACCCGATACATCGCGCGCACGAGGAGTTGACGAAGCGCGCGGTCGAAAATATTGACGGGGCGCTGCTCGTTCATCCCGTCGTCGGGCAGACAAACCCCGGCGACGTGGATAGCTACACGCGCGTCCGCAGCTACAAGACGGTAGTCGCAAACTATTTCGACGAGCGTCGAACCGTTCTGAGCCTGCTGCCGTTGGCGATGCGTATGGCCGGGCCGCGCGAGTGCGTCTGGCACGCGATAATAAGGCGCAACTTCGGCGCAAACTACTTCATCGTCGGGCGCGACCACGCAAGCCCCGGCCTTAACTCCGAGGGCCAGCCTTTTTACGCTCCTTACGAGGCTCAACAACTCTTGGGGCGGCTCGGCCCGGAAATCGGCGTCGAGATGATTCCGTACCGCGAACTTTTCTACCTGCCCGAAGAGGAACGCTACGAGGAGGAGCAGAGGATTCCCGCCAACGCCAAGAGGATTTCTTTGTCGGGGTCTGCGGTGCGCGACGAGTATCTCGCCAAAGGCAATAAACTCCCAAACTGGTTCACCCGCCCCGAAGTCGCCGAAGTCCTTGCCGCCGCCTACCCGCCGCGTCACAAACAGGGGTTCTGCATTTGGTTCACCGGCCTGCCGTGCGCCGGCAAGTCAACAATAGCCGAGGTTCTTTCGGAGTTGCTCGCGGAGCGCGGGCGGCAGGTGACGCTTTTGGACGGCGACGTTGTGCGCACGCACCTCTCCAAAGGACTCGGATACAGCAGGGAGGATCGCGACACGAACATCCAGCGCATCGGGTTCGTCGCCTCCGAAATCGTGCGCCACCGAGGAGCTGTAATCTGCGCCGCCATCAGTCCGTATCAAGCGACACGCAACCGCGTGCGAAGCATGGTGGGCAAAGATAACTTCATACTCGTTTACGTGGACACGCCTTTGGAGTTGTGCGAACAACGCGACGCCAAAGGACTCTACGCCAAAGCACGCCGGGGCGAACTGAAGGAGTTCACTGGAATCGGCGACCCGTACGAGCCGCCGCACAGCCCCGACCTCACGCTCACGACCGCGACCTGTTCGCCCGAAGATAATTCGAGGAAGGTCGTACGGTTTTTGACGGAGAGGGGTTTCCTCTTACCGGCTTCGGAAAAGAGTAGGCGGTAATGTTAGAGAACGATTGAGCGTGCGGGTCGGAGCAGTCGGTGTCGGCGGTCTTCAGCGAGTTCTTTTCTCTTGGATGCCGCGCACGACCTTCGTCACAAGGGAGCGCGGGAAGAAGCCTATGGAACGCGCGAGGAGATTGTTGCGCAGGCCGGGGATGACTAAGGTCTTCCCTTTGAGCATCCCACGGTAGCCTTCGACGGCGACCGTGCGCGCGTCCATCGCGCCGCGGTCGAAGAGTTTGGAGTCGCCCATCCCGGCGGCTGCGACGAAGCCCGTCTCGGTCGGGCCGGGGCAGAGCGCGGAGACCGTTACGCCCGTCCCTTCCGTCTCGTTGGCGAGCGCCTCGGAGAACGAAAGCACGTAACCCTTCGACGCGTAATAGACGGCCATCAAGGGGCCGGGCTGGAAGGCCGCCGTCGAAGCGACGTTCAAAACGTAGCCGCGCCCGCGCGCTATCATCGCTGGCAGGAAAAGCTTCGTCAGGTGCGTCAGCGCGACGACGTTTATCTGCAACAACGCAAGCTCCGACTCCAAATCAGTCTCCGCGAAAAGCCCGTAGCTGCCGACGCCCGCGTTGTTAACGAGCGCGTCAACCGCGACGTTTTCACGCGCCAACTCCTCGAAGATTTCGCGCGGCGCACCGGCGCGCGCGAGGTCTCGCGCCAAGACGCGCGCGCCGACGCCATGCTTCCCGCTCAACTCTTCGGCGAGCCGCGCGAGCTTGTCGCCGCTTCGCGCGACGAGCACGAGGTCGTGCCCGTCCGACGCAAACAGGCGCGCAAGCTCTTCGCCTATCCCGCCCGACGCGCCCGTCACGAGCGCAGTCATTTTCTGTCTGCTCATTGACTTCACACGGAAATGATGAATGCGGCAGTGTGAGTGATGAATACGGAAGGCGTTCGTGCTTTTAATTCATCATTCCGCATTCCGCATTCATCATTTCCCTCACTCGTTCGTCCTGCCGGGCCAGAGCACTTTCGACCAGCGACCGACGGCGTTCTCCTGCGCGATTATCTGTTCGAGTTCGCCCGCGTCGAGCCAGATGCCGCCGCACGTAGAGCAGCGGTGTATGAGCACGTCGTCGTAGGTCTCTTCTTCGAGATTGCCGCCGCAGCGCGGGCAGTTCATCAGTCCCAACTCCTCGCCTCGCGCGCGCGCCTCTTCGCGCAGAGCCTCGCGCAAACGCGTCAGCGACTCCTTGTCCTTGCGCCGGAAGTATTCCTCTTCGAGTCCCCTTCGGCGTTCGTCGAAAATGTCGGTCACGTCCGTCCTCCTCCTCGAATCAACGGCCCCGCGCGCGGCACACACGCGCACTCGTGCGCGTCGGTCGCGGGCCGGATGCGTGCTGTAAGAAGTTCGCTTTATGTAATAGCAGAAAACGGCGTCGGCGCGCCACCCCTTGCCGCACGCGCTTGCGCCGCGCGTCGAGCTTCAATAAGCTTGCGCGTGCAAGCCCCCGCGAACGCGTACACGAACGAAAGGGACACGATGCCAATCAGCCCGCGCACACGCGTGCTCTTGATAGCGGCTCTCTTATTCGGCGCTATAGGCGCGCTCGTCTGGTACTTGAGCGTCGCATACTGGGCGCAGCCCGTCACGCCGCTCCCCGCGCCTCGCGCCGACGCGCAGACGACGAACGCACAGCCGATGCCGACTCCGACGCCGCCGGATGCGTCGAACGCGAACGCCGGCGCGACGAACGCGAACGCGGCGACGCCGTCGCCCAACGTCACCCCGACTCCGCAGACGCCGCCCGCGCCGTTGCCTTCGCCGCAAGCGCTGAACGACGCTTCGTCCGATTCAACGAACGCGCTCGCCTCCCTGCGCCTGCTCATCCCGGTCGCGGGCGTCAAGCCTTCGGAGCTTCAAGACACGTTCAACGACTCGCGCAGCGAGGGCCGCGTCCACGACGCGATTGACATCATGGCCGCGCGCGACACGCCCGTCGTCGCCGCCGCGGACGGTCGCGTCGTCCGCCTCTTCCAGAGCGCGAAGGGCGGGCGCACGCTCTACCAACTCGTCGCGTCGGACGAGCACCTCGTTCTCTACTACGCGCACCTCGAACGCTACGCCGACGGACTCTCGGAAGGACACCTTGCGCGTCGCGGCGAGACAATCGCGTACGTCGGCGACTCCGGCAACGCCGCGCCCGGCAACACGCACTTGCACTTTCAAATCTACCGCGTCGCCGACCCCAAACACTTCTGGACAGGCGAAAACATAAACCCGTTCCCGCTTTTAAGAAATGCTGAACGATGAGCGATGAATGATGAATTAAGACAAGGATGTCCGCTTTCAATCCATCATTCATCATTCCGCATTCATCATTCATCATTTCGGTGTGGGTATCGGGCCGTGGGAACGGGAGTTGCCACGGTGAGCGCGACGCAAGTTTGTCTGTACTCTCCGCGTGAACAATAAGAGGAGTGTTGAAGAATGAAGAAAACTTTCGCGGCGGTTCTCGCGCTTTCACTCGCGCTCACGGCTTGCGCGCCAGCCGCGCCGACCAACACCGCGCCGCCCGTGAACGCCAACGCGTCGAACTCTAACGCAGCCGCGACGCCAACGGCTTCGCCCACGGCGACGCCTGTCGCGCTCGGAAGCAGCGAGGCCGAACTGCCCGTCACGCTTCCGATGCTCGACGCGATGTTCGCCGACGAGTCGTTCGCGGGCGAGTTGAAGTCGAAGGTGCAACTGACGGACGAGCAGGTCGCCGCGCTGCGCGAGGCCGCGCGCGAGGGGACTGCGAGTTTGAGCGAACAGGAGGCCGGGTCGGGTAAGACTTCCGACGCGACGCGCGCCGCCGCCGAGAAGATCAAGTCGGCCATCGGCGAGGAGAAGGCCGCGCAGTTCGCAACCTTCGTGCGCGAGCGCGGGGGCACAGGGCTTCTGCCGTCGAAGCCGAACAGCGTGCCTGCTGACACGCGCGTCGTCGTCAACGCGCCCGCCTACCGCATGGACGTTTTCCAGAACGGCACGCTCGTTAAGACTTACAAGGTCGGCATAGGCTACCCGGAGTTTCCTCTGCCGCAGGGGATGCGAAAGGCCGAGACGATTATCTTCAACCCGACTTGGACGCCGCCCGACGAACCTTGGGTCAAAGGCAAAGTGAAGCCCGGCGAGAAGATTGAGGCCGGTAGCAAGTTGAACCCGCTCGGGCCGATTAAGATTCCCATCGGCCAGCCGTCGCTCATTCACGGCGGCAAAAATCCCGCGCGCCTCGGCACGTTCGCCTCGCACGGCTGCGTCGGTTTGACGAACGCGATGGTGCAAGACTTCGCCGTCGTGCTCGCGCAGGCCGCGGGCGCGCAACTCACGGCGGCTAACGTTTCGGCTTACGCCCAGAAGCGCGACAAGACGCAATCGTATAAACTGCCGACGCCCGTTCCCGTGGAGCTTCGTTACGAGACAATCGTCGTCGAGGAGGGGCGGCTTCACATCTACCGCGACGTTTACGACAAGGGCACGAACACGGAGGAGAACCTCCGGCGCGTGCTCGAAGTCTATGGAGTCAAACTAGAAGACCTGAGCGAGCAGGAGCGCGCGCAAGTAAAGGACGCGCTCCAAGCGATGGCGCGCGACGCGCACGGCAATCCGACCGAAGCCTCGCCGACGCCGACGCCCGCGAAGGCGAAGAAGAAGCCGCAGAGCGGCAACGTGACCTACGGCGTGAAGGGCGACAAGGAGGTCGTAATCGAAGTGGCCGCGCTCGCGGGCAGGGGCTACCCCGCGCCCGTCAACCTGATGCCGCCCGCGCCGCAGCAGAAGCAACAGCCGGCGACGAAGACCGACGCCGCCGCGCCGAAGAAGAAGAAGAACGGTTGAAGTTGAAGGAATCGGCTGGCGGACTCAAGTGCGATACGCTCAACTCAAACCGCTTTAGATGTCGAACTCGCCGCGGCGCAGCGCGTCGGCGACGCGCTCGATGTCGGGGGCGAGCGGGCGGTCGCGCGTGAGTCGCGCGGCGTAGGTGCGTACGGCCTCGTATGCGCGTCGCGCGCCGCGGCCCGGATGGAGCGGCGCGCGGTGTTCGAGTCCTTCGGCTGACGCGAGCAGTTCGATTGCGACGACGGTTTCGACGTTCTCCACGATGCGACGCAGTTTCAAAGCGGCGGTCATGCCCATCGAGACGTGATCCTCCTTGCCGCCGTCGGTCGGAAGATTGTCAACAGAGGCCGGATGCGCGAGCACCTTGCACTCGTTCAAGAGCGCGACGGCGACAATCTGCGCGACCATGTAGCCCGACTCGACGCCCGCGCGGGCCGTGAGAAACGGCGGCAGCCCTTCGTTCTTATCCGGGTTGACGAGACGATCAATTCTTCGCTCGACGATGTTGCCGAGGTGCGTGAGCGCGATGGCGGCGTAGTCGAAGGCGAGGGCGAGCGGCGAGCCGTGGAAGTTGCCGCCGGAGATTACTTCGCCCGTCTCGGCGAAGACGAGCGGGTTGTCGGTCGCGCCGCCCGTCTCGATTTCCACGCACGCGCGGGCGTGCGCGAGCGCGTCGCGCGCAGCGCCGTGAACCTGCGGCATGCAGCGCAGAGAGTATGCGTCTTGAACGCGCGGGTCGCCCTCGATGTGTGAGGCGCGAATCTCGCTGTCGCGCAAAAGCTCGCGCAGGTGCGCGGCGACTTCACTTTGCCCACGGTGCGGGCGGGCGCGGTGTATGCGCTCGTCGAAGGCGGCGGGCGTGCCCTTCAAGGCTTCGAGCGACATCGCGCCCGCGACGTCCGCCGTGCGCGCCGCGCGCTCGGCGCGAAAGAGCGCGAGCGCACCGACGGCTGTCAAGGCTTGCGTCCCGTTAAGGAGCGCAAGTCCCTCTTTCGCTTCAAGCTTGAGCGGCTCGATTCCGGCTCGCTTCAACGCCTCGCCGCCCTCCATGCGCACGCCTTCATAGACGGCCTCGCCCTCGCCGGCGGCGCAGAGCGCGAGGTGCGAAAGCGGCGCGAGGTCTCCCGACGCGCCGACCGAACCCTTCTCAGGGATGACCGGGTTGACGCCGCGCTCAAGCATCAGCGCGAGCGTTTCGACGAGCAACGGGCGCGCGCCGCTAAAGCCGAGCGCGAGCACGTTTGCGCGCAGCAGCATCATCGCGCGCGTCTCTTCCAACGATAGCGGCTCGCCCACTCCGCACGAATGACTGCGGACGAGATTGAGTTGCAGCGCGCGCAACTCATCCGCGGCGACCGTCACGTCGGACAATTTCCCGAAGCCCGTGTTCACGCCATAGACGACGCGCCCCTCGGCGACGATTCGCTCAACGACACGACGCGACGCCTCCATCCTCTCACGCGCCGGCGCAGCGAGCGACACACGCTCACGCCCGCGCGCCACGCGCGCAACCTCTTCGAGCGTTAACTGTTGTCCGTCGAGTTCAATCATGATGAAGCAGAGGCTAGAGGCTAGAGACTAGAGGCTAGTTAAGACGTTTGCTCTTCAACTAGCCTCTAGTCTCTAGCCTCTCATTTTATCACCGTGTCTCGGTTGGGAAACTGCGTGCGGTGTATATCTTCGGGCGGCTGCGAGCGATGTATGTCGGAGCGACGCCATTCGCCGCTAAACTGGCCGGAGCGCGGCGTGCGTGCGCGCTCGCGCGCGCGTTTGGCGCGGCGGACGGTCGAGGCGCGACGCTTTTCGGCGCGCTCGCGCGTCCAGTCGGTCATGGCTTGGAAGGGATGGAAGTCGCGTTCGGTCAAGACTTCGCCCGTCGCCTCGCGCAGTCGCATCGTGAAGAAGGCGAAGGCTATAAGCCCCGCGTTGAAGACGACGCCGATCATGAAGACTATCTCGCCGGGGACGACGCCGATTGTCGCGCGGTCTATGAAGGCGTTGAAGTCGTATGCGGGGACGGGGTGGAGATAGACCTTCAAGTTCCAGCACGCGGCGAGGAGAACGAAAATCCAGAGGTAGTTGCGCCGCAGACGTCGGCCCAGCGCCTCCCACTCGCTGATGGTGAAGTGGGGCGTCTTGAGGTCGTTAACTAAGAGTTGCATCCAAGCGTCGTCCGTCGAAGCCTCGGCGCTGAGGACTTGGGTGAAGTAGCCTGTTTCGAGTATGCGCACGCGGCTCGACCAGATTTCGTAGTAGCGATAGCGACGCGCCTCCATGAAGAGGAAGAAGCCTACGAGGACTGTGTTGATGAGGATGACGAAGTGCGGGTTCGTAGGCGACGAAAAGGCGAACGAGAGCGTCGCGCCCGTCGTGAGCACGGCCCAGTTGGTCGTCGTGTCGAGACGGTTGCGCCAAGTGTTTGCGCGCGTCACCTCGCCGCGGTAGAAGTGAACCATCGCGGTGTTGAACTCGGCCTGCGACGGGCGTCGCGCGGTCTGAGCGCGCGGGACTTGCGTTGCGTGCGTGGCCTGTTCGGGCGCGAGGGTCTGGTGTATGGGCGCGAGTTCGGGCGCGTCCGCCGGGGCCGGCCTCGGCGTCTGAGGCGTCTTGTTTGCCGGGCCAGTCTGCTCGACGTTTCTGGGGCGAAGGTCTGTCTTCATTCGTTCGCTCTACTGCCTCCGGCATCAAAGGGGCGGCGGGAGGAGGCCGAACGCGCCCGACTGCCGCTAATCATAGCACGCGCTTGTGTTTATAAAACAAAAAAGCGGCCCTTTCGGGAAGGCAAGCGCCTTACGGCGAAGGCAAAAGGCAAGCGCCTTACGGCGAAGGCAAAAGGCAAAAGGCAAACTTCAAAAGGCAAAAAGGATGACGGCCAGCGTCGCCTTCGTCTTCACTTTTGCCTTTTGCCTCTTGCCTTTTGCCTTCCGCGTTAGCGGCCCGCCTTCCGCGTTAGCGGCCTGCTTGACACGCGCCTCGGAGCGCACATATAGTCAACTTTTGTCTGTAGGTTCTTGAAAGCGTCCTTGATTGACAATGCAGGCGCAAGAGGATTTTGAGGCGCGCGACGGCGGCGCGGACGAGCGCTGGATGCGCGAGGCCGTGGAGGCTGCGCGCGAGGCTGCGCGACGCGGCGAAGTGCCGGTGGGCGCGTGCGTCGTCGGCGCGTCGGGCGAACTGCTCGCGGTCGCGGGCAACCGCACGCGCGCGGACTGCGACCCGACGGCGCACGCCGAAGTGGTCGCGCTGCGAGAGGCCGCGCGGCGCGCGGGCAACTATCGTTTGACGGGCACGGTCGTCTATTCGACCATCGAGCCTTGCGCGATGTGCGCGGGCGCATTGGTTCAGGCGCGCGTCAAGCGTCTGGTTTACGGCGCGGCGGACGAGAAAGCGGGCGCGGTCGAATCGGTCTTCCGCGTCTGCGACGCAAGCTCTTTGAACCACCGGATTGAACTCACGCCGCGCGTGCTCGAAACCGAATGCCGCGCGCTCATGCAAGAGTTCTTCCGGGAACGAAGAAAAGCAGAGGTCAGAGGTTAGAGCTTAGGGGTTAGTAAAAGATTGGTCTTACTAACTTCTAACCTCTAACCTCTAACCTCTCTTTCCGTGGAGAGGTCGCATAGTGGATTAGTGCACCGGTCTCGAAAACCTGTGACCCGGTGCCGGGCGGCGACTGAAGATCGGCAGAATCCCCAGCATTTCGAGCGAAACGGCAAGTCACCCGGCTTGCCGTTTTTGCTTTTGTGACCAGATTGTGACCACCTTTCTGGTCTTGGGCTTCTGAGTGAGCGCGGCGACCGCCCGCGCCTTTCGCTCGTCGGTCGCATGTGTAACGCTTGGTCATCTCCAGAGTCGAGTGGCCCATCAACTCGGCGATGGTGAAGGCGTCAACACCCGCGTCCGCCAGGCGGCTGGCGAAGGTGTGCCGCAGGTCGTGGAAGTGGAAGTTCGTGACCTTCGCGTCCTCACAAGCCTTGCCGAAGCCGTTCCGCAAGTTCCGCAGCCGCGTGCCGGTGCGGCGGCTGACGAAGACGAACTCGCTCTGTGACTTCTGCTGTCGCTGCTGAAGCACCGCGCGGGTTCGCTCGTTCAGAGGGACAATCCGGCTCCGCCCGGTCTTGGTGTTGGTGACGTGGATGAAGTTCCTCGACCAGTCAACCTCAGACCAGCGCAGGGAGAAGATTTCTCCGCGCCTCAGCCCGGTGTTGAGCGCGAAGACGACCACGGAACGTAGAGGCTCGCGCTCGCCGATCTTCTTCATCAGCCGCGCCTCTTCGTCGTCGGTCAAGAACCTCACGCGCGCGTTGTCTTCCTTGAACCGTCGGACTCGGCGGCAAGGGTTCTCGCCGATGTGCCCGGCGTCGACCGCCAGCGCCAACACGCGCGACAGGACGGTTAGCTCCCGATTGACCGTCGCGGCGCTACGTGGCTCGTCGTGCCGCGTCGGCGTCTCGTGCCTCACCTTCTTGAAGCGCTCCACGTCCATCGGGCTGATCTCAGCGAGCCGTTTGCCCTTGAAGTGGGCTTTGACGGCTTTGCAGATCAGCTCGTCGTCGGGCCAGGACTTCTTGTTGGTCTTCGCCCAGGTCATGTACGTCTTGTCAATGAACTCGCTGAGCTTCGGCGTCTGCTTTTGGGGCTGGCCGTAAGCCGCGCCGAAACACTCAAGCCGCTTGTTGGCCTCGGCCTGTTCAGCCTCCGCCTTCGTGCGCGCCTCTCTCAGAGAAGCGCGATGCCTGATTTTGTGGATGTTGCACCGGAAGTCGTACCACCAGTAACTCCCTCGCTTTTTCACCGCCATTTCGGTTGCTCCTTCCGGTTGCAGCCGCTCGGAGCAGCGAAATAGTAGCACTTGCTATTGGATTGTTGAAGATGTAAGCAGCGCCGCACTTGGACATGCCCCCGCACGTTCTCCCAAGGGTCGTATGATTGAAACCGCGCACACGTTTTGGCAGCGCGGTTAGTAGAGAAGGGCACACAGGGTGAGGACTACGCGCTTTCATATTTCTGGCCTCTTCCTTCTGTCCATTGTAAGACTTTGTCTAGCCGGAATCGGAGGCTTCCGCCGGCGCGTTCCACAGGGATGCCGGTTTTTCTCTCGTTAGCTACCCAGTCGTAAATGGTGCGCGGTTTGACGCGGAGTAGCTCGGCCAGTTCTTTCAACGTGAGGAACACGGGCGAGTCAGGCCGCCCGCATGTCATCTTGCTCATGGTTCACCTCCAGCTAATCGGTTTCAATGAGATGTACTTTGATCGTCGCGCCCTTGAGACGAACTTCGGCGAGGGGTCGCGGCGTCGTATACGGTCACGTATGAGCTCGCCGGACGACAGGTAGCCAGCGGGCTTTACTCCTGTCGCTGTGAAGCGTGGAGAGACTTCGCAAATAGTCGGTTAGGTCACTCTTTGCCATGCGGCTCCCTTCGAACCGCTACGCAACTGCAAAGGGCATCTTGTACCGGGGGATATGAGTTACAGGATGCCGAGGTGACGCCACGCGGTGAGAGGCGTCAAGCAGGCAGCTAAACAGGCGAGAACTTGAAAGAGAAAGAAGACGTCCAAGCTCCCGAGAGGTGACGGATAGGCCGTATACTCCGCGAGTAATATTTCTCACAGGTAGTTGTTTGTCAAGAAGCCATACTAGTAACGATTGGAGGAACCAAGCATAGATTATTGACTGAATTTCCTCCGCGACCTCCCGCACTCAAAACTAATTCCGTTTACTCCCTGAGATGATGCATGGAGTGGGCACTAATCAGGTTGTATTTTATCTCTCAATTCGGCTAGGTTGACTCGGGCCAGAGCGCTGTACAGTGCCGGTAAAAGGAGAACGTTAACTATGCGCCGCTATCACTCGGAGCTTGGACTGATTCGGCATCGCCACCGGGAGCATTTGAGGGAAATACACGGCTGGCCCCGGCGAGTTGTTAATTGTGCGTGCGACCTACAGGCCGGGCGATTTAGGAAGCGTAAGGCGCGAGGCTGCGGTAGAACGCGGTGTCTGGTCTGCCACTACGAGAAGGTGTTGAAGATTCCGAGCAAACAGGAGCGCGTCCGCGCACAAGCTTTTTACGATTCTCTGATGGATTCCATGCTTTAGGATAAGCGCCGATTTCTGAAGATGAAAACATTTCAGCAGTTCGAGCGACACCTTGAAACCGTCCCCCTGACGACGAGCTGGTACTTGGCCGATCTGGGTGAGGCTCGCGGCCGGCAGGAACTCTTCACCAGACAGTCGCCGCAGAAATTGAAGGTCCTGCGCGAGCACGCGATTATCGAAAGCGCGGTCTCTTCGAATAGGATCGAGGGCGTCGAGATAGACCGGGCGCGGATCGGGACGGTCATTTTCGGCAAATCGAATCTGCGCGACAGAGATGAGGAAGAGGTGCGCGGCTACCGCGATGCTCTCAAACTGATTCACGAACAGGGCGCGAAGCTTCGCCTCACCGGAGAGTTTATTCGCGAGCTACATCACCTTTGCAGGGCCGGGGCGGGTGATGCCGGACAGTATAAGGAACGCGACAGCGACATCATTGAGAAATATCCTGACGGGCGGCAGCGAGTCCGATTCGCGACCGTGAAAGCCGCCGACACTCCGCGCTACATGCAAGGCTTAGTTGAGGACTGGGACAGTTGCCTCCGGGAGCGTTGGGTTCATCCGCTGGTCGCGCTGGCCGCGTTCAATCTCGACTTCCTATGCATACACCCTTTCCGTGACGGCAACGGGCGCGTCTCACGTCTGCTCCTGCTCGCCGCGTGCTATCAACTCGGCTACGAGGCGGGGCGCTACATCAGTCTCGAAAGGTTGATCGAGGAGAATAAGGAGCGGTACTACGAAACGCTGGAAGCCAGTTCTCAAGGGTGGCACGAGGCGAAGCACGACCCATGGCCGCTGATAAATTTCCTGCTCTACATCCTGAAACTGGCCCATGGAGAATTCGAAAGAAGGGTGGGTCAGATGGCCTCTCCGAAGGGCGCGAAGACTGAGATGGTTGAGGCCGCCGTCGAAGCTATGACAGGTGCTTTTACAGTGAGCGATCTGGAGAGGGCGTGCCCCGGCGTGAGTCGAGATATGGTGCGACGCGTACTGCGCAACCTTAAAGAAACGGGGAAGATTGAATCTTTAGGTCGGGGGCCGGGAGCGCTCTGGGAGAAAAGAGGTAGTACCCTTAAAAAGAGGTAATAAAGAGGGTAGTGTTTGTCAGAATAGCGCCCGGTGCGGGTCCGGTAATTTATCCGTCGGCGTTGGCCTCGCGCCACGAGCGGTACTCGGAGGGGAGCAGGCGGAAGCGCGCGAAGTTACCCTCGTGCAGCCCCTCCAACTCTTTGACGGCCATCCGGACAAAATCATCAAGGTCCTCAGGCGGCACACGGTCAACGGCGGCCCCCGTTACTTCCTCCACCGTGGGCTGCGCCCGCCGACGCACAATGTCACTCACGACCTCGGTCAGCTCGTTACGGAACCTGAGCCTGAATTTGTCCGGCTCGCCCAGTGACTGGCGTATGGCCTCATAGCGCCGGGCGGAGCGTTCGTAGGCCCACACGAAGACGTCGCGCAGCAACTCGACGCGGTTAAGTTCATAGACTCCCAGAAGGCCGTCGATGTAAGCGCGTTCCGGCACATCAACGAAGGAGAGGGGACATAGGTTCTGTCGGAAGAGCGGGATGTTAGCGGCTAAGCGCGACACGCGCTTGTTGACGTCCTCGAAGGGCTGCAGGTACGGCAGGTGCACCATGGCGAAGAACGCCTGCTCGAAAGGCTCCCTGATAGATGCGGCCATCTCCACGACCCTCTGAAAATATTCCTCCACCTGCTGCGGCGTCTCCAAGGGGCGGTAGACCGAATGCGTAATTTCGACGCCCCTGCGCCGTGTCCGGCCGCTGGCGTCGGAGTCCGGCAGCAGGTTGTCCGAGAGTATGGCGTGGAGGTTGAGGATCGTCTGTCGGTCGAACGTTACTTCATACGCTGGGTCCACGAGGTATTCTATGGCCCTCTTGTGGTTCAGGATCATCTGGGTCTCGGCCGCCTCCTTGCCTTCCGCCGCTTGGCCCTCTTCGATGAGCCGCCGGGTGTCGAGCAGGGAGTAGGTGTTGCCCTCAAGTCTGGAGGACGCCCAAGAGAGGTCAACCAGTAGCCGGTCAAGGACACGGCGCGCGTAGGTCCCCGCCGGGCGTTCCGCGTCGGGGGTCCGGCCGATGCGGGTCAGGTGTGCGACCGTAGTCTTCGTCAGGTAGCCGCTCTCGTTCGGCCGGTATGCGTCGAGGAACTCGCGCCGGTAGCTCACGGGCGCCCGCTCGGTCAGGGGCTTGCGCACCCCCCGCCTCACTTCCGCCCCCGAAGTGGACAGCGGGATGTAGTCCTCCTTCTCTGCCATCGCGGGTATAAGGTAGCGGCTCGAGCGCCCCCTCTTTTCGAGGTTCAGCCTGCCGGCCTCTACCAGCCCCGCCAGAACTCTTTGCAGGGACCGGCGGCTGATCCGGTCGCCGAGCAGCACCGACAGCGCCTCGATGCCGAGCCCTTCCGGGGAGTTCCCCACATGCGTCAGCACTTTCTCTTCAATGTCGTCCGGTAACTTTTTAGGCATGCCGACCTCTGGCTCGAAACGGCCTCTTCCGGAATCCTCTTGTCGTTACATACTATTTGCGCCAATAAAGCACTGATTTTCTGGCGCGGATAGCCCTATTCGCGCCAATAATTCTACTATCTATTGGCGCGAATAGGGCTATCCGCGCAAATAGAATCACAAAACTTCGGTAGACCTGATTATCTACCGACGCCCGTATGCAATCCTCTGTGGAAGGCAGCTCATGCGTATCGTCTGCATCAGCGACACCCACTCACGACACGATCAGGTCGAAGTCCCGCCCGGCGACATCCTCGTCCACGCCGGCGACTCGACGATGGTCGGGCGCGTCGAGGAAGTCGTCAAGTTCAACCACTGGCTGGGCCGGCTTCCGCACCCCCACAAGGTACTCATAGCAGGTAACCACGACTGGCTTTTTGAGAAGGAGCCGGCGCTGGCCGAGAGCCTTATCACCAACGCCGTGTACCTGCGCGACAGCTCGGTGACCATCGGCGGCGTCAAGTTCTACGGCTCGCCCTGGCAACCGCGCTTCATGTACTGGGCCTTCAACCTCCCGCGCGGGCAGGAGATCAAAAGAAAGTGGGACCTCATACCCGAAGGCTACGGCGTGGCGCGAGAGTCCGGGACCACTTTCGTCAACGCCTGCGTCTGTGATGCCTCTTACCGCCCCGTCAACCCGGCCGTGGTCGTCGAGGACGTCATTAAATCGTAGCGCCCGTGAACTTTCACACCACCTTAGCGGACGATCTACTCATCAACTATTCATCAGTGGATAGCTAACAAAGAACTTGACAACACAAAGCAAATGGGTTTATACAGGAAGCCTCGCGCCGGCGGGCATGCGGAAGGCGCGGGGAAGGAAGTGGCATTTAGTGGCGACGGGCCGGACAACCAGAAACTTGGGGAGCAACGGGATGGCGGAGGCCTCTTGGGCCCCGTGCGCGGGCGTGTACGCAGGCGCGAGCTCGCTCATTCGCCCGGGCTATTTATCAGTCTGTGCGTTTACGGGCGGCGAGCGCTTGCGGGGGCAGGAAGTGGGAGAAAGCCTGTCGTCCAGACAAGCGCGTCACAACCGAATCTGATTAGCGGCGGGAGCGGAAGCGAAAGTTCCCGCTCCCGGGTCGTCAAAGTAAATTTAGCGATTTCAAAGCGGAGCGGGTACGGAAGTTTCCAAACTTTCCGTGCCCGCTCTTCTGTTGTTTGAGAACTGAAGCGCCTGCGGGCGAAATAAGCGAAGAGGGCAACTCCGCCGCCTTCGCGCGGGGCCTGTGACTTAACTGACTGAAGAACTGAACGAGAGGCGCTTCGGGTCTGAGAGAAGCGGTAGCTTCATTGAAGGTAAAGACTATGAGACTAGCAGAAGCATTGAGTTTGCGCGCCGACTGCCAGAAGCGTTTCGAGCAGTTGAAGGCGCGCCTGGGCCGTAGCGCCAAGGTGCAGGAAGGCGACCGGCCGGCGGAGGACCCGCAGGAGTTGCTCGCGGAGTTGGAGCGAGTGGCACGCGAGTTACCCTCTCCATCCTCTTAGCCTTCAACTCTTCATCTTGTTGCTCGCGGAGTTGGAGCGAGTGGCACGCGAGTTGGCCGACCTCGTCAGGCGCATCAACCGCACCAACTCGGCGACCATCTTCCGCGAGGGACAGACTATCTCCGACGCCCTGGCCGAGCGCGACGTGCTCGGCATGCGGCGCGCCGTCTACGCCGAGTTGGCGCAAACGGCGAGTGTGACGCAGAGCCGCTACACGCGCACCGAGGTCAAGTACGTGAGCACGGTCAACGTCTCCGAGTTGCAGAAGCGTGCGGATGATCTCGCGCGTGAGTACCGCGAGCTGGACGCGCGCATTCAGGAGTTGAACTGGAACACCGAGCTGCTCGAATGAGAGTTGTTGAAACTGACGTCGAAGGTAACCGCGAGAGTGACAGGAGCGAGCGCGACCCGCTAACTGGGTAAAGTTAGAACCTCCTTCCGGCTGATAACCGGTGCCTACGCGCAAGAGGGGCAAACGCGCAATGGGTTCATCCCGTTCACAAGTGATGCCCAGCAATGTCACAGGGGTAAGGGGCACTTCGCACGAATCACTACCGTGCGCTGATCTGTTCATTCCGCGGTGAGGGTGGGTAAGGGGAATTCGACGTCAAGGTGAAATCGCACGAACGGGGTCTTCCGCCTAAAGAGTCTCGTCCTCAAATGAGAGTCTATGAAGAAGAATCGTAAGCGGAGCAAATCACCGCCGGAGAAGCCAGCAAGGATCGAGATCAGAAACCACGCCAACGGTAGGCTGGATGAGATCGTCGCCCACAAATCGGACGTCCACCTTGAGCAGATGGATTCCGGCTTCTGGTGGATGGGCTTGGAAGTGGATGGCCGTCGCTTCCGTGTAAACTTCGTCTCCGCCAAAGGGATTAAGGTCACGATTGATGAGGAAGAGTCTGGTCATCTGTGAGTCTGTGCTGGGACAAATATTCAGGCTTGGAACCCGCAGCGGCAGGTGGCGCAGGTGTGCAAGTGTCGGCGAAATAATGGCGACGCGAGGGGCGATGAACCACAGGGCGGAGATTATCAAGCTTGAGTGGACGCTACTCCCCACGGAAGGTTCTGTATTACGGCGTGCGCTTCGCCTACTCGAAGAACGTGGGTTTGAATCGGCCATTGCCTTTCTGGAAGGAGTGGCCGTCAAGCAGGCAGGACAGATCAAGCGGGGCGAGCGCGTGCCGCTTGAGAGAGCCGGGACGCCGCCCTTTTTAGAAACTGACGTTTGTGAGTACTCGCCCAGCGGAGGGTGAAACGATGTCAACCAAATCGACCATCGCGCACGGTCGCGGCTTCCACTTCTACCACGAGGCGTTGGACGAAGATGGCGTCTACCTGGAGCTGGAGGACGTCGAATTCGAGGCCGGCTACCGGAGGGTGATGGTGAAGATCCCAATCGATATCTGGGAGGTGATCCGCCACACGGCGCCGGCGCGCCTCGACCTGGTGGACTCTTCGGACGAAGAGCTGCGCCGGATGGTCGAGCACCAGGTGGACGAGCGCATCGCTGAGTACGAACAGGCCAGGGGAGACTCCCGGCGGGAGGCGCTGGTCAGTCTCTTCGGCGCGCTCCTGTTCGGGGGAGCAGACGAGCCGCGCGAGGAACAGATCAGCAGCGGGTTCGAGTACTACACCAGAGAGCGGGAGCGGCAGCGTCAGGTCGTCGCACGGATAAAGGAGCATCATGTCAGGCCCGAGGGGATGATCTATGAGATCAGATTCAACGAGCCGGAAGGGGAGAAGCAATGACGGTCGGACGGCAAACTCCTCAGAACACGGAGCTAGGGCAATAACATACTTGACTCACCGCCGGCATATCTTGAGAAGGAAGGCGCTGCACGCTCATAAGGACTTACGGAGCGCCTCGACCAGCATCGAAGCACCCTGTCTAACATAGGTGAGTCAAGTATGTTATTGCCCTAGCTTTCAGTCGTCTTCTTCAAGGTTAGGGTACTGCGGCGGCGCTTCGCCGTGCTTTTCAAGAATCTTCGGTTTTTTAACCCTCGCGTCCGCCGGGTCAACCCTTTCCAACTTCACGTCGAAGCGCCACATGTCGCCGAAGTCGAACAGGTATTCCATTGACGCGCCGGGGCGGAGGGGGATTTCGCCGACGAGGACTTCAGCCGTCGAGGGCCGTTCCTCCATGAATGGGTGATAGATGTGGGCGAGGACGCCGAATCGGTTGCGGTAAGAGAACTGGTACAGGTGATCATCGTCGAAATCGAAGGCGCGCAGGATAGCGTCGCTCAGGTCGTCGAGCGTGAGCGTGGCGGAGATCGCTATCCGCCGCCAGACCTTCGCGGCGAGCGAGACTTTGAAGGTGTAGAGGCCGTCCACCAGCGCGGCTTCAGGCAGCCCCAGGTTCTTGCGCCACTCCGGGAAGAAAGGTTGCAACATGGGTTGTAGCGCCCCGAAGTCGGTCGCCCCTTCGAGTTCGTCCTCCTCCAGCTCAATTTTCATGGCGGCGAGCCGGTGCCGGGAGAGCAGCTTGAAGAGCGCTTCGCCGAAAGGCGTCCGCTTGACGCGGGCGACGACCCAGCCTTTGCCTTCTTCCGGCTGCCCCTCTTCGATGGCAACGCAGCCGAACAAGTCCAGCAGCGCGAGGTTGTACGTCCCGACCTGGTATGGGATCACGGACGTCTCGGCCTCTCTGTCGCCGGCGACTTTCAAGCCCTCGTCGGGCAGGCGCTCCATGAAGGTCGAGCACCTGAAGAGCGGGCCGAGCGGGTCGCGGTATTCGCCGATGATCTCCCCCTCGCCGCGCCCCAGCCACGCCTCAAGCAGCGTGAAATAGCGTTCCGTCGCGTTCAGGCCGCGCCAAGAGATAAGCGCCTCCTGATCCAGTGAAAGGAGCGGCTGTTTCCCGTCAACCTCGATCAAGGAAAGCCCGCTCGCGCGTAGGAGCAGGTAGAGGCCGTTGATGCGCGGGTAGGATTTCTGCTGCGGGCGCTTGAGGCCGATGCGGTGAGGCTTTGACAGGCGCGCGTTGATCTCGGCCAGCGAGTTCATCGGCAAGACCTGGTTGATACCGCTGACCCTGACCTCTCTCGTGCTGACAAAATCCAGGAGAGTCTCGAAATCGCGCAGCACTGTGCCCGGCTCGTCCTGGCTAATCTTCTGCTCTCGCAGAATCCGCTGGTGTTTTGGTGACAACGCAACATCCATGTTTTACTCTTTGCCTAATCACCGAGCGACGTGATTTTGTTGCCTTCACCCTGTTGGAAGAGCCATTGTAGATTCTAGTCTTGATGAGTGAGCCGAAAGACCCGAACGCCATTACTGACGCGCTCGCGCGGGCGGGCGTGAATAGCCCTGACACTTGGAAGCGACACCTGCGGGAGCGCATCGTTCGCCGCGACGACGGGATGCTGAACGAGGCGCAGGCCGCGCTTCAGTCTTACCCGTCCGACCCCGAGTTGTTGTTGATGGCGGCGCTCGCGGCGCTGTTCGCGGGCCGCCCGGAACTCAGTCTACGTTACGAGCATCGCTTCTCCAAACGCTTCGTGCCGCTGGAAGCGGAGGGGCATTTGCTGCGCGCCATCGCGTTGGCGCAAGCCGAACGTTGGGCGCAGGCGGCGCAAATACTCAAGCGGCACGGCTACGGCAAGCTGCACAGCTCATTCCTGTATTTGCCGGGCGACTGGGCGCTCAGGCCGTGGGTACACGGCTGGCTCAACAAGATCGAGCGCGCAGAGAAACGCCGCACGACACCCGCGCCGAAGAGAGCGAAGACGCCCGCCGCTTCTTCCGTTAAAGAAGGCAAGGCGAGCAGGAGCGAAAAAGGGAAGCGCGCGCCGGTCAAAGATAAAGAAGAGGCTTCAGCCGCCAGTCCCGACGCTGCCGCGCTTCAACCTCAAACCGGGACGATTGAGCTGGCCGCAGGGGCGCCGCCCTTGCCGCGCGTCGAGGCGCGGATTCCTGTCGCCTTCAACTTGCCGGAACAGTTCGACGTGATTCCGGCGGACGGCGCGGGCGCGGGCGACCTGACGGCCTTCCGCCTGCGCTACGAGCTGTCGCATCTCGGACTGCTGCAAGGGTTCGACGAGTTGTTATGCCTGCCGACGCTGCACAATGTTGAGGCTTACTGGTATCAGACGGAGGCCGTGCGCAAAGTCCTCAAGCAGTTTCGCGGGCGCGTCCTGCTGGCCGACGAAGTCGGTTTAGGTAAGACGATCGAAGCGGGCATGGCGCTCAAAGAGTATCTCATGCGCGGCATGGCACGCCGCGTCCTCATCCTGACGCCGGCGACACTCGTCGGGCAGTGGCGCGAGGAGATGCAGACAAAATTCGACGTGACGTTTGCGACGAGCTATGACCCGCTGCTGCGCCGCGACCCCGCGGCGTTCTGGTCGCAGCCGCGCGTCATCGCCTCGATTGCCACCGCGCGCCGCGACGAGACACGCGCCCTGCTCGCCGCGCAGAATTACGACCTCGTGATCGTGGACGAAGCGCACCATCTGAAGAACCGCCAGACGCAGAACTGGAAGCTCGTCAACGCGCTGCAAAAGCGTTTCCTGCTCCTGCTCTCGGCGACGCCCGTGCAGAATAGCCTCGTCGAACTCTACAACCTGCTCACCTTGCTCAAGCCCGGAATCTTCAAGACCGAGAAAGAGTTTCGCCAGCGTTACATGACCGTAGGGCGCCCGCGTGTGCCCGCGAACCGCGAGCGGATGCGCGATTTGATGCGCGACGTGATGATCCGCAACACGCGCTCGCTCGTTGACGTGCGCCTGCCGCCACGTCATGCCGTGACGGTGCGCCTCGACCCCGAAGCAGAGGAAGCGGAGGCTTACGCCGAGTTGAATCGCCTCGTACAGGAGACGTATGCGAGCGAGACCGCGCCGCGCCGCCTCGCGCTCAGGCACCTGCTTTCGTCAGCCGGTTCGACGCCGGCCACCGCCGCGCGAGCCATAACCCGCTTCGCCGGCAAAGCGGGCGGGGGTCGCGCAGCCTGGCGCAGCCTCGCGGCGCGCTACGCGGCCCTGGCGCTCGCGGGCGCGACCGTCAAGGAGGGGGCGCTGCTTGAACTGCTCAGGCGTAACGCGGAGGAGAAGAAGATCGTCTTCGTACACCATCACGAGACGCTGGAGCGTTTGGCGCAATTGATGGAGAAGGAGGCCATTCCCTTCGCGCGTTTTGAAGGCGCGATGAGCGGGCCGGAGAAGGACGCGAGCATCGCGCGTTTTCAACGTGAAGTGCCGCTCCTGCTCTCGACCGAATCGGGCGGCGAGGGGCGCAATCTGCAATTCTGCAACACGCTCGTCAACTTCGACCTGCCCTGGAACCCGATGGCTATTGAGCAGCGCATAGGGCGCATCCACCGCATCGGGCAGACGCGTGAGGTCTTCATCTTCAACACGGTCGTGCGCGGGACGCTCGAAGAGCACGTGCTCCGCATCCTCGACGAGAAGATCAACATGTTCGAGCTGGTCGTCGGCGAGATCGGCCAGATACTCGGCGAGATGGACGAAGAGGGGGAGTTCGCCGAAATGGTTTTCGCCGCGTGGGTGGAAACGACTGAAGCGGAGCGCGAAGGCGCTTTCGATCAACTCGGCGAACGCCTCACTCAAGCACGGCAGCAGTACGAGTCCGTGAAGCAGCTCGACGAAGAGTTGTTCGGCGACGAGTTCGTGGCCGGATGAGATTGGAAAAACAAAGTGAAGTCGCTCGAAGACGTGGACGCTTATCTGCGGTGTACGACGCTCGACGAGCTGCTCAAGGAGTTGAAAGCGGCTGGCGTCGCGCAAAAAGATTTTGCCGAAAGCATCGGGATGAATCCGCGTCACCTTTCATCAATCAAGTCGAGTGAGTTGCGTAATCGCTATTACAACGAACTCGGCGCGACCAAGCTGGCGTGCCTGTGGGTGATCGAGCACACAGGCCGCGCCCGGAAAATCCGCCGGAAATAGTCTCGCCCATGTCCGAATCGTCAATTCAGTTCCGGGATTTCGCCGTGCGCCTGTTGGAGTATGAAGGCGTGCTGGTCGAGCGCATCGCGCCTGAAGGGTTGGAGGCGCTCGCACCTGCGCCGGTCGCACAAACATTGCAGATTCCGGAACTCGCGCGACTCGGGTTCGGAATGGAACTCCCGCCAGACGCCGAGCGCGTCGGTCTGGAGTCTGACTGGCTGGAGCGTTTTGGTCATCTGCTTGGCGAGCGCGGGCAGGCGGCGCGCGTGGCGCTTCCGGTCGCGCTGCCTCAACTCACGAACCCCGAGCGCATCGTCGAGCACGCGGTCAGCTTGCAGAACGCGGTCTATCGCGTGCTCGGCGTGACGCCCGCGTGGACTAGTTATCTCGTGATGCTGTTCCGGCTCACGGCTTTTTCCGACGAGAAGCGTGAGGGCCTCATCAAGCTCGGCTTCAACCTCGCCAATGGAAGTACGATAGACGCATTCGTCGACGATCTGATCTCTGCCGCGATTGAAATGACAGGCGCGGCAAGCACGCCGCCGCCCATGTCCCTGCCGCCCCGTTGGACACACGCGCAACTGAAATCCCGCGCCGCGCGGGCGCTGCCCGAACGCATCGAGGCGCACCTCTCCCCCTTCCTGAAAGGAATGCAACGCCGCTTGGAGCGTGACTTGGCGCGCGTGTATGACTACTTCAACGATCTGCGCGCGGAGTCGCTGCTGCGCCTGCAAAAACAGCCCGCTTCGGCTGAGGCCGAACGGGCGCGCGAGCGCCTGCGCCTCGAAGCGATTGCCCGCGAGTACGAGGCGAAAGTCGCGGACTTGCGACAGAAGTATGCGCTGCGCGTGGACGCCCGGTGGAGCCAGACGCTGGAAATAGCGATGCCGGTCGAGCGCGTCGAACTCCTCATCAGACGGCGTAAAGGAGAACGCAGGATCACGCTCGACTGGAATCCGCTCGCGCGCAGACTCGACGTTCCACCCTGCGAGTACAGCTACACCCGAGCGGCAGTCCGAGTGGTCTGCGATGACCGGCTGCACTTAATCAGCCCGGCGGCTCATGCCCCGTGCGCGAATTGTGAGAAAGCTTATTGTCGTGCGTGTCACCCGCTGCAATGCCCCAAGTGCCGCCAGAGGGGGGAATAATGCTCGGTAGGTTAGCCTGCTATTTCTGATCGCCCGCAATCGCTTTGCCGATCTCTTTTGGGCTTGCGCCGGTAGCGAGCATAGCGCGCACGAGCAATTCCAACGAGACCGAACTATGCCCCATTTCAGCTTTGGCGATGCGTGATTGACTCGATTGAATCTTTTCCGCAAGCTGGGCCTGCGTCATCCGCTTCTGCCGGCGTTCGCGCAGGCGGCGCGAGAGCGCTAGCTTAATCTCGATGAGGGCGGACTCTTCGGGCGTCAACTCCAAGAATTCGGCGACCGTGCCGACCTTCCACCCGCGCGCCTCCAAACGCACGCGCATCGCCTTCTTAATCCTCGCCATGATCCTGAAGTCTGGACACATTTATAAACCGGCCTCCAGATTGAGCCGAGATTGATGATTGAGCAACTGCCACAAACTTTCGTCCTTGGTCAGCAACTCAACGATGCTTCTGACCAAGCTCAACTCCGAGCGGGCACTTCGACGCGATCTCACGCGGCG
>Ga0081539_10002781_pt1 | contig 23522 bp, 21 predicted proteins | sample TabmetS4T2R2_FD_71023 | JGI IMG/M metagenome (GOLD analysis project Ga0081539, IMG submission 71023) | Tabebuia heterophylla rhizosphere microbial communities from the University of Puerto Rico - S4T2R2 | ecosystem: Host-associated > Plants > Roots > Rhizosphere ...
GCTGTCTGCCGAAGCGGCCCTGGCGAATGCCCCGGAGGCCGCGCAGCAGTATTTTGTGGTGCCGCGTATTGTTGAGTGAAAGCCCATGGACGCCAACTGCCAGACGATCTACACCCTGCACACCCGGTTGCGGCAAGGGGAACTGAGTGCCAGTGCGCTGACCGAGGCGGTGCTGGCCCGCCTGCTGGCGGTGGAGGACAACGTCCATGCCTTCATCACGGTGACTGCCGAGCTGGCGCGGCAGCAGGCTGCCGCCGCCGATGCCGCCCTGGCGCGCGGCGAGGTGCGCTCGCCATTACACGGCGTTCCGCTGGCGATTAAAGATAATATCTGTACCAGCGGCGTCCGTACGACGTGCGGGTCGCATATCCTCGAACAGTTTGTCCCGCCATACGATGCCACCGTTATACAACGCCTGCAGGCGGCTGGGGCAGTGCTGGTGGGCAAGACCAACATGGACGAATTTGCCATGGGGTCGTCAACGGAAAATTCATATTTTGGTCCAACCCGCAATCCCTGGGGAGATCTGGCCTATGTTCCCGGCGGGTCGAGCGGCGGCTCCGGCCGTCGCGAACTCGCCGTCACCCTCCTCGCGCGTCCGCTTCTCGAGGTTGACCAGGCTGTCGGCCGTGATCTCCAGCGAGGTCCGCTTCTGGCCGTCGCGACCCTCGAACTCGCGCGTCTTGAACCGTCCTTCGACGAACACGCGGTTCCCCTTCCGGAGGTTCTCCGCGGCCCGCTCGGCTCGATCGCCCCAGACGCTGATCCGGAACCAGTCGGTCGCCTCGACCCACTCACCGGTCTGCTGGTTCTTCGTGCTCTGGTTGACGGCGACGTTGAACTGGGTCACGGGCCGGCCGCTCGGCGTGTACCGCATCTCCGGGTCCGCGCCGAGGTTGCCGATGATCATCACCTTGCACAGGGCCATCGTGGTCGCTCCTCAGTCGATCGCGGCCGGCGCCGCTTCGCTCTCGGACTCGTCGATCCGCTCGGAGGAGTCCTCGTCCTCCTCGTCCTCGGCCGACGGAAGATCGGTGTCGTCCGCTTCGTCGCCGCCCTCGCCCGTCCCGTCCCGGCGCGCCGGCCGGGCCGGTCGCTCGTCACGGGTGACGAGGTGACGAAGGACCTCCTCGGTGATCAGGAGGGTCCGCTCCATCTCCGCGAGCGCCTCACCGGGCGCCTCGAACAGGATGATGTGGTACGAGCCCTCGCGGTACCGGTCGATCTGGTAGGCGAGCCGCCGTCGGCCCCAGGGGGCGACCTTCACGATCGAGCCGCCGGCGGCCACGATCTGGCGGGTGGTGCGGTCGATGACCGCCTGGGCCCGGTCGTCCGCGACGTCGGGACGCAGGACCAGCATGAGTTCGTATCGGCGCATGCGCCAGCTCACTCCTTCCAATGGGGATCGTCCCGCTGACGGCGGAAAAGCCGGCGCGGAACCGAAAGGAACCGGGCGAAGGATAGCACGGGCGGTCCCGCCGGCTCGCCGGTGGCCGCCCGTTCGCCCGATGTATCCTTCGCCGGTCGGGGAGCCCAGTCGGCCCGACGCGATCAATCTGAAGTTGCCCAGGAGAGGCGTTCGCGTCCGTGCCCGCCAGCACCATCCTCCTCATCGAGGCCGACGCCGCGTCCGGCGCGACGATCGCCCCGGTCCTGACCGGCGTGGGATACACGGTCACGATGGCCGAACCGGCCGAAGCGCTCGACAAGGTCCCCGCCCACCAGCTCGTCATCATCGACGTCGTCAAGGGCGAGAAGTCCGCGGCGGACTTCTGCCGCGAGATCCGGGCGACCCCGGCCCTGTCCGCGATCCCGGTGCTGTGCGTCAGCCAGTCGGACGAGGTCGAGGACCGGATCCGGTTCCTCGAGGCCGGCGCGGACGACGTCATGGCGAAGCCGTTCGACGGGCGCGAGCTCGAGGCACGGGTCGAGGCGCTCCTGCTTCGCTTCCAGCGGTCGAAGGATCACAGCGGCGTCGTCTCGACCGATGGGATCACCGTCGCGCGGGCTCGTCGAACCGTCACGGTCCACAGCCCGAAGGGTGGCGTCGGAACGTCGACCGTGGCGACGAACGTGGCGATGGCGGCGGCCCAACGGAAGCCCGATCGCGTCGTGATCGTCGACCTCGATCTCCAGTTCGGCCAGGTGGCGACGCACCTGAACGTCACGCCTCGCCAGACGCTGGCCGACGTCGTCCGCGACGAGGCGGCTCAGCAGGAGGCCGAGCTGCTCAGGACCTACGCGACGCGCCACGACTCCGGCCTCCATGTCCTCGCGTCCCCGGGCGGCCCGGAGCAGGCGGCTCTCGTCACCGCCGAGCACGTCGACCGGATCCTCCCGACGCTCCTCGACACCTACGACCAGGTCGTCATCGATACGGGGTCGTTCCTGGACGAGCGGACCCTCGCCGCGTTCGGGCACGCCGACTCGGTCGTGTTCGTCGTGAACCCCGAGATCGCCGCGCTCAAGGCGGTCACCGCCCTCGTCGAGTACCTCAGCGAATCCGGGGCCGTCGCCGCGAAGACCTCCTACGTCCTGAACAACACGTTCGGGCGCGAGATCCTCAAGGTCCGTGACGTGGAGAGCGCGCTCGGCACGAAGGTCGCCAGCGAGCTGCCGTATGACCCGTTCCTCTACCTCAAGGCCGTCAACGAGGGCGTGCCGATCGTCCAGGGCGCGCCGAAGTCGGCCGCGGCGGATCGATTCGTCCGGCTGTCGACCACCGTGTTCGGGCCCGACGGTGTGACCGCTCTCGCGGCGGCCGCCAACGATCGGAAGAGCGGGGGGCGGTTCTCGTTCCGGCGGCGCTAGGGTCACCAGAACCATCGCCGTCGCCCGAAGTCCACCTTGCCCGGTTGATGCGATCTCGTGCATCGCCCGTGGCCGGGCCGTGCCAGCCGGGCCGGCGTCATGCACGCGATCGCATGGAGCCGGATGCGTGAATCCACGCCGGAACCGGACGCGGCCGCGTTCGCGTGGTGCCGGAGCAGGGGCTCGAACCCTGACGCCCTTGCGGGCAGCGGTGTTTAAGACCGCCGCGTCTGCCTGTTCCGCCACTCCGGCTCCGCGCGCAGCCTAGCGCGACTCGCGGCGATACTGGGCGCGATGTACGTGCCCGACCACTTCCGGCCGACGGACGGCGAGATCGCAGATCTCCTGGACGGCATCGCCGCCGGCGAGCTGATCACGGCCACGGCCGACGGGCTCCTGGCGACTCTCCTTCCACTGATCTGGGAGCCGACCAGCGCCTCGGACCCTCAACCGGATGGCGGCATCCGGGGCCGGCTCATGGGCCACGTCGCCCGCAACAACCGGCAGTGGAAGGACCCGCCGGTCGCGGACGCGATGGTGATCGTCCGGGGGCCGGACGCCTACATCTCGCCGAGCTGGTACGCCACCAAGCGCGAGCACGGCCGGGTCGTCCCCACCTGGAACTACGTCACCGTCCACCTCCACGGGCGGCTCGTCGTCCACGACGACCCCGCCTGGTGCGAGCGCAACGTCCGGGCGCTCGTCGAGCGACACGAGAGCCGGCGCGCACACCCCTGGGACGTCGACGACGCCCCGCCCGCCTACATCGAGGGACAGCTCAAGGCGATCGTTGGGCTCGAGGTCCTGGTGACCCGCATCGAGGCGAAGACGAAGCTCAGCCAGAACCGCTCGAAGGAGGACGTCCGCGGCGCGATCGACGGGCTCCTGGACGAGGCCGACCCCGCCTCGCTCGCGACTGCGGCGGCGATGCGCGTCACCGAGGACGCACGCGGCCGGTGACCTTCGATCTGAAGCGGTTCGTCGACGTCCAAGCCGGCGTCTACGAGGACGTGCTCGAGGAGCTCCGACAGAGCCGGAAGGTCGGCCACTGGATTTGGTTCATCTTCCCGCAGATCGCGGGCCTCGGCCGCAGCTCGATGTCGCAGCGGTACGCGATCGGGTCGCTCGAGGAAGCTCGGGCGTATCTGGCTCATCCGATCCTCGGGGCTCGAATCCGCGAATGCGCGACACTCCTCCTGTCCGCACCACCCGGCCGGAGCGCCGCCGACGTCCTGGGGGATCTCGACGCGATGAAGGTTCGTTCCTCGATGACGCTCTTCCACCACGCCGACGGCGACGACGAGCTCTTCGCGCGCGTCCTCGATCGGTTCTACGACGGGAGCGGCGATCCCCTCACCGAGCAGCTGATCGGGCCGCGCGATGCGTGACGGCATGGCCCGGGCCGGGGCGATCGTGATCAGTCTGGCCGCCGGCCTGTCAGGCTGCACCGGTCCGGGCGGTGGCTCCCCGCACGCCTCGCCGGCCTCGACGGGTGCTGGCAGCGGCTCCGGCAGTCCGCCAACGTCCGTCGGCGCGGCCATTCCCGCCGACGTCCTCGATCCGATCGTCGCCGACGCCGCGACGCGCGGTGGGGTCGATGCCGGCTCGATCACCGTCGTCGCGGCGAGCGCCGAGACCTGGCCCAACGGCGCCCTCGGCTGTCCCGATCCTGGCGCGTTCTACACCCAGGCGATCGTCCATGGCTGGAAGGTGATCGTCGAGGCGAGCGGAACGCGCCTCGACTACCGATCGAGCGGACCGGGCCGGTTCAAGCTCTGCTCCCAGAGCTGATCGCCGACACGACGAAGCCCCCGGCGGTGCCGGGGGCTTCGAACGTGAAGAGGAGCGGCGTTACGGGAGATCGGCAGGCAGGAGGTCCGCCTGTGGTGCCCCGTTCGCGTCGTCGAGGGTGACGACCATCCAGCCCTTCGAGGGATTGTCGTCCTGGGCGGCCTCGTCGACCTGCAGGAGCAGATTCGTCGACGCACCCGGGGCGAGCTGGAGGAAATCGCCGCTCGAGACGGCCGGATCGAAGACCGAGATCGACGCTCGGCCCTCGACGGTGTCCTCGAGGCCGTCGCCCAGATCGGACGAGTCGGTGACCGTGTCGCCAATGACCTCGTAGTCGATCGTGTCGCCGGGATCCGCCCGGTCGATCTCGCTCGCGAGCACCGGCAGGAGGATCGTCGATCCGTTCGCCGGGGCGTCGGCGATCCACAGGTCGATGACGTTGAAGTCGGCATCGACGATGACCGACACGACCTGACCGTTGAAGTCGCCTTCCGTGAGGAGGCCGAAGTCGATCGAGATGATCGAGAACTCCGGCTCCGGATCGGCACCGAAGATGTCGATCTCGAAGATGTTCTGGAAGCCACCGGACCAGCGACCGTACGTGTTGATCGCGAAGATCAGCCCGCGATCACCGGCATCCGGCTCCCCGGTCAGGTACTCCACGGGCAGGATCTGGACACCGACCGCCCGGATGTCGTTCGTGGCCGTGATCGCGCTCGGCATGTCCTTGGGATCCGACAGACCCCACGCGTAGACATCGGCGATGCCCGTGTGGATGCCCGTGTTCGTCAGCTTGACCGTGGCACTCGAGGTGCCCGCGGACGAGCTCCACCCGGTGCGGGCCGAGGGCACGATGTTCGATTCGGGCCGCGGAACGGCCCGATACGTGACCCGGATCGGATAGCGGCCGACGGTGCGGACCGCGGGCGTCGCGGTGATCACGCCGCCGAAGCTCACGAGGCTGCCCCAGTCGGTTCCACCCAGGATGGTCTGGCTGGCCGAGGGAAGCGCCGCAAGCTGAGCCGTGCTCCGAGATGCCGTCGCCTTGATCGTCACGCGGCCGTGAGCGGGGATCGAAACCGAGGTCCGATCCAGCTTCACGATGCCGGTCGCGGTCAGGTTGTAGACCTCGGTCCGACCGCCACGGTTGTAGAGATCGAACGAGAGCGTCTCGGTGTACGCCCCCATCCGACGCTGGTCGTAGCCATACGACAGGCTCGCCGTTCCGTCCTGCGCCAGGGCGTAGACGACCGCGTCGACCGCGCGCCTGGGCTGGACCATGCCCGATCCGGCGATCCGACTGTTGTACGGGACCACCTTCGTCTGGACGGCTGTCCCGACGATGACGGACTTGACCTGCTCCGGCGTGTAGTCCGGATGGGCCTGGCGGACGAGCGCCGCGACGCCGGCGACGTGCGGCGAGGCCATGGACGTCCCGGACAGGGTCGTGCCCTTGTAGCCGAGCCCGACCGCGGTCGAGACGATGTTCACGCCGGGCGCGCTGACGTCCGGCTTGTTGGCGCTGTCGCCGAGGCGGGGACCGCCCGACGAGAAGTCGGCGTTGGCGAGGTAGTCCGGGTTCGGGATCGACGGACCCGTCTTCAGGATCGCGGCGATGCCGTCCGACGCGTACAGCGTGGCCTTGTAGGCGTTGCCGACGCCGATCATCGGGATGTCGAACTCGGTCGGCGTGTAGCCGATGAACGTCGGTGGCTCGTTGGGATCGGCGATGTCGTCGCGGTTGATGACGATCACGCCGACCGCGCCGGCGGCCTCGGCCGCGGCGCCCTTCTCGACGAAGGGGCAGACGCCGCGCTGGATGACCGCGATCGAGTTCGCGGGCAGCGCACCGTAGTCGGACTCGGTGCAGCCCAGGTGCTCGTCGACGTCGGCGGTTGCTGGGTCATCGAGGATCGGCCGGAGCGTGCCGCTCACCGGCAGGCCCGGGTAGTTGTTCTGGTTGATGCCGGGGATGTCGGCCCCGGTGGCGCGGTCGATGATCGCGCCGGGGAGATTCGCCGTGACGTCGGACGCGGCGACCGCGATCGCCCCCGTCGCGTTGCCCGGCGCGCCGGTCATGTAGGCATTCGGGCCTTCGTTGCCGGCCGAGGTCACGACGCTGACGCCGTCGGCGACGAGCGCGTCCGTCGCCTGCGAGTCGGCGGTGTAGTCGCCACCGATCCCGCCGATCGACATGTTCACGACGTCGATCGCGTCGGCATGCGTCGCGTTGTACGTCGCGACCCATTCGATCGCGTCGGTGAGGACGTTCGTGCCGCCCTCGCAGCCGAAGACCTTCAGCGCGACCAGCTTCGCCTTCGGCGCGACACCCGGGCCGATGCCGAACGACGTCGAGGCATAGGTCGTCGCGTTGTAGGCGCCAGTGTAGGTCGTGTGGTCCGACTTCACGCCGAACCCGGCCGCGGTGCCCGCGACGTGCGAGCCGTGGCCGTTGCAGTCGAGCGGATCGGGATCCGGCTCCGGCGTGTCGTGGGAGTCATCCGAGGGGTCGTAGTCGTCGCCCACGAAGTCCCAGCCGGCGATGACCTTGGCCGTCGGGAAGGAGCCGCCCTCGATGACGGTCGGATCGTTCGCGTCGTAGGCAGCCGTCGTGCCGGCACCGCCGAAGTTCGCGTGGGTGTAATCGATCCCGGTGTCGATCACGGCGATCGTCTGGCCCTGGCCCGTGTCGCCGTAGTCGGCCCACACCGCATGCGAGGCGATGAACGGGACGCTTCGGACGTTCTCGTGCTGGTAGCTCGGGACCGCTTGGACCGCCACGACGCCGGGCAGCCGCGTGAGCGCGGACACCTTCGAGCTCGGCAGGGTGAGCTTGATCCCGTTGTAGGCGTACTGGTACTTCGCCTGGATCTTGCCGCCGAGCTTCGCGATCGCTGGATCGAGCTTGTCCTGGGCCGCCTTCAGGCTGCGGGCGACCTGGCGCTTGTTCGGGTTCGAGAGCTTGCGCGTGCTCGCCGCGGCACCCTCGAGCCGAACGATGACCTGGACGTTCCGCTTCTGGAGGACCTTGGCAAGGAGTGCCTTGTCGATCTTCGAGGGATCGAGGCGATGGAATCCCCGGGTGGACGTCGGTGACTGGGCGACGACCCCCGCTGGGGCCAGCAATGTGGCGACGATCGCCAGGCTCGCCGTCGCGGCGAGCAGCCTGTGCTTCATGCTCCTCCCTTTTCCGGCAGTCGCCGGACTCCCCGGTGACGGGGACGCCAGGGGCGAGCCCCCGTCAAGCACATGAGCGCGATCAAGGTCGGGCTCCCCCCGACGGCGGCTCGTCTCCTGCGACTCCTCCGGTGCGTGGACGTGCCGAGCGCGGAGTGGCGCTTCGGGGACGTCCTGACGGGGCGGCAGCCGAGGGGTCTCACGGCCCGCAGCGGACTGGCGACCACGCTACTCGCGCGGGGTGTCCCGGGTCAACCCCGACTTGTGCCGGACACGGGACGACCCGCCTCCCACGGGCGGCCGAGGCGTCACCTACAGTGTCGGAGTGGGCGCTACGGAAAAGCGATCACGGCTCATCGCAGCGGCCCTTGTCGTTGTCGCGACGTCGCTGTATGCCTGCGATCCCGCGAGCGGTCTCTCAGCGTCCAATCACTCCGCGGCGCCGTTGCTGTTGCGCTTCACGTGGGCGCGGTCGAACGACCTCGACGACCGCCCCGTGGCGTGGGTCTGGAAGCTGCCTGCCGGCGTCGAGGGAGTCGCGATCCCTCGGGCGATGGGTGAACTTCACGCTAGGGTCGACATCCTTGCCGAGGACTGCCGCGTGCTCGCCTCGTGGCAGAGCAGCCGCGGGGGGAGACTGACCGTGAATTTGGACAAGACAAGCCAGTTCGAAGATCTCGCGACGGTGCCTCCTGGCGTCGGGCCAACGCTTGACCAGGCGGCCACCTGCGGCGGGACGATCGGCAGCAAACTGGAGGCGACGACCGGATTCGAACCGGTGAATAGAGGTTTTGCAGACCTCCGTGTTGAACCACTTCACCACGTCGCCGTGCCGTGAGGGTACCGGAGGCGTCGCGGGCGCGCCAGCCGATCGGAGGGTAGCCTTCGGGCCGGAGGTACCGGCGATGTCGATGGATGGCGAGGCGCGCCGCGACGCGCTGATCGAGCGGTTGGAGGGCGTCCGAGACCGCTGGCAGCGGCTGGTCGCTGACGTCCCGGCGGCCCGACTCGAGGAGCCCGGAGCGATGGGCGACTGGACGTTCAAGGACGTCGCCGCCCACCTGACAGCCTGGCGCCGCCGGACCGTCCACCGCCTCGAGGCGGCGAGCCGAGGCGAGCCCCAGCCACCCAACCCGTGGCCCGTCGCGCTCGGCGAGGACGAGGACGATCCGATCAACGCCTGGATCCACGACCAGACGGCCGACCGCCCGGCGGGCGAGCTGCTTGCCGACGCGGATCGGGTCTACGACGAGTTCATCGCGGCGGTCTTCGCGCTTCCGTTCGAGGCGGTGATCGCACCCGACCGGTTCGCGTGGCTGAACGGCGAAGCGCTCGCCGAGGTCGACTTCGGGGGCCATCTCGACGAGCACGAGCCCGGCGTCCGGGCGTGGCTCGAGCGTGACCGATCCGGTCCGGGTGCGGCTTCCGCGGGAGCCTGAAACCTTTTCCGGGCGGCCTGCCTCAGAAAGGGAGCGGCCCGCCAACGTCAACCCGGCCGCTCGAACGGACGGGTTCCATGCGACGACTCTCCTCGCCGTCACGCGCGGCCGCCGCCTTCCTCTTCGCGGCGGCGGCGCTCCAGCAGCTCGCGGTCCCGGCGCTGGCAGCCTCCGCGACGGTCACGATCTCCACCGGCCTGAGCCCGCGCACGCTCACGATCACGCCCGGGACGACGGTGATCTGGCGGAACGCCGATGACGACCGCCATCGGATGCGGTCTCGAGGCGGCCCGGCCGAGTTCGACTCCGGGAACCTCGATCCCGGCGCGTCGTTTCGCCTGACGTTCACGCTGGCCGGGACCTACGCCTACCTCGACGATCGGAACCGCGAGGCGTCCGCCTACTGGGGGACGATCGTCGTCTCGTCCCGGACGACGTCGACCGCGACCCCGAGCGTGGGAGGCTCCGGCGGCACGTCGTCGCAGCCCGCCGGCGGCGGGACGAGCCTCGTCCGAGTGGCGAACCGCGCGTTCGTTCCGTCGACCCTGACGGTCGTGGCCGGAACGACGGTTCGATGGCGCAACGATGACGACCGCCAGCACACCATCAGCTCGACGGACCGGCTGTTCGATTCGGGCGGCCTCTCGTCCGGTGGGAGCTGGAGCCGAACGTTCGCGACGCCCGGCACGTTCCGCTATCTGTGCCAGATCCATCCCGAGATGCGCGGCACGATCGCGGTCAGGGCGTCCGCCTCGGCGACCGCACCTCCGGCGCCGGCCGCGCCCCAGCCGAAGGTCGCCGCGCCGGGATCAGGGTCCGCGTCTGGCTCGACAGCCGCCCGGATCGTCGACTTCGCGTTCGCGCCGGCGTCGATCTCGATCGCGGCCGGCACGTCGGTGACGTGGACCAATCTCGATCCGGCTCCGCACACCGTGACGGCGACCGACGGCTCGTGGGACTCCGGGCTGATCGACCCCGATGGGACCTTCAGCCGGCGGTTCGCAACGCCCGGGACCTTCACCTTCGCGTGCCTCGTCCATCCGTCGATGACCGGCACGATCCGCGTCGGTGCGGCCGGCCCGGTCGGCGGGTCTGCGGCAGGAACCCAGAGTCCCGCAGAGGCGGCGGCCGGGGCCGGTCCGTCGACGCCACCTCCGGCGCCCGACAGCGCCGCGGCGTCCCCTCCCCCGAGCCAGGCCCTCGACGACGGCCCAGGAGCGGCGCCGGGCGACGCACCGCCGACCTCCGACGCGAGCGCGACGGTTCGGTTCGGGATCGCCGGCATGCTCTGGATCGGCGCCGTCGGTCTCTTCCTTGCCTTCGTGCGAGGAGCGATGCGCAGGACCTGATCGGGCCATCGGATCAGCGGCGCCGCGCCTCCTCCCCCAGGGATTCCACAACCGGTCGGAGCCGGTCGAATCGCTCCTGCGCGAAGTCGATCTCGGCCCGATGGGTCCGCTTCCAACGACGGAAAAGGATCTGGCCCTGGATCCGAGCGCCCACCGCCACGAGCAGCGCGCCGCCCAGGACGAGCGCGATCCCCGCCCGCAGCCGACCGGTCAGCGCGGCCTGAATCGCGCGGCGTTCCGAGCGCGACCGGACGACGACCGCGATCCCCGCGAGCAGCGACACCAAGCCGGTCGTGATGAGGGTCATCTGAGGGAGCCTCGCGGGCCCGCGTCTCAGCGCTGTCTCGCCCCGCGTTGGGATCCGCGCACTCGTCCTGGTGCGGTGCTGGCTGCCCCTCGAGGATTCGAACCTCGGTTCACGGATTCAAAGTCCGCTGTCCTACCACTAGACGAAGGGGCAGTGGGCGGAGACCTCGCGGGGCGCCCGCGTCACGGGCAAGAAAATGGAGCGGAAGACGGGACTCGAACCCGCGACCCTCACCTTGGCAAGGTGATGCTCTACCAACTGAGCCACTTCCGCTCGATGCCGCGACCACCGCGAACGGTGGTGCCGAGAGCCAGATTCGAACTGGCGACACCGCGATTTTCAGTCGCGTGCTCTACCAACTGAGCTATCTCGGCCCGATGGCCAACCAGGCTCGGTCGCCCGTCGGCGGTGCGGAGGATACCACGGGCTTCCGAGCCCCTTCAACGACCGTCGGACCGGCCGATCGGCTGGAGCACGCGCGGCTTCCGGCCGGCAGCCGCGTCCTCGATGAGCGTGGCAAGCCGGCGCGCCCGCGTCTCCGGGCGCTTCGCGCTCACGACCCACCACGTCGCCGTCGCCCGGAACGATGGGCTCTGGGCGGCGAACCAGGTCCACGCCCCGGCATTCGCCCGGAACGCCGCCTCGTCGTCCGCGGAGAGGCGCGCCTCGTGGCGCTGCTCATACGAATACATGCCCGTTCGCTCCGCAGTGCGCGCCGCGAAGGCCGCCTCGCCGGCCGGCTGCATCCGGCCCTCGGCCCGCAGCCGCTCGACGTTGGCGACGTTGACTGCGCTCCAGTTCGAGCCCTTCCGGCGCGGCGTGAGCCGGATCGACCAGCCATCGCCCGGGACGCTCCGCCGGATCCCGTCGATCCAGCCCACGCACAGCGCCTCGTCGACGATCTGCTCCCACGTCAGGGCGGGCTTGCCCGTCGACTTCTTCCACGACCCGACGAACAGCTCGGGCGCGGTCCCGTGATGAACGGCCAGCCAGTCGCGCAGGTCGGCCGGCGTCGCGAAGAAGATCGGGTCCGACGGGCTCGAGCTCGTCCGATCGGCCACCCCTCTCAGTCGAGCCCGGCGAGCTGGGCGGCCTCGGCCCCCTCGAGCGGTGCGTCGCCGGTCAGCTCGCGCAGCCGGTTGATCCGGTCGAGCGTCGCAGGGTGGGTCGAGAAGAGGTTGGACGCCCGCTCCTCGAACTTCTTGATCGGGTTCGTGAAGTACATGTGCTGCGTCGCCCGGTTGGCCACCTCGAGGACCTCCTGGTCGCTCGAGATCTTCGCGAGGGCGCGTTCGATCCCGTACGGGTTCCGGGTGAGCTGAACCGACGAGGCGTCGGCGAGGAACTCGCGCTGGCGGTTGACCGCGAGCTGGACGAGGCGTGCAGCGATCGGGGCGAGGATCGACAGGATGATCGCGATGACAAAGAAGATCACCTGGAGCCCGCCGCTCCCGCCGCCGCGTTCGTCGTCCCGCGACCGGCGCCCTCCCCCGCCCCAGAAGGTGAAGCGCAGGAAGAAGTCGGCGAGGAGCGCGATCGAGCCGACGAGGACGCCCACGAGCAGCGCGAAGCGGATGTCGAAGTTCCGGACGTGGCTGAGCTCGTGACCCATCACCCCCTGGAGCTCCTCGCGGTCGAGCTTCTGGAGGAGCCCGGTCGTGATCGCGACGGACGCATGCTTCGGGTCGCGACCGGTCGCGAAGGCGTTCGGCGCGGTGTCGTCGATCACGTACACCTTGGGCATCGGGACGTTCGCCGCGATCGCCATCTCGCGGACGACGTTGAGGAGCTGCGGGGCCGAGGTCTCGTCGACCTCCTGGGCCCCCGACACCGACAGGACGAGCGAATCCCCGCCGAAGTACGACCCGACCGACAGGAGCCCGCCGAGGGCCAGCGCGCCGAGCATCACCGCGACCGCGCCGGAGACCTCGCCGCTCACCGCGTATCCGATCGAGAACCCGAGCGCGCCGAACAGCGCGATGACGATCAGCGCGAGCAGCACCGAGTTGCGGCGGTTGGCCGCGATCTGGTTGTAGAAGGTCTCGGCCATCGGGGTCGGGCCGCCGGAGTCGGGCTCGGCGGCCTCGGGCGCCTAGGAGAGGTTGAGGTCGACCGTCGGCACCGTCGCGGCTTCGGGCTCGGCGTCGAAGAACTCGCGCTTCGTGAAGCCGAACATCCCGGCGATCAGGACCGCGGGGAAGACCTGGATCGCGGTGTTGTAGTCGAGGACCGACGCGTTGTAGTGCTGGCGGCTGAACGCGATCTGGTTCTCGGTCGTCGTGAGCTGCTCCTGGAGCTCGAGCACGTTCTGGTTCGCCTTCAGCTCGGGGTAGTTCTCGACGACGGCGAACAGCGACCGGAGGGTGCCCGTCAGGGCGTTCTCGGCCTGGGCCTGAGCCGCCGGGCCCTGAGCGCCGGCGGCGACGGCCGCCGCGCGGGCGTTCGTCACGTCGGTCAGGACCTTCTGCTCGAAGCCCATGTAGCCCTTGACCGCGTTCACGAGGTTGGGGATCAGGTCGTGGCGGCGCTTCAGCTGGACCTCGATCTGGGCGAACGCCTCGTCGATCCGCAGCCGGCGCTGGACCAGGCCGTTGTACAGCCCGATGACGAACAGCACCACGACCACGACGATCGCGATGAGGATGATCGGAAGCCAGTTCATGGGAGCCCCTCCGGACGGTGGCAGGCGGCGTCTAGCCCCCGCGCGGTGCAGTCTAGCGACTGGAGGCCGTGCTGGCCGGTCAGATCGATCGGCGTGACAGGTACAGGACGAACGCGCCGTCCTTCGCCACGCGGCTGACGGCAAGGAGCCGGCCGCTCGGATCGATGGCGAGATCGGTCACGAGGCCGGCGACATGGATCACACCGGCGTCACCGAACGACGGGTCGAGCGCGCCGCTCGCGCCGTCGAGGCGGACGAGCGCCGGTCGGCTCGGACTCCCCCGCTCCAGCACGCTCAGGATGGGGTTGCCGCCGTGGTCGACGGCGAGGGAGAACAGGCGACTCGACCCCGTCGCGCCGGGGACCTCGACCAACCCGCCTGCACCGAACGCGGAGTCGATCGCGCCGCTCGGATCCAGCTTGCGCACGACGACGACCCCCTTCGTGGACGTCGTGCTCGTCGCCTCCCCGGCGATGAAGAGCGAGCCATCCGGCGCGAGGGCGATCAGGCCTCCGCCTGGTCTCGCGACCGGGCTGTTGTCGGAGTCGTCGACGGGGATCGTGACGGCCCCGCCCACCCCATACGTGGTGTCCAGCGCCCCGGAGCTCGTCAATCGCGACGCCACGATCGACCGATCGGTGAGCTGGAGCGGGTTGCCGTACTCGTTGCCGAGAACGTACAGGCGGTTCAACGCGTCCGCAACGAGCCCGTTCGGGCCGCTGTCCATCGCGAGAACCCGGATGCCGTTCGGGCCCACTCGTGTATCCGGTGCGCCGCTCGGAGTCAGCCCGAGGAGCCACTGCGGCGTCGGATTGGAGACGTCCGGGGAGGGGTTCCGTCCGAGACCGCGGGGAGAGCCGCCGGCGAGGACGGCATTGACGCTGCCGGCTGCCACAATCCAGCCGCCTTGCCACGTGCGGCTGCCGGCGGGCGAGTAGCGGACGACGCCGAGGTCCTGGTAGGCGACGAGACCGACGTCGACGCCGTTGTCGGCAGTCACGAACGGGCCGTCAACGCCGCAGCACTCGCCGGACGGATCGGTGGACACCGCGACGAGCCGCCCGCCGTGGAACGAGCCGTCGATTCGGCCGGTCCCGGTGAACACGGTGAGCTCCTGGCGCGAGCCGCCCCTGGAGGTCGTGTAGGTGGCGATGACCGCGATCCGGCCGCTCGCACCGGCCCCCACCAGAGCGAACGGCGAGCGCATCGCCGCCGCGGTCGGGACCGCGACCACGCCGCGAGTGCCGAACGTTGGATCGAGCCACCCGACGGTCCCTGCCGCCCGCGCCGTCGGCGCAAGGAGCGCGACGCCGACGAACAGACCGATTCCCGATGCAAGCGCGCGACGAGCACCCATCTGCCTCACCCTCCGTCGTTCGCGTCGACGCCTGGTGGGCGGTACTGGGTTCGAACCAGTGACCTTCTCGGTGTAAACGAGACGCTCTGACCAACTGAGCTAACCGCCCGTGCTCAGGGTACGCGAACGCCTCAAGACCCCCAGCATGCTCAAGCGCGCGGGACACAGCAAACGACCGCCGGCGGGCCGGCGGTCGTCGATCAGACGAGGTGTGGTGCCCAGGCCGGGACTTGAACCCGGATGAGTTGCCTCATACGCCCCTCAAACGTACGCGTATACCAATTCCGCCACCTGGGCAGGTGCACCGCTGAGCACATCGGGTCGGGAGGGATGAGGTGGTACCGAGGAAGGGACTTGAACCCATACGCCCTTGCGGGCACTAGCTCCTGAAGCTAGCGCGTCTGCCAATTTCGCCACCTCGGCGATGACCCGACGCCGGCCCGCCCGAAGGCTACCGATCGTCAGCGAGGCGCCAGTCTAGCACATCAAAAAATCGCTCCGAATCGTCGGCGACGGTCCGAATCGAGCTCCCCGTGACCCGTTTCGCGACCACGACGACGTCGTCCGGCCAGGCGATCGGGAGCAGGTACGTTCCACCGGCGAGCCGCTTCTGGAGCGCCGCGTAGGCGGCGATCCGGGCCGCGTCCGTGCCCGGCTTGCGGGCCGCCTCGAGCAAGTCGTCGAGGATCGGATCCTGGAGCCCGATGACGTTCGCCCCGCCCGTCCGCGTCTGGCTCGAGGCGAGGAGTGGATAGAGGTCCGGGTCGTGCCCGATCGCGATGTCGATGAGGGCCGCCTCGAACTCGCCCTTGCCGAGATGGTCCGCCGCGATCACGGCCGGGTCCTTCTCCTGGAGGTCCACCGTGAAGCCGAGAGCCGTCCAGTCGGCCGCGACCTGGCTGCCGACCGCGAAGAGGATCGGGTTCTTCGTCCGGCCGGGGACGAGCAGGTCGAGGGTCTGCGGGTCCTTCGCCGCGTTCCGGTGCCAGCCGTCCTTCGCCTTCGTCCAGCCGGCCTCGATCAGCGCCTTCGTGGCGGCCTTCAGGTCGCGGGCGAGGACGGGCGTGTCCGGGGCGCTGAACGCCCACGACGACGGCGGGATCAGGCCGTCCGCCTGGAGGGCGCCGCCGCCGTACATGACCGACACGATCCGCGTCCGATCGATCGCCTGGAGGAGCGCGCGGCGGGTCCGCGGATCGGCGAACGCCACATGGGAGGCGCGCAGGTTGACCGCGATCGTCGCCAGGGTCGCCGCCGGATTCCGGATGGCGGTCGCACCGGTCCGCCGGGCGAGCGCGCTCGCCGCAGCGGGATCGAGACCCGAGACGACGTCGAGGTCGCCATCGGCGAAGGCCGCCGCGAGCGCCTCGGGATCGTCGGAGAATCGGAACTCGAGCGGCGACAGGCCGATCCGGCCGTCGTTCGGGCGCGGCGTGGGACGCGGGGTGACCAGTGGGTCCGAGGGTCCCCCCGCCGGCGCCGCGCTCGGCTCGACGACCGACGCGACGACAGTCGAGCCGAGCTCGAGGACGGCGTGGTCCCGATCGAGCTCGACGACCGCGTACGGGCCCGAGCCCACCGGAGCTTCGCCGAACGGGGACTCCGCCATCGAGCCGGGCGCGGTCCCGGACAGGAGATGCTTCGGGGCGATCGGCTGGACGGCAAGATCGAGGAAGCCACCGATCGGCGTCGCCAGCTCGAAGCGGACGGTCGCCGAACCGTCCGCGGACACCGTGATCCCGGTCCACGATCCGGCGCGCGGCCCGCGGTAGTCGGCGTCCTGGATCGTCTCGATCGTGTACACGACGTCGTCCGCGGTCAGCGCCTGTCCGTCCCCCCACGTGGCGCCCGGATCGAGCTGGAAGGTCCATGTGTCACCGGCCCGCGACGACGTCCACGAGCGAGCGAGGTCGGCGATCGGCCGGCCCTCGGAGTCGAGCCGGACGAGGCTCCGGAATACGAGGGCCACGAGGTCACGATCGGCCTGGGTCCGCGCGGCGAGGGGATTCACGCTGGTCGGATGGCCGAGGACGCCCTCTCGGTACGGGGGCGTGACCGGCGCGGACGGTCCGGCCGGCGGGCTCGAGGAGCGCGCCCCGGGCAGGAGCGTGGGCCCACCGATCGCGAAGACTGCGACGACGAGGATGAAGATGAGGCCGCCGACGACGGCCCGGTCGATCCGGTTCACGAGGCGTATCCGAGGGGTCGCCGGCGGGGCGCGCCCCCGGCGCGGCCGTCAGACCTGGCGGTCGTCAGATGTTCTGGAAGGCGTACGAGCCGACCGAGAACAGGACGAACAGCGCGAGCAGGACGATCGTGAACTGCCACAGGCGCTTCTCGATCCCGCGCCGGCTTCGATATACGGCCGAGTCGCCGCCGAACGTCCCCGACAGGCCGGTGCCGCGGGCCTGGAGCAGGATCGCGACGATCAGGGCGATGCTCACGAGGATCTGGCCGATCGCCAGGGGGGCATTCACAGGGGGTGACCTCCGGTGGGAACGGCGTCGGATGATAGCACGCGTCCCCCGCCGCTCCGGGTGCTCGGATCCAGGAGCGAGCGGCCGGTCATCCCCTCCCAGCGGGCCAGCCCGGCGAGCTCGCACAGGGTCGGCGCGACATCCGCGAGGGCGCCGTCGTGGAGCGTCAGGCCGGCGACTGCCCCGCCGGCCAGGACCAGGGGCACCGGGTTGAGGGAGTGAGCGGTGACCGGGTTCCCCACGGCGTCGCGCATCTGGTCGGCGTTGCCGTGGTCCGCGGTGACGGCCAGGAGCGAGCCCGGCCCGGCCGGGTCCAGGGAATCGCCCGCCTCGAGGGCCGCCACGATCCGCCCGAGGCACGCGTCGATCGTCTCCACGGCGCGCACGGTGGCGTCCCAGACGCCGGTGTGGCCGACCATGTCGGGGTTGGCGAAGTTCGCGACGATCAGGTCGTACTGGTTCTCGCCGATCGCCTCCACGAGGACGTCCGTCACGCCGGGCGCGCTCATCTCCGGCTGGAGGTCGTACGTCGCGACCTTTGGGCTGGGAACGAGCCGGCGATCCTCGCCGGGGAGCGGCGCCTCCCGGCCGCCGTTGAAGAAGTACGTCACGTGGGCGTACTTCTCGGTCTCGGCAACGTGGAGCTGGCGCCAGCCGGCGTCGCTCGCCGCGTGCGCGAGCGACCGGGCTTCCTCCGGCCCGAAGGCGACCTCGACCGGGAGGCCCGCCTCGTACGCCGTCATCGTCACGACGAGGAGGTTCCTCGGGCGCGGGGTCGGGTCATCCCGGTCGAAGCCGGCGAACTCGTCGCCATCGGCCAGGGCATGGCTGAGCTGGCGGGCGCGATCGGCCCGGAAGTTGGCGTGAACGACGGCGTCGCCGTCGCGGACCCGGCCGTCGACACCGTCGATGACCGTCGGCGCGACGAACTCGTCGTTCTCGTCGCGGGCGTACGCGGCCTCGATCGCCGCGATCGCAGACGGTGCCCGTTCGCCGAGCCCGTGGACGATCGCCCGGTAGCCGCGAGCAGTCCGCTCCCAGCGCCGGTCCCGGTCCATCGCGTAGTAGCGCCCGCCGATCGAGGCGATCCGAGCATCCGGGTGGGCAGCCGCGAGCCTTCGCTCCAGGTCCGCGACGAACTCGAGGGCGGAGCGCGGCGGCGTGTCGCGACCATCCAGGAGCGCGTGGACGCGGACCTGCCGCACGCCCCGCGCGGCCGCCAGCGCGACGAGCGCGACGAGATGGCGATCGTTCGCATGGACACCACCCGGCCCGATCAGGCTCACGACGTGGAGACGGCGGCCCGGCTCCGCGGCGCGGTCGCATGCGTGGACGAAGGCGGGTCGCGTCGCAAAGGTGCCGTCCGCGATCGCCGCATCGATCCGGGGCAGGTCCTGGAGGACCGGCCGGCCGGCACCGAGATTCAGGTGGCCGACCTCGGAGTTGCCCATCTGCCCGGCCGGCAGCCCGACCGCCTCCTCGGACGCCCCGAGGACCGCGTGCGGCCAGCGCGCGATGAGCCCTCGCCAGATCGGCATCTCCGCGCTGGCGATCGCGTCGTCGGCGGGGATCGGCCCGATCCCGAAGCCGTCGAGGACCACGAGGACGATCGGGCGCGGCCGTCCCGGGCCGTCCGTCACGGAACGGCGGCCAGTCGGGCGGCGGCGGTCACGCCGGCTCGTCCCACGATCCCGGCCATCTCATCGGGCTTCAGCGACGCCCCGCCGACGAGCGCGCCGTCGATCGCGGGCTCGGCGAGGAACTCGCCGACGTTCGCCGCGGTCACGCTGCCGCCGTACAGGACGGGCACGTCGGCCGCGCCATCGGACCAACCGGCGTCCGCCAGCGTCCCACGGATCGCGTCGGCCATCGCGGCCGCGTCCGAGCCGAGCGCGTTCCGGCCGGTGCCGATCGCCCAAACCGGCTCATAGGCGATGACGAGCCCGCCCGCTGCGAGCGCCTCCAGGTCCTCGCCACTCCGCCCCGCGACCGCGCCGAGCGCGCCGCGGAGCTGCCCGTCGACCACGTCCACGGCGCGGCCCGCGTCTCGCTCGGCGAGCTGCTCGCCGACGCACAGGATCGGGCGAAGGCCCGCCTCCAGCGCGCGCTCGAGCTTGCGACCGATCCGCTCGTCGGTCTCCGCGTGATCGCGCCGGCGCTCCGAGTGGCCGATGATCACCCAGGTCGCGAGGCCGATGAGCATCGGCGCGGCGATGTCGCCGGTGTACGCGCCGGCGAGCTCGTGGTGGACGTCCTGGGCGCCAACGGCGACCGACGGATCGGCGCCGGCGAGCGCGTCGCGGACCGCCGCGAGGCAGACGAACGGCGGACAGATGACCCGCTCGACACCCGCGACGCGGGTCCGTGAGGCGATCGTCGCCGCGAGCTCGCCGGCATCCGCGGGGGTCGTGTTCATCTTCCAGTTCGCGGCGATCACGATCGGGCGCATCGCCCGGAGTCATGCCAGAGGCGACGCCGGATCCGAGGTCGGCGGCGAGGTGCGCCGGCGACCCGCCGATGGGCGGTCGGGCGCCACCAGTGCCAGCCGCTCGACCCGCTCGAGGGCGCGCTGGACCGCGGATCGATGGATCGCCAGCCGGTCGGCGAGCTCGCCGAGGGTCGCCTCCGGGGTCTCGAGCCTCGCCTCGGCCACCGCCCGGACGACGAACGGCTGCTCGGCCAGCTCGCCCGTGAGCGCGAGCTGCTCGATCGCGGCGACCTGGCGCCCGGCGGCGCCGACGGCTCGCTGGAGGTTCGCCGACTCGGCGTTCAGGACGCGATTCAGGTCGCCGCGGAGCGCCCGCGACACTTGGCGCGCCTCGAGCTCGAGGACGGCGGCAGCGGCGCCGATCCGGCGCAGGAACGTGCCCACGAGATCCGCGCTCTTCCAGGTGACGACCCCGCGGCCGCGCCGGACGCGCCACGCGGCCGGAAGGCCCGCGTCCGCGAGCCGCGTCGCGAGGAGCGCGGCATCCGGGGCCGGGACGACGAACTCGAGATGGGTCCGGCCGCCGGCCACGCTGAGCGAGCCGCGGGCGAGGAACAGGCCGCGCAACCAGGCGAGCCGGCAGTGATCCGGCGCGGTAGCCCAGTCGAAGGCCGCCAGCCCGGACGCGTCCCTCCCGGCGGCAACCGCCTCCCTGCGCTCGTTCGCGAGCCGCAGCAGCAGTCGCGCCAGCGGCGCGTCCCGTGGCCCGCCGATCCCGCCCAGAGCGATGGCCTCGGCGCGTCGGTCGCATGTCCGCGACGGCTCGATCGCGGCGAGCTCCGACCGGAGCGCCAGGACGAGATCGCGCTCGAGCGACGTCATCCCGACGGCCGGCCTCGGACGCGATCGCTCGTCGCGCCGCGCGACCGCCGAGAGATCGGCTTCACGCGGTCCGTGAGACCGCCACTTTGCGCCGCGCCGCTCCCTCCCGGTCCAGCACCCGGATCACCGCGACCGCGACGCGCTCCGGATCGTGGCGCTGGCCAGCGGCCGCGTCGACGACGTCCTCGAGCACGAGCCGCGGCGCCGCGGTGAGGTTCGGCGGCCAGGTCAGCCGGACCGGCTGTGACGGCGGCCGCAACGACGACGGGTCGCCCGGATGGTTGTTCGCGAGGACGACGTCCACGATCCCGCTGCCGACGTGGGCCGCAAGGGCGTCGACGTGGGCCGCGAGGTCCATCCCGAGGGTCTCGCCGTCCTGGGTCGCGACGTTGCAGACGAACACGCGCAGCGCGGCCGAGCCCGCGACCGCGTCGCGGATGCCCGGCAACAGGAGGCTCGGCAGGAGGCTCGTGTAGAGGCTGCCCGGACCCAGGACGATCAGGTCCGCGTCGGCGATCGCGGCGAGCGCGTCCTCGCACGGAGCCGCGTCGGGCGGCGTCACCCACGCCTTCTCGATCCCCCGCGTCTTCGTGACGCGGGACTGCCCCTCGACCGTCTCGCCGACGTACGTCTTCGCGTGGAGCGTGAGCGGCGCGGCGGTCGCCGGGACGACCTGGCCGCGGACCGCAAGGACGCGGTTCGCCCGGCGGATCCCTTCCTCGAAGTCGCCGCCCTCGAGCTGGGTCATCGCCGCGAGGAGGACATTGCCCACGGCGTGCCCGCCGAGGGGTCCGCCGGACTCGCGGGCGGTGTCGGTCGGCGAGCCATCGAAGCGATGCTCGAGGACCTCCCCGACGAGGTTCGTGTCGTCGGCCAGCGCCGCGAGGCAGCGCCGGATGTCGCCGACGGGCGGAATCCCGAGCTCCTCGCGGAGCACGCCGGAGGAACCGCCGTCGTCGGCCACGGCGACGATCGCCGTGATGTTGCTGGTGTGCTCCTTCAGGCCGCGCAGGATCGTCGACTGGCCCGTGCCCCCGCCGATGACGACGATCCGCGGGCCGCGGGCGAGGGACCGCCGCTGATAGATCAGCTCCACGAGGCGGCCGCCGCGCCCCGTGGGCAGGAACGGCTCGGTCAGGGCGCTGATCGTGCGGTAGGCACCGAACGCGAGGAGGGTGAGTCCCGCGACGATCACGAGCAGCCCGCGCACCGGGTACGGGAGGAACTGGAGGGTGATCGTGTCGAGGATCGTCCCCGCGATCCCACCGGGCGCGAGATCGCGGGTCGCCTGACGGAGGACGTGGGCGACACCCAAGGCGAGGATGAGCAGCCCGACGAACGTCAGCAGGAGCCAGCGCTTCACCCCGATCCCGGGGCGGAGCCAGCGCCGGAGGGTCTCGACCGAAGGACCCTTCCCTCGCGGCTCGGAGCGGCGCTCGGTCACGAGCGGTCCAGCTCGCGGTGGAAGACGGCGACGGGTCCGAAGTCCCCCTCGCGGAGCCACATGGCGAGCTCCTCGGTGAGCGCGATCGAGCGGTGGTAGCCACCGGTGCAGCCCAATGCGATCGTGAGACGCGTCTTGCCTTCGCCCTGGTAGGCCGGGATCGAGAAGGCGAGAAACTCGCGCAGGTAGCGCAGGAACTCCTGGGCGACCGGTTGGCCGAGGACGAACGAGCGGACCTGCTCGGTTAGGCCCGAGTGCTGGCGGAGCTCGTCGATGTAGTACGGGTTCTGCATGAACCGGACGTCGAAGACGAGGTCGGCCTCGAGCGGGACGCCGTACTTGAACCCGAAGCTGATCAGCTGGATGGCGAGCCGGTTGGGGTCGGCCGCCTCGCCGAGCCTCGTGAAGATCCGCTCGCGGAGCTCGCGCAGCGACAGGTCGCTCGTGTCGATGACGACGTCGGCCTCGCTCCGCACGGGGTCGAGCAGGCGTCGCTCCGCGGCGATCGAGCTCGCGATCCCGCGCTGGTCGGCGAGCGGATGACGATGACGGGTCTCGGAGAAGCGCCGGATCAGGACCTCGTCGCGCGCCTCGAGGAAGAAGACCTGCGGCCGGATCCCGCGTCCCTCGAGCGCGCCGCGCATCGCGCCGAAGGCCATCGGGGCGTCGCCGGACCGCACGTCGAGGACGATCGCCACGCGCCCGAACCGCTCCCGGTCGTCGCTGACGAGCTCGGCCAGACCGGGCAGGAGCTCACCCGGCAGGTTGTCGACGACGGTGTAGCCGAGGTCCTCGAAGAGCTTCGCGGCCGCGGTCTTGCCCCCGCCCGACAGCCCGCTCAGGAGGACGACGTGCTGGCCTTCGACCGGGACGGTTGCGACGCCTGCATCGGCGTCCGCCGCGGCGTCCTCGCGGACGGCCGGGTGGCGCTCAGCGTCCACTGCGCCGGATCGCGACGACCGTCAGCTCGAACAGGATGTACATCGTGAGCCCGAGCACGCTCGGGCTGACGAGGTCGCCGCCGGGCGTCGCGACGGCCGAGAAGACCGCGATCGCCAGGATCACGACGCGGCGCGAGCTGCGCAGGCGGTCCGACGACAGGATCCGGACCCGGGCCAGGCCGTACAGCACGATCGGGAACTGCATGAGCAACCCGAACGCGAGGAACAGGGTCGTGACGAAGTCGAAGAACGGCGGCGCAGCGAGGTTCGCGACGAGGATGTCGTCCGTGAACTGGAGGAGGAACTGGATCGCGAACGGCAGGATCACCCAGGCGATCGTCACGCCGAGGATGAAGAAGAACAGGGCGAGCGGGATCCACGGTCGAAGTGCCCGTCGCTCGCTCGGCGTGAGACCCGGAGCGACGAACGCCCAGAGCTGGTAGAGAAGGACGGGCAT
>Ga0081539_10002782_pt1 | contig 23520 bp, 23 predicted proteins | sample TabmetS4T2R2_FD_71023 | JGI IMG/M metagenome (GOLD analysis project Ga0081539, IMG submission 71023) | Tabebuia heterophylla rhizosphere microbial communities from the University of Puerto Rico - S4T2R2 | ecosystem: Host-associated > Plants > Roots > Rhizosphere ...
AGGAGAAACCGTCGGGGTTGGTCCACACCGGGTTGTAAACGCGGGTGAAATAAACGTCGAGTTTGGCGCGGCCGTCTTTGAGCAGGTGCGGCAGCAGGAACGACATCTCGTTCATTGAGAGCGGATACTCGCGCGGCCACGTAATCTCGTTCCACATCTTCGGGTGTGGTGGCGTGTAGATCGGACGCGGCACGAATTTGTTCCATGCGTTGGGATAGACGCCGCCGGGCGTAGCGACCGCGCCGAGCAGTGCGTTCAGCATGAAAAGCGCGCGCGCGACGGACCAACCCCCGCTCACGCCCGCCGCCGCGCTGCGCCAGTTATGACTCGAGAAGCGCGTCCCCGCGGTCGCCACGAGTCTCGCAACCTCCTCGATCACCTTCGCCTCGACGCCCGACTCCTCGGCCGCAAACTCAAACGTATACTGGGCGTAAATCTCTGTAATCTGCTTTTCAAAATCCGCAAAATCCCCGTCCACAAACTCTCGCCAGTTCCACCACTCTTCGACAAAATCTCTATTGTAGAGGTTGTTCTGCAGCAGATAATTTGCGATCGAAAGCAAGATCGCCGTTTCTGAACCCGGATACGGCGAGACCCAATAATCAGCGTGCGTCGCCGTGTGCGAAAGCCGCGTGTCAAACACGATCAGCTTCGCGCCGCTAGCCTTCGCGTCGATCACCCGCTGCGCGTGCGGATTGAAATAATGCCCCGACTCGAGATGCGCGCTGATCAGCAGAATCACTTTCGCATTCGCGTGATCCGGACTCGGCCGATCGAGCCCCATCCAGAGTTGATAACCTTCACGACTGCCCGATGAGCAGATATTCGTATGCGAGTTGTGTCCGTCGATGCCCCACGCGGCGAGTATCCGTTCGGTGAAGCCATCCTCACCCGGACGACCGACGTGATACATGATCTCTTCACGGCGGTTCTCAACGATGGCGTTGCGGATGCGCGTCGCGAGCGTGTCGAGCGCTTCGTCCCACGTCGTGCGTGCCCATTTTCCTTCGCCGCGTTTGCCCGCGCGTTTTAGCGGATAGAGGATGCGGTCCGGATCGGTGACTTGATTCAGCGTCGCCGGCCCTTTGGCGCAGTTGCGTCCGCGCGAGCCCGGATGTTCTGGGTTACCCTCAAACTTCTGCACCTCGCCGGTGACCTTATCGATATACGCGAGCAGCCCACAGGCGGACTCGCAGTTGAAGCACGTCGTCGGCACGAGCGAGTAGTGCCTTTCAACCCGCCGCGGCCACGCCCGCGAATCCAACTCCGTCCAATCATCCCACCGCTCCCGGGGCGGAAACGCCGCCAACCTGCCCCGACTCGGTCCCGGGTAGAAAGTTTCGCGTCTTTGGTCGTTGTGCTCTTCAGTTGCCACGGGAATTTCAACTCAATTTCGAGTCTTCCAATAATTCGGCTCACGACGCTGATGCATCACCGCCAAGATCCGAATCCCAACCGGCTTGACTCGATATATGATTCCGTAAGGGAAACCACCCAACCGGCAGCGCCGGACTACTTTGGACAGCGGTTGCCACCCATCAGGAAACTTGAGAATCCGCATGATGGTCAACTCGACGTCTTCGCGAAACCGGTCTCCTAGTTCGTTAAGGATGCCGTCGTAGTGATTCTCTATCTCTTTCAGTTCCCTTTCAGCGTGAGGATGAAAGGTGTAGTTCATAGTTTATCGTTTGTATCGTGAGTGCAGTCTGGCCATGACCTCTTCGCCGGGAATCGCTGTTACGACTCCATTTTCTATTTCCTTGTCGCGTCGCTCGGCTTCTTCTGCCCACTTTGCATCAATCTGTTGCTGAGCGTCAGTACCGAGACTCTCAAGCAGATCCTCTGCCAGCGTGGCGCGTGCATCGGGGGGAAGCGAAAGGGCGGCGCTCTTTATTTCTTCATAACTCATAAATATTCAGTTTAGCATGGTTACGCCAGGGGGACGGATTGGCCCGCTTGGACGTAGGCGTTTTCGAAGAGCATCAGGCCGATTAGGGCAAGGGGGGCGCCGGCGGCGCCGATCGAGAGGCTCACGATGTTTAGGAGTGCGAGCGAAGGCAGCACGCCGCCAAGCAGCGACAGGATCATGCCGATCCAGAAGTCGCTGCGATAACGGCCGTGGACCATCTCGTGAATCGCGAGCCGCGCGTGCGCCGTCGCATGCGTCAGCGAAACCTCGCCCCAGATCATCAGCAGGTGAACGAAGCTAGTTATCGCCAGCAGCGCGATCAGTAAAACTCCCGCTCCAAAACCCAGCAACAGCACCGCCGCACCCAACAGCAGCGCCTGCAAAAACAAGTGCGGCGGCAGCAACGGGTTTTGCCACATGTCGCGCGCCTTCGCCTGCGCGAACAGGTACGCCGTGTAAACCGCCGTCAGCACTGACAGCGGAATCCCAAGCACCATCAGCCAACTCTGCAACGACGTGGAGCCCGCCAAACTCGCGATGAAGTGCAGCAGCAACACGAGCGAATAGCCCGCGATAATAAATGCGCCCTTCACCAGCCAACTGCGCCACTGCGGCTTCGTAAAGATCAAATAGAAACGTTCCGGATGCTCGAGGTCCCAAAGCAGCAGCCCGCCCGTGATCGCCAAAAACGCACCGGAAATAACCGGTGTGGCCCACAACCAAATCGAATCCGTCACCCGCACCACACCCAACAACACCAACAACGCCGCGACCAGGTAAACGCCCGACGCGATCCCCTTCGTCCACGTGTACAAACTCACGCGCCAGTCCCACGGAATCGAATGCGCCACGTCGTACGAAAGCAACGCCGCCGCCGAGGAGTTGTTGTAGTTTGGATTACCAGACACGACGGTGTCCGAAGCGGCCTGTTGCTCGCTCCACATGAAAAGCCCGCCCTCAGGCCGCCGCGCGGCCAAAGGATCCAAAGTCGCCTGATGCGCGCCTTTATAAAACAGCTTCGGCAACGTTTCTTTTTCCGGCCGCCGCACCGCCACGCTTTCGCGATTGATGATCTGCGCGACGTACGAATCGGCGTCGTTCATGTCGCCGACCAGAATCGCCTGCGTCGGACACACGACGACGCACGCCGGCTCGAGTCCAATATCAATCCGGTGCGCGCAGAAGTTGCACTTCTCGGCGGAGTGGTCGTCGGGGTTGATGAAGATAGCGTCGTACGGACACGCCGCCATGCACGCCTTGCAGCCGATGCAAATCGACTTGTCAAAATCCACGATACCGTCGGCACGCTTGAACATCGCCGCGGTCGGACACGCGGTCACACACGGCGCATGCGCGCATTGATTGCAGCGCGTCACCTGGTGCGCCCGGCGCGCCTGCGGAAACACGCCGACGTCAACGTGCTTCACGTACGTGCGCGTCACCGAAACCGGCACCACGTTTTCAGACTTGCAGGCAGTCGTGCACGCGTGACAACCGATGCAGCGCGTATGGTCGATTACCTTGGCCCACTGAACCGCGGCCGGCGAGTCCGTCATAAACAAGCTCCAGTTTGGAAGCGAGACTATATCATTTCCAGTGAAGCGATTTGACAAATCCGTCCGCTGCGTAAGAAATTAGCCGCAGGTTGGAGGAACTCATGAGTAAGTCTATCTACTTGGCTGTCATTTTAATCATGGCTGTTGTTTTCAGCGGCTGTAACAAGTTCCACAGCAAAGCTAGCCAGGCACAAACGGCCGTCAACAGTTCGACGCCTTATGCGGACGGCGCCCGTCGCGTCACCATTCAGGAACTTGAAGACCTGGTGAAAGAGAATAAGGCGGTGGTCATCGACGTCCGCAACCAGGAGTCATACGACGCCGGCCACATCCCGGGCGCAAAGCTCATCCCGGCCGGCGAGATCGTCAATCATATAAACGAGCTGCCGAAAGACAAGCTGATCATCACCTACTGTTCTTGACACGCCGAACATACGTCCGCCGGTGCGGTGGTCGCGCTCAAAGCCAAAGGAATCGAAAACGCAGCAGCGTTGTTGGGTGGGTTTAATCTCTGGCAGCAGCAGAACAAGCCTATCGATCGAAAGCCACAACCACAACTCAAACAATCTGGGTCACCAGCGCCGGGAGCGGCGTCACAGCCTTCGCCGCCGGCACGCACAGCACCGGGCAAGGCGCGTTCCTGATGACGCGTTCAATCTCCGCACCGAGCACCTGATTACTGCCAAACAACGAACCGTGCACGGCGGTCCCGATGACGATCAGGTCGGCGTCGAGCTTCGCGGCCAGCTTCACGATCTCCTGGTACGGACGACCTTCGGAGATGTGCGTCGAAGCTCGCGCGCCCATCCCGCGCGCCAGTTGGCCCATCCGTTCCTGCACATGACTGCGGAACCGCGTTAACGCCGCAAGCCCGCCTTCGGGAAAAATCGACGAGATCTGGTCGAAGTAATCGCCGATAACGTAAACGGCGTGCAGCTCCGCACCGCGATGATTGGCGATGCTGGTTGCGAGTTGTGTTGCCGCGGTCGAAGACGGACGGAAATTGGTCGCCAGCAACACGCGATTCAAACGGATCTCTGTGTGGCTGCCACGATGTTCAACGAAATCGCGCTGCGGTGGATGGATCGCCAGCACCGCGCAAGGCGCTTCCGCCACGATCTCTTCAGCAATCGAGCCGCCAAACGCGCGCGAGAGGCGAGTGCGGCCACGCGACACGACGGTGATCAGATCGATCTGGTGCTCGAAAGCGACGCGTGAGATCTCAGCGGCCGGATCGCCGTCGGCAAACAGCATCTCAGCTTCGACGCCGGCGAGTAACGGATCGGCCAGCAGCTCTTTCGCTTGTGAGCGCAAGTCGAGCAGCCAGTGGTTCTCCTGATCTTCGAAGATGCGCACCGGCAGCGTCATCAGATTGGCCGGGACTTTCGCGTCCTGAACATTCAGCAATAACACGCGCCCCGAGTTGTCGCGCGCGAAGCCCGCCGCGTACTTCAACGCCGCATGCGCATGCGCGGAAAAATCCGTCGGAAAGAGGATGCTTCGAAACGGAAACATACGACTCAACACTAAGTCAGGATTGCAAGATTTACAAGACCATGCCAAACTCCGCAGGCTTCCCTTTCGAATCCACTTCCTGGAGGCGACACATTGCTTCGTGGACTCTTTCGGACCAAGAACCTCGATGAAATTCTGGCCCAGGTAGGCGGCCCACAATTTTCGCTCAAACGAACACTCAACGCCTTCAACGTCACGCTGATCGGCATCGGCGCGATCATCGGCGCCGGCATCTTTGCGACGGTCGGCACCGCCGCGTCAGGCACGGCCGAACGTGCCGGCGCTGGTCCATCGTTGATGCTGTCGTTTGTAATCACGGCCATCGTCTGCGGCTTCACGGCGCTCTGTTACGCCGAGCTCGCGTCGATGGTGCCGATCTCGGGTTCGGCTTACACCTACTCCTACGCCACGCTCGGCGAGCTGATCGCCTGGATCATCGGTTGGGACTTGATCATCGAGTACGCCATCGGCAACGTCGCCGTCGCGATTAGCTGGGCCGAGTTTTTCAACCGCCTGCTGCGCAATCTCGGCATTCACGTGCCGGACTGGCTGACGTCGAACTATCGCACCGCCACCGACGAGACGCTCGCCGCCGCCCCGCACATCTTCGGGGTGCCGATCGTCTTCAACATTCTGGCGTTCGGCATCGTCGCTTTGATCACGGTCGTGCTGGTGTGGGGCATCAAGGAGTCGTCAAACTTCAACGCGGTCATGGTCCTGATCAAGATCGTCGTGTTGCTGTTCTTCATCGGACTCGCGCTTTACTACGTCTCGCCGGCCACGATGGCCACGAACTGGAAACCGTTCCAGCCGCAAGGCTGGGTTGGCACGCTTACCGGCGCCGCAGTCGTGTTCTTTGCTTACATCGGCTTCGACGCGGTCAGCACGGTCGCGGAAGAAACAAAGAACCCGGCGCGCGATCTACCTGTCGGCATCATCGCGTCGCTGATTATCTGCACGATCCTCTACATTCTCGTGGCGGCCGTTTTCACCGGCATGGTGCCCTGGAAAACGCTCGTCAATTGGACCGCCGCGCAACGCGGCGAGTCGCTGACGATGGCGTTGGAATCAGTGGCGCCGCAGGCGTTGTGGCAAAACACCGTCATCGCTTTCGGGTCGGTGATTGCTCACACGGCGGTGCTGCTCGTGTTTCAACTCGGCCAGCCGCGCATCTTCTTTTCGATGGCTCGCGATGGACTGCTGCCTTCGACGTTTGCGAGCGTTCATCCGCGCTTCAAGACGCCGCACGTGACCACGATTTTGACGGGCGTTGCCGTGGGCGGCATCGCGGCGTTTGCGACGGTCGACGAGATGGTGAGTTTGACGAACATCGGAACCCTGTTCGCGTTCATTCTGGTTTGCTTGGGCGTGACCGTGCTGCGTCACAAGGATCCGCAGCGAGCGCGTCCGTTCAAGGTGCCGCTCGGTCCGTATCTGCTGCCGGGTTTGGGCGCGGTCTCGTGCGCCTTGCTGATCTATTTTCTGCCGGAAGGTTCTTACTGGCGTTTCGTCGGCTGGCTAATGCTCGGCCTCGCGGTCTATTTTTCTTACGGCTACACGCGGAGCGCCGTCGGACAGAAGCTGGGACGGCCGACGCGCACGCCGGTGGGCTTAAAATTCGCGGCTGTCTGCTTCCTGCTCGTTGCGGTGGGACTCTTCGTGATTCCGCACGACGTCGCGCCGCGCGAACTGTTCTCGGAAGCGTTGAATCCCACCGCCGAGAAACACAATCAAACACTGTACGGGTTGATAATCATCATCGGCGGCTTGATTGGCGCATTTATCGGTATCCGGGTCGGAAGTTCGACAGTGTCCGAGGCCGATTAGCTGGTTAGTGGCAAGGTGAAACTTCTTTTTCGTAGAATCTGAGTCATGGTTGCAGAGCTGCATAGAGCGTCCGGGTTACTGGCGCCGGCGTAAGTGAACGATGAACGCTTTACCAATCATCATCGGATCGCTCTGCGTCATCGCGATCTCGTATCGCTACTACTCCGCCTTCATCGCGGCGAAGGTGCTGGCGCTCGACGATTCGCGCCCGGTGCCGTCGCAGACGATGTACGACGGCCATAACTACTATCCGACAAACAAGTGGGTGCTGTTTGGTCATCACTTCGCCGCGATCTCCGGCGCGGGCCCGCTCATCGGACCAGTGCTGGCGGCGCAGTTTGGTTATCTGCCGGGACTGTTGTGGCTGGTGATTGGCGTGTGTCTCGGCGGCGCGGTGCACGACTTCATGATCATGGCCGGCAGCGTTCGCCGCAAAGGCAAGTCACTCGCGGAAATGGCGCGAACGGAGATCAGTCCGCTGTCGGGTCTGGTCGCGGGCGTCGCGATTTTATTCATCGTGGTGATCGCGCTCGCCGGGCTCGGACTCGTTGTCGTGAACGCGCTGGCGGAATCACCGTGGGGCACGTTCACCGTAGCCTTTACGATTCCGCTCGCTTTGTTCATGGGCCTCTACATGTATCGCTTTCGCAAAGGCAAGATTGCGGAAGCGAGCATTATCGGCATCGTCGGACTGCTGTTCGCCGTCTATCTCGGCGGCCGCATTGCCGATTCGTCCGCCGCGCACGCGTTCACGTTTTCACGTAACAGCCTGATCGTGATCATGGCAGCTTACGGCTTTATCGCGTCGGTGCTGCCGGTGTGGATGCTGCTGTGCCCGCGCGACTACTTGTCCTCTTATCTGAAGATCGGAACCATCGGGTTTCTTATCTTAGGTGTGGTGCTCGTTCATCCCAACCTGAACATGCCGGCGCTGACGCCGTTCACCGCCGGCGGCGGACCCGTAATTCCCGGCAAGCTTTATCCGTTTGTCTTCATCACGATCGCGTGCGGCGCGATCTCCGGATTTCACGCGCTGATCTCTTCCGGCACGACGCCGAAGATGATCGCCAAAGAGTCAGACACGCGGATGATCGGCTACGGCAGCATGTTGATGGAAGGCGTCGTCGGCATTGTGGCGCTGATTGCCGCGACGTCGCTTTTCCCAGGCGACTACTTCGCCATCAACACCGCGCAAGGCACCGACCAGCAACGCGCCGCTTACTCGACGATGGTGGATACGCATTCCGCCGCCGACTTCAACCTCAGACCGCAGGAGATCGATCGGCTCGAACAAGAGTCAGGCGAGAAGAACCTGCGCGGCCGCACCGGCGGCGCGGTCACACTCGCGATCGGTATCGCGAAAATCTTCGAGGGCATTCCCGGTCTCGGCGGCTTCATGAAATACTGGTATCACTTCGCGATCATGTTTGAGGCGCTGTTCATCCTCACGACGATCGACACGGGCACCCGGGTGGCGCGATTCCTGGTCGGCGAGTTCGGCGGGAGATTTTATCGCAAGCTGGAAGAGCCGAATTGGCTGCCGGGAGCGGTAATCACGTCGGCACTGGTGGTGGCGGCGTGGGCGGCGTTTATCTGGTCGGGTTCGATTTCAACGATTTGGCCGATGTTTGGCATCGCCAATCAACTGCTCGCAGCCGTGGCGCTGTGCGTCGCGACCACCATCATCATCAACTCCGGACGCGCGAAATACGCCTGGGTCACGATTGTTCCGCTCGCTTTCGTGAGCACCACGACGCTCGTGGCGGGTTACAAGTCAATCACCGACATCTTCTGGCCCCTCGCGCAAAAACCGCAAACCTCAACCCAGGGCCTCATCAACACCAGCCTGACGGCAATCATCATGTTTGCCGCCGTCGTCATCATGCTCGATTCGGTGCGGCGGTGGCTCGGAACGCCCAATCAGCCGCAGGTCGCCCGATTGGACAGTTTTGCGGTGGATGGGCAATAATACGCCCTTTCGTAAGCGCGTATCTCGCCATTTTCTAGCAAACTCGAAAGGAATTTTTTCGAAGTGGAACTATCTCTATCACTGCGGCGTGCCGCAATCGGAATTGCTGCCACCGTTATGACACTGGCCTTTGCGCTGCCCACTTATGCGCAAGCTCACCAAGGCGGCGAGGCGAGCCTCGAACTTCCTGACCTGTCGCAGGTGACCTTCTTCAATGGCGTCACCGGGCACAACTTGCTGCTGATCGGCATCGTCGTTTGCGTACTCGGTCTCGGGTTCGGTCTCGCGATGTACATGAACCTGCAAAAAATGCCGGTGCACCGCGCCATGCGTGAGATCTCGGAACTGATCTACACCACCTGCAAAACGTACCTGACGACGCAAGGCAAGTTCATCCTGATTCTCGAAGCGTTCATCGCGGTCGTGATCGTTCTCTACTTCGGCGTGCTGCAAGGCATGGAGCCGTTCCGCGTGGCGATTATTCTGGCGTTCAGTTTGGTCGGCATCGCGGGCAGTTACGGCGTCGCCTGGTTTGGCATTCGCGTCAACACGTTTGCCAACTCGCGCACCGCGTTCGCCAGTCTCGAAGGCAAACCGTTTCCAATTTACGCCATCCCGCTGAAAGCCGGCATGAGCATCGGCATGATGCTGATCAGCGTCGAGCTGCTGATCATGCTGTGCATTCTGTTGTTCATCCCGGGCAGCTACGCCGGCCCGTGCTTCATCGGTTTCGCGATTGGTGAATCGCTTGGCGCGGCGGCGCTACGTATCGCCGGCGGCATCTTCACGAAGATCGCCGACATCGGTTCCGACCTGATGAAGATCGTCTTCAAGATCAAGGAAGACGACGCACGCAACCCGGGCGTGATTGCGGACTGCACCGGCGACAATGCCGGCGACTCGGTCGGACCCAGTGCTGACGGCTTTGAGACTTACGGCGTCACGGGCGTGGCGTTGATTACGTTCATCCTGCTGGGCGTTTCGAATCCGCGCGTACAGGTGCAGTTGCTGGTCTGGATTTTCGTCATGCGCGTGATGATGATCGTGGCCAGCGCGGTCTCGTACTTCGTCAACGACGTCATCGCGAAGGCGCGTTACAAAAACTCCGACGTGATGAACTTCGAAGCGCCGCTCACGTCGCTGGTCTGGATCACGTCGATCGTTTCGGTCGTGATCACTTTCGTCGTGTCGAAGTTGACGATTCCCGAGTTGAGCGGCAATCCGACGCTCTGGTGGAAACTCGCGACGATTATCTCGTGCGGCACGTTGGCCGGCGCGATCATTCCAGAGCTCGTGAAAGTGTTTACCTCGACTGAGTCGCGGCACGTGAGCGAGGTCGTGACGTCGTCGCGTGAAGGCGGCGCGTCGCTGAACATCCTTTCCGGCCTCGTGGCCGGCAACTTCTCCGGCTACTGGCTCGGCATGAGCATCGTCGCGTTGATGGCGATCGCTTACTTCTTCACGAACTTCGGCGCCGCCGCCGGTCTCGGACTCGGCAATTTGATGGTCGACCCCGTGGCTGCGCCCGTGTTTGGCTTCGGACTGGTCGCATTTGGCTTCCTTGGCATGGGACCGGTGACGATTGCGGTCGATTCGTACGGACCGGTGACTGACAACGCGCAGTCGGTTTACGAGTTGTCGCTCATCGAACAAGAGCCTGACGTGCAACAGGAAGTGCAGCGGGCGTACAACGTGGACGTAAACTTCGCGCGCGCCAAACACCTGCTCGAAGAGAACGACGGCGCCGGCAACACGTTCAAAGCGACGGCGAAACCCGTGCTCATCGGCACCGCCGTCGTCGGCGCGACCACGATGATCTTTTCCATCATCATGGCGTTAACGGACGGACTGCGCACGAACACGGAAAGCCTGTCGCTGCTGCACGCTCCGTTTGTGCTCGGCCTCATCACCGGCGGCGCGGTGATTTACTGGTTCACCGGCGCTTCGACACAGGCGGTGACGACCGGCGCCTATCGCGCGGTGGAGTTCATCAAGGCAAACATCCGGCTCGAAGGTGTCGAGAAAGCGTCGGTGGAAGACAGTAAGAAAGTCGTCCAGATCTGCACGCAGTATGCGCAGAAGGGCATGTTCAATATCTTCCTGACGGTGTTCTTCTCGACGCTGGCGTTTGCGTTCGTCGAACCGTTCTTCTTTATCGGTTACCTGATCTCGATCGCGATCTTCGGTTTGTACCAGGCGATCTTCATGGCCAACGCCGGTGGCGCGTGGGACAACGCGAAGAAGGTCGTGGAAGTCGATCTAAAGATGAAAGGCACGGCGCTGCACGACGCGACGGTTGTCGGCGACACGGTCGGCGATCCGTTCAAAGACACTTCGTCGGTGGCGATGAATCCGGTGATCAAGTTTACGACGCTGTTTGGCTTGCTGGCAGTTGAGCTCGCGGTGAGTTTGACGGCGCGGAACAATGGGGATGCGACGTTGACGCACATTCTGGCGCTGGCGTTTTTCCTCGTGTCCGTTTACTTCCTCTGGCGCTCGTTCCATAAAATGCGCATCGGGACGATGGAGCTGGAGCCAGTCACAAGAGAAGAACGGAAAGTAATGAAGTCTGCGGCGGGAGATTAGCCGCGAGAAGGCACAAAAGAATGAATACTTACGCGAAACCTGACACCTTGCTGGGAGCGGCGCTGGAGCCGCTTGATTGGACGCGTTCGGCTGGCTTGGTGATAGTGTTTAGTTTGTTCATCGCCGCGGCGGCGCAGTTTGCGATTCACATCGGGCCGATTCCGATCACGGGTCAGACGTTTGCGGTGCTGTTGACGGGCGCGCTGCTCGGGTCGCGTTTGGGCGCGGCGGCGGTGATTGCGTACCTGATTGAGGGCGCGATTGGGTTGCCGTTTTTTGCTGGTGGCGCGGCCGGCATCGTGCGGTTCTTCGGACCGACTGGGGGGTATTTGGTGGCGTTTCCGGCGGCTGCGTTCGTGACGGGCGCGTTTGCGGAGCATGGGTGGGATAAGAACTATCCGCAAGCGGTAGCTGCGATGGCGATTGGATCGGTCATTATCTTTCTGGGCGGCTGGGCGTGGTATGCGGTTTTGACGAGCACGCCGCCCGTGGCCGCGTTTCAGATCGCGGTGCTGCCGTATCTCGTCGGTGACGTGATCAAGATTGCTCTGGCTGCGGCCGTGCTGCCTTCCGGCTGGGCGTTGTTGAAGCGTAAGGCTTCAGGCCGGGGATAACACGGATCGGGGTTCGGAGCGACGGGCCGCAAAGTTTATGTACGTTCTCAAGGTCAAGTCGCACCAGCGTGAGGAGCTGGTTGAGTTTACCGACCTAGTTCGAGAGAAGTTGAAAGAGTCAGGCGCGCGTGAAGGCATCGTCGTGCTTTACACGCAACACACGACCGCTGGACTCACCGTCAACGAGAACGCCGATCCTGACGTGCCGCGCGACATGCTGCACGCGCTCCGCACCCTCATTCCGCAACACGGCATGGGCTTTCGCCACGGCGAAGAAAACTCCGACGCGCACATCAAAACAAGCCTCGTCGGAACGTCAGTCACAGTTCCGTTCAGCGACGGGAAGTTGCTTTTGGGACGCTGGCAGGGAATTTTTCTTTGCGAGTTCGATGGCGGGCGCGAGCGTCAGGTGATCATGATGGTTCGGTAGCCACAGATTGACACGGACTACACCTGACCGTCCGTGTTGTCCGTGTTCTATTCGTCAGGCTTTAGTTGGTTCAGGACCTCCGCAAACTTCTCAATATCAGCTTTAGTTTTTTCCAGCGAACGCCGGCTGTCGAGGTACGCAGTCCATGTCGGCGTCTGCGTGAGTGCTTTAGTGGTGTCTTCGTCGAGCACCTGGGCCATGAGCGCGATCAGATCGCTAACGATGCGCGTGTGTTCGACGAGGTGTTCGATGATCGAGTAGGCGAGCTGCGCCTGTTCGAAGTCGAGGTCGCGTGGTTGTTCGGTTTGGTCGGAAGCCATTTATTCTGCGTACCAGGAACCACGGATCAGAGGCAGGGATTGAACACTGCCGGCAACGTTGTCGACCATGATTGGCGTGCCGGGAGTGAGGTGTTCGTATCTCACGTAGCCGAGCCCGACCGTTGTACCCAGCTTCGGTGAAAACGTTGCTGACGTGACGCGACCGATTTCTTTGTCGTCGATCGATTTGATCATAGTCGCGGACGCGACTTTGTGGTCAGTGTCGAAACGCAAACCGGTCAGCTTCTTCGCCACGTGACCGCGGTGCTTGATGCGGACGATGATCTCCTGCCCGAGATAACAGCCTTTCGTGTAGCTCACCGCGTCGTCGAGATTCGTCTCCGTCACGACATTCGTTTCATCCATGTCGACGCCGTAACGCGCAATTCCCGCTTCGATCCGTAAAATCTCTTGCACCTCTTTGCTCACCGCGGTGGCGCCATCGCTGACCGCGGCGCCGATCACGTCGAAACCGTCTTCGGCCGTGTGCGTCGCACGAATAATCGTGACGTTCTCGTTCTGCCAGATGCCATCGCGCGGCAGATCCTTCACGCCGTAAATCTTTTCGACGAGTTCGCCCGCGGTTCGCCCCTGGAAGGAGATCTGCGGGATTTCATCAGTCAAATCTCTGACCTTGAAGTCTCCCGCCAGCGTAAAGCGCTCGATGATCTTCAGCACCTTTTCGCGTGTAGTCGCTTCGGTGTCGAGCAGAATGTCGTCTCGCCGGCGAATCACGCGGACGGCGGCGAGCAAGCGCCCCTGCACGTTTGGAAACGCCGCCGGCATCCAGCGATTCTCGCCGAGCGTTTTCAGGTCGTTCGTGATCAGCCCGTTGAGAAACATCACCGCTTCCGAGCCGCTCACGCTGATGCGGCCGCGATCCGACAGGTCGAGTAGCCCCACTCCGCCGTCGCGTACCGCCCCGTACTGCGCCATCAACTCACTGCCTATTGCCGTTACTTCGTTTATCACTGACTCGTACCACACCTGCTCCACAATCAACTTCTTTCTGACCCGTCGCTCCGGGCCTCAATTCACCTCGCACCGCTGCGGCGACTACCTGATAGTCGCGCAACTGCTCCGCTTCGCGCCGGTGCGAGGCGAGCACCTGCGGGCTCGGATGATAAATCGGCACCAGCACACGCTCTTGCCAGGAATGAATCTGCGCCGCCGATTCTTTCAGGTTCAACTCGTGATATTGAATGCGCTTCAGCGCTTCGAGTGCAACCGACCCCAGCGTGACGATGACACGTGGATCGATCAGTTCGATCGTGCGGCGCAGGAAGTCGGAACAGTTGGCGAGTTCTTTCTGCGACGGCTTTCGGTTGGCGCCCGAGTCGGTGCGCGGATTACAGAGCGCGGCGCTCGTGATGAAGATTTGTTCGCGCGTGAGACGGATGGAGTTGAGAAAGCGATCTAAGTTCGCCCCGGACTGGTCGCCGGAAAACGGCACGCGCGTGCGGTCGGCGCCTTTGCGGCCAGGCGCCTCGCCGATGAACATAATGCGCGCATCAGGCGAGCCGTTTAATTTGCTCAGCACCGCACTCCGCCCGCACATCGCCGGGCAGCGGGTACAACTAGCCGCTTCATTAGCGAGCTGTTCAAACAGCATCTGCTTTTGCTGATCCTTCTTCATCCCATCACTTTGTGATCGTAAGCTCGCGCACGGCCACATTTCCATCCACGGGCCAGGAGTCAGGCCCAACAAGCTCGAGCCGGATCGTGTGCTTTCCCGGTGTCCAGCCCGTCAAGACGACGTCTTCCCAGCGGTCGATCCACTGCATCTCCTCATCGTCAACGATGTAACGCACCCGATAATCTCCACCATCCCCTTTCAGCTTCGCGTTCGCAAGCGAGAAATCGATCACGACTTCCTCGTCTGCGCGAAAGATCTTTCCGCTCGGGAGGTTGAAGACGAGGAGGGGATTTTGCGAATTGAACTGCGGATCTCGCTGGTCGGGTTTCGCGGGGAGTTTGGAGCCAGGTCTCGTTGTCACGCGCAACTGCTGGCGCACCGGCGGCGGCACGATCGTCGTCGCCGTCGTGTGGGCGTTGTCGTTGTTAGTTGAGCAACCGCTCACGACCAGCAGAGCCGACATGGAGATGGTTTTGACAAGGGCTCGCATCTGCGCGGCAGCATACAAGTGTCGCTAGACTTTTCGCAAAACTCGATGGCAGAATCCGCGCACGATGCACATCCGCAGCCTGGTCCTGATCGCGATCGTTTTCGCCGCCGCTTGCAGTAGCAACGTTCGCCAATCGACCGGCGGGGTCGAGCCTCAAATTCAGCCACTTCCCGCGCAACTCGCGTCTTACGAGCCGATGCCGATTCCACCGGACAATCCGCTGACGCCGGAGAAAGTCGCGCTCGGACGCCAGTTGTTCTTCGACGAACGACTGAGCGCCGACGGCTCGAAATCGTGCTACTCATGCCACGTCTGCGAGCACGGTCTAACTGACGGGCTCCCGAAAGCGATCGGCGCAGGTAACAAGCAGTTGCCGCGCAGCAGCCCGACGCTTTGGAACATCGGCTACCATCGCGAACTTTATTGGGACGGCCGCAGCCCGTCGCTCGAGAAGCAGGCGCTCGCCGCGTGGACCGGCGCAAACATGGGCGCGAAAGCGGACGAGATCGTGGCGAAGCTAAACGCGCTCCAAAATTACAGGCAGCAGTTTCAGAAAGTTTTTCAAAGCGACGCGACGCCCGACAACGTCGTGAAAGCGATTGCCGCGTTTGAGCGCACGATCATCAGCGGCAACACCGCGTGGGACCGCTGGAAAGCCGGTGACAACAGCGCGCTCAGCCAGAGCGCGTGGCGCGGCTGGAACATCTTTCAGGCGATCAAGTGCAACAACTGTCACGATGGCGTGCTGTTCACCGATCAGCAGTATCACAACATCGGCATCGGCATGGATCAGAAGGAGCCGGACGTCGGCCGTTTCAAGGTGACAAACAACCCGCAGGACACGGGCGCCTTCAAGACGCCGACTCTGCGAGACATTGAGAAGTCAGCGCCGTATTTTCACGACGGGAGTGCGAAGACGTTGGAGGAGGCGGTCGATATTATGCTGGGCGGGGGCAAACCGAATCAGTACCTGGACAAGAAGAACCTCGAACCTCACAAACTGCTGCCGGAGCAGCGTGAGGATCTGCTCAACTTCCTGCGATCGCTGACGGTCGACTGCAAGCTCAGCAAACCAGTACTGCCACAGAAGTAGCAGAGATAAACGCGATCTTCAATCGGGATATATGTCCGTGTGATCCCCGTTCTAAGCACTCGCGCTTTGGACGCCCGAATTCTTCTGCAGCCGTTTCTCAACCTCGCCCCACGCGATGTTCGCGAAGAACGCCTCGATATACTTCGGCCGCTCCGCCGGTTTGTAATCGAGCAAAAACGCGTGCTCCCAAACGTCCATCACGAGAATCGGATTGAACCCCGCGACGTTGCCGGTTTCGTGCAGCGTGATCCAGTGGTTTGAGAGGCGGCCGTTGGTCGGATTCTGATAACAAATGGCCCAGCCGACGCCGCGCATCTTGCCAATGCCGACGAAGTCAGCTTTCCAGATGTCGTAATTACCAAACGACGCTTCCGCCGCTTTCACAAACTGCGACGACCGGTCGGGATCTCCGGTGCCGGCACCGCTAATCAGGTTGTCGAAATAGTATTCGTGGAGGACCATGCCGTTGTATTCGAAGCCGAGGCGTCGCGTGAGCTCCGAATACGCGGGCATCTCGTCCTGATCGACGTTGCCGTCGCTGATGAACTCGTCGATTCGTTCGGTGAGCTTGTTGGTTTCCTTGACGTAACCTTCGTACAGCTTGAAGTGCATTTCCAGCGTTTGGTCGGAAATGCCTTTCAGGCCTGAAAGATTGAACTGTCGTGCTTGATATGAGCCGCTCGATCCCATGATACCCTCCCATTGTTAGCCGTAAGATTTTGTTTTTACTTCCCGAAGATCACCCAATCGCCGTGCGATGTTCCCATGAACAGCAGCATCGGTAGTGACATCCAGGTATTTGTTCTCGACGCGATAAAAGCCTGGCGTGCGAGTTCAGGGGGCGCCGCGGGACCTGTGCCGGCCAATCCCGCGAGAATCCGTTTGTTGTTGGGCCAGATGATGCCCCAAACATTGAGCAGCATCAGAATGCCGTACGCGCCGCCGATGCCGATCGAATAGGACTTGTTACTCGCCCAGCTCTCGCCGTTCACCGTGAGCATCGACTCGAAGAAGCGAATCAGTCCCCACGTCACGAACGCGACCAGGAGAATCATCACGACCGCGAAGATGCGCCCATCTTTCGTCAACGCCGGCACCTTCTTGATGATTAAGAATTCGACGATGAAGAGAAACAGCGGGTACGTCAGCCACGAGAAGAACACGAGCCAGACGTTGATGTTTCCGCCGCCGAGCGTGTTTGCGTTTCTGACGTCGACCGCCAGGATGTACATCGCGTAGTAAGTCAGACCAATGAGGACGGTAAGGAGTGCGCCCCAACGGAAGTACCACAGAGAGCGGCCCAGCAAATCCGGATTTACTTTTTTCTTCGTTTCGGCGTCGATTCCTTTTTGGAAGGGAACGTTTACGAGATTGAAGAAGTAGAGCAGGCCGATCCAGGTGATGCCGGCGACAAAATGGCCCCACCGCAGCAGGATTCGGGGCAGCGCGTCGCCGGTAGGCCCATGAAAAACTCCGTCTAAGAAAGCCAGACTGATGGGGAGATGAGCAGTTGACTCAAGTAACATACGTCCTCCGTGATGTGAGCCTGGAATTACGCGCGAAGATTACACCCAGACCAACCCGTGACGCAATCGTGGCCTATTCGTCGAGTGGTCTTGGACCGGGATCGATGCCCCGCACGCTGGCCTGATTCACGACGCGCACTTTCAGATCGCTATGGACGCGAATCTGGCACGACAAGCGAGTGTTGGGCGCGAGTTCCGCTTCCATCGCGAGGCGGTTGCGTTCGAGCTCGCCCATTTCGCCGGGATTGCCTTCGAGCAGTTCGACGCGGCAAGTCGTGCAGCGTGCGTTGCCGCCGCAGCGGTGAAGAATGTCGACGCCGGCGTCTTCAATGGCGAGGACGAGTTTCTTTCCCTCAGGTGCTTCAGTTTCGATCAGACCGGTAGCAGTTTCAGCTTGAACTTTTGGCATCGATTACGCTCCGTTTATGATTTTGGGGTGAGTAGATCAAGCTCCATAAACGTCGCGCTGTCAACTGGATTATTGCGGTACGGTGGGATTTCAACAAAGCCGATGGATTTATAGAGTGCGACGGCGCGGTCCATTCGGTCGGCGATCGTGTCGAGTCGCAGGTGCGCGTAACCAATCTTGCGCGCCTCTTCGATGATTGCTTCCACCAGCACTCGACCGAGGCCACGGGCGCGATATTCCGGCCGGACGAACAGTCGCTTCATCTCGCAGGTTAGTGGTGCGAGTGGACGTAAAGCGACGCAACCCATTACCTGTTCAAATTCCTGAGCGAGTAACAAGCGCCCACGCGGCGGTGCGTAATCACCGGGTAAGTTCGCGAGTTCTTGTTCGAAGTTCTGAAAACAGAGACTGATGCCGAGGCTCGCTTCGTACTCCTGAAAGAGCGTGCGCGCGTGCTCAATGTCGCTTTTACTGGAGGCCTGAGTAAGTCGTAACACGGTTTGCGGCCGCCGACTGCGTCGGCGGGATCAAAAAACAAAAGAAGAACGGGATAAAAAAACGGGAGACAGGATTGCTCCCGTCTCCCGTCAAACTCTTTTCGCCGGTTGGTTAGGCGGTAAACGAAGAGCCGCAACCGCAACTGCCGGTGGCGTTCGGATTCTTGAACGTAAAGCCGGAGCCCATCACGCCGGTGACGTAATCGATCTCGACGCCGTTCAGGTATTGCGCACTGAACATGTCAACGAACATGCGCACGCCCTTCTCGTCGAGGATGAAATCGCCTTCGCGCGACTGCTCTTCAATGTTGAGGCTGTACTGGAAACCCGAGCAGCCGCCGGGCACGACTCGCACGCGGAGTCCCGCGGTTTCGGGTAAATCTTCTTCGCCGGCCATAAACTTCTTGATCTCAGTCGCCGCTGATTCGGTGACGTTGAGGGTTACGGTTGGCGCTGTGGTAGCTGACATGATCTTTCCTCGTTCCTTCTAATAATTACTGGTCAAATGACTCGTCGGGCCTATCTTATTGCCCTTTGCCCAAAACGACAAGTTCAGGTTTCATCGCCTCGATCGAGATTTGGCGGGCGATTTCCTCCGACACTTTGCGGAAGGCCTGCGCCTGCGGCGACTCCGGATGGCTGACGACCACGGGCACGCCTTTGTCGCCCCCCTCGCGCACTTCGATGCCGAGCGGAACCGCGCCCAGAAACGGAATGTGATAACGCGCAGCGAGACCCTGTCCGCCGCCTTCGCCGAAGATGTTGTAGCGGATGCCCGTATCCGGCGCGACGAAGTAGCTCATGTTTTCAACGATGCCGAGCACCGGGATGGCGACGGTTTCGAACATTCTGACCGCGCGGCGCACGTCGGCAATCGCGACGTTTTGCGGCGTCGTGACCAGCACCGCGCCCTGGACCGGCACCAACTGCGCGAGCGACAACTGCACGTCGCCCGTGCCCGGCGGCATGTCGACGATCAGATAATCGAGCTCGCCCCATTTGACGTCCGACAAAAACTGTTTGACAAGGCCGTGCAGGATCGGGCCACGCACGATCATCGGCTTGTCGCCCGGTTGCAGCAGCGCCATCGACATGAACTTCACGCCAAACGCTTCGATCGGCACGAGCTTATTTACGTCGACTTCCGGACGCGCTTCGCTCGCGCCCAGCATGATCGGGACGTTCGGCCCATAGACGTCGGCGTCCATCAGGCCGACGCGCGCGCCGTCGAGCGCGAGTGAAACGGCGAGGTTCACGGCGACGGTTGATTTGCCGACACCACCCTTGCCCGAAGAAACCGCGACGATGTTTTTGATGCCCTGGATCGCAACCTTTTCGCCGAGCCCGCGTCCCTTGGGCACTTCTGCGTCCATCGTGACCGCGACGGAAGTCACACCTGGCAAGCCGCCGACGATCTCTTTGGCCGCGCTTTCCATTTCCGCCTTCACCGGGCACGCCGGCGTGGTCAGCACGATGCGGAACGAGACGTTTCCTCCGTCGATTTTGAGGTCGCGGATGAAGCCGAGCGTGACGATGTCTTTGTGCAGGTCCGGATCTTTGATCTGGCGCAGGCTGTCGAGGATTAATTGTTCGTTCAGTTGTGTCATATAGTTGTGAAAACCGGGAAGTTGTTAACAGGAGAGCGTAGCTGATTTGGTGAGTTTTTGACAAACGCGAGCGGCGCGCGTAGTTTCAGCAGGCAGTGTCAGTTTCGCCGGAAGTAGCCACCGATCATTTCTTCAATCCGCGAAATGTGGGCGATGCGGACGAACCGAGTTTTGTGGGTCGAGCTGCGTCGATAATCTGCGGCGCGCACGTGCGGTTCTCGCTTCAGGTTGGCGAGGAGCAGGTAGTGACGCAGGCTAAATTCAAGGCTGCGGGTTGTAGCGTGCTGGTCGCGTCGTCGTCACTGCTAACGGAGCACGTGGTGAACACGACGACGGCCGAGGCTGCGGTGATCGGGCAGGACGCGGACGAGCTGCGGCGATGTTTTGCTGATTTGGAGCCGGCTCGCGAGCATTGTCCGCAGTTGGCGTGCGACGCGCTGCTGGCTGCGATTCGCGAATACAGCGACGCCGCGCGTGACGAGTGGACGGGAGACGAAGCGTTGATTTGCACGTGCTTCTTTGTTTCCGAGCGGACGATCGAACGCGAGATCGCGACGCGTGGACTGCGAACCGTAGCTGACGTGACGCGCGCGTGTAACGCCGGCGGCGGCTGTGGTTCGTGTCATCAATTAATCCAGGAAATACTCGATACCCAAGATGATCTACCTCGATAACAACGCCAGCACGCGCGTCGCGCCTGAAGTCGTCGACGCAATGCAGCCGTACCTCAGCAAATTCTTCGGCAACCCTTCTTCGGCGCACACGCTCGGACGCGAGATGAAGCAAGCAGTCGAACTCGCGCGCGAACAGGTTGCGAGTTTGCTTGGCGCCGCGGACACGAACGAGATCGTGTTCACGTCGTGTGGTTCGGAGTCAGACAACTGGGCCATTCGCGGCGTGCTCGCGACGCAGCCGTCGAAGCGACACGTAATCACCACGCAAGTCGAACACGAGGCGGTGCGAAATGTTTGCCGCCTGCTGGAGCAGGATGGTTACGAAGTGACGTGGCTCGGCGTCAGTGAAACCGGCGAACTCGAGCTCGACGCGTTGCGCGCAGCTTTGCGGCCTGACACGGCACTCGTCTCCGTTATGCTGGCGAACAACGAGACCGGGGTGCTCTTTCCGATTGAGGAGGTCGGGCGAATCGTGCGCGAGCGTTCGGAAGCTGTGTTTCACGTGGACGGCGTGCAGGCTGTCGGCAAAATCCCGATCGACTTGAAGAACACGGACGTCGATCTGTTTGCACTTTCGGGCCACAAGCTGCACGCGCCGCAAGGCATCGGCGCGCTTTACCTGCGCAACGGGATTTCGCTGCCCTCGTTTATCGTCGGCGGTGCGCAGGAACAGCGCCGGCGCGCCGGAACGCACGCCGTGCCAAATATTGTTGCGCTCGGCGCTGCGTGTCGTCTCGCGCAGGAAGACAACTGCCACGAACAAATCGAATCGCTGCGCGACAAGCTCGAAGACGGCATTCTCGAGCAGATCCCGAACGCGCGTCTCAACGGAACTCAGGATCGCGCGAAACGTCTGCCGAACACTTCGAACATCTCATTCGAGCACGTCGAAGGACAAAACATTTTGCTGCATCTCGATCAAGCGGGCATCTGCGTTTCCACTGGTTCGGCGTGTCACTCGACCACGCACGAATCGTCCGCAACTTTGAAAGCGATGAACGTGCCTTACACGGCCGCCCAAGGTTCAATTCGCTTCTCGCTGGGTCGCTACAACACCGCGGCCGAGATCGAAACGACGTTGCGCGTGCTGCCCGAAATCATCGAAAAGCTTGCGGCGATGTCGCCATACGTCGGATAAGACTATCCGGCCAAGATCACCTATACTAGGTTTGCCGGTGCGACATGTGCCGGAGTGGCCATAAACGATTCGAAAGGGTCTTACATAAGAAATGAGCACTGTCATAGAACCCCCGGTCAGTCAGGCTGAAAAACATCTCGAAGAAGTCGAAACGGTAACCATCCGCTTCGCCGGCGACTCCGGCGACGGCATGCAGTTGACAGGCACGCAATTCACTAACACCTCGGCTGTGGTCGGCAACGACATCTCGACGCTGCCGGACTTCCCCGCCGAAATCCGCGCTCCCGCCGGCAGCTTGCCGGGCGTCAGCGGCTTTCAGTTGAACTTTTCGAGCCAGGACATCAAGACCCCCGGCGACCAACCGAATGTTCTGGTGGCGATGAATCCCGCGGCTTTGAAAGTGAACCTGCCGGATCTCGAAGAGGGCGGCACGCTGATAATCAACACCGACAGTTTCACGGCCGAAAATCTGAAGTACGCCAACTACGCGGCCAATCCGTTGGAAGACAATTCGCTTGCCGGCTATCGCGTGCACAAGCTGCCGATCACGACGCTTAACATGAACGCGCTGAAGGGCAACGTTGAGCTGTCGCGCAAGGAGATCGATCGCTCGAAGAACTTCTTCGCGCTCGGCGTGCTCTACTGGCTCTACGACCGGCCGATGGAAAACACACTCAATTGGATTCGCGCCAAGTTTGGCAAGAATCCGGAGCTGGCGAAAGCAAACGAAATCGCGCTGAAGACTGGTTACAACTTCGCGGACACGACCGAAGTATTCACGACGCATTACACCGTCAAAAAAGCGAAGATCGCGCCCGGCAAATATCGGAAGATCACCGGCAACGAAGCGACCGCCATCGGTTTCATCACGGCGTCGCAGCTTGCGGGCCGGCCGCTGTTCTACGGTTCGTATCCCATCACGCCGGCGTCAGACATTCTGCACGAACTGTCGCGTCACAAGACTTTCGGCGTGAAGACGTTTCAAGCCGAAGACGAGATCGCTGCGGTGTGCGCTGCGGTTGGTGCGAGTTTCGCCGGTCAGATCGGATTGACCGGAACGTCTGGTCCGGGCGTGGCGCTGAAACAGGAAGCGATCGGACTCGCGGTGATGACCGAGTTGCCGCTGGTGATTGTTAACGTGCAGCGTGGTGGACCGTCTACGGGATTGCCCACCAAGACGGAACAGGCGGATCTTTTCCAGGCGGTTTGGGGACGAAACGGCGAGTGTCCCGCGATTGTCGTTGCGCCGGCGACGCCGGCCGATTGTTTTCACATGGCGATCGAAGCGGTGCGTCTGGCGTTCAAGTACATGTCGCCTGTGTTCTATCTCTCCGATGGCTATCTCGCGAATGGTGCGGAGCCGTGGGCGATACCGGAGCTGCACGAGCTGCCGCAGATCGACGTGAAGTTTCATAGCGACCCGGCGACGTTTATGCCTTACGCACGCGATCCGGAAACTTTGGCGCGTCCGTACGCCTTGCCGGGGACGCCGGGTTTGGAACATCGCATCGGCGGCATTGAGAAGCAGCACATCACCGGCAACGTGAACTACGATCCCGAGAACCATCACTTGATGGTGAAGTTGCGGCAGGAGAAAGTCGATCGCGCGGCGAACGACATTCCGCTGCTCGAGGTGATGGGTGAGAAGAGCGGCAAGGTGCTGGTCCTGGGTTGGGGATCGACGTATGGATCCATCAGTTCGGCGGTGGAGCGGATGCAGCATG
>Ga0081539_10002783_pt1 | contig 23498 bp, 25 predicted proteins | sample TabmetS4T2R2_FD_71023 | JGI IMG/M metagenome (GOLD analysis project Ga0081539, IMG submission 71023) | Tabebuia heterophylla rhizosphere microbial communities from the University of Puerto Rico - S4T2R2 | ecosystem: Host-associated > Plants > Roots > Rhizosphere ...
GCTCGATGTCGTGTTCTACGAGGACGCGGCGAGAAGCCGAAAGAACAACGCGCCGTACAACCACAGCATCATTCGGCGCATGGCGCTCGACATCTTGCGCGCGCATCCGGATCGGCGCTCGCCATCACGCAAGATGAACCTCGCCCGCTGGAAGAAGGGCTTCCTCTACGAGCTCTTTGCTCATATGCGATAACCCTGCCCCCAGACCCCCCACCTCTTTTTTTTGGTGAATTGGCGCGGGTGGAGAAGTCAGCGCGAAACGTCCTGGGCGAGGCGCGCGACCTGCTGGCGCAGCCAGGCATGCGCCGGATCCTGGTCGTAGGAGCCGTGCCAGAGCAGGGAGACCGCGATCTCCTGCAACTCGACGGGCGGCGGGCTGAGGCTGAGGCCGAGCTGGGCGGCGAAGAAACGCGCCGTACGCGAGGGCATGGTGACCACCACCGGCGCACGCGCGACCAGGAACGGCACGGACAGGAAGCGCGGCGTGGTCAGCACGACGGTGCGCGCGAGGCCGAGCTTCGCCAAGGCGTCGTCCACCACGCCACGCTCGCCCTCGCGCAGGCTCGTCAGCACATGCGGCAGCCGGACATAGTCCGCGAGCGAGATCGGAGCCGCGACACCGGTCCGCTCGGCGCTGAACAGGCAGAGATAGCGATCGGTCAGCAGCAGGCGCCGCTTGTGGTGCAGCTGGCCCTGCGCGAAGGTCCCGACGCCGATCGCGAGGTCGAGGCGGTCGGCATCGAGATCCTCCAGCAGCCGCGACGAATCGATGTTGTGCAGCCGGAGGCGGATGCCAGGCGCCTCCGCGCACAGCAGCTCGAGCAGCGCAGGGAGGAGCAGCATCTCCGTGCTGTCCGGCAGGCCGATTCGGAAGCTGCGCTCCGCCGTGCGCGGATCGAAGCCCGTGTCGCGGGAGACCAGGGCCTGGATCTGCGACAGGGTTGCCCGGACCGGCTCGGCGAGCGCCTGCGCGCGCGGCGTCGGGCGCATGCCCTCCGGGCCGCGGGTCAGCAGCTCGTCGCCGAACAGGGCGCGCAGCCGGGCGAGGTTGTGGCTCATCGCCGACTGGCCGAGCCCGACGCGGGAGGCGGCGCGGGTGACGCTGCGCTCGGTCAGCAGCGCGTCCAGCGCGACGAGGAGATTCAGGTCGAGCCTTGCGAGATTAGCGTGGTCGATGCCCATGATCGATCCAATCGGTTTGATCGATATTGGTCCCGCCAGTATCTTCCTGGCAACGGCAGCCCGAGCCGGGCGCCAACCCAGAGGAGCTCACCATGAATTTCCGCCCCACCATCCTGGCCGCCGCGCTCGCGCTGGCGGCCGCCCTCCCCGCCTCCGCGGAGGAGTTCCGTCCGATCCAGGCGCAGCCCATCGCGCTCGCCGACGCCTCCGGCATCGCCTACTACACGGTCGAGCCGGGCGGGTTCCGCGTCGTGGCGACCCTCGGCCAGGGCGAGGACGCGACGCCGCTGCGCGTCGAGGCGCTGCTGACCCCGGGCCAGCGCCTGGTGCTGTCCGCGCCGCGCGGCGCCGGCACCCCGCCGGAGGCGGTTGAGATCGGCCGCGAGGGCGATAGGGTGTTCCTGCGCAAGGCAGCAGCGGCGGTGACGAACTGAGCGGCGCCCGCTCGGGCGTTGGATGGCCGGGGGCGGCGTGCATGCCGCTCCCGGCCCCTACCCTGCTTCTGCCGGGATCCGGCGCTGGTTGGCGGCGCCGGGCCGGAGGAGAGCAGGGATGGGGATCGAGGCCAGCAAGGGCGGGATTGCGGCGCGGCGACGCCTGGTCTCGCTTGCCGCGGCGGCAAGCGTCGTCGCTGCGCTGCCGGCGGCAAGGCGCACGGCGCGGGCCGCGGAGCCGGCCGGGCCGGTCATGGCCGAGCTGAGCGGCTACATGGCCGCCGCCGCCGGCACCGCCCTGCCGGAAGACTGCGCCGAGGCGGCGCGGCACCACCTGCTCGACACCTTCGCGGCGATGATCTCCGGCGCCGAGCTGGCGCCGGGGCAGCGGGCCCTGGGCTTCGCCCGCGCCCATGGCGGACAGGGCCCGGCGACCGTCGCCGCCTCCGACATCGCCTGCCAGCCGGCGGAAGCGGCGCTCAGCAACGGCATGCTGGCCCATGCCGACGAGACCGACGACTCCCATGCGCCTTCCGCCTCGCATCCCGGCTGCGCCGTGGTGCCCGCGGCGCTGGCGGTGGGCGAGACGCTGGGCCTCGACGGCGCGCGCTTCCTGCGCGCGATCGCGCTCGGCTACGATGTCGGGCCGCGAGTCAACCTGGCGCTCGGCGCCTGGCGCTTCCGCGGCGAGAGCCATCGCAGCACGCACAGCATCGCCGGGACCTTCGGGGCCGCGGCCGCGGCGGGGGCGGCGGCCGGATTCTCGGCGCAGCAGATGCGCTGGATGCTGGACTACGCGGCGCAGCAGGCCTCCGGCATCGCCTCCTGGCAGCGCGACCCCGACCATATCGAGAAGGCCTTCGTGTTCGGCGGCATGCCCGCGCGCAACGGCGTGACCGCGGCGCTGCTCGTGCATGCGGGTGCCACCGGGATCGAGGACGTGTTCTCGGGGCCGGACAATTTCTTCCTGGCGCATGTCCGCGAGGCGCAGCCGGCGGCGCTGGTCGAGGAGCTCGGGCGCCGCTTCGAGGTCATGCGCACCAACATCAAGCGCTGGACCGTGGGCTCGCCGATCCAGGCGCCGCTTGATGCGCTGGACCTGCTGCGCCGGCGGCGGAGCTTCGCCGCCGCGGAGGTGCGGTCGGTGGAGGTCCGCCTGGCCACGCAGCAGGCGCGCGTCGTCGACAACCGCGACATGCCGGATGTGTGCCTGCAGCACATGATGGCGGTGATGCTGCTCGACGGCACCGCCTCCTTCGCCGCGGCGCATGACGTGGCGCGCATGCGCGACCCCGCGGTGCTGGCCGAGCGGCGCAAGGTGCGGCTGGTGCCGGACGCCGAGCTGGAGGCGCTGCTGCCGCGGCGCGAGGCGGTGGTGGAGGTGACGCTTGCCGATGGCGCGGTGCTGCGCGAGCGCGTGGGCGCGGTGCGCGGCACCACGGCCAACCCGATGTCGCGCGAGGAGGTCGTGGCGAAATGCCGCGACCTCATCGAGCCGGTGCTGGGCAAGGAGAAGACCGGGCGGCTGGTCGAGGCAGTGATGGCGATCGAAAGCCTGCCCGACATCCGCCGCCTGCGGCCGTTGCTGCAGACCGGGTAACGCCGTCGAGAAAGACTGGGGGGCGGAGAGAACTCCGCCCCCCAGACCCCCCACCTCCTTTTTTTGACTCCGGGGAAGCGTGGCGCGCTCCGTTCTCAGCCCGACAACGCTGCGTCACCTGAGAGTGCGGGAGGAGCCAGAGCCAATAAGCCAAAAAAAGGAGGTGGGGGGTTCGGGGGGGGGTTCGGGGGGCGGAGTTCACTCCGCCCCCGATCTTTTCACGGCGAGCGACGGCGCGTTCCGTCGCCGAAGAACACCCGGAACGGCGTGCTGCCTGCGGCGCTGCCGTCGCGCGCGCGCCACCGGCCGTTGGTGCAGAGCGTCCCGCCCTGCACCGGCACCGCGTCGAATTCCACGGTGTTATAGAAGATGGTGCCTTCGGGGCTGGTAGCGGTGAAGTCGGTGGTGCAGCGATTGCCGACGATCACCGGGTCGTACTCGCCGATCATCCAGCCGCCGCCCCCGGTGCTGGGAAAGCTGCGCTGGAGCGGCTCCCAGGCTTGGTAGTCCTCGTCCGCCAGGGCGGGGAGGGCGGCGAGGGACAGCAAGGCGGCGGCGGCGAGACGAGCGAGCTTCGGCATGGCGCGGGCTCCGACCGGTGTGACGCGACGGAGGCCGCGCTGGGGCGGTCTCCGTCTGCGCTACGGCGGAGGGTGCCGGGTGGATGCAGGGGCGGTGCCCTGCCCCTCAGCCCATGTTCACCATGATCGTCTTCTTGTGGGTGAAGTGCTCGAGCATCGCCTCGAGCGAGGCCTCCTTGCCGAGGCCGGAGGACTTCACGCCGCCATAGGAGAGGTTGGCCTGCACGACGAGGTTCTGGTTGATCTGCACCAGCCCGGCCTCCAGCCGGTGCGCGAGATCGAGGCCGATCTTCAGGTTGTTGGTCCACAGGCTGGCGGCGAGGCCGTATTCGGAATCATTCGCCTCGGCCAGCACCGCCTCCGGCTCGTCGAAGGGCTGGATGACGGTGACGGGCCCGAAGATCTCCTCGCGCACCAGGCGGCTGTCCCTGGTGAGGCCGGTGAAGATCACCGGCTGGAGGAACAGGCCCTTCCTGAGCGCCTGGTCCTTCGGCAGCGCGCTGCAGACATGCGCGGTGGCGCCGGCGGTCGCCTTGCCCTCGGCGATGAAGGACTGGACCTTCTCGAACTGGCCAGGGGAGATGATGGTGCCGATGTCCGTCTTCTCGTCCAGCGGATCGCCCATCACCATGTTGTCGACCGCGGCCTTCATGGCGGCGACGAAGCGGTCGAGGATCGGGCGCTCGACATAGATGCGCGACGCCGCGGTGCAGCTCTGGCCCTGGCGGGTGAAGCGCATGGAGGTGAGCGCGCCGGCCACCGTCTTCTCGAAGTCGCAATCGGCGAAGACGATCATCGGCGACTTGCCGCCGAGCTCCAGGGTGACGGGGATCAGCTTCTCGGCGGCGGTCCGGTAGACGATGCGGCCGGTTTCGACCGAGCCGGTGAAGGTGACCTTGCGGACCTGCGGATGCGCGACCAGCGGCGCGCCGCATTCGGGGCCGAAGCCGGAGACCATGTTGAACACGCCGCGCGGCAGCACGCGGTTCAGGATCTCGCAGATGCGGAGCACGGTGAGCGGCGCTTCCTCCGCGCTCTTCACCACCACCGCGTTGCCGGCGACCAGGGCGGGCGCGATCTTCAGCGCCATCAGCAGCAGCGGCACGTTCCACGGGATGATGGCGCCGACCACGCCGAGCGGCTCGCGCACCGTGACCGAGAGCACGTTGGGGGCGAAGGGCACGCTCTCGCCCTTCAGCTCGGAGCCGAGCCCGCCGTAGAATTCGAAGATGTCGGCGACGACATTCGCCTCGACGCGGCTTTCGGTGCGCAGCGCCTTGCCGGTCTCGAGCGCGATCAGGCGGGCGAGCTCCTCGACATGCTCCTTGAGCAGCGCGGAGCATTGATGGACGAGGGCGCCGCGCTTGCGCGCGGGGACCTTGGCCCACTCCTTCTGGGCGCGGGCGGCGGCCCGGACCGCGGCGTCCACGTCGGTGGCATCGCCTTCGGCGGCGCGGGCGATCTCCTCGCCGGTCGCGGGGTTCACCACGGCGAAGCTCTTGCCGGAGCGGGCGGGAGCATAGCCGCCATCGATGAAATGCACGCCGGAGAGGGACTTGGCGAGGGCGAAGGGGTCGGTGGAGGGCGCAGCCGGGGTCGGGTGCGGGCGGTCGAGCATGAGGGTTCCTCCCGGGTGGGCGGTGGTCGGGGCGGACCATGCGCCGGCGGGCGGGAGGGGGCAAGCGGGCGGCGCTGCGCGGCACCCGGGCCTAGGGATTCAGCCGAAGCCGAAGACGAAATCGGCTGCGGTGACATGGATGTCACCGGTCAGGTGGACGACGAAATCGGCCTTGTCGTCGGCGTTGGTGAAGACCTTGACGATGGTCTGATCGATGCTGGCCTTGTAGTGAGCCGTGACGTCGCCGACCCGCTCCGCCGTCTTGCCGAGGTGGAAGTCGAACTGCACGCCATCCACGGCCTCGTCAGAATCGAAGAGCAGCCAGATCTTGCCACCCGAGGCGCCGAAGTTCTCGATCGTATCGTAGGATTTGCCGGTGCTTTCGGTCTTGCTGTCGTATGACGCGAGATCCGAAGCCCCCGCCATTTCGATGCGATCGGCTCCGCCCTGTCCCACGAAGCGCGTCGCCCCGCTACCGCCAATCAAGGTATCGTTCCCTTCATCCCCGAGGAGCAGTGACGATCCACCGTTGGCGGCTGCGTGAATGACGTCGGCTCCCGCCCCGCCTACAACGTCCAGGTCGCCGACGCTCCCAACGTCAATATTCAAGCTTTGACCAGCGGTCAGAGAGTGTGCGTCGACAAAAGTAACACCTGCCTGTTGGAAGCCCAAATACCCTGTGATGGTGAAGGAACCACCGGAAAGCACCAGGCTCTCGATCTCGACCAGGCTGTTGGCCTGGACCTCGACTCCGCCGGAGTAGTCGCCGTCGAGGGCGACCGTGTCGATGCCCTTCCCGCCGTTGACGCGGTCCGCACCGGTGAATGCCGCGCCGAAATAGACGAAATCGTTGTCCGCGATCGGCTTGACGACATCCTTTCCGCCCTGGCTGACGTCAATCCGGTCGGGGCTCCCTGTGCCGTCGATGCGGTCGTTTCCCGGCGTGCCAATAAAATCCCACGCGTCCAGCGTTTGCAGCCACGAGCTCGGCCCGTCGGCCTCAGGCGGGAAACCGTGACTCGTGAGCCGCATCGATCAACCTCCACGGCTGCCAGCGCCTGTTGCGTAACCGATACATACGACACTGGCCAGCGTCAAGCCAATGGTGGCGGACTGACCACCCCTGAGATGAACGCGCTCTATTCGACGCTCAAGGCCTATCTCGCCGCAGTCGGAGCATGGGTCTAGTGTCCCGATTCCGAAGTTGTTGCCCATGGCGCGCACTCCGGAATCGGGACACTAGCCTTCGTATTCAGTGGCCTGCCGATCCGCTCCGTTCGCTGCGAAGGGCAGCGAATTTCGCGGGCAGGACACTAGGGCGACGCGCGGATCGCATCGAGCGCCATGCGATGGAAATCCTCCGGCGTCCCCGCTTCGCGGACGTTGTGCCCGTAGGTGGTGAGGATCGCGGCCAATTCGTTGCTGTCCTGATCCTGCCCGATCGGCGTCAGCAGGGTCGCGGCGATCCAGAACCCCTCCACTTCCGCCAGCCGGGCGAGCAGGCAGGTGCCGATCAGGCCTTCGGTGTCGTCCAGCCGCTCATCGACGAGCAGCACCTCGCGCTCGGCGAGCAGGTCGCGCAGCACCAGGCCGCAGGGTTCGCCCGCCCGCTCGGCGCGCCAGAAGGACAGGGTGGCGCCGCGCATCATCGCCAGCGCGCGCGCCGTTTCGGGATCGGCGGTCCTGGCGTCGCGCGCGAGGCGGTCCAGCGGGCTGGTCCGGCCGGGCCGCGCCAGATGCAGCACGGCGTCCTCGAGCACCATCGCGCAGAGATCGTCGAGCTCCGGGTCCTCCAGCCTGGCCAGCCTGAGGCGCCGCGCCATGTCCCGAACGGCGGTCGGGGCGATGCGCCGGGCCGCGGCGTCGCCAAGCTCCCGCATGCGCTCGTGCCAGGCCTCGGCCTGCCGGATCAGGGCGTCGGCGGCGGAATCGGGCTCGGGTTTCGCTTCCTGCATGCCCTGCCTATAAGCCCTTCACGGCCCGGCCGCAGCGGCGGCGGGCCGAGCCGAGGGAAATGTTGCATGACCACGTCGTCCGGCCCGCCTGCGGGCACGCCGTCCGGCCCGCTCGCGGGCACGTCGTCCGGCCCGCTCGCGGGCATCCGTGTCCTCGACCTCACGCGGGTGCTGGCGGGCCCGACCTGCACGCAGATGCTGGGCGATCTCGGCGCCGAGGTCATCAAGATCGAGCGCCCCGGCGCCGGCGACGACACCCGCGGCTTCGCCCCGCCCTTGTGGCCGAACACCAAGGAGAGCGCCTATTTCCTCGGCGTGAACCGCAACAAGTTCTCGGTCACGCTGGATATCGCCAAGCCCGAGGGGCAGGCGCTGGTGCACCGGCTGCTCGAGAGCTGCGACATGCTGGTGGAGAATTTCAAGGTCGGCGCTCTGGCGAAGTACGGGCTCGCCTGGGAGCAGCTGCGGGAGAAGTACCCGCGGCTGATCTATTGCTCGATCACCGGCTTCGGGCAGACGGGACCTTACGCGCCGCGGCCGGGCTATGACTCGCTGGTCCAGGGCATGGGCGGGGTGATGTCGCTGACCGGCGAGCCGGACGGGCAGCCGCAGAAGGTGGGCGTGCCGGTCGCCGACCTGTTCGCGGGGCTTTATGGCTGCATCGGGATCCTGGCGGCGCTGAACCATCGGCATGCGACGGGACAGGGACAGCAGATCGATATCGGCATGCTGGATACGCATGTGGCGTGGCTGGCGAACCAGGGGATGAACTATCTCGCGACCGGGGAGAACCCGGCGCGGCTCGGGAACCAGCATCCCAACATCGTGCCCTACCAGGTGTTCCCGACCGCGGACGGCTACATGGTGCTGTCGATCGGCAACGACCCCACCTTCGAGCGCTTCTGCAGGAGCTTCGGGCAGGAACACCTGCTCGCCGACGAGCGCTTCGCGACCAATGCCAAGCGGGTGGAGAACCGCCAGCTGGTCACCGAGACGCTGACGCCGGTGATGAAGACCCGCACCACCAAGGAATGGGTGGAGGCGCTGGAGGCGCTGAAGATCGGCTGCGGGCCGATCAACACGCTGAAGGACGTGTTCGCCGACCCGCATGTCGTGGCGCGCGGCTGCGTCGTGGAGATGGCGCATGCGAGCGGCGAGACGGTGCAGGTGATCGCCAACCCGGTGCGGCTTTCCGCGACGCCGCCGAGCTATCGCAGCGCGCCGCCGAGCTTGGGGGAGCATACCGAGAGCGTGCTGGGCGGGCGGCTCGGGCTGAGCGCGGCGGAGATCGCGGCGCTGCGCGAGAAGGGCGTGGTGTGACGCGCCTCGCACGGGCATGATCGCGGCATGAGGCAAGGCGCGGTTCGCTGGATGTCCCGCGTGGGGTTCCACACCCTGCGCTGGTGGGAGTGGGGGCCGCGCGACGGCCTGCCGGTGATCTGCGTGCACGGGCTGACACGCAACGGGCGGGATTTCGATGCGCTGGCCGAGGCGCTGGCGGCAGAGGGGCGGCGGGTGATCTGCCCGGACCTGCCGGGGCGCGGGGCGAGCGACTGGCTGCCGGATCCGTCGCTCTACACGCCGGCAGTCTATGGCGGGGCGCTGTCGCATCTGCTGGCGGTGGTCGAGGGGCCGGTGGACTGGGTGGGGACCTCGCTCGGGGGCATCTGCGGGATGGGGCTGGCGGCGATGCCGGGCAACCCGATCCGGCGGCTGGTGCTGAACGATGTCGGCAGCGTGGTGCCGCTCGCGGCGATCGCGCGCATCCGCGACTATCTGCGCGAGACGCCGAGCTTCGCGGACCTGGCGGCGCTGGAGGCGTATCTGCGCCTGGTGCATGCGCCCTTCGGGGCGCTGAGCGATGCGGCGTGGCGGCATCTGGCGGAGACCTCGGCGCGGGCGCTGCGGGATGGGCAGCTGGCGCTGCATTACGACCCGGCGATCGCGACTCCCTTCCTGGCGGGCGAGCCCGAGGCGGTGGACCTCTCCTTCGCCTGGGGCCGGGTGACGGCGCCCACCCTGGTGATCCGCGGGGCGGAGAGCGACCTGCTGCCGGCGGAGATCGCGCGGGAGATGGCGGAGCGGCCGGGCGTGCGGCTCGCGGAGGTGCCGGGCTGCGGGCATGCGCCGGCGCTGATGGAGGCGGGGCAGATCGCGCTGGTCGCGGGGTTCCTGGCGGAGGGCTGAGCGAGAAGATCGGGGGCGGAGAGAACGCCGCCCCCGAACCGGCGCTGGCCCATCCCGCACTCTCAGGCGCCATGCCGTTGTCGGGCTGAGAATGGAGCTCTCCACCCTTCCCCGTAGCCAAAAAAAAGGAGGTGGGGGGTCTGGGGGGGTCGCGGCACTGCCGCGACGTGAAGCTCCGCCCCCCAGCCTTCGTCGAACGTGTAGATCGCCGAATAAACCGTCTCATATCAGGGTGCGGCTGGGGCGAAGCGGTCTACATAGGCCGCCGGGGTCAGGATCCGGACGCCCCGCCAGGGGTCCAGAACGAGCAGGTCCTCGTCGCTCGCGATGATCGTCGCGGCGCCGGCTGCGAGGGCGAGTTCGAGATACTTGTTGTCCTTGCGATCGCGGCAATCCGTCACCGCTTCGGTCGGCACAAAATGCAGCGCCGCGGTGGTCAGCACCGCGAGGATCTGCTCGATGCGGCCGTTGGCCAGGTACTTCTGGAATTTGGGTCGATGAAAGACCTGCCGGATCTCCGCCTCCACCGCCGGCGGGAGGCAGATCGAATCGTGCGACCGCGCGAGCAAGAGTGCAGCCTCCGGCAACGAGTTCTTCTTCAGCAGGGCGCCGACAAGGGTGCTCGCGTCAAAGACGACGTTCGGCATTGTAGGCCGCGAGCTCGGCCTCGATCTCCTCGTCGGTCAGGTTGTCGGCGCGGGCCTCGGCCTTCACGGCGGCGATGAGGCGCGCCAAGGGGTCACTGCCGGGCGCCGAGGGGCGGAGGAGCCCGCTGACGAGCGCGCCGATGCGGCGACGGCGTGCCTCGTCCGCCAGGGCTTCGGCCGCCTCCGGGGAGACGGGGATCGGCACCAGGACCAACTTGCCCATCGACAACCTCCGGTCGGGCCGAGCCTAGCATGGGCCGGCGGCGCTTACCCCATTTCCTGCAACGCCCGGGGCAGCGTAGCGTTCCGAGTCGGTCGCCGGAGCACCCCCCCCATGGCACCCCGCCCGAACTGGAAAGGCTACCTCAAGCTCTCCCTGGTCTCCTGCGCGGTGGCGCTGTTCACCGCGGCGAGCGAGTCCGGGCGCGTGTCGTTCCGCACGCTCAACCGCGCCACCGGGAACCGGCTGCGCCGGCAGATGGTGGACGCCGACACCGGCGATGTGGTGGACACCGAGGACCAGGCCAAGGGCTACGAGGTCTCGCGCGACGAGTACATCGTCATGGAGGACGAGGAGCTCGAGGCGGTGCAGCTCGAGAGCACGCACACCATCGACATCGACGCCTTCGTGCCGCGCGAGCAGGTGGACGAGCTGTATCTCGACACGCCCTACTACCTCGCGCCGAACGACCGCGTGGGCCAGGAGGCCTTCGCGGTGATCCGCGACGCCATGCGGCAATCCAACATGGTCGGGCTGGGGCGCGTGGTGCTGTACCGGCGCGAGCGCGTCATCATGCTGGAGCCGCGGGAGAAGGGGATCGTCGCGACCACGCTGCGCTATGCCGGCGAGGTGAGGAACGCGACCGAGTATTTCGACGACATCCCCGACCTCAAGCTGCCCAAGGAGATGCTGCAGCTGGCGCAGCACATCATCGAGACCAAGAAGGGCGAGTTCGACCCGAGCCAGTTCGAGGACCGCTACGAGCAGGCGCTGATCGAGCTGATCCGCTCCAAGCAGGCGGGGCACATGCCGAAGCCGGCGGCGCAGCCGCGGCGCGAGGGCAACGTGATCGACCTGATGGCGGCGCTCAGGCGGAGCGTGGAGGGCGGCGAGACGCCGGCGCGGAGCGAGGCGGCGGCGCCGGCGCGCACGACGGCGCGGCGGGCCAAGGCGCCGCCGGCCAAGAAGACCACGGCGGCGAAGGGCAAGAGCGCGGCGAGGCCCGCGGCCAAGACGCGCAAGCGGGCCTGAGCCATGGGTCTGGGGGCCTATGAGGCGAAGCGCGACTTCACGCGGACCAAGGAGCCGCGCGGAAGCGCGAAGGGAAGCGCGAAGCGCGCCAAGGGCAGCAGCTTCGTCATCCAGAAGCATGCGGCGCGGCGGCTGCACTACGACCTGCGGCTGGAATTGGACGGCACGCTGAAGAGCTGGGCGGTGACGCGCGGGCCGAGCCTGGTGCCGGGCGACAAGCGGCTGGCGGTGGAGGTGGAGGATCATCCGCTCGACTATGCGGGGTTCGAGGGCACGATCCCGAAGGGCGAGTATGGCGGCGGCAGCGTGCTGGTGTGGGACCGCGGCGCCTGGACGCCGGAGGGCGATCCGCACAAGGGGCTGAAAAAGGGGCACCTCGCCTTCACGCTCGAGGGCGAGAAGCTGCATGGCCGCTGGCACCTGGTGCGGCTGCGCGGGCGCGAGGGCGAGAAGCGGACCAACTGGCTGCTGATCAAGTCGGAGGACGACGCGGCGCGCGGACCGGACGACCCGGACATCCTGGAGGAGCGGCCGGAATCGGTGCTGACCGGGCGCGCGATCGAGGCGATCGGCGAGGCGGAGCCGGAGAAGCCGGCGCGGGCCGGGCGGAAGGCGGCGGGATCGGCGCCGGCCGGGGCGCGGCGCGCCGCGACGGGGGAAGCGGCGAAGTGGGCGAGGTCGGGCGCGGACGCGGCGGACGAAGCGGCCGAGGCACCGGCGCGGGGGGCGAAGCCGGCGGCGCGCGCCGCAGCGGAAGGGAGGACGAAGGCGGCGCTCGGGAAGGACAGGCTGCCGGACTTCGTCGAGCCGTGCCTGGCGACGCTGGTGGCGAAGCCGCCGCGCGGGGACCGGTGGATCCATGAGATCAAGCTGGACGGGTATCGGATCGAGGCGCGGCTTGCCGATGGTGAGGTGCAACTCATCACGCGCAGCGGGCTGGACTGGACGCAGAAATTCGGGGGCGCGATCGTCGCCGCGGTGAAGGCGCTGCCGGCGCGGCAGGCGCTGCTCGACGGCGAGATCGTGGTGGAGCTGGAGAGCGGCGCCTCGGATTTCGCGGCGCTCAAGGAGGCGCTGAGCGCGAACGACACCGCGCGGATGGTGTTCTACGCCTTCGACCTGCTGCATCTGGACGGTGAGGACCTGCGGCCGCTGCCGCAGCTTCAGCGCAAGCAGCGGCTGCAGGCGCTGATGCGCGGCGCCGGACGCAGCGGCGCGCTGCGCTTCAGCGAGCATTTCGAGCAGGATGGCGAGCTCATGCTCGTGCATGCCTGCCGGCTGAGCCTGGAGGGCATCGTCTCCAAGCTGCGCAACGCGCCGTACCGCTCGGGGCGCGGACAGAGCTGGCTGAAATCGAAATGCGCCAACCGGCAGGAATTCGTGGTGATCGGGTATACGCCCTCGACCGTGTCGCCGCGGATGATCGGCTCGCTCGCGCTCGCGGTGCATGACGAGAACGGGGTGCTGGCCTATGCCGGGAAGGTCGGCACCGGGTTCACGCAGCGCTCGGCGCGGGAGCTGTTCGCGCTGCTCGATCCGCTGCGGGTGGAGCGGGCGCCGCCCGCGCGGAAGCCGCCGGCGGCGGAAGTGCGCGATGTGCGCTGGGTGAGGCCTGAACAGGTGGCGGAGGTGGAGTTCCGCAGCTGGACGGGCTCGCATTATGTGCGGCACGCGTCCTTCCGCGGGCTGCGGGAGGACAAGGCACCGGACGAGGTGACGGTGGAGGAGCCGGCGCCGACGCCGGAGGGGAAGGCGGGGTCGGGCGGCGCGGCGAAGGCGCGCGCGCGGGACGCGGCGGAGCCGGCGCGGCCCGCGGCGAAGCCGAGGGGCAGGTCTGAAGGAAAGGCCGTGTCGCGCGGCGCCGCGGCGAGGACCGAGGTTGCGCGGGCGGGAGAGGTTTCGGCGTCACGCGGCGCAACGGCGAAGCCGGCAGCGGTGCCGAGGAGCTCGGTGAAGCTCACCCATCCGGACCGCATCTACTGGCCGGATGCCGGCGTCACCAAGCAGGAGCTGGTCGAGCATTACGCGACCGTGTGGCGCTGGATGGCGCCGCATATCGTGGCGCGGCCGCTCGCACTGCTGCGCGGGCCGGAGGGGATCGGCGACACCTTCTTCCAGAAGGCGGCGTGGAAGGGCATGCATCGCGCGGTGGCGGTGCTGAAGAACCCCGGCACGGGCGGGGACGAGATCCTGGCGATCCAGGATTTCGACGGGCTCGCCGCGCTGGTGCAGGGCGCGACGCTGGAGCTGCATGGGTGGGGCTCGACCGTCGGCGATCTCGAGCATCCGGACCGCATCGTGATGGATCTCGACCCCGGCGACGGGGTGAGCTGGGAGGCGCTGAAGCAAGCGGCGTTCGAGCTGCGCGACAGGCTGGACGATCTCGGGCTGAAGAGCTGGCCGAAGACCACCGGCGGCAAGGGGCTGCATGTGGTGGTGCCGCTGCAGCCGAAGGCCGATTGGGACCGGGTGAAGGGCTTTGCCAAGGAGCTGGCGGAGGCGATGGCGGCGGATGCGCCGACGCGGTTCCTCGCGAAGATGACGAAATCCGCGCGGACGGGGCGGATCTTCGTGGACTACCTGCGCAACGGGCGTGGGGCGACGGCGATCCTGCCCTTCTCGACGCGGGCGCGGCCGGGAGCGCCGGTTGCGGTGCCGATCGCATGGGACGAGCTGGGGGCGGCGGATATCCGCGGCGCGCATTATACGGTGCGCACACTGCCGGAGCGGCTGGCGGCGCTGGATGGCGATCCGTGGCAGGGCTTCTTCGCGGTGAAGCAGAGCGTGCCGGAGGGGAAGAGCCGCGTCGCGACGCCGGCGCGGCGGCGGGCTTAAGAGAAAAGATCGGGGGCGGAGAGAACTCCGCCCCCGAACCCCCACCTCCTTTTTTTGGATACGGGGAAGCGCGGCGAGCTCCGTTCTCGGCCCGACAACGGCGTGGCGCCTGAGAGTGCGGGATGGGCCGGCGCCAATAAGCCAAGAAAAGGAGGTGGGGGGTCTGGGGGGCGGAGTTCATCTCCGCCCCCCAGCCTTTTCATTCCGGCTGCACGCCGGCGGCGCGGAGGATCGCCGTGTAGCGCTCGATGCCTTCGCGCACCAGGGTCATCACCTGCTCGGGGGTTTCGTAGCCGGCGCGCGGCGTGACTCCGGCCATCTCGGTGAGCTTCGCGGCGTTCTGCTGGATCGCGCTGCGGAACGCCGCCCCCAGCGCCGCGACGGCGGGTGCGGGCGTGCCGGCTGGGGCGAGCATCGGGAAGAACTCCTCGTGGATGAGGCCAGGCAGGCCCGCCTCGGGCGTGCCGGGGACGTCGGGGAGTGCGGGGCTGCGCTGCTCGGCGAGCACCGCGAGCGCGCGCAGCCCGCCGCCGCGGACCTGGCCGATCGAGGAGGCCATGGTCGGCGTGCCGATCTGCGCCTCGCCGGCGACCAGGGCGGCGACGCTCGGCCCGCCGCCGCGGTAGTGCACGAGCTCCACCTGCGCCTCGGCGATGGTGCGGAACAGCTCCGCGGCGACGTGCACGCCGCTGCCGATGCCGGCGGTGGCGAGGTTGTAGCGGCCCGGCGCGGCCTTCAGCAGCGCCACCAGCTCCTGCGCCGTCTGCGCCCGCACCTGCGGGTTGATCACCAGCACATGCGGCGAGAAGCCGGCCACCGCGACGCCGACGAAGTCCCTGATGGTGTCGTAGGGCATGCGCGCGACGATCGCCGGCACCGTCGATTGGGAGCTGTTGATCAGAATGGTGTGGCCATCCGGCGCGGAGCGCGCGACATGCTCGGCGCCGATGACGCTGCCGGCGCCGGCGCGGTTCTCGACGACGACCGGCTGGCCGAGTGTCTGGCTCGCGGTTTCGGCGATGATGCGCCCGACGATGTCGTTCGAGCCGCCGGGGGCGAAGGGGACGATCAGCCGGATGGGCCGCACGGCGCGCCAGGCCGGCGCCGTCTGCGCGCGGAGCACCGCGGGCGCGAGGCCGCCGGCAAGGGCGAGGGACAGGGCGAGGCGGCGGCTGGGCATCGCGGAGGTTCTCCCGGTTCTCGGCTGCGGCGCGCCCGGGGCGGGGCGGCGCAGTCCATGGCTTTGGCGAACCATAACGCGACAGCGCGCGATTCATCGAATCCCTTGCGCAGCGAGGTAGGGCGGCATCGCCGAAGCTTCGCGGGAATGATGTCCGCGCGGCTTGCCCCGCCTCGTCGCATCGCAACGCCGGAACGCCCGAGCGGCGCGGCGCTCGTGCCGGAGCAAGAAGAAGATTGGGGGGCGGAGTGAACTCCGCCCCCCAAACCCCCCACCTCCTTTTTTTGGCTACTTGGCGCTTGCGGCTCCCGCACTCTCAGGCGACGCAGCGTTGTCGGGCTGAGAACGGAGCTATCCACGCTTCCCCGTATCCAAAAAAAGGAGGTTGGGGGTCTGGGGGGTCGCGGCACTGCCGCGACGTGAAGCTCCTTCCCCCAGCTCTTACTGGAACTCGCCCGGCCGCAGCGTGTGCGCGAGCGAGTCGAGCACGCCGTTCGCGAAGCGCGTCGCCTCGGCGTCGAGGAAGCCGTGTGCGATGTCGAGGTATTCGTTGATGACGACCCGCGCCGGCGGGTCCTTGGCGTTCAGCAGCTCCGCGGTCGCCGCGCGCAGCAGCGCGCGCAGCACGGGGTCGAGGCGTTCGAAGGGCCAGTCCTTGGCGAGGTGGGCGCGGATCTCGGCGTCGACGGCCTCGGCTTTCGCCGCGGCGCCGCGGAGGATGGCGCCGAACAGCGGGAGGTCGGCTTCCGGCACGCGGCCTTCCTCGAAGCCGCCGAGGCCGGGCAGGGCGCCGATGCGGTGGCGGACGAACTGGTCGAGCACGGTTTCCGCGCTGTCGCCGGTCTGCTCGCTCTGGAACAGGGCCTGGACGGCGGCGACGCGGGCGCCGGTGCGCGGGCGGCCACGTGGCGGTCGTGGATTGGTCGTCAAGCAAGCCCCCAGCGCCGGGCGAGCGCGATCTGGCCGAGCACCGCGTGTGCGGCTTCGGCGCCCTTGTTCATGCGGCCGGGTGCGGCGCGTTCCTCGGCCTGACGGATGGTGTGGACGGTGAGCAGGCCGAAGCCGATCGGGGCGCCGGTCTCGACGGCGATGTCCATGACGCCGCGGCACGCTTCGCGGCAGATGTGGTCGTAGTGGTCGGTGTCGCCCTTCACCACGCAGCCGAGGATCAGGTAGCCGTCCCACAGCTTGCGGTCGACGCCGCCATCGTAGGAGAGCGCCATGCGCAGCGCGGCGGGCAGCTCGAAGGCGCCGGCGACCTCGGCGACCTCCACGGTGGCGTGGAGCTCGGCGAAGATCTGCTCGGCGGCGCGGCGCATGCCGTCGACGATGTCGCGGTAGTAGGGCGCCTGGATCACCAGGATGCGGGGCGGCGCGCCGGCGAGGGCGGGCGGTCCGCGTTCGGGGGAATCGGCGGTGCTCATGCTTTCGGGGGGCAGCGGATGGCGCGGGTCTCGACGACGCGGAGGCCGTAGCCTTCGAGGCCGACGATCGGGCGCGGGTGATTGGAGAGCAGGGTCATCTCGTGGACGCCGAGATCGGCGAGGATCTGGGCGCCGATGCCATAGTCGCGCAGCTCGGGTGCGGCGACCGGCTCGCGGCCTTGGCGGATCTGGGTGGAGAGGCCGTCGAGGCGCCAGTCGCGCAGCAGCACGACGACCCCCCTGCCCTCCGCGGCGATGTCGCGCATGGCGGCGTGCAGCTCGTCGGCGCCGCGGCCGGCGACCAGGTCGTGGATCAGCGAGGCGGCGTGCATGCGCACCGTGGCGGGGCCGTCGCCGACGATGTCGCCCTTGACGAGGGCGAGGTGCTCGCCGGGCGAGATGGTGCTGGCATAGACGATGACCTGCCAGTCGCCGCCGACGGCGTGCCGGATGGCGCCGGATTCGACGCGCCTGACCAGGCGCTCGGTGCGGCGGCGGTGCGCGATCAGATCGGCTATGGTGCCGAGCTTGAGGCCGTGATGCTGGGCGAAGGCGACGAGGTCCGGCATGCGCGCCATGGTGCCGTCGTCGTTCATGATCTCGCAGATCACGCCGGAGGGGTTGAGGCCGGCGAGGCGGGCGAAATCGACCGCGGCCTCGGTGTGGCCGGCGCGGACCAGCACGCCGCCGTCGCGCGCGACGAGCGGGAAGACATGGCCGGGGGTGACGATGTGCTCGCGGCCGAGTTCCTGGTTGATGGCGACGGCGATGGTGTGGGCGCGGTCGGCCGCCGAGATGCCGGTGGTGACGCCGTCGCGCGCCTCGATGGAGACGGTGAAGGCGGTCTGGTGGCGGGTGCGGTTGGACTGCGCCATCAGCGGCAGGCCGAGCTGCTCGACGCGATGACGGGTGAGGGCGAGGCAGATCAGGCCGCGGGCGTGGCGGGCCATGAAGTTGATGGCGTCGGGGGTGGCGAATTGCGCGGGGATGACGAGGTCGCCCTCGTTCTCGCGGTCCTCGTCGTCGACCAGGATGAACATGCGGCCGCGGCGCGCTTCCTCGAGCAGCTCCTCGGGGGGCGAGATGAAGTCGGCGAAGGAGGTGCGGACCGCCCCCGCGCCGGTCGCGGCGCTCATCGCTGATACTCCCTGAGGCGCGCGACATAGCGCGCGACGGTGTCGATCTCGAGGTTGACCTTGTCGCCCGGCTGCAGGGTGCCGAAGGTGGTCACCGCTGTCGTGTGCGGGATGATGTTGACCCCGAAGACCTCGGCGTCAACCTCGTTGACTGTCAGCGAGACGCCGTCGAGGGCGACCGAGCCCTTGGGGGCGATGAAGGGGGCGAGGGCGGCGGGCGCGCGGAAGCGCCAGCGGATGGAGGCGTTCTCGGGCTCGGCGGAGAGGACCTCGGCGATGCCGTCGACATGGCCGGCGACAAGATGGCCGCCGAGCTCGTCGCCGAGGCGGAGCGCCCGTTCCAGGTTGATGCGGGTGCCGGGCTTCCAGCCGCCGATCGTGGTCTTGGCGATGGTCTCCGCCGAGCAGTCCACGGCGAAGTAGTCGTTGCCCAGTTCCACCACGGTGAGGCAGGGGCCGGAGCAGGCGATCGACGCGCCAAGGGCGGCGGGGGCGGGGTTCGCCAGGAAATCGGGCGTGACGCCGATGAGGAGGCGGAGGTCGTGGCCCGCGCCGATCGGCTGCACCTCGCGGATGGTGCCGAGCGCGGTGATGATGCCGGTGAACATGCGGGGTCACTCCGGGCCCTGGGTTGGCAGGCGCTGATATTGGGTGAGCCAGTCGGCGCCGGCGGGGCGCGCGGCGATGCGGCGGAAGCGGGGCATGGCGGCGAGGGCGGCGAGGTGCAAGGCCTCGGCGGCGGGGCGGCCGTCGCCGCCGATGATGGCAGGGGCGTGGAACCAGGCGAGGCGGTCCACCAGGTCGGCGCGCAACAGGGCGGCGGCAAGCGCGGCGCCGCCTTCGCAGAGGACGCGGGTGACGCCACGCTTGGCGAGCTCGGCCAGCAGCGCACGGGGGTCGAGATGGCCGTCGCGCGTCGTGGCGACGGTGAGGATCTCGGCGCCGTGCTCCTGGTAGCGGGCGCGGGCGGCGGGGGGGTGGCCGGGGGCGGTGACGATCCAGCTCGGGGCCTCGCGGGCGGTGGCGACCAGGCGGGCGGTGAGCGGGGTGCGCAGGCGGGTGTCGGCGACGACGCGCAGCATGGGCACGCGCGGCATGCCGGGGATGCGGCAGGTGAGGTCGGGGTCGTCCGCGATGACCGTGCCGCTGCCGACCAGGATGGCGTCGTGGCGGTCGCGCAGCGCGTGCGCCTCGCGGCGGGCCTCGGGGCCGGTGATCCAGCGGCTCTCGCCGGAGGCCAGCGCGATGCGGCCGTCGAGGGTGGTGGCGAGCTTGAGGGTGACGACGGGCAGGCCCTGGGTGATGCGGCGGATGAAGCCGGCGTTGAGGGCGCGGGCCTCGTCCTCGAGCAGGCCGGTGTCCACGGCGATGCCGGCGGCGCGGAGCATGGCGATGCCGCGGCCATTCACCCGCGGGTCGGGGTCGGTGAGAGCGACGACGACGCGGGCGACGCCGGCGGCGGCGAGGGCCTCGCAGCAAGGGGGCGTGCGGCCGTGGTGCGAGCAGGGCTCGAGGGTGACATAGGCGGTGGCGCCGCGCGCCGTTTCGCCGGCGCGGCGGATGGCCTCGGTCTCGGCATGGGGGCGGCCGCCGGGCTGGGTCCAGCCGCGGCCGACCACCCTGCCCTGCCGCACGATGACGCAGCCGACCGCGGGGTTGGGCCAGGCATTGCCGAGGCCACGTCGGGCAAGGGCGAGAGCGGCGCGCATATGGGCGAGGTCGTCGTCCATCGGATCAGCGATGTACCGGGTTGGCGGCGGGCGGGCCATGCCGCGCGCGGGCGGGGCGGGCATGATGCGCAGGCGGGTTGTCGGAGGCGTGATCTGGGGCGTAGCAGGGTGAGGCGTTCCCTGCGGCGGGGACGCGTGAAATCGTCCGGAGAACTGCTTGGGGAGGGAGCGGATGCTGGATTTCCGCATCATCGCATGCTCGATCGCGCGCCCGGCGGCGGCGGTGTACGCGTTCCTGTCGCAGCCGCGGAATTTCGCGCTGTGGGCGGCGGGGCTCGGCAAGGGGCTGCGGCAGGAAGGCGCGCATTGGGTGGCGGAGACGCCGGAGGGCCTGGCGCGGATCAGCTTCGCGCCGCCGAACGATTTCGGCGTGGCGGACCATTGGGTGACGCTGCCGAGCGGGGCGGAGATCAGCGTGCCGATGCGGGTGATCGGCAATGGCGAGGGCAGCCTGGTGCTGTTCACGGTGTTCCGCCAGGCCTGGATGGACGAGGCGGCGCTGGTGGCGGACGCGGCGGCGGTGGAGCGGGACCTCGATGCGCTGAAGGCGTTGTTGGAGGCGGGGTGAGTAGGAAGAGCTGGGGAAGGGAGATGAACTCCCTTCCCCAGACCCCATCCCTCCTTTTTTTGGCTTTTTGGCGCTGAGTGGCTCCCGCACGCTCAGGCGCCGCAGCGTTGTCGGGCTGAGAACGGAGCTCGCCACGCTTCCCCGTAGCCAAAAAAAGGAGGGAGGGGGTCTGGGGGAGGGAGTTCATCTCCCTCCCCCAGATCTTTCTTTTAAGGACCGAAGGGGTTGCGGATGGTCAGGTCGGCGATCGCCTGGCCGTGCTGCATGTCCTCGGAATAGAGGGTGCGGCAGCCGGCCTGGAGCGCAGCGGCGATGATGAGGGAGTCGTAGATGTCGTAGCCGTGCTGTTCGGCGATGTCGAGCGCGGCCTCGTGTAGCGCGAGGGTGAGCGGGAGCGGGTCCGGGCACAGGATCCGGATGGCGTCCAGCGCCTCGCGCAGCTCCGGCCAGGGCATGCCGAGCTTGCGCCGGGCGACGGCGGAGAACTCGTTCAGCACCTGCACGCTGACGACGGCGCCGTCCCGAAGCAGGGCCTCGGCCACCGGCGCGCGCGCGTCCTCGGCGAAGGCGTAGAGCAGGATGCTGGTGTCGAGGAAGGCGTCAGCGCTCATGCGCCTCGTCGCGATCGAAGACGAAGCCGGGCGGCAGAGGGCGGCGCAGGGCGCGGATGCGCTCGAGCGCGCGCTCGCGGCGGCGGTCGCGCGCGACCTCGAAGCTGCGCGGACCGGCGACGCGAATCTCGATCTCGTCGCCCTCCTTGAGGCCGAGCGCCTTGACCACCGCGGCGGGCAGCCGCACGGCCAAGCTGTTGCCCCATCTGGCGACCTGCATCGGGAGTCGTCCTGGATATACGGAGGTGCATGTATATCCAAAGCCGGGCCGGGACTGCAACTCTCACCGGCCGATGATGTTCCCCCAGCGGCAGCCGCAGAACGCGGCGCGCAGGGAGGATCACGCCTTGAACAATATCATCTACCTGGTCGGGCTGGTGGTGGTGGTGATCGCCGTGCTGAGCTTCTTCGGCCTGCGCTGAGGCGCCTCACTCCGCCTTGCCGAGCTCGCCCAGGAATGCCTGGAAGTCCTTGGCTTCGCGGAAGTTCCGGTAGACGCTGGCGAAGCGGACATAGGCGACGCCGTCGAGATCCTTGAGCGCCTCCATCACCATCTCGCCGATGCGGCGGGAGGGGATCTCGCTGTCGCCGTCGGTCTCGAGGCGGCGCTGGAGGGAGTTGACCAGGCGCTCGATGCGGTCCTCCTCGATCGGGCGCTTGCGCAGCGCGACGCGGATGGAGCGGGCGAGCTTCTCGCGGTCGAAGGGCACGCGGCGGCCATCGGTCTTCAGCACGGTGAGCTCGCGGAGCTGCACCCGCTCGAAGGTGGTGAAGCGCGCGCCGCAGGAGGGGCAGGCGCGGCGGCGGCGGATCGCCGCACCGTCCTCGGCCGGGCGGCTGTCCTTCACCTGGGTGTCCTCGACGCCGCAGAAGGGGCATTTCATGGCGCCGGGGCGTCCTCTCGCGTCAGGCGCCGTAGACCGGGAAGCGGCGGCAGAGCTCGAGCACGCGGGATTTCACCGCATCCTCGGCCGCGGTGTTGCCCTCGGCGGCGTTGGCGCGGGCGAGGCCGTCCAGCACCTCGCCGATCAGCCGGCCGACCTCCTGGAACTCGGTGGCGCCGAAGCCGCGGGTGGTGGCGGCCGGCGAGCCGAGGCGGACGCCGGAAGTCACCATCGGCTTCTCGGGGTCGAAGGGGATCGCGTTCTTGTTGCAGGTGAGATGGGCGCGGTTGAGCGAGGCCTCCGCGGCCTTGCCCGTCACCCGCTTGGGGCGGAGATCGACGAGCAGCAGGTGGTTGTCGGTGCCGCCGGTGACGAGGTCGAGGCCCTGGCGCTTCAGCTCCTCGGCGAGCGCCTGGGCGTTGGCGACGACCTGTTCGGCATAGGCGCGGAAATCGGGGCGCAGCGCCTCGGCGAAGGCGACCGCCTTGGCGGCGATGACATGCATGAGCGGGCCGCCCTGGAGCCCCGGGAAGACCGCGCTGTTGATCTTCTTGGCGATCGCCTCGTCGTCGGTCAGCACCATGCCGCCGCGCGGGCCGCGCAGCGTCTTGTGCGTGGTGGTGGTGACGACATGGGCGTGCGGGAAGGGCGAGGGATGCGCGCCGCCGGCGACGAGGCCGGCGAAATGCGCCATGTCCACCATGAACCAGGCGCCGACCTCGTCGGCGATCTCGCGGAAGCGGGCGAAATCCCAGAAGCGCGCATAGGCCGAGCCGCCGGCGATGATGAGTTTGGGGCGGGCCTCGCGCGCGATGCGGGCGACCTCGTCCATGTCGATGCGCTGGTCCTCGCGGCGGACCGTGTAGGGGACGGGATTGAACCACTTGCCGGAGAGGTTGGCGGGCGAGCCATGCGTCAGGTGCCCGCCGGCGGCGAGGTCGAGGCCCATGAAGGCATCGCCGGGGCTGAGGAGTGCCAGGAACACCGCCTGGTTGGCCTGGGCGCCGCTATGCGGCTGGACATTGGCGAAGCCGCAGCCGAACAGCTTCGTCGCACGCGCGATGGCGAGCTGCTCGGCGACGTCGACATACTCGCAGCCGCCATAGTACCGGCGGTTCGGATAGCCCTCGGCGTACTTGTTGGTCAGCACCGAGCCCTGCGCCTCCAGCACCGCACGGGAGACGATGTTCTCCGAGGCGATGAGCTCGATGCCGTCCTGCTGGCGGGCGAGCTCCTGGCCGAGGGCGGCGAAGAGATCCGGGTCGGTCTCGGCGAGCGGGGCCGCGAAGAAACGGGCAAGCGCGCTGCGGCTGGAATCGGTCATGGCACTCTCGGCATGGGCTGGCCGCCAGCCCTACCATTTCCCGCGACGGGGCGGAACGGGCGGGTGCCCTTGGTGGACCAGGTGCGGGACCGAGAGGGGCTCTGCCCCTCTCGGGCTCTCCCCGCTGGGGGGGCGACCTCGCCCCCCAGACCCCGAGGGCAGGTTCGGAAAGGGGAAGGGGCGCAACCGGCGCGCCGCTTCCACACGCGGAACCTGCCCCTTCCCCTTTCCGAACCTGAACACTCACGCGGGGTCCGGGGGGCACGGCTGCCCCCCGGCGGGGAGGTCCAGGAGGGGCAGCGCCCCTCCTGGCCCGCACCCGGGCCACAAGGCGCCCCTCGTCTCGCCCC
>Ga0081539_10002784_pt1 | contig 23498 bp, 24 predicted proteins | sample TabmetS4T2R2_FD_71023 | JGI IMG/M metagenome (GOLD analysis project Ga0081539, IMG submission 71023) | Tabebuia heterophylla rhizosphere microbial communities from the University of Puerto Rico - S4T2R2 | ecosystem: Host-associated > Plants > Roots > Rhizosphere ...
CCCCGCCCCGGTCCCCCCCCCGGCCACGCCCGCGTTTCTTTCCCCGCTGCTTGTCATTTTTTTGTGGGGGCAGGGCTTGCCCCTGCCCGTCGTTCCGATAAACATAAACCTTGATTAAATTGGCAATGAGCGGGCAGGGACAAGCCCTGCCCCTACAAATTTACCGAATCTTCTTTTATACCTTCACGCCCAACTGCCAGAAGAGGAAGGCCCACATGTCGGTCGCCTCTTCTATCTGCTTCGTGACGGGCTTGCCCGCGCCGTGTCCCGCTTTCGTCTCGATGCGAAGAAGAATCGGATTACTTGAAGCGTTCGCGGCTTGAAGGCGCGCGGCAAACTTGCGCGCGTGGAGCGAAGCGACGCGCGTGTCTGAATCGGCGGTCGTGATAAGCGTCGCCGGGTATCGCACGCCATCGCGGACGTTGTGGTAGGGCGAGTATGCGCGCAGGTATTTGAACTGCGCGGCGTCTTCCGCCGAGCCGTATTCGGGAATCCAAAGGCGCGCGATGAGAAAGTTTTGATAACGCAGCATGTCCGTGAGCGGCACTTCGCAGACGACGGCGCGGAAGAGTTCGGGGCGCTGCGTCTCTACCGCCGCGACGAGCAGTCCGCCGTTCGAGCCGCCGCGAATCGCAAGTCGCCGAACGCTGGTCACGCGCGCGCCGACGAGATACTCGGCGGCTGCGATGAAGTCGTCAAACACGTTCTGTTTGCGCGCGAGCATCCCGGCCTTGTGCCACTCCTCGCCGTACTCGCCGCCGCCGCGCAGGTTCGCCACGGCGAAGACGCCGCCGCGCTCAAGCCAGAGCGAAAGCCCGCGCGGGTTGAACGAGGGCGTCTCCGCCACGTTGAAGCCGCCGTAGCCGTAGAGCACGGTCGGGTTGTTGCCGTTCATCTGAAGGCCGCGCCTGTGAACCAGAAACATTGAGACGCGCGTGCCGTCCTTCGACGGATACCAGACCTGTCGGACGACGACGCTACGCGGGTTGACGGTCGGCGCTGAGACACGCGCCCACTCCGACGCGCGTCCCGTCACGAAGTCGTAGCGATAGACCGTGGGCGGCACGGCAAACGAGACGAACTGGAAGAAGGCGTTGCTTCCATCCTCTTCGCCCGTCACGCCCGCCGTCGTCCCCAAAACGGGCAGCGCGACGGGGCGCAGACGACGCCCGCCGCGCGTGAAGACGGCGATGCGCGAAGAGGCTTTGTCGAGATACTCGGCGAATAGGCGCGCGCCGGCAACCGTAATCGTGTTGAGCGTGGCCGCCGTTTCAGGAATCAACTCGCGCCAGCCGGCGCGCGCCGGACTCTGCGCACGCGCGACGAAGACACGCCCGCGCGGCGCGCCCTCGGTCGTGCGTATGAACAACTCGCCCGTGCGCGCGACGAAGGCTTCGTAAGCCGCGGCGCGTCCTTCGACGATTGCGACGAACTTCGAGCCGGGCCGTTCGAGGTCGCGTATGTAGAGGTCGTTTCGGTCGAAGCCGACGTAGCTTGTGACGACGAGCCAGCGCCCGTCGCGCGAGAGTTGGACGTTGGGCCAGTCGGTCATGTTCTTCGGACGAAAGATTTCTTCGTCGCGTTCGGCGTCTGCGCCGAGCCGGTGCAGGAAGACGCGACGGTGGTAAGTCTCCTCTTCCTTCGGGACTGTGCCGGGCGCGGGCAGACGCGTGTAGTAGAAGCCTGACGAGTCGGGCAGCCACGCGACCGAGGCGGCGCGCGTGCGCGTGATTCGGTCGGAGAGGTCTGTTCCGGTCGCAACGTCTAGGACGTGAAGAGTGGAAATCTCGTCGCCGCTCGAAGAGAGTCCGTAGGCTAGGAGCTTGCCGTCGTTCGATGGATACCACCAGTCGAGCGCGGTCGTGCCTTCTGCCGAGAGCGTGTTCGGATTGACGAGCGCGCGTTCGCGCCCGGTCGCTTTGAAGAGACTGTCGCGCACGTAGAGGACGGGCTGGTTCTGCCGCGGGTCGCGGCGCGTGTAGAAATAGCGTTGACCGCGCGGCTCTGGCGCGTTGACCGTTCCCGTGCGCAAGACGCGCTCAAGCTCACGGCTGATTACTTCGCGCCCCGGCACACGTCTTAAAACGTCGCGCGTGTGCGTGTTCTGCGCCTCCGTCCACGCCCGCACCTCCGCCGACTCGCCGTCCTCAAGCCAACGGTAAGGGTCTGCGACCTCGACGCCGTGAATCGTCTCGACGAGCGTTTCCACGCGCGTCGCGGGCGCACTCGTCTGTGTTGGAACGCTCTGCGCGGCAAGCGTGAGCGCGAAGACGACGACGAGGGCCGCGCTGTTCAAAGCAGTGAACGGTCTATCCCTGTTAATCATAAAAGTAACGCGAGCGACGGGTTAGTACAGTACCGCGCGCGGTAGCGAGCGGGTATGACTTACACGACAGCGCTCGCATTATGTAGCTAAGACCCGCTCGCTACCGCTCGCGGTACTGTACCTCTCAACATACCCGCTCGCTACCGCGCGCGGTACTGTACCTCTTAAAACGGGACGCAGAGCACGGGCACGCGCGTCCCCCGCAGAACCTTCTCGGCGGTCGAGCCGAAGAGCAGTTCTTCGGCCTCGGTCGAACGACCGCGCACGCCCATCACGATCATCGGCAAGTCCAAGTCGCGCGCGATTTTCAGAATCTCCACGAAGGGACTTCCGACGACGACCATGCGTTCGATTTCCACTTCGCCCGTCTCGATTCCTTCGAGCGCGCTCGTGAAACTCGACTCGGCCTGCGCGCGCATCTTCGCCGTTATCTCTTCGGACGAACCCATCCCGGCGGCGACCGCGTCGTCAACGAAGTCGCGGTCAATCACGTGTAGCAGCGTCAAATCGCCGCCGGGCGCGGCGATGCCGAGCGCGACGCGCACGGCGTTGATTGACGTTGGTGAGAAGTCAACCGGCACGAGTATGTCTGCGGCCTTGAGCATGCGAACCTCCAAAACCGTGGGCAAGGGGGAAAGGGGAAAGGGGAAGGGAGTATATACCTTTACCCTTTACCCCTTCCCCTTTCCCCCTTCCCCTGTTCCTCTTCCATCAGACGCTTCTCTATCCGCGGCAGGCTCTCGACGACGACATCGCCGACGGCTTGAAGGCTCTGCGCGGAGATTTTGTCGAGCGTGTCTTGGGGCGTGTGCCAGTGCGGATAGGTGCTGAGTTGAATCAAATCCACGGAAGGCACGCCCGCCTTCAAGAACGGCTCGTGGTCGTCGCCGCCGACGCCTTCGGTTCGCTCCGCAAACTGCTTCGTGTAGCCGAGTTCGCGCGCCTTCAGCCAGATGATATCGGTAAGCCAAGGCGTGCTCATCTCGTCGCGTCCGAGTTCGAGATTCTTGTAGCCCATCATGTCGAGCAGGACGAGCGCGCGCACGTGTTTCAACTCGCCGCTCGCGCGAAGTCGCTCGACGTAGTGGCGACTCCCGTACGTGTTGTCGGGCGCGTTCGGACGCCCGCACTCGTCCCAGTCGGCGCAGACGGCCTCCTCGCCGTCGAAGAAGACGAAGCGATAACTGAGGTGCGGTCGCGCGCCCGCGTCGGCTAGAGCGCGCGCGATTTCGAGGAGCGCGCCCGTCGAAGAGCCGCCGTCGTTCGCGCCGACGAACTTGAAGTCTTTGTAAAGCTTCGTGTCGTAGTGGCTGGCGACGATGATGAAGTCAGAGGATGCGCCGGGAAGCTCAGCCGTCACGTTCACCATGCGAAGCTTTCCGGCGGGCGTCCGCGAGTCGAACTCGTCCTCCGAAACCTTCAGACCGTAAGACTTCAACTCGCCCGTGATGTACGCGCGCGCGCGCGCAAGCGACTTCGACCCCGCCGGGCGCGGCCCAAACTCTACGAGGCGTCGCACGTGCTCGAAGGCGCGCGCGCCGTCGAACTTCGCCTTGCCCTCAAGCCGCGCGCCTTCGACACGCACCCTTGCGTCTCGCGCGGGCGCGGAAAGTTTCGCTTGCGAGTTTGAGAAGTTTGAAGCCGCCATAAAGATTACGAGTGCGAGCGCGGCTGTGAGGCGTCCGTGCGTGCGTCGCTTGAGGGCGTGGGTTTGGCTTCTGCGGTTCTTCGGTTCGGGTAACACTTGTTTGCCGTGACGAGGAACGACGGACGCTTCCGGCGTCAGACGTTGTAATTTTTGACGGCGCGCGTGCGAAGACTTCCGTACGAGAAGCGACCGCGACGTTCGGCGATGCGGCTGCGAATGCGTCTGTCCGCAACGCGTGTTCTTACGGCGTTTGTTCAGCTAGTCTGGCCGCCCGGCTCTTTGTCGCCCGCGCCCGACGTCTGCGCGCTCTGCCCGGCGGGGCGCTTGCGAGCGCGCTCACTCTCTCCGAGTTTGCGACCGCGGCTGGCGAGCAGGTCGAGTCCTTTTCCGAAGACTTGGAAAGGAATGTCGGCGGCGCGCAAAAGCGCCTCGTAGGCAACGTCGGCTTCGAGTCCGACGAGCGTCGCGAGTTTCTTCTTCAGAGGCATGCGTCGAAACTCTTCGCGCCATTCCTTGGCCGTCTCGTCCGTGGTCTCCTCGCGCTCGGTCGCAGGGACGGGCCGGACGACTAGACTGCCGCCGCGCTCGACCTTCGTCTGACACGCAAGCCGCTCGCCCGCGCCGAGTCGTTCTGGACTCAGGCGCACGCGCTCCGCCCCGGTCAACCCCGAAAGGAGCGTCGCGCCCTCCTCGACGATTACGGCGCATGTGTCGCACTCGCCGCGCCCGCCACACTCCGCCGCGAGCCTTACGCCCAGACGCTTCGCCGCGTCCCAGAGGTACGTCCCTTCCGCGACTATCCCGTTTCGCCCCTCCTCACCCACCTTCCACTCGACGTTGACGCTCATACAACTCCTCGCGCGAAAGCCGCCGTTCAAATCAAATTGTTAAAGGGAAGACGAGGGAAACTTACATCAACAGGAAGGCAAAAGGCAAAGGAGGGGCTAGGGGCTAGAGACTAGAGGCTAGTCAAAGAGCAACTGCCTTAACTAGCCTCTAGTCTCTAGCCCCTAGCCTCTTCACTGCGTGTTTGGCGCGGAGACGAAGCGTATGCGCGGTTCGGCGGCAGACTCTTCGGCGTGGATGTCTTTGTTGCGCTGGCACTGCGCGCAGACGCCGAATATGCGAAGGCTGTGCTGCGTCGGCTTGAACTTGTGTTTGGCGACGATTGCGTCCTGAATGGCCTCAAGTTCCGCGGAGTAGAACTCTATGGTCTTGCCGCACTCGGTACAGATCATGTGGTCGTGATGAGGATGCTTGTAGTTGTGCTCGTAGCGCGTGCGACCGTCGCCGAAGCGCACTTCGCGCGCGAGTCCCGCGTCAACCAGAAGCTTGAGCGTTCGATAGACGGTCGTGTGGCCGACGTTCGGGTCTTCCTCTTTAACGAGTTGGTAGAGGTCTTCGCTCGAAAGGTGTTTTTCGGTGCGCAGGAAAACGTCGAGGATAGTGTCGCGCTGCGCCGTGCGCTTGAGGCCCGCGCGCTGTATGTGCTCGTGGAAAATCTCTTTCTCTTCAGTCATGTCCGGTCGTTCTCTGCCGCCAATACCCGCGAGGCTTCCGTTTGGCCGCTATTCTAACACACTCGCGCCTCACCCGCCTTCGAGTTTTGAACGACGCCGAGGCCCGTGCTATCTTCCAAACGCAGACGCCGGGGTGGCGAAATGGCAGACGCAACGGACTTAGATGTTTGAGCACCCGAAGCGAAATCTTCGGAGTGAATGGGGTCAAATTCGGTGAACCCTTTCGACTGGCAACACCGAGCTAAGCTTGGAGGCTATGTTTTTGCCGCGCATGCGTCCTCCAAGAAAGTGTAGAGACTAGACGGCCCCTGCCTGACTGTTATGCCGAAAGCGTAATAAAAGGTGAAGGTATAGTCCAGACCACAAACCGTTAATAAAAGCGGGCGGCGAAAGCCGTGGTGGTATGAAAATCCGTTGGCCGAAAGGCCGTGCGGGTTCGAGTCCCGCCCCCGGTATCGAATCGCTGGAAAGACTAAAGGCCGCGTCCTTTAAGGCGCGGCCTTCGTCTTCAACGTACGTGTCGGTCGGGAAAAGTCGGTCTCTCAGTTCATAGAGTTCGAGTCTCACTGCGCGGGCGGCGGCGGCGGGACGGGATTTGCGACTTCGAGGACGACGCGCCACTTGCCGCCCTGCCTCTTCCAGATGCGCATGTAGTTGCCCGCCTCCGCGGGCTTCGCGTCCGTGGCCTTCGCCCTCGACTCGTACGTCCCGTAAGCGTAGCCGAGGTCGCCCGAACGCGACACGCCCGCCTTCGTCGCGCGCCAAGCGACGGCCTCCGTCCTTTCTCCGAGATACTTCCCGACCGCTTCGATGCCGACGAACGGAAAACTGTTCTGCCGGTACAGCCTGACCGTAGAATCCGCGTGCGCGAGAAAAGCGCGCGCCGCGCCCTTCGACGCCGCCTCCTTCGCAAGCTTCGCCTCCGCGTCTAAAAGCGACGCGCGCGACGACTCGACGCTCACGTCCTTGCCCGCGCGCCCAGCCTCCGCACGAAGCGCCGGCGGATACTGCAAGACCGTCTCCTTCGACGCGGGCGCGGCGTGGCGTATGCCGAAGTCGAGTTCAAACTTCCAAGTGCCGTCCGGCTGTTTGCGCCAGAGCGTGACGAAGTGGCCGTTGCCCGCCGCGTCCTTGTCGGTCGCGTTCTCTCGAAACTCCCAAGGGCCAGTCGTCCAACCGAGGTCGCCCGCGCTCGAAACGTCCGAGTAGGTTGGATACCAAGTGAGCAAGCCCGCCGGCGCCGGCGTGGTCTGCGTCCAACTTTCGATTGCGTTGACGGGCGTGCGGCGAAAGATGACGCCGTCGGGCGCGGCGAACGCGAGAAAAGCGTCCTTCATCCCGTGCGCGATTGAATACTCCGCGAACGCGTGCTCGGCCTCGACTATGGGGACGAGCGACTTCGGGAAGTCTTTATCTCCGACGGGCAGCGGCGGCAACTGCTGCGCCGGCGCGCCCGCCAACGTCGCCGGTAAAATTCCGATGAAGAACACCGTGTCTCTCATCAACTTTCCGACGAACACGCCGCGCCTCGTCAATTCCGCGACACATCTCGTCAACACTAACGTCCCTCTAGTCTTCATCTCTTTCCGTTCCTCTTTGCCTTCGAGTCAGTGCGCGCAAGCAGGCCGTTCAACAGAAGTTCGACGACGCGCACGGCCTCCGCCTCAACGTCCTCGCGCTTTCCGAGTTCGCGCGCGCTCAAGTTGTAAGGCAGCAGCGCGCCAGTCGCCGTCAGAAGCGTTCGCGCGGTCGTCGCCGCGTCGCGAAACTCGAAGACGCCTTCGCGCCTCCCGTCGCGCAACACGGCGGCGATGATTCTCGACTCATCCTCGAAGTGGCGTTGCCGGCGCGTGAGCAGGTTCGGCCTGAGCGCGGAGAGAAGGTCGCTCAGGCTCTCCGTGTAGTGCTGCACGCTGTCGAAGCGGAACATGACGCGCTTGACGAGCATACGCCGCAGACGCGCCGGCGCGTCGCCGCAGACGCGCGCGATCTTCGACTGCTCCTCGTTCAAGCGCGCGACGATGCGATCAACGTGCGAGAGAACAACTTCCTCTTTGCTCGGAAAGTGAAGGTAGATTGTTCCCTTGCCTATTCCGACTTCCTGCGCGAGGTCGTCCATCGTCATCTTCCTGTAGCCGTAGCGCGCGAGCAAACGGTCTGCCGCGTCGAGTATCAGGTCGCGTATGTCTTCGCGCGTGGCTACGGAGCGCATGAATCGGAGTTGGTTGGCCGGCGCTTCAAGCGCGGCTAAATGACTGGAATACTATTTCGGTCGTCAGTATCGGCGCGCACGCCTCGACTGTCAACTCGCCGACGAAATATCCGCCTTCGCGTGTTGTAAAAACTTCGGTGCGAAGTTAAGAATCGTGGTACAGATTTTCGTAATTACGGCGCGCCGCGCTTCGACGCGTCGAATTTTTCGACGCTCTCTGAAAGCGAAACCTCTTCGGCCAAGCGCGTGTCTGCGATTGCTTCTCCGGCGACAGTTCGGAGCGGCAGAACGCCCGCCCAGACGGGCAGTTCGTAGTCCTCTTCTTCATCAATCGGCGGCCCGGTTCGCACCTTTGCAGAAGCCTCCGCGAGCGGCAGCGCGAGTACGAGCGTCGAGTTCAACTCCCGCGCGTTCGGCGGCCTCACTTCGGCCCAGCGTCCCTGTAAAACGTGTTCCGTGAATGCACGAAGCGCGGTCGTCTTCTCCTCGACGGATTCGACCGCGCGCGCCGTGCCGAAGATGACGACCGAACGATAGTTGAGCGAGTGGTGAAAGGCGGAGCGCGCGAGCACGAGTCCGTCGAGGAGCGTGACGGCGACGCAAACTTGCGCGCCCGCGCTCAGAGCCTTCAGCGTGCGGCTCGACTTCGAGCCGTGTATGTAGAGCGTGTCGCCGGCGCGACCGTAGGCCGTGGGGATGACGAAGGGCTGACCTGCGTTGACGAAACCGACGTGGCAGACGAAGCCCGCGTCGAGAATCTTATAGACGGTCTTTCGGTCGAACGCGCCGCGCTTCGGCAGACGCTTCAAACGCGTTCGCACGGTCGGCGCGAAGTTACTAGCGTCGTTTGAGTCTTCGGTGCTCATCCGTGTTCAATCTCGCTTCCAGAGTTTCTGCGAAGGTATTCGGAGCGCGCGGTTAAACTTGCTCGAAGCGTTCTCCCACGCCACGACCTCCGTCAACTCGACGATTGCATCGTCGCTGTAAAACTCGCGCAGGCGCGCGAAAAGCTCGTCGCTCACGTCGCGGCCCGTGATGGTCATCGCGTCGGCGTATTCAAGCGCGACGCGTTCGGCCTCCGTGTAGAGCGGGCTGGTCGCGTAGCCGGCGAGGGCTTCGATCTTCTCGACAGTCAAGCCGAGTTCGCTGCCGACCGCAGCGTTTATGTCCTGTCAAAACTCGCAGCCGTTGTGCGAGGCGACACGGCGGTTGAGGAGCGCTTGAAGTCGCGGTTCGATGAGTCCTGAGCCTTCAAGCCCCTGCCACATCGCGCGCGCGCCGCGAAAAATAGTCGGGCGGCGAGCATAGACCAGATGGTTCGTGAGCGGCGCGCCCCACTTCCGGCCTTGCGCCTCAAAGACGCGGCGCGCGTATTCGTCAGCTTTTTCAGGTTCGACGCCTTCGATTCTCACGCTTGACTCCTTCAGCCTTGACCTCGCGGGCGCGCGCTTCCTACAATTAACTCAAAGTTCCCCACGGAAGTCCCCCGGTCGAATTTTTTTTCATACAAGAGGGGAGAAGTATGTCAGCACAACAGAGCAACACGCAGGGCAACACGGGCGACAGTCAAGGCAACACGGGAACGCCCGACATCACATACGACCTTGCGAGCGTAATCTACCACTCGCTGCAAGGGGCGGAGACGACCGCCATGTTCATCAAAGATGCAGAACAGGAAGGCTGCGACGAGTGCGCGCAGTTCTTCCGCGAGATAAAGGAAGAGCAACAGGCGCGCGCCGACCGCGCGAAGCAACTTCTGACAAATCACCTCGGCAAGTCGCAGGGCAAAGGCGCATCGGGCGGCGGCCAGTCGTAACAGCAAACTGTGAGCGGGAGGGGTTTTGGGTTTTGGGTGCTAGGTGTTGGATGTCTTTTCCAGCACCCAAAACCCAAAACCCCTTCCCGCGTTTCTTCAATACTTCGGCACGCTTGGGTCAACGTCGTCAGACCAAGCCGTGATGCCGCCCTTGAGGTTGACGAGACGCCCGCGGAAGCCCGCGCGCGTGAGCGCCTCGATTGCGCGCGCGCTGCGAACGCCGCCCTTGCAGTGGACTACGGTCTCGCGCCCTTCGTCTATCTCGCCCATACGGTTGACGACCTCTCCGAGCGGGATGAGACGCGCGCCGGGTATGCGCGCTATTTCATACTCGTTCGGCTCGCGCACGTCAACAATCTGAAGTTCGTCGCCGCCGTCGAGCCTCCGCTTCAACTCCGTCGCCGTTATCTCTTCCATTCTTCCCGATTCCCTCCATCCTACTTTTCAAAACTCTCTTACAGAGTACGCTTCGACAAATACCAATCGGTCACTTCGTTCTTCGACTTGAAGTCGTCCTCCATTCGCTTCGACGCGTCGTCAATCGTCTGCGGCGGTGGGACGACGACCTTCTCGCCCTTCTGCCAGTTGGCGGGCGTCGCGCAAGCGTTGTCGTCGGCGGTCTGCAAGGCGTCCAATGCGCGCATCACTTCGTCAATGTTTCGGCCCAAGCTCATCGGGTAGTAGATGAGCGCGCGCACTTTTTGATTCGGGTCAATGATGAAGACCGCGCGGACGGTGGCCGTGTCGGACGCCGAAGGGTGTATCAGTCCGTACTTCTGCGCGACCTTGGTGTCGAGGTCAGCGACGACGGGAAAGTCTATCTTGACGCCGAAGTGGCCTTCGATGTTTCTAATCCAAGCGATGTGCGCGGGCACGGAGTCAACCGAGAGTCCGATGAGTTGCGCGCCGCGCTGCTTGAAGTCGTCGGCGCGGCGCGCGAACTCTACGAACTCGGTCGTGCAGACCGGAGTGAAATCCGCCGGGTGCGAGAAGAGTACGACCCACTTGCCCTTGTAGTCTGAGAGCTTCAACATGCCCTGCGTTGATTTGGCCTCGAAGTCGGGGGCCGTGTCGTTGATGCGAGGCAAAGTGTTCGTGGCTTCCTGCGTTGCTGGTGTGCTCATGTCTCGACTCCTGTTAGGTTTGAATTTTTACTTGTGAACTGTCCGACCCGTTTCGGCCCGGACGCGAACGAGGCGGACGACGCGCGCCGTCGTCCGTTGGAGATGTTTACGGTTAATCTGTCCGCCGAAAGCTTACACAAAATCCGTAGCATTTCAACTCTCGGTGCGCTGCTGGAAAGCGCTACGGCAAGATGAAACAGTTGATTTATTCCGCGCTCTGAGCGTCTATACGATTTGGTGCGAGGCACGCGGCCTTTCGCTCACGCGGGCTGCGCGCGAGCGCGTTTCTCTTCTAGCTTTCCGCCCCGAAATCGGCTAAATAGATACGCGCAAACGATATTCCGACACCTGAACTCTGTGGCACGCACGTTGCTCTCTTACCATGCGACTAGTCGGGTCGCGCCGGAGGCGGGTGGCCGAAGGGTTCACGAAATGAAAAGTCAGTTGAGGAGGGAAAGAAAAGAGATGATGAAAAATCGCAGTAAGCTCGCACGAAGCGCGGCAAGTTTATTCGTTCTCTTCGCAATCATCTTGGGGACGGTCGTCCCTTCGGTCGCGGCAGCGCAGCGACGCCGCAGCCGTCGCAGAGCGACCACGACGCGTCGCGTCGTCACAACTACGCCGCCGGTTCGCTACTTCACCGTGCCCGCTGACACAGTGATTCGCGTGCGCATGGACACGGAGTTGAACTCCAGAACAGCGCGCGTCGGCGACCGATTCTCGACGACCGTGACCGAGCCTGTCTATGGCGGCGGCAGCGGCGTTGACGTGATTCCGGTCGGAAGCAAGATTTGGGGTCGCGTGACGGTCGTAAACCGAGCGCAGCGACGCAAGCCCGGCAACATCTCCGTCGCCTTCAATCAGGTCGAACTGCCCAACGGCGCGCGCTACACCATCAACGGCTCGCTTTCGAGCTTGCAGGCCGACGACGTGAACGCCGACAACGAAGGCACGGTCTCCGGCAAGAAGAACACGAAGCGCGACGCGGTGTTCATCGGCGGCGGCGCTACCACGGGCGCGATAATCGGAGCAATCGCGGGCGGCGGCAAGGGTGCGGCCATCGGCGCAATCCTCGGCGGCGGCCTCGGCACGGGCGCGCGCGTCTATGAGAAGGAGCAGGAGGCGGAGGTGAAGTCGGGCACGGAGTTCGGCGTCATCCTTAACCGCGCGGTCTCGCTGCCGGAGTACAAGGCGAACTAAGTTTTTCGGGGATCGATGACCCTCGCGGGTTGTCGGTGCGGAGGAAGCCCGCACGTGAAGGGGAGAGCGCGGGCGGGCTTCCCAACAATTTTGAATCGGCCTTCTCGAAAAGGCTGTCCGAGTTCGGTCGCCCCTGTCAGGACGTAAGCGAGCGACCGCAACCGAAGAGGCACGGTGCGAAGGGGAGAGCGCACCGTGCCTCTTTGTTTTTATAACCGAGTACTGGACAGGTTATAAAATCTTGATAAAGAAGATGCACCTTTCTATTATTCCAGCGTTGTTTCGTGTTTCCCTGTTTGCTCGTTAATTGCGAGCCTGTTCGAGGCCCTCTTTGCCACTCGTTCGCACCGCAGTGGCTAACTTCAACTCCCAAGAAACTCTAGGAGACAAACCCTCATGTTAACCATTCTGAAGAGGTCTGCTAAGAGATTGTTTCTCGTCGCCTTAGCATCTGTATGTTTGGCTGTCGGAACCGTTCCCACCCACGCCAATACCGTGACAATAATCAATGTGCTGCCAGATGGAAGTTTCGCAGCATTAAGCTGTGGTAGTTCTGCCGGTAATTACGTGGTATTCTACGATGCCACTCTCAAGCAGTACTTTTTCTTTGACGCCACTGCTGCGGCATGTACTGCGTCTCAATGGTTTGAGTAGATAATAATAGACCTCTTGCGAAAGTCAGTTTGACCGGATGCGAAGGCCAGTAATTTAGCGGTTGATATTTTCGACAACCCCGACTTTCGCAAGAGGTCTAATATCTATCTCCTCAATATGACACAACTCGAACAAAAATCCTTAAAGGACTATTATTAGAGTTGTGTCATTCGTATCTGAGCAAATATGGTTACGTGTTAAGAGGTATCCTCATGCGAAGATTATTATCGGTAATGGTTTTGGCTTCACTGCCAACTTCCATTTGCCTCTGCCAGTCTATTGAGACTAAATCAGATGATTACGGAGTAGCAGTTGAATCCTCTCTAAGTGACGACTCTAGTCTGAAAAGGGCTATTTTGCTGGAAGACCTTCATGGTCTTGAGATTAGGGCTACGAAGATTGAAAAGGCCTTAGCTCTTGCCATCGCCAAGGCAGAAATCGCTCAAGCGGCGTGGGTGCTTGATGAGGAATGGGCCAAAAAGCTGTTACGTGATGCTTTTGAACTCACGCTTCCAGAAGAGGAAGAGAGAGCCAAACTCCGTAACAGACCACTTGGAACACCGCCAACGATACCGACGGAGAACGAACGAGCGCGTAGTATCGTGCGCAGTCGTATACTCACTATAGCAAGTCACGACAAGGATTTCACCGGCGAATTAGTCCTATTAGCTGCAAAACAACTCGGCAGATATGAAGAACACCAGAGATACTCAAGTCTCGCCGCCAAAGCAATAGAATCTGGCGAGACGGAAGCTGCCGGCAACTACATCCTCCAATCCATCGAAGCCGATCCCACCCAAGGTAACGCCGCCGATGCTATCCTTGAGATAGCAGTAAAAGACCGCGCGACTGCCGACAATCTTATTATTAAGTACATTGAGCGTCTGCGAATGATTCAACTCTCCATGAGGAATCAAAGTGCTATTAGGACTTATTTTATTTTAACAAACATCGTATTTACCAATCATCACTACAACCCTAAGTATCAACGAATTCCACCAGCCGGGCCAAGCGTCATCAAAGCATATATTAGTTACGTGTTAGAGAGTTTGAACAAGCTAGAGCAAAGCGAGCCCGGCAGCGCACGGAGTTTTAGAAATTTACTCTTATCTACTTGGCTTCCTCTGAATCAATACGCGCCGGAATTAATCACAACGTTTTTTGAGTTAGAGAGAATAAGCAGGGTTGCCGGCGAAACTTCGTCGCTTCCGCAAGCGGACGGTGAGGATACGAGAAATGTCAGATATGAGGAGCGCGTCAAGAAAGCTCTTGAGAGTCGGCAGCCTGACGATTTGACCATTCACTTCGCGATTAGTCGAGAGGATTTCAACATCGCTCGCAAGATGATTGATCTGCTGCCGGATGGAGAACAAAAGACACGTTTGACCGAATTGGTAAATATGCAGGAAGCGATAAGCCTCGCCATAAGAAAGGACATTACCGGGGCCGAGAGACTTGCTGAACGATTGAATGAAGCAGTGTCAATTCTGCAAGTATATCCAGTCATTATTGAGAAGTGCACTAGCAAGAAGGATCAATCGTGCGTCACAACTTTAACTTATACAGCTATGAACCAATTAAAACGCGCTACGGATGAGTGGGCAATCCCGTTAAGCCTTTGCAGATTGTCAAAATCAATCGCGCCTGTTAACGAAACATTGGCCTTGGAAGTATTGGAAGAAGCAGTGCTAGCTGCAAACCGAAGTAAAGAAGACACAGGTCTTGGACAAACAGGACTTGATGTAGATGTGTTTAGAGTTATGGCTTCAAAGAATGAGGCTCGTACCCTTCAAGTCGCAACTACACTCAAAGACCCTTTAAAACAAATCGTTGCCCTTGCCGCTATCTATCAATGGAAAGCGACAGAGCTAATAAAAAACGCAAAAGCGGTATCTCAGAATAAAAAGGCAAACATTGATTAGGAATCAGTCGCTTAGCTTGACTTTATCCATTTGAGGCACGGTGCGAAGGGGAGAGCGCACCGTGCCTCTTTGTCTTTACTGACGCTGAATTCAATCGCGCCCCACCCGCTCTTCCAGAATCGCCTCCAACTCGGCCAACGCCTCAAGGTCTTTCGGGCGGCCCGCCGCGCGCTTCACGTAGATGAGACGCTCCAACCCAAGGCACAGACATTCGACGCCGTAAAGTCGAAGGCTTATCGAATAAGGGAGCAACTTGTCGTAATCACCGCCGCCCGCGATTTCGCCAAGCAAGTCTAGCGAGCCGACGGACGTGGCGAGCGTGAAGTTGAGGCCGGCCCAGATTGTTCTTTCGTCGAAACTGAATGGCAGGCCGGGCGGTGCGCCGCGCAGGTACGGGTTGTGTGGGCCGAGCGCGTTCACGATGCGTGCGACGTTTTCATGCGACCGACGATAAACCACGTCGAGGTCTTGCGTCAGACGCGCCGAGCCGTGCGCGGTCGCCGCCGCGCCGCCGACGATAATGAACTCGACGCTCTCGCGTGAAAGCAACGTGAGTAGGGCGCGGAAGTCAGTCATCGTCCCGCGCCGCTTCTCTTCCCGCGCGCTGCAACTCTTCCGCAAACTTTTGCAGCTTCATCAGAGCGTCGAATCGCTCCTCGACCGTCAGCCGCAGGTTTTCACGTATGAGCGTGCGGTCAACGTCTCGCTTGTAAAACTCGACGACCGCGTCTGTCTCGAATTGATGTGGCTGTTCGCTCATGCAGTAGCCGCTCGCTTTTTCTTTCGAGATTATATCATCCGTTCAGGCGCGAAACGCACGAATTGACGCGGCAAAATCATGTGTTAATGGCGCTTGAAATATCTTTCAGACCCCGCCGCTTCGAGCAGCCTTTACTTCATCACGCGTGAAGACGACGCGACCGGCGACGATGGTTGCGACCGCCGCGCCGCGCAGAGTCCAGCCGTCGAAGGGCGTGTTGCGGCTCTTGGATTTCGAGCGCGCGGCGTCGAAAGTCCAGTTCAAGTCGGGGTCGAGAATCGTCACGTCGCCCCAAGCGCCCGCGCGGAGCGTGCCGCGCCCTTCGAGACGAAAAATGCGCGCGGGGTTTACGGAGAAGAGTTCAACTAGACGTTCGAGACTGATTTTTCCCGTATGAACTAAACGGTCGAGCGCGAGGCCAACGGCGGTTTCGAGTCCAGTGATACCGAACGGCGCGTGGTCGAATTCGAGCGCCTTCTCGTCCGCGTGGTGCGGCGCGTGGTCTGTGGCGATTGCGTCAATCGTTCCGTCGGCGATTGCTTCAAGAATCACGTCAAGGTGTTCGCGGCTTCTGAGCGGCGGATTCATCTTCGTGTTCGTGTCGTAGCCTTCGCACGCCGCGTCTGTCAAAGTGAAGTGATGCGGCGCGACTTCGCAACTGACTTGTGCGCCGCGCTCTTTCGCGCGCCGAACGGCCTCGATTGCGCCGCGCGTTGAGACGTGCGCCAGATGCACGCGCGCGCCCGTCAACTCCGCGAGCGCGCAGTCGCGCGCGGCGTCAGATTCTTCGGCGAGCGCGGGCGAGCCTCGCAAGCCCAGACGCAGAGACCACTCGCCCTCGTGCATCACGCCTCCGGCGGCGAGCGACTTGTCCTCGCAGTGATCCATCACGGTCAAGTCGAACCCGCGCGCGTACTCAAGAGCGCGCCGCATCAACCCCGGCGAAGGAACTGCGCGACCGTCGTCCGTGACGGCGACTATTCCGGCGCGCTTCATCTCGCCCATCTCCGCCAACTCTTCGCCCCGCGAGCCTTTCGTTATCGCACCGACGGGAAAGACGTTTGCGAGCTTGATGCCTTCTGACTGCTCGACGATGAAACTCGTAACCGCAGCGTTGTCGTTGACGGGGTCTGTGTTCGGCATCGCGCAGACAGATGTGAATCCGCCCGCGACCGCCGCCGCCGCGCCCGACGCAATCGTCTCCTTGTACTCTTGGCCCGGCTCGCGCAGGTGCGTGTGCAGGTCTATGAAGCCGGGCGCGACGATGAGTCCCGTCGCGTCGAAGACTTCCGCGCCTTCGTGCGCGCCGTCGCCGCTTTTCGAGAGCGCGACAACGCGCCCGTCTTCGATGAGAACGTCGCGGCCTCCGTTGATGCCCTGCGTCGGGTCTATGACGTAGCCGTTTGCGATTAGCAGTTTCATCTGTTCACGAACTCGAACCTTCCGAGCCGCCGGCTGTGACGGCGAACTTGAGTTGCTCTGCTTGAGTCGTCGCCGATTCGTTTTCGGATTTAACTTGAGAGACTGGATTCGTGTTGGGAGTCGTCGTGGCGGCGCCTCCGCCCAAGAGGTAGAGCACGGCCATTCGGACGGCGAGTCCGTTCGCAACCTGATCGAGTATGAGCGAGCGCGAGCCGTCGGCCACGTCGGAAGCTATCTCGATGCCGCGATTCATGGGGCCGGGGTGAAGGACGATTACGTCTGGACGCGCGAGCGAGAGTCGCTTGCGCGTGAGGCCGAAGTGGACTGCGTACTCCCGAAGCGACGGGAGAAACGCCTTGTCCTGTCGCTCGCGCTGTATGCGCAAGACCATCACGACATCGGCGTCGGCGACCGCGTCTTCGATTCGACGCTCGACGCGAAGACTTCCCCCCTCGACGAGCGACGCAAACTCAGGCGGCGCGAGCGTGCCCGGCCCGGCGAGCGCGACCGTTGCGCCGAGCGTCGTCAAAAGGTGCGCGTTCGAGCGCGCGACGCGCGAGTGGAGTATGTCGCCGAGTATGGCGACGCGTAAGCGTTCAAAACCGCCTTTGTGCTGTCGAATCGTGAGCGCGTCGAGGAGCGCCTGCGTGGGGTGTTCGTGCGCGCCGTCGCCCGCGTTGACGATTGAGGCGCGACAGACGCGCGCGAGTTGGTGCGGCGCGCCCGACGAAGGGTGACGGATGATGATTATGTCGGGCGACATCGCTTCGAGGTTGCGCGCGGTGTCGAGAAGCGTCTCGCCTTTCGTGACGGATGAAGAGGATGAACTGATGTTGATTACGTCAGCCGAGAGACGTTTGCCCGCAATCTCGAAGGAGGTGCGCGTGCGTGTGGAAGGCTCGAAGAAGAGGTTGATGACGGTGCGGCCCCGGAGCGTCGGCACTTTCTTAATCTCGCGCTCGGAGATTTCGCGGAAGTTCTCCGCCGTGTCGAGGACGTGCGTAATCTCTCCGGCGCTCATGCCGCGTATGCCGAGCAAGTTTTTCTGTTTGAGCGTTGCTTTCATCCGTCAAATCCTGTTCGCGTCTTCAAAGGGCGCGAAGAAAATCTTCTTCGGATATGAAAAAGGCGGCCTCCGCAGGCCGCCTTCCGGTTAACTCTCTTCCGCCGGGGGTCGCTCAACGATGGCGACAGCTTCTTCGCCGTCAATATCGTCGAGCATGACCTTGATAATCTCGCTCTTCTTCGTCGGCACAAACTTGCCGACGAAGTCCGCTTGAATCGGAAGCTCGCGGTGCTCCTTGCCGCGGTCAATGAGCACGGCGAGTTGGACGCGGCGCGGCCTGCCGAAGTCAATCAACTGGTCGAGCGCGGCGCGAATCGTCCGGCCAGTGTAAAGAACGTCGTCAATGAGCAGGACGTTTCGTCCCTCAACGTCAATCGGCAAGTCGGTGCGATTGACTATCGGGTTCGCGCCGACGGTCGAGAGGTCGTCGCGGTAGAGCGTTATATCAACGACGCCGACGGGCGGACGTTCGCCTTCGAGGTCTGCGATCTTGTCGGCCAGACGATTTGCGAGCGGCACTCCGCGACGCTGTATGCCGACCAAATAGAGATGGCCCGCGCCGTGATTCTCCTCGACTATCTCGGAGGCGAGCCGCGCCAGCGCGCGGTTTATCCGCATCCCGTCCATGATGCGCGCTTTTTCGACGAATTCCATCGGCGCGGATACTAACACAGAGCCGCCGACGGATGGAAGTTTTGGAGGCGAACTGTGCGTTTTATCCGATAAGTCGTTCAATCTCGCGCCGTGCAAGCGCGTCGTCCCTCCCTGCCCCTACAGAATTACCGAACGCCATTGCCGTTAGTTTGATGCGCTAAGTTTCGCCCTACGTGACAGATGCAATACTGTCACAATCGCCTCGTATGTCGCGCTCGTTTCGCTCGACAATGCTCTCGACAGGTTGCAAAATCTCTCCGAAGCGTCTATGCGAAATACAATCAGCGATTACCTCCACGACTACCTCAAACGCGGTTCTGAAACTGCTTTTGTACACCTGCGCGGCCTGCGGCCCACGCGCCATTCTTACGCGCGCGTCGCGCAAAACGCCTTCCGCTTCGCACGCTTTCTCCGCGAGCGCGGCATCGAGAAGGGCGAACGCGTTCTCCTCTGGGCCTCGAACAGTCCTGAATGGGTCGTCGCCTTCTTCGGCTGCGCGCTGCGGGGATGCGTGCTCGTCCCGCTCGACGTTGAGAGCGCGCCCGGTTTCGTCGCGCGCGTTTGCGAGCAGACCAACCCGCGCCTACTTCTCTTCAGCGACGAGACGAAACGCAACGCCGCGAGTTTACAAATACCTTCGCTCGCGCTCGAAGAACTCGAACCGACTCTTTCGCGCCACTCTTCCGACGCGTTCGATTCATCGAACATCACGGCGGACGACCTCTTCCAAATAATCTACACTTCGGGGACGACGGCAGACCCGCGCGGCGTCTGTCTCACGCACCGAAACATCAACGCCAACCTCGCGCCGCTCGAACGCGAAGTTCGCAAATACATGCGCTGGGAACGCATAGTCCACCCGGTTCGATTCCTGAATCTGCTTCCGCTCAGCCACGTCTTCGGGCAGTTCATGGGCATACTCGTCCCTCAACTCATCGGCGGCGAAGTTCACTTTCAAGACTCGCTCAACCCTTCCGAAATCGCCAACACGATAAAGACGCGCCGCGTCTCCGTCGTCGTCACAGTCCCGCGCCTTCTCGACTCCCTGCGCGAACACGTCGAGCGTCGTGAGACGGCGCGCGGTCGCGGCGAACGCTTGAGACGTATGATTGAAGAGGCCGTCGGCGCGAGTCCGCTCAAACGCCTCTGGCTTTTTCGACACGTACACCGCTACTTCGGTTGGAAGTTCTGGGCCTTCGTAACGGGCGGCGCGACGCTCGACGCCGACACCGAAACCTTCTGGCGTCGTCTCGGCTTCCCGGTCGTTCAAGGCTACGGCATGACGGAGACCGCCGCTCTTATAACCGTCAACCATCCTTTCAAGTCGGGCGGCGGCTCGGTCGGGAAGGTTCTCCCCGGTCAGGAATTGAAGCTCTCGGAGAGCGGCGAGATTCTGGTGCGCGGCGCGAACGTCTCGCCCGGCTACTGGAACGAGGGCGCGACCAAACCGCTCTCGAACGGCGGCGGCTGGCTTCGCACGGGCGACCTCGGCGCGATTGACGACGCCGGCAACATCTACTTCAAGGGGCGCAAGAAGGACGTTATCGTCACAGCCGCCGGACTCAACGTCTATCCCGAAGACATTGAGGCCGCGCTCAATCATCAACCCGAAATACGCGACACCGCCGTCGTCCAACTCGACGGCCCGCGCGGCCCAGAGCCTCTGGCCGTCCTCATCATGCGCGACACACAGGCCGACCCCGCGCGCGCAGTCGAACGCGCCAACGCCACGCTCGCGCGTCATCAACAAGTCAGACGCTGGCACGTCTGGCCCGAAAGCGACTTCCCGCGCACTTCCACGCACAAGATTCGCAAACGCGAAATCATTGAGAGGGTGTCGGGCGTCGGGTGTCAGGTGTCGGGTGATTCTCTTTCAGGCGCGGCTTCGATGTCGTCGCCTGCGTCAGTCTTGGACAGCATAAATTTCACCGACGCCCGACACCCGACACCCGACACCTTTTCATCCGACACCCTCTCTGCGCTCGACTCGCTCGGTCGCGTCGAACTCTTGAGCGCGCTCGAAGACCGTTATCAAATCGAGATTGACGAGGCGAGTTTCACTGCGGCCACGACCGTCGCCGACATCGAACGCATCGTCCGCGACGGCGGCACGGACGCCGACGCAGCCGCCGAATACCCTTACCCGGCTTGGACGCAGCGCTTCCCCTTCACTTGGCTTCGCGTCGCAATCCTTTACGCAGTCGTGCTGCCCGTAGTCGCACTTCTTTGCTGGCTTCGCGTCCGCGGCAAAGTCAATCTCAAAACTTTGCGCGGCCCCGCGCTCTTCGTCTCCAATCACGTCACATACTTCGACCACGCGCTCATACTCTCCGCACTCCCCGGTCGCTTCCGCCGACGCTTCGCAATCGCGCAGGAAGGCGAGCGCCTGCGCTTTTGGCGTCGGCCTCCAACGGGAACGCCTCTGCTCCGACGCCTGCGTTGGCGCGCGGAGTATTTCCTCGTCGTCGTAATCTTCAACACCTTCTCGCTCCCGCAAAAGAGCGGCTTCCGCCGCAGCTTCGCCTACGCGGGCGAAACGGTCGAACGCGGCTTCAACCTGCTCGTCTTCCCCGAAGGCACGCGCACCAAACACCCCGGCATGAACCCCTTCAAGAGCGGCGTCGGCATACTCGCCACACGCCTCGGCGTCCCCGTCATACCCGTCTATATCAAAGGTCTTACGGAACTGAAACTCTCAGGCCGGCGCGGCTTCGCCTTCCCCAACACGGTCTCAGTCGTCTTCGGCCAACCCGTCTCGTACGCGCGCGACGAAGACCCCGCGCAGGTTACTGCTGACCTTGAGCGACGAGTAAGCGAAATGATGAATGCGGAATGATGAATGATGAACTAAGAGCAGTGCCCTTGTCTTCATTCATCACTCATCATTCCGCATTCATCATTTCTTTGACACGCTTTCCGCCGCTCTGCTACGCTCGAAACGCTTTATGAGCGCACTCCCCTAAGATTGTCCCGTTCAATGCTCTATCGCACGCTGCTGCGCCCTCTGCTGTTCAAGCTGCCGCCTGAAACGGCACACGAGTTGGCGCTTCACGCGCTCTCGCTCGGCCTCGGCACGGAAGGCTCGCGCCGTCTCGCGGCGCGGCGTTACGAGCGTTCGACCTTCGGCCAGCTCCGGCGCTTCGGCCTGACGTTCAAAAATCCCGTCGGACTCGCCGCGGGCTTTGACAAAAACGGCGTCGTCGCGCGCCAACTCGCTGCGCTCGGCTTCGGCTTCGTGGAGGTCGGCACGGTGACGAACGTCGCGCAAGCAGGCAATCCGCGCCCGCGACTCTTTCGCCTGCCGCTCGACCGCGCGCTCGTCAATCGTCTGGGCTTCAACAACGAAGGCGCACGCGCGCTCGCGCACCGGCTCGAACGCGCGAAGCCCGCTTGCGTCGTCGGCGTCAACATCGGTAAGAGCCGCGTCGTCCCGGTCGAAGAAGCGACCGCCGATTATCTTGCGAGCTTCGAGACGGTCTGGCCGCACGCAGACTACTTGACCGTCAACGTCAGTTCGCCCAACACGCCGGGCCTGCGCGAGCTTCAGCGCGCTGACTTGCTCGCCGCGCTTCTCGGCGTGCTTCAGCGTCGTAACGTCGAACTAGCCGACGCCAACGCGCGCGCGCCCGTTCCCTTGCTCGTCAAGATCGCGCCGGACGTTGACGCGCGCGAGCTTGAACTCATCGTTGACGTTGCGCGTCGCTCGCGCGTCGCGGGGCTAATCGCGACGAACACGACGACGCAGCGCGACGACTTGCGTACGAGCGCGGCGCAAGTCGCAGCCGTCGGCGAGGGCGGACTGAGCGGCGCGCCTCTTCGCTCGCGCTCGACTCGGATAGTCGCCGCGCTTCGACGCCTGACGCGCGGCGAGTTGGAAGTCGTAGGCGTCGGCGGCATATTCACGGCGGACGATGCTTGGGAGAAAATCTGCGCGGGCGCGTCGCTCGTGCAACTCTACACGGGCTTCGTCTATGAAGGTTTCGGCGTCGTCCGGCGCATCAACGAAGGCTTGGCCGCGCGCCTCGAACGCGAAGGCTTCCGCACGCTCGACGAGGCCGTCGGCTGCCGCGCCGGAGAGTTCGACGCGCTCTGATTGGCGTCGCGCTTTGATTGACGTGAAATGGACGCTTTGAACGTGTGCGATAAAATGGCGCGTCCCGTTGTGACGAATAACAGTTGTCACGAATATCAGTTGTGATAGACAGCGACGGAGGAAACGTTTTGACGAAAACGCAAACGGCTGAGAGCGTCGGCGCGAAGGAGAAACTCATCGTCGCGCTCGACGTTGAGACGGCGGGCGAGGCGCGTCGCCTGTTCGACGCTTTGCGAGACGCGGCGGGCATGTTCAAAGTCGGCTCGCAGTTGTTCACGGCTGAGGGGCCTGACTTCGTGCGCTCGCTCGCCGGCGCGGGCGCGCGAGTCTTCCTCGACCTGAAGTTTCACGACATCCCGAACACGGTCGCATCAGCCGCGCGCGAGGCCGTGCGGCTCGGCGTTGCGCTCTTCAACGTGCACGCTTCGGGCGGCGTCGAGATGATGCGGCGCGCGGCTGATGCGACCGCCGAAGAGGCCGCGCGCCTCGGCGCTTCCAAGCCGAACGTCATCGCCGTCACGGTTCTAACGAGCATTGACGCGCGCACCCTCTCCGAAACGGGCGTCGAGGTCGAATCGGTCGAGTCGCACGTCCGTCGCCTCGCGCGCCTCGCCGACGCGAGCGGGCTTGACGGCGTCGTCGCGTCGCCGCACGAGATTGTGCCCGTGCGCGAGTCGGTCGAGCGCGACGGATTCTTAGTCGTCACGCCCGGCGTCCGGCCCGCGCGGGCCGCGCACGACGACCAGAAGCGCGTGCAGACGCCCGCCGAGGCCGTGCGCGCGGGCGCCGACTTCATCGTCGTCGGTCGCGCGATTCTCAACGCGCCCGACCCCGCGCGCGCCGCGCGTGAGATTGTCGAGGAGATGGAGAAGGCGTGTAGTGGACAGTAGGCGGCGGTCAGTGTGCTTCGCGCGTCGGACGTTGACGCTTCTCCGCCGGCTGCCTTCTGCCGGCAAAGTTTTTCTACTCAGAGCCTGTTTGAAAACACTTGCGCTCGTGCAGACTGTAGGGGCAGGGCTTGTTCCTGCCCCCTCGCGGGCTGGAGAATCACGGGGAGGGGAAAACACCGCCCCCCCCCCAT
>Ga0081539_10002785_pt1 | contig 23492 bp, 23 predicted proteins | sample TabmetS4T2R2_FD_71023 | JGI IMG/M metagenome (GOLD analysis project Ga0081539, IMG submission 71023) | Tabebuia heterophylla rhizosphere microbial communities from the University of Puerto Rico - S4T2R2 | ecosystem: Host-associated > Plants > Roots > Rhizosphere ...
AAAGTTCAGTAACCGGACATTCGAGGCAGTAACTGACGTCTAACCCACCGCGCCACCGCATCGCGGCCTCGTTGGGGTTTTGCTAAAGCTGAAAGGACATGGTGTGGCCGCTCACGGTGCGCGGGGCGTTAGCCACCATGACGTGGGGCGTCGCCATCACAGATGAAAAAGGAGAAGGCGAGAGGTATGTTGGCGGTGGTCACACGCGGTGCAGAGGTCGAGTCGCCTTGGTGCCGCGCCCGTGCGTGAGCCTGATCCGAGAGCTAGCAGGCACCACCCCCCGTTGCCCTGAGCACGCACAGTAGACTCTTACGTCGTGCTATTGAGTTTTGTAGAAAGAAAGTCACATTCATTTAGCGGGTCCAGGGAAGATCCGAGGCATAGATACACGAGCACAACAAGGATTGAGAGGCTTTGAGTTTCTGCACGGAAGAACGAAGACGGCGGGTGAGTTCCTGTTCGTTGCGGGGTGTCCCATTGGCCAAGGTATCGTCGACCCGGGTGCAGACGAACTCCGCCGGATTGAGTTCAGGGGCATACGCCGGAAAGTATTCGGCCTGGACACGGGGGTAACGATGGAGAAAGTCTTGGACCAGCTGACGACGATGAATTGGGCCCCGATCCCACAACAGGACCACCGGGCCGCGCAGATGGCGGAGCAACGACTTGAGAAATCCCACGACTTCCTCTCCCCGCGGGGTCCGAGGATGGAACTGGACATACAGCGCCAGGTGGTGGCGTTAGGGCGAAGCGACAGCCACGGCGTTGAAAGCGTTGACGCGGCCATGTTTGTACCACATGGGGCAGTACGGCGTTTGCCCTCGGGGGGCCCAGGTGCGTTTAAGGTTGGGAATGAGCAAAAATCCACTTTCATCCAGGAAAACCACGTGTGCGCCCAGTTGGGCGGCTTTTTTTTATCTGCGGCCACCGGACGGTCTGCCGCCGAACGTCGCCAACTGACCGTGATGTTCATTGATCTGGTCGGGTCGACGACCCTCTCGCAGCAGCTCGATCCCGAAGACTATCATGCCCACGTGGTGGCCTATCAGACGGCCTGTCACCAGGTCATCGCGCGCTACGCGGGGCAGATCGCGCAATATCTGGGCGATGGCGTGCTGGTCTACTTTGGCTATCCCGCGGCCCATGAAGACGATGCCGCCCGTGCCGTGCGCAGTGGGCTGGAGATCGTGACGGCCGTGAGCGCACTCAAGATTACGCCGCCCTTACAGGTGCGCCTTGGCATTCATACTGGGCCCGTGGTCGTGGGCGAGATTGGCGCAGGGGCGCGCACGGAGAAGCTGGCTCTAGGCGAGACGCCCAACATTGCCGCGCGTGTCCAGGGGCAGGCCAAGCCTGATGAAGTGCTGATCAGTGCCGCGACCTATCGTCTCGTCGAAGGCTTGTTTATGTGTGAAGAGCGTGGACAGCCGGCCCTCAAAGGGGTGACCACGCCGCTGACCCTGTATCGGGTGGTTAAGGAGAGTGACAGCCACAGCCGCTTTGAGGCGGCCAGACACAAAGGCTTAACGCCGCTGGTGGGCCGGGAGGAAGAAGTGGCCCTCTTGCGGCGCCGCTGGGAGCACGCGAAAGCGCGAGCAGGCCAGGTGGTGCTCCTGAGCGGGGAAGCGGGCATAGGCAAGTCCCGGCTCGTGCAGGAACTGAAAGACCGGGTCAGTGCGGAGGGGGCGACCCAGATTGAATTTCGCTGCTCGCCCTATCATCAGCACAGTGCCTTCTACCCGATTCTCGACCACTTACAGCGCCTCTTACAGTTAGTGCCGGCTGATGCACCGCAACGCAAACTCGCCAAACTGCAGCACGCTCTCACGCACTACCGGTGTCCCCAAGCCGAGACGCTGCTGTTGCTGGCCGCTTTGCTGTCGCTGCCGCAGCCGGACGGGATGCAACCGCTGACGTGGAGTGCGCAAAAACAGAAGGAGAAGACCCAAGAAGCGTTAGTCGCGTGGATAGTGGAGGAAGCCGCGCGGCAGGCCGTCTACCTGGTGTGGGAAGATTTGCATTGGATTGATCCATCGAGTCTCGACGTGCTCAGCTTGGTCCTACAGCAAGTGCCGACGAATCGGATGCTGGCGGTCCTCACCTATACAGTACGGGCTCAAACAATTAGTAGATGCTGAGTTGCTGTACCAGCGCGGGGTGCCACCACACGCGACGTATCAGTTCAAGCACGCGCTGATTCAGGACACAGCCTATCGGTCACTGCTCAAGAGCAGACGTCAGCAATATCACCAACAGATAGCTCCAATGTTGGAAGTACAGTTTCCAGCCACCACAGAGACCCAGCCCGAGCTAGTGGCCCATCACTACACCGAAGCGAATCTCCTTGCACAGGCGCTCCCGTATTGGCAGAAGGCAGGGGAGCGAGTGGTGCAGCGCTCAGCCCATGTGGAAGCGATTGCGCATCTCAGTAAAGGGCTGGAGTTGCTCAGCACTCTGCCCGATACTCCCGAGCGCGCCCAGCAAGAACTGACCCTGCAAATTGCCTTGGGTGGTCCGCTGATGGCGACCAAGGGCCATGCGGCACCAGAAGCGGAACGAGCCTATACCCGGGCACGAGAGCTGTGCCAGCAGATGGAGGCAACCTCCCAGCTCTTCCCAGCTCTGTCCGGACTGTTTTCATTTTCTTTTGTACGGGCGAAGTACCACACCGCACATGAGCTAGGGGAGCAGCTCCTGAGGTTGGCTCAGAGCGTACAAGCTCCTGCTCTCCTCGTGGAAGCCCATGGTCTATTAGGGTACTGTTTTTTCTTCTTGGGAGAGTTGTTCCCAGCCTGCGAGCATTTTGAGCAGGGCCTCGCTCTCTACAATCCGCAGAAGCGCAATCCTTATGTCACTGGGTTTATGGAGGACCGCGGGGTGTCGTGCCTCTCCTTTATAGCCTGGATCCTGTGGTTGCGTGGCTATCCAGACCAAGCCCTTGAAAAACCCAGCGAGGCACTCGCCTTGGCGCAGGAACTGGCTCACCCTTTTAGCCTCGCTTATGCTCTCGTTACTGCCGCCCGATTCTACCTTCTCCGTCGAGAGGTGCGAGCAGTCCAGGAACAGGCAGATGCACTGGCTGTAGTGGATAGAACTGGGGAGCGCTGGTGCGAGGCAGAGCTGTATCGGCTCAAGGGAACGCTTACGCTTCAGTCTAAAGTCCAAGGTCCAAAGCCTGTCCTGCCTGCGCCAGTGCCGCAGGCACAGGTGAGCGTAGTCGAAGGGTTCAAAGTCGAAGAAGAGGCCGAGGGGTATTTTCTCAAGGCGATTGAGATTGCCCAGAAGCAACAAGCCAAATCGCTGGAGCTTCGTGCCGCAACAAGCCTCGCGCGACTGTGGCAAAGTCAGGGGAGGAAGAGAGAAGCTCACAGACTGTTGTCCGACATCTACAACTGGTTCACTGAAGGGTTTGACACCAAAGATTTGCGAGACACCAAGGTGCTCTTGGACGAATTATCGTCGGGAGGCCGGTAAGTGTCATCTAACTATCCACTGCACCGTATTGCCGCCGCTAGCGGTTTAGAGTGAACTTGAAAGGTTCGGTCGAGCGGCAAACGTGACTGGGAGCGTTGGCCGTGGCCTCACCATCTACCACACCGCCGAGAATGTCTTGCATGTTTCAGATCGGTGAATGTGTTTGTGTGACATTACCTTGCTCTCCAGACCGAACTACCCACGCTGTTCCGCCGCAGGTACTAATGCAGGCGCGTACCGACGCACTTGCTGGACCATTTCCTCGTCGGAGATCGATGTGGTGCGGCCCAAACGATATTGCCCGTCGACCCACGCGGTGATCTGTTGGACACTAGCTGCCTTCTTATCGACGCGCTCGTGCACCGGCAGGCTGAAGTACGTATTGATCCACCATGCCACGCCTGCAGTGCCCGAGGTTTTATCTACCGCCACACGCGGTGGGCGACCAAGAATGTTGGCCGTATCGAAAATGTTATAGATCTTTTCGTCTTTCAAAAGTCCGTCGGCGTGAATCCCTGCGCGAGTGACGTTGAAGTCGCGACCAACAAACGGATAGTTGGGTGGGATTTGATAGTTGATCTCATGCTCAAAATATTGCGCGATGTCGCGAATAACAGTCGTATCCATGCCGTTGGGGTCACCTGTCAGCGAGATGTACTCCATGACCAGCGCTTCGAGCGGCGGGTTGCCAGTGCGCTCACCGTACCCCAGCAGTGTTCCGTTGGCATACATACAGCCGTAGAGCCACGCTGTGGACGCGTTGACCAACACCTTGTGGAAGTCGTTATGGCCGTGCCATTCCAGGCATTCGGGTGGTACCCCGCACTCCCGTCGCAATCCTTGAATCAGCTTTGGCACACTGCGGGGCAGCGCGGCACCAGGGAATGGCACGCCAAACCCCATTGTGTCACAAACACGAATTTTGATCAGGCTGCCGCTCTCCTCCCGCAGCCGCATGAGTTCACTGACAAATGGCACGACAAACCCGTAAAAATCTGCCCGCGTCGCGTCTTCGAGATGACAGCGGATGTGAATGCCAGCGTCGAGGGCATCTTTGACAACGCCGAGATATTCCTCATACGCCTGGCGGCGCGTCTTCTTTAGCTTGAGAAAAATATGATAGTCAGAACACGAAGTGAGAATGCCGGTTTCTTTAAGTCCCATTTCCTTGACCAAGGTGAAATCGGATTTCACTGCGCGAATCCAACCGGTGACTTCGGGAAACCGATAGCCGAGCAAGAGACAACGGCTGACTGCCTCACGATCAACATCCGAATAGAGGAAAAACTCCGCCTGGCGAATGATCCCGTTCGGGCCCCCAAGGCGGTGGAGCAACGTGTAGAGATCGACAATCTGCTGCACTGTATAAGGCGGGCGGGCTTGCTGACCGTCACGAAAAGTGGTGTCGGTAATGTAGAATTCCGGTGCCGGATCGAGCTCTTCGCTCATGCCGTCGAAGACGACTTTCGGTACAGTGTCGTAGGGAAAAACCTCGCGTAACAGGTTCGGTTCTGACACGTCCTGTAGCTCGTAGCGGTACGTAGCGTTGCTGTCGGCCATCAGTCGTCGCTTGTTGGCATTCCATGTGGTCATACGAGTCCTCCTAGGCAGCATTCTTTTGTGATTGTAAAATTATACAATACATTGTCAACGTTGATTATTAAATCAATATAAAATATATTTTGAGCAGATGCTTGACAGAGGGGAGTGTACCTATGGTACGGCGCCAGTACCTGACAGCACGAGAAGCCGCTGACCTCCTCGGCGTGAGTCCGCCCACGCTCTATGCCTACGTTAGTCGTGGGCTGATTCGCTCAGAAGCGGTTGAGGGGAGCGTGCGTTCCCGTCGTTACCTGCGCGAAGATGTTGAACATCTACAGGAGCGAAAGGAGTTGCGTCGTAACCCCGCGACAGCCGCTGCCAGAGCACTGCACCTGGGGATGCCAGTTTTGGACTCGGCCATCACCTGCATAACAAATGGCCATCTCTATTATCGGGGGTACGACGCAGTGCGCCTTGCCGCGACACAGAGTGTCGAAGACGTCGCGACCTTGCTCTGGCTCGGACAGCTTAATGCGGACAGTGCCGCGGTTTTCAGCGCCGTCGAGAACAAACTCCCGTCACGCTGTTTGGCCATGCAGCGACGGTTATCAGAGTTGATGACAGACTTGGCTCCAATCGAGCGATTTCAGCTGATATTGCCGATGGCGGCGACTGAGGATGTTGCCGCATACGACTGGCAACCGCACGCGGTCGCACACACTGGGGCTCGTATTCTGCAGCTCCTCACCCTGATCGCCGTAGGGCGCAGCAAAAGCGAGTATGATGTCGTCCGGACCCTCCAAGACGGCTGGTCGCCACAACATCGTGCCGCGGCCCCACTTATGCGCATGGCCCTCATCTTGTGTGCTGACCACGAACTCAACGTTTCTGCGTTTACCGCCCGGTGTGTGGCGTCAGCAAATGCGACACCGTATGCCGTGGTAATGGCTGGTCTGGCTGCTCTGCAAGGAGCAAAACACGGCGGCTACACTGATCAAGTCGAGGCGTTTCTGGCCGAAGTTGCGACACCAGAACGGGCGTCCAGTGTCATCTCCCATCGTCTCAAACGAGGGGAGCGGTTACCAGGATTTGGGCACGAGCTGTACCCAGAAGGAGATCCACGAGCCACGGCGTTGCTCTCACTCATAGTGAAAACGTGTGTGAAGGACTCGGCGCTCGCGCTCGGCAAAGCCGTGGCGCAACAGGTGCAACGAAGCATCGGGCAACAGCCAACCGTTGATTTTGCTTTGGCAGTGTTGGCAAACGCGCTGCATCTCCCACCAGGGGCAGGACTTGCACTCTTTGCCCTCGGTCGCACGATCGGGTGGATTGCACACGCTATCGAGCAGTACCAGCGTGACCAACTGATTCGACCGCGCGCCCGTTATACTGGTCCTGCTCCTGCGCTTGATGCCTCTTCACAGCAACCATAAGAGAGTAAGGGCAAAAGATACCATGCCGGAACGCTATTCGCATTCGTCGCTCGACAGCAAGCGCACAATGAGGCTCGTTTGCTATTAGATGCGGGCATGCACCTCCTGCTCATACAACGACGTCGGACGCGGAAAGTCCGTCTCAAATGAGATGTTGTCGACTCGTATTTTATCGATCAGCTGCGTGCATTGCGCCGCATGCGAGACCAACGATGTACAGGCCACATGTCTTGGTCCTCGCCCCAACCGATCTCGCCGTTGATGTTCCACCGTACCAAACTATTGATGTCTATAAAGGTATGGCGATTGATAATGATACGACTCACCGGTTCACCGGCGGCGACGATCTCGCGTCCTTCGGCGTCACGTGCTTGCAGTTCGATGTGTGTGATCCATCCATTCGCTGCATCGCGCTCGATTTGCCGCTCACCTTGAGTAAGTCGCACCGTACGACCATCACGTCGCAGGAAGCCATAGGCGACCGGATTACGCTCAGTTTCACTGTTTGTCACTGCGAGAAACCCGTGTGTTGCACTGGTAACGCCAGTCACATACGCGGCTTGGCGGGGGCGATCTTCTGGGCGACGTCCCCAGGTACGATCACGCACAGCAAAGCAATTAATAGGAATCGTTTCACCGTGCAGTACGAGCGTGCCGTGGACGCGACCGATCTGATCGAAGTGCTGCGCGTGGCCGAAGGTCGAGCCAGTACTCGTCAGCGGTTCTGGTGGCATCACGCCATCAAAGCGCAACGAAGCTTTTAAGCGGTCGCCGTTGTTATAGCCAAGTGCATAAGACATACAAGGCTCAATCGCTCGTATCGAGACGCCAGTCGGCAACGTGATGTCGTTCAGGTCTTGATCGCGCGGAAGCTGCAGGGCTGAGTAGTTGGCCGAATAGAGCACTTCCCATGGTAGATGAGCTGAATCGTCCCAAAGCCACGCACCGCCGGCGACCGTGCCGATGTTGGGCCGCGCCATGGTGTAGAACCAACCGCCTAAGCGGCGTTCCGGGTTACAGAACGAGAACCATGCGGTTTCAGTCGCCCACCAATCGCTTCCCATCTCTGCAAAGTGGAAGCAATCGTCACGTGCTGTGAACACTCGTTGTTCGGTCATATCTGTACTCCTGCGTCTCTGCTGATCTCGTGCATTCTTGTAGCGGGGATTTGCTTTCCTCGCAACAAATCGTATGCAATACAGAGCGACGTACAAAAGGAGGACAACATTATGGTGAAGTACATCATTTGCGCGACGCGCAAAGCTGGGATGACCTGGGAAGAATTCGACGCCTATTGGAAGAACCATCATGGCACCGTGGTGAAAAGCGTGCCGGAGTTCATTCGCCATGTCAGAAAGTACGTGCAATGTCACCTCGTCAAAGGAGCAATGCCCCTGGGAGTTGCGGGCAACTATGACGGAGTCGCGGAGTTGTGGTTTGATAGCGTCGAGGATATCGAGAAAGCCTTTAATGAGCCTCGCTACCTAGAGATCATTCGTCCGGATGAATTGAAATTCGTCGATCTCAACAAGTGTATGTCTTTCATTACCGAAGAGGTCCAGGTGGTGTAAGCGTATGAGTGGGCACCGCCCGCCCTACTTGGTTGCCGCTACACCGTGGCGCCCAAGCTTCGCGGGCTGCCGCGTGCCATGCTTATCCATAGAGGAATTTCCACCAGATCCGTTCTGGTCAAGTACCACAATTGCTTTCTGCATCAGGCGTACCATTTCTTGGATTTCCTGTCGTGGCATGCCATCCAAGAGCTTCTGGGTAAATGTTCTTCCCTCCGCAGCCATGCTTGAAAGAAATTGTTCACCTTTCGTTGTCAGAATCACCCGTTTTTCACGGCCTGAATCGCGATCGCCAACTACGCGCACAAGCTTAAGCGGCGAACGTGCTAATGCGGCTAGAGACCGCGTGATGGTCGAGCTACTGGTTTCAAACCACGAGGCCAGAAGACGCTCGATATCTTTGCGGCGCATACTGCCCTCTGGTCCTCCCTCGGCACGCATGAGCCACAAAATGGCAACCTGTTTGCGCGAGAGCTGACCACAGCGCAATGTCTCCTCGAACCCGACGCCGATGCGGTAGTGAATCGGCAAGAAGAGGCCCATTAAATCAGCAGCTAGATCTGCTTGTTCAGGTAATCGCGGCGGTACCTCGAAATCTCCCTTGGTCGGAGTGACTGGATTCCCGCGTTCGCGGGAATGGGCAAAATTGGGCGGCTGTCTGTCAGGTCCGCGTACGGTGGCATCTGCAGGTAAGGTTAGGGAAGGATTTGTCGTATCCATCATAGAGTCAATCGTTTCCTGAAGGTCGTTGCTAGTCAAGTTCGGTAATGACAAAAAGCCCGGCTTAGGGTAGGGCACGCAATGCTCCTACCCTAAGCCGTACGAGCCAAGAAAAAGTTTTGCAAAAGCTTGCACAATGCAACTATTGTGTTATACAACATTCTCACCACTGGGAAAAGGAGGGACGGCCATGAGTGCAAAGCAAACCGCGCAAGGCATTGAGGTGCGCAAGATGCCGTTCGAGTTTCCGGCAAACTTTCAGCCGCACTGGCATCCAGACGATCCCGCATTAAGTCAACTCATCAACGGCACCTCAATCCTTGCTGCCGTACATGGAGCCTTTCATCATTGACGCGATCCGGGCCGATGCAGAGCGCGATAACGACGTCAGTGCTGTTCGACCTCTTGATTGCTTTTGCCACTTTCAATGTGCGGCTCTGTGTAGAGCGTCGGACGTTGGGCACTCGCAATTTTATCATTTGTATTCTGGTCTCGAGGCTTGTGGCGTTTGCGGCTGGGTTCCCATTGTTTCTCTTCTTTCGTGAGCGGCAGAAGCAGCTTGGGCACTAAGCAGACCACAGAGGAGAATTGTTCCCATGGATTATAACCCGCTCTCACCTGAAGTGATAGAAAACCCGTATCCGTTTTATGCGCACTTGCGAGCGCATGCTCCAGTGTACTGGATCGAGCCGTTGCAGGTGTGGGCGCTCAGTCGGTACGCTGATGTCGACTTCGCACTGCGCAACCCCCAGATTTTCCCGTCGTCTGGGTTTACTGCGCAGACGTTGGGAGATCTCAACCCGACGCCTGAGACGCCGTGGATTCTCGACATCAACCCACCCGACCATACGCGATTGCGCAAGTTGGTGAATAAAGGGTTTCTGCCACGTATCATCCGCAGTCTCGAACCACGCGTGCAGGAGATTACGCGGCAGTTGATCGCTGCGCTGAGAAGTCAGACTGAGGGCGATTTGGTCTCAGCCTTGTCAGGGCCACTGCCGACCACCGTGATTGCGGAAATGTTGGGAGTGGAAGACGACCGACTCATTGATTTCAAGCGCTGGTCAGATGGCGTCGTCTTAGGCACGAGCCGTCCGACTGATGAAGCCGTCCGCGCGTACGTGCGCGAGAGTGGTGCGGCGCTTCGCACCTACTTCGAGACGCTGATTGAGCGGCGGCGAACCGATCCAGGCGAGGATATTCTTTCTGCTTTGGTTCGCGCTGAAGAAGAGCACGATATGCTCACGTCCGCCGAGATCCTGGGGCTGGCCGTCCTCTTGTTGTTGGCAGGCAATGAAACCACCACCAATTTGATTGGTAATGCGGTGCGAAACCTACTGACTCATCCAGCGGAGCTTGCCAAAATCCGGGCCGATCGCAGTCTCGTGCCGTCGCTCATCGAAGAAGTGCTGCGCTATGAATCCCCAGTCCAGCTCCTTCCGCGCCAAACTGCGCGTGAGGTGGAACTTGAAGGCGGGACGATTCCTGCGGGTGCGACGGTCTTTTTGCTCCTTGCCTCAGCGAATCGCGATGAGCGGAAATTCCCGGAAGCGGATCGCTTCGATGTCACGCGCAATCCTCAGGACCACGTAGCGTTTGGCTATGGTATCCACTATTGCTTAGGCGCACCGTTAGCACGGTTGGAAGCTCGGATTGCGTTCGAGCAGTTATTGTTCGATTGTCCGCCGTTTAGGTGTACCAGAGATCCACTGCCGCAGATTGCATCAATCATCGTGCGTGGTGTACAAACACTACCATTACGGTTTGCGGCCTGAGAACATTGGTTACAACGTCGCATAACCTCAACAACGATACTCTGAACAGAAAGGAGGCGAGTATGCAGTTTGGTATGTTGTACGAAATGGAAACCCCACGGCCGTGGACCAAGAGAAGTGAATTCAACGTCTACCACCAGGCGTTGGCGCAAATTGAGCTTGCCGACCAACTTGGCTTTGACTACGTCTGGGAAGTTGAGCATCATTTTTTAGAAGAATACTCGCACAGCTCGGCTCCAGAAGTCTTCTATGGCGCGGTGTCGCAACGCACCAAGAACATCCGCATTGCCCACGGCGTGCGTCTGCTGCCGCATCGTTTCAATCATCCGATCAAAGTTGCTGAACAAGCGGCAGTGCTTGATCTGCTGAGCAATGGACGTATGGAACTTGGCACTGGCCGCTCGACGACAGCGCAGGAACTCGATGGCTTCGGTGTGGACTACGATCGGACCCGCTTGGAAGTCCGCGAAGCACTGGAAGTGATTGTCAAAGCCTGGACAGAAGAGGTTTTAGAGTTCAACGGTAAAACCATTCAGATCCCACCGCGGATGGTTGTCCCCAAGCCGATTCAAGAACCGCATCCGCTAATGTGGATGGCCTGTGTAGCGCCTGATAGTTACGAAATGGCAGCCGACCGCGGCCTCGGCGTGTTGAGCTTTAGCTTTAACTTCGAGGGAATTCAAAAAGCGCTCGACACCTTTCAAACTGCGTGTAAGAAACGTTCTGACCAAGTGGTGAAAGTGGTGAATGAACGTTTCGCGAACTTCCTGATTTGTCATGTGGCAGAGACGAAAGACGAAGAAACGATTGGCATGGAAGGTGCCCGCTGGTTTTTGCACAATATTGCCAAGTTGTTTGAACCATTAATGGTCAAGAACGAATTGTATTCCTACGAATATCTGCGCAATTTGTTTGGTCTCCAGGCTGACGCCAACGACCTCACTGACGCGCAACTCAAAGAGCATCCGTTGGTGGTGGTCGGCAAGCCAGAAGAAGTAATTCGTAAACTTGAGGTCTTCGAGAAAGCCGGATTTCATCAAGCGATCTTATTCAAACAAGCCGGACGGATTCCGCACCAGAACATCATGCGCTCGATTCAGCGCATCGGGAAATATGTCATTCCATATTTTAACCCGCACAAACGCAGCGCGGCTGAGGACGTCCGTGCTGCGGCGCTGTAAGGGGGCAGTTAACAGTTTAGAATGAAGAGTGAAGAATTGGGAGGCAAAAACTAGAATACAGAATTCAGGAGTCAGAATTCAGAAGAAGACGACCTCTCATCCTTTGATATGAGTCCTTCTGGTTCTTATTTTCTGGCTTCTTTGTCCCTCTTCTTTTACGTTTTACGCGTGACGATTTACGTATTACGCTTTAACTATACTCACCCAAAGGAGGGTTGTATGGCACAGTTCGATACCATTATTAAAGGCGGGACGGTCGTAGATGGCACGCGAGTGCCACGTTACAAGGCCGACATTGGCATTAAAAACGGCAAGATCGCCAAGATCGGTCGTTTGAACAGCAGTGACGCCACCAAGGTGCTCGATGCAACAGGCCTCATAGTCGCACCGGGGTTCATTGACCTGCACACTCATTATGATGCGCAGTTGCATTGGGACCCGTACTGCTCAATCGGTGGCTGGCATGGTGTGACCTCAGTAACGATCGGCAACTGCGGCTTTGGTTTTGCCCCGGTGCATTCTAAGGACTTCGACCGCGCACTGTTGTCACTGTCGCGCAACGAGGCGATTCCGCTCGAGCCGATGAAAGTGACGATGGCACCCGAGTGGGAAACCTTTCCACAGTGGATGTCGCATCTGGACCGCTTGCCGTTAGGCATCAACCTGTCACAGCTTGTTCCAGTCACTCCTTTGGTCGCCTATTCAATGGGCGGTTTTACCGAAGCAAAGACGCGGCTGCCAAATGAGAAAGAAGTGCAAACGGCGATTCGGCTGTTTCACGAAGCCATGCAGGCCGGTGCCATTGGCTGGGGTGCGCAACGTTTGTTCCCGGAGAGCACTGCGTCGGTGCAGCGCGATTACGATGGCACTCCGATGATCTCGGATGTGTTGCCGGATGACTTCTATCTAGCGATGGCGCGTGCGTTGTACGATTATGACGCCGGGTTCATTCAGATCACGCAGTCGAGCGCGACGTCGAATGATCAAGGTGTGGGTATGCAGCGCGACTTGAATTTTAGCACCCAGCTCGCCGAACAGAGTGCCCATTCGGTCATCTATAATGCCCTGGTCGCGCACGAAAAGATCATCGAGCCGATGCGGCTGCAGCTGAAGTGGTTAGGCGACATGGTGGCGAAAGGCATTCCAGTCTACGGACAAGCGGCCACGGTGCGCGCGCCGTTTACCATCAACTTCAAAGATTGGAACCTCTTTGATGATAATGCGGCCTGGCGCGAAGCGACGTTGGGTACAGTCGAGGAGAAACGCGCGAAGCTGGCTAATGCGGAATTCCGCAAAATCGTGCGCGCTGAATACGACGCTGGCACGCCAACCCGTGACTTCGTCTTTGGTGAATTGCATAAATACGTAGCGATCAAGCTCGAGCGCGCGGACTTGCGTGAGAAGTATCTCGGCTTGTCGGTAGGCGACATCGCCCGACGCGAAAACAAACACGTGGTCGACGCGATCCTCGACATCTCCGTCGCGGACAATCTCGAAACCGAATGGCTTGGGCCAGTGGTCAACAGCGACCCCCGCGTACACGGTGAAATGCTCAGTTCACCAGCTTCTATCCCTGGGGTATCGGACGGCGGCGCACACATCAAGTTCCTCACACTTGGTGTGTACCCCACGGATATGTTGAGCTGGTTGGTGCGCGATACCGGCACACTCACGCTCGAAGAGGCGCACTTCCGCCTCAGCACGCTCCCGGCGCATGCCGCACAGTTCAAGGATCGCGGTACCCTACGTGAAGGACTGGCGGCGGACATCGTGGTCTATGACCTCGACAATCTGAAAGCCCTGCCGATCGAGATCGCCTACGACCTACCGGCAGGTGAATGGCGCCGAGTGCAGAAGGCACAAGGCTATCGCTGGATCATGGTCAACGGCGGCGTGACGTTTGAAGATGGCAATTGCACAGGCGCGACCCCGGGCCGGCTGTTGCGGTTCGGGAAAGCGGCGTAACGAAGTAGGGGAAATGGGTAACAGGTTAGAAAAGAGCAAAGGCTTTATCTGCCTTCCTTTTCGCCCCTTTTCTTTCCCTATTTATCCTTTCCCCTTAAACAAAGGAGGATCTTATCTATGGCAGCAGTTACGAAAGCTGAAGTCGTGGCAGCACCGAATGGCAAGAAATGGCATGACTGGTATCCGGAGTTGGGCACCGGACCAGTGCCGATCGAACCGTATATCTCACAAGAATACTTTGAACTCGAACGCGAGCGTGTCTTCCGTAAGGTGTGGCTCAATGTCGGCCGTGAGGAAATGCTCCCCAAACCGGGGGATTATTTCGTTAAGGAACTACCGGTCGCGAAAACTTCACTTATTGTGGTTCGTAGCAAGGATGGTCGTATTCGCGCCTTTCACAACGTCTGCTCCCATCGTAGTAATAAGCTCGTGTGGGACAAGAGCGGCTCGTGCCAGAACTTCTCCTGCAAGTTTCACGGCTGGAGCTACAACCTGGAAGGCAAGCTGACGTTCGTGCCGGACGAAGAGAATTTCTTTAATCTTAAGAAGACTGAGCATGGCCTGACGCCAGTTGCCACCGACACCTGGCAGGGATTCATCTTCATTAATCTCGACCCGCAACCACAAGAAAGTTTGCAAGAGTATCTCGGCGAATGGGCGCAAAACGTTGAAGGCTACCCCTTTACGAAACACTCTGCCGTTTGTTACTCATGGCAGACGGAGTTGCGCGCTAACTGGAAGATACTGAAGGATGCTTTCCAGGAAGCCTACCATGTCGCATTTCTTCATAAGCGCTCTATTCCCGATGCATTTACCGGCAAGAGCAATCCGTTCGCACACGGGATCGATTACAAACTCTATCCCCGTCATCACACCATGTCAGTGTATGGCAATGCTGAACACCGCCCTACGCCGGTCGAAGCGTTAGCGTATCGGTTTGGTGCGTTGCTGATTCGTGAGGACTTTTCGCCTGAGGCATTGCCGCCTGGGGTCAATCCCACCCGTCATCCCGCCTGGGCATTAGATCTAAATGTCGTGTTCCCCAACTTCTTCGTCGACGTCTCCGAAGGGTCGTACTTTACCTACAACATGTGGCCACTGGCAGTGGATCGCACGTTATGGGAAGTCCGATATTATCTTCCCGAGCCGCAGAACGTTGGGCAACGGTTCAGTCAGGAATATAGCAAGAGCTTCTTCCGTGATGTGCTTATGGAAGATGCCAATACGTTGGAGAACACCCAGCAAGTGCTGGCGTCAGGCGCCAAGACCCACTACATCCTCCAAGATCAAGAGATTCTCATTCGCCATGATCACAAGGTGTTTGAGGATCATGTGGGGTTTTATCGGGAGAGATAACAGCCGAGAGATTGAGGTGAATAGCGTGTGCGGTGCGCACGACTGCTCTAAGGAAGCGTACTGGCGGGTGCCGCCCGCCCTACGAAATCTTTCCGGGACGTCATTCCGGGCAAGGCCGCAGGCCGCGATCCGGAATCCAGAGCAGCACGCTGGATTCCCGCTCCCCAGTAAGGACTGGGGACCGGTTTCGCGGGAATGACTTCCCCGGCTTCTCTAGCAAGATTCTCTTGGCTAGATATAGCAGCGAGACAGGAGGACAAAACTTATGTCCGAGCAGCATTTGCCAGCAGAGTTTACCGACTTAGAACCGTTTATCGCTTGGTCTTTAGCCGCCGAGTCAGAACGTCAGAAGAAACGGATGTCGAGCACGATGGCGGAAATTCAAACGTTCTATGACGTAATCCTCCCACGCATGGATTCCATCATCTCGTATCTTGACCAATTCCCGCTTGATGCCCTGCCTCCAGATGCGCGACGTTTGTTGAATCTCACGTTTTCTTTGGCGGAGATCTCGTCAGCCGTGGAGTTGTTCAAACAACCCACCGTGGCTGACGGCTACGATGCAACACGGTTCGTACCGACACACAAAATGTGATTAAGTAAACACCTGAAGTGCAGGGAAACCAATGGACTATAACCCGCTCTCACCAGCAGTGCAAGACAATCCGTATCCGTACTACGCCAAGCTCCGAGACAAGGCTCCAGTTGCCTGGATCGAATCGGTGCGAGGTTGGGCCGTCAGCCGCTATGCAGATGTCGATTTTATTCTGCGCAACCCACGCCTGTTTTCCTCGGCCTTGTGGAATGAGACGGCGTCAGGGGATCTGATCCCTGTCCCAGAAGCACCGGGGCTCCTGTCAATGGACCCACCAGACCATACCCGCATGCGCAAGCTAGCCAATAAAGGCTTCACGCCGCGCTTGATTCGGGCAATGGAGCCGCGCGTGCAGGCGATCGTGCAGAACTTGCTGAAACCCCTGACCGGGCAAGCCGAGGCCGATCTGGTGCCTTCGCTCTCTGTGCCGTTGCCAATTATCGTCATCGCAGAGATGTTGGGGATCGAGTTAGAACGGCAAGCGGATTTCAAGCGTTGGTCGGATGCTTTGGTGCAATCGCTCAACCGACCGACCGATGAAGCAGTTCGCGCGCAGATTCGACAGAACAACACAGAGTTTCGCGCTTACATGGAGCACATGATTCACAAACGCCGAGCCGAGCCGGGCGAAGATCTGATTACCGCCTTCGTCCAGGCCGAGGAAGAGCATCAAACTCTTTCCTCGATTGAGATTCTCGGTCTGACGGTGTTACTGTTGGGGGCAGGCAACGAGACGACAACCAATCTGATTGGCAATGCCGTGATGGCTTTGCTCGATCATCCCGAGGAACTGACGAAAGTCCGGGCTGAACGCGCCAATGTACCGGCGTTGATAGAGGAAGTGTTGCGTTATGATTCGCCGGTCCAGGTCGTCTACCGGCAAGCTACACAGGATGTTGAATTGGAAGGTGGCAAGCTCCGTGCCGGAGCAACGATCTTCGTGCTTTTAGGCGCAGCGAACCGCGATGAACGCAAGTTCCCTGATCCAGATCGATTTGATGTGACGCGCAATCCTCAGGATCACGTCGGATTTGGCTATGGCATTCACTACTGCTTGGGCGCGCCATTGGCCCGACTTTCAAGTCGGGTGGTGTTAGAAGCATTATTGTTTGCATGTCCGCCGTTTGCCCGCGTGCTTGCCCGAGAGCCTCGCATTGCCGCCTTCCTGGTGCGTGGACCTCAGACCTTGCCGCTGCGCTTCGCGGCATGAGAGTTGTTTGAGACACCACAGCCAAGCATGGGAACCAAGAAAGGAGAGAGAAATGAAAAAACTGTTATTGCTCGTCAGCGCAATCAGCGCCGCCGTCATGGTCTGGAGCTTCGGCGTCACTCATGCCGCCGGTGACGCAAAAGCAGAGATTACTGCCCTCGAACACAAACTGATCGCCGCGACGAGCGCAGACGAAGCGATGACCTTTCAGGACGAGAAGGAGATTGTGCTCTACGATTACCTTATGCCGCTGCAGTACGTAGGCGGGAAGGCGGTGCGCGCGGATTTTGAGAAGTTTTTCGGCAGCGCCAAGAACGTCAAGGGGAACTTTGTCTCGCTTCGTGTCATTGCTGACGGAAATGTAGGCGTCGCTAACAGCATTCAGCATTTCACCTGGACAGATAAGGACGGGAAACCCGGTGAGGGAACCTTCCGCGTGACCGACGGCTGGCATAAGGTCAACGGCCAGTGGAAACTTTTCCATACGCACGTCTCATTTCCTATCGACGCAGCGACCGGCAAGGCTGAGATGAACCTGACAGAATGAGGGGTAGGACTCCCTTCTCGCTTCCACTCTTTTGTCCCTCTTACTCAAGACAGCATGTAACAAGATGTAAGGAGGTCCAGTATGGCAGGATTGGTGCAAGGAAAAATCGCGTTGGTCACTGGTGGCGGGTCGGGCATCGGTCGCGCCTCAGCCCTCGCCCTCGCCAAAGAAGGAGCGAAAGTAGCGGTGTCTGACATCGTCGTGGCTGGTGGGGAAGAAACGGCACGCATGATTACAGGTGCCGGCGGAGAGGCCACGTTCATAAAAGCTGACGTGGCGAAAGCTGATGAAGTCAAAGCGCTGATCAATAGGGTCGTGGAGACCTACGGGCACTTAGATTGTGCGGTCAACAATGCAGGTATTGAAGGCGCTATGACCTCGACGGTTGACTGTAGCGAGGAGAACTTTGATCGCATCATCGCCGTGAATCTGAAAGGGGTTTGGCTGTGCATGAAGCACGAAATTCCCCAGATGCTCAAGCAGGGCAGCGGTGCGATTGTCAACACCTCGTCAGTAGCCGGTCTGATCGGATTCCAGGGGCTTCCGGCATACGTCGCGAGTAAACACGGCGTGAATGGACTCACTAAGACGGCAGCGCTGGAGTACGCCAAGCAAGGCATTCGCGTGAACGCTGTGTGTCCTGGCGTCATTCACACTCCGATGCTGGATCGGCTCTTTAACAGTCAGCCTGGTGCGGGTGAGACTATCGCGGCGATGGAACCAGTAGGACGATTGGGCAAACCAGAAGAGATTGCCGCCGCCGTGGTTTGGCTCTGTTCGGACGCGGCCTCCTTCGTGACCGGTTTACCGATGGCGGTCGATGGCGGGCTGATCGCACAGTAACTAGGCTGAGACTATTGCCAGTCCGTGCGAGGAGACTGTTATGAGTCGATTATTCGGAGAAATGCGACAAATTGCTTCTCTACGATATGGCAGAGGTCAAAGAGCCGCCTCTTTATGAGATGATGATGCGCATTCAAGCGGCAGCGCACGTCTGGGACGGAACCGACCCGATTCGGGAGTTGCAACTTTAAGTGAGCAGGTACTGCGCGGCTTGTTTTTCGATTACCGTTCCTTTGAAGAAATCCTGATTTGTTCCGCCCCACAAGCGCACGGCGTTACCGAAGACAAAGTCGCGGAAATCGCCTTCGCTCAGTAAGCCATCGTCGACGAGTTCATACGCTTCGGCGAGGACGTGGGTTGTGTCCATGACATCAAAGTGGCCGATATCTGACCCCATGATGGCGCGCAGTTTGACGTTAAACGGATTGGCCTGTGCACGAAAAGCCCAGGCGTTGACCGGATCGTCGGCTTCGCAGCCGAAGTAGAAGTTCGGTACGAAGAGATCACGAATGTCTGGCAGGTCTGTGATGTCGCAGCGGGCAAAATCGTCTACTGGTTCGACCCCACCCAGAAGCTCGCGGAGCGAGGCCAGTTGGTCGATATGCGTCGTGAGCGACGCAGTGCCATAGCGTTGAAAACATTCTGTGAGTGTATCGAGATTGAGATTGGCTGGGTTGGTATGGTCGAGCGCCTGCATGTTGCGCTTCTTCCAATGGCCAAAGAGATCGCTGTAGAGCATGCAAGCCCAGCCGACGCCACCTTCGAGAAACGCAAACTTCAGCGTTGGGAAACGGCGCGTCACACCATTCATGAACAGTGATTTGCAGACAGCCTCACCAGCAGCGGCAAAGTGTCCGATATGGTTGTAGACAAAATTGGAATAGGACACTCGCGTGCCAATACCCTGTGACGCAGAGTGAAAGGTTGGCACGACTTTGAGCTCGACACACTTCGCCCACACCGCGTCGTAATCATAGGCGCTATCCAGCCCAAGGGTATCGGGCCACATTGCATAGCGATTCGGCACGCCGTCTTTTTGCGCCGCAGGGAGGGGCCGACGCATCAGGCTGGTGAACATCATAGCCTTCAGCCCCAACTGATTGACGGCCACATCGAGTTCTTCGAGAGCTGCCGCAGGCGTCTGCATTGGAATACAGGCAGCCGGGATAAGCCGATCGCCAAGGCCACGAAACAGGTCGGCTGCCATCAGGTTGTGCGCGCGATACGCCGCAGCCTGCACCTCTGGGTCTTTCATGCTTGGAAAAAAGAGCGCCAGTGTCGGATACACGACCGCGAAGTCGAGCCCGATCTCCGGCATCCGCTCATAGAGCAGGCGTGGCAACATGGCGGTTGCGCGATCGAGCGAGTTCTTGGCGGGGAAGCCCCACCAGGCCGGTTGGACTGGACGACGTAAGCGCCGCTCTTCAGGCGTCATGCGCGACCAGCTGCGTAACCCAGCCAAATAATCTTCCTGGCGGAAGCGCTCGACAAGCGTCGGGCCACCAACCTGTTTGAGGTAATCGAGCAGGGTTGGTTCAAATTCAATCCAATGGCCATCAGCGTCTATCACAGGATGTGTGAGGCGCTCATGGATCGCGGCCGATGTCGTTCTGTGGTGTGCGTTCATAGTCAACTCCCGCGGTTCTGCCACCTTGTGAACCGTAGCCTATGTCCTCTATATATACTTCCCATCAGCAGTATACATGACCCCAGGCAGCTTGCCTCTACTAGCAGCGAAAGGAATCTGTCTGAAAGCGGCAGTCCTCTATGAACAGAAGACCCCCCTCTCTTTTTTGCCCCGATCTTCTGGACGCGGAATTCTCGATTCTGGTGGCGAACAGGAAGCCTACCGTTGCCTGAGAACAAATTGTCAATGAAATTTTTCCGAGGGCTAAGAACACAAAATGTTACGCGAATAACTCAGGAGGTGTAACGTGGGAGAAATCTTAGGAGTCGGCCTGACCCATTATCCCCCCTTGGTCCATCACGATGACAGCATGGCGGCACTGCTGAAATATTTCCTGCGCAGCCCTCACATTCCGGACCAGTACAAGCGGCCGGAGAGTTGGCCCGAGGCTATGCGGCGGGAATGGGGAGAGGATGAAGGCAGAAGCGCCGCAAAACGGCATCGCCAAGACTTGGTGACGTGGTTTCGCAAGGCCCGGCACGAGATAGACAGCTTCGCGCCGGACTTCATCCTGATCTGGGGCGATGATCAATACGAGAATTTTAAGGAGGATATCATTCCGGCGTTCTGTGTGATGGCCTACGACGCGATCGTGGCCAAGCCGCCGTGGGCTGAAGAGTTTGCCAAGATGTTCGGGCCCAATGTCTGGGGAGAACCGCACGACAAAACCTTTTCCCTTCAAGGGCATCGGCCTGGAGCGAAATTCCTCGCCACGAGTCTGTTAACCGAGGGGTTTGACGTTGCCTACTCGTACAAACCTCTGCATCATTCGCTGGGCCATGCCTTTCTCAACGCGGTGTTGTATCTCGATTATGATCGCCGTGGCTTTAACTATCCGCTCGTGCCCTGCCAGATCAACTCGTACGGACGGCGGGTGGTGATCCAGCGGGCGGGCTTACCGAACCTGGAGCATCCGCCCAACGAAGAGGAGTTCGACCCGCCGTCGCCGAGCCCGCGACGCTGTTTTGCGCTCGGGGCCGCAGTGGCCAGGGCCCTCAGGCGCAGTCCGTGGCGAGTGGCGTTGATCGCCTCGTCAGGGTGGTCCCATGCCTTTTTGACGGAGAAGCATCATTGGCTTTATCCCGATGTGACGGCGGATCGCGCCCTGTATGCGGCCCTGCAAGCCGGGGATTATGAGAAGTGGCGCAATTACCCTTTAACGGCAATCGAGGACAGCGGCCAGCAGGAAGTGCTGAATTGGTGCTGCTTAGTGGGAGCGATGGCGGAATTAGGTCGCCGGCCTGACGAGAGCACCCTCGTCGAGACGTTGATTTTTAACTCGACCAAGTGCTTTGCCTTCTTTCGCCCCTAGTAACTTTTTATAACGTTTCCTTTCGACGAAATAACGAGAGGTTAGTTTCAAGACTTGACGCCAAAATCTGAAATTAACCTCATACTCCTTTGTGCGCTATCCTCCCGGGGTCAGGGCCTTACGCCGCCCGGTAATGTTATACAACCGTACCGCATTAAGGCCAAAGATATTCGCCTTTGCCTCTGGACTGAGTTGTGTTCCCATTGGATTCTTGACCTTGATCCTTAAATCGGCTACGGACTGACCAGTCCGTCCGTTTTTATATTGTGCCCGACCGTGAGGAAGAGCGTATGCGGGAGCACGACAACAATAGTGCGGCAAAGCACGCCAGGATCTTGCAAGCGGCGGTGGAGTTATTCACTGAGCGTGATTTTCATCAGGTCTTGATGGATGATGTAGCGGAACGCGCTGAGGTCGGCAAAGGCACAGTGTACCGCTATTTCCCGACCAAAGAGGAACTCTACTTCGCCACCATCTTCGAGGGATGGGATCAACTCGCCAAGGAATTGGAAGCAGTGGTACAACAACACGGACCCCTGCAAAAGACATTAGAGCATGTAACACGTCGGGTATTATCGTATTTCTGGCACCGCCGCCAGTTCGTCACCTTAATTCACCGTTTGGAGAACAACATCGACGGAGAAGGACAAGCCGATTGGCAACGGCGCCGTGACAACATCGTCGGAGTGTTTGTCGACATCTTGAGCAAAGGCGTGGAGACGCAGACGCTATCTAGTGGGCAGATGCGGCTGATTACGGAAATGTATCTGGGCATGCTCCGGTCCATCATCTTGTATCGCGGCAACCATGATACGCCCGACACCATGGCGCCGTTGGCCGTGCAACTTTTCCTGGATGGACTGAACACCTTTACTCCGTCTTCGGAACACTCGAACAGCCGACTTACAGCGGGAGGAAAATCTCGTGTCAGAGCAATTGCACGATGAGCAACCACGCTCGGCTAAGAAGAAGTGGCTGGTAGCGCTGTTGCTGCTTATCGGCGTGGTGGTCGGAGGGTACTACGGCTTTGCGGTCTGGCAGCATGCCGCCACGCATGTGTCCACCGACAACGCCTATGTCCAAGCAGATATGGCACAAATCACTCCCCGTGTGCATGGAACGGTTACCGACGTTCTTGTCCACGAGAACTGGTGGGTTAAACCAGGGCAAGTGCTCGTGCGTTTAGATACTCGCGATTATGAGGTGCGACTCGCCGAAGCCACGGCCGCGCTGACGCGGGCGCGCGAGTCCGTCGATCAACTCTTTGCCGCAGTAGCAGTGGCAAACGAACGGCGTCGGGCAACGCAGTCGCAGATTCAGGAGGCACAGGCGGAAGTCGCAGTCGCGCAGGCGGAGTTTCACCAGGCCGAGTTGGATCTTCAACGCGCCAAACAATTAGCTGAAGAGCAAGTCATCCCAGTCCAGCGCTTTGATCAAGCCAAAACACAGTACGACGCCGCGCGCTCTCGCCTGCACGCTAAGCAAGAGCGACTCGAGGAGGCGAAGCAGAACCAGACGACTCGGGGGCGAGAAACTGACCAGGCGCGTGCAGCGCTGGGAAACACCGTAGCCGGCGAACGCTCCGAACACTCCCTGGTCAAGCAGGCAGAGGCTGCAGTCCACGAGGCTGAGTTGAACCTTAGCTATTGTACGTTGGTCGCGCCGATGGAAGGCATGGTCAGCCGCAAAGCGATTGAAGTCGGGCAACGCGTGCAACCTGGTCAAGCGCTCATGGCGCTCATTCCACTCCATCAGGTGTATATCGAGGCCAATTACAAAGAGACGCAACTGACCCATGTGCGAGTCGGACAACCGGTGGAGATTCGCGCAGATGTCTACCCTGACCATGTGTATCACGGCACCGTCGAAAGCCTGAGCGGTGGCACTGGTGCGGCATTTTCGTTACTTCCGCCGGAAAATGCTACTGGCAATTGGGTCAAGGTGGTGCAACGCTTGCCGGTCAAAATTATGCTCACCGAACCCCCACCGCCGGACTTACCGTTGCGCGTCGGACTCTCCGTCGAAGCCGTGATTGACATTACTAACCATGATGGGCCGCGACTCCGTTCGCTTTTACAGGAGCGCAGGCAAAAAGAAGCAGTACGTGGCGCCACACGCGCCCACGCACCAACCGCTGTGAACCCTACTCCAACCGAGGTTGCTCAGGGAGGGCAATAGGTAACCGTTCACGGGGTGGACTATTGCTGAGACCCGCGACAAATGGGGCTTTCTTCACTAACAGGCGATCGCACAGCATGATTTTGTGGTCCAACAATCGCCC
>Ga0081539_10002786_pt1 | contig 23472 bp, 20 predicted proteins | sample TabmetS4T2R2_FD_71023 | JGI IMG/M metagenome (GOLD analysis project Ga0081539, IMG submission 71023) | Tabebuia heterophylla rhizosphere microbial communities from the University of Puerto Rico - S4T2R2 | ecosystem: Host-associated > Plants > Roots > Rhizosphere ...
AACAAACCCGGACCGCTGACTCCCGCCGAGTTTGAAAAGATGAAGATTCACACGGTGGTGGGCGCGCAGATTCTCTCTCGCGTCAACTTTCCGTATCCCGTAATTCCGATCGTTCGCCATCACCACGAGCAGTGGGACGGCCGCGGCTATCCCGATAAGTTGCGCGGCGAACAAATTCCGATTACGGCGCGGATCCTTTCCGTGGTCGATTGCTTTGATTCGATCCGCGAGGATCGTCCGTTCCGGCGCGGCATGACGCTGGACGAAGCAACAGCCTTGCTTTTGCGCGGTGCGGGAATCCACTTCGACCCCGCCGTGGTCGAACAGTTCATCAAGCACCTGCCCCGTTTCGAAGCCGGGATCGAAGCGCTCGGATTGCAGCAGCAGCCTGCCGGTCATGTAGCTTACGACGAGATCAAGCGAGCTCATCGCGAGGTTTACGCGCTCTACGAAATCGCCCGCACGTTCGGCACGTCGCTGAACGTCGAACACACGCTCGAAATTCTCGTCGACAAAGTCGGACACGTCGTGCCGTTCGACACCTGCGTCGTTTACATCTACGACGACGCGAAAGGCTACGCGACTGCGCGTCACGTCGTCGGCAAGAACGCGCAAAAGCTGACCTCGCGCTGCATCGCGCTGGGCGAAGGCGTAACCGGCTTCGCGCTCGCGAATCGGAGTCCGGTCAACCAGCTTCATCCGAGCCTCGACTTCACGGACATCAATCCGGAAGCCGCGATCAAGTATCGTTCGATGGCTTCGTTGCCGCTCTTCAAAGACGATGTGCTACTCGGCGCGCTCTCTGTCTATTCGACCGACCTCGAACAATACTCGGACGATCACATGCGCTTGCTGGAAACCGTCACGCGGTTGGCGTCGGACGCGCTCGGTAACGCGATGCGCCACGCGGAAGCGGAGTCGAATGCGTTGACCGATCCGCTGACGGGTTTGCCAAACGCTCGTTATCTCTCGTTGCGTTTCGACGAAGAAGCAGCGCGCGCGCGTCGCACCGATCGCGCGTTTCAGGTCGTGATGCTGGACCTCGACGAGTTCAAGAACGTCAACGACACGTTTGGTCACAAGATCGGCGACAAGATGCTGCGCGAGGTGGCGCACCTCATCGAGGGACAACTGCGCGAGTACGATTTTCTTGCCCGCTACGGCGGCGACGAGTTTGTGGCTTTGGTGCAGGAAGTGGTCGGCTCGCAAGTCGACGAGCTGTGCCTGCGCATCGAGACCGCGGTGTCGAAGTTTTCGCTGATGGTCGGCCGAATCCGCTATGCGCGGGTCGGCATCAGCATCGGCACCGCGACGTTTGGCATCGACGGTGAGACGCTGGACCAACTGGTAATCGCCGCCGACAAGAAAATGTACCGCGTGAAGTCGAGCCATAGGTTGGAGCGCACCGTGGCTTAGTCGCGGCGAGACACAGAGAAGAAATCCTTGCGGCCACAGTTTCAATCTGTGTAATCTGTGGCCAGGAATGGTTGCGCCCGCCGAAAACCAAAACGCCACCCTTTTAATTGTTGACGATGATCACGCCGCCCGCGAACGGCTGCGCGAGATCTTCGAGACCGCGCAGTATCGCGTCGTCACCGCGAACGAAGCGGCCTCGGCGTTGCGCGTGCTGCGCGGTGTCCGTTGCGATCTGGTCGCGCTCGATCTGGAGATGCCGGGCGTCGACGGTCTCGCGCTGTGCAGGCTCCTGCGCGCCCAACCAACGACGAGCAAACTGCCGATCATCGCGCTCTCCGAAAGCGATGACGAAGCGCGCAAAGTGCAGGCGTTCACCGCCGGCGCCGACGACTACATCACCAAACCCTCGACACCCGGCGAACTGCTTTCGCGCGTCAGCCTGCACGTTCGCACGTCGCAACGCGAGTGGGCGCTGATCGGCACCAATCGCGAACTGCGCTTCCTGTCAGACATCGGCCGCGGATTGCTGCGCGCGCTCGAACCCGAACAGCTCGTGCGCCGCGTCGCCGGCGCGACTTACGACGCCCTCGACGCTTCGCTCTGCGCTGCTTACGTCACTGTCGGTCGCGATAATCACGCCGTCTGCGTTTTCGATCGCGAAGGTGGCGCTGACGATCCGGCACTGCTCGATCAAGACGCGCTACAAGACTGGCTTCGTTCCGGCGCGTCGGCGAGTTCGTTGCTGATCTCGCAAACTGCGGAATTCCTGCTCGGCGACGACGAGCATGCAATCGAATACGTCTCGCCGCTGCGCTTCGCGGGCAGGGCGAAGGGCGCGCTGATCGTCGCATTCGATCGCGTTGAAGAATGTGGCGAGACCGAACGGCGTCTGATCGACGCCGCCGCGCAGCAGACTTCACTCGCCGCGCACATCTGTTCGCTGTACCAGGCAGCCCGAGACACGTCGCTGAGTCTCGCGCGCGAAGTTGAAAGACGGACCGCCGAGAGCGAAGCACAGAAGCGCTTCATCGAAGCCATCGTCGACAGTTTGCCGCTGTCGCTTTACGCGATCGATCGCGAGTATCGCGTGGCGGCGTGGAACCGCAATCGCGAACTCGGCGAGCTCGGTATTCCGCGTGGCTCAGTGCTGGGCAAGAACGTGTTCGACGTGCTGACTCGCCAGCCGCGCGACGTGCTGGAGCAGGAGTTTGCGCGCGTGTTTGAAACCGGCGAGATCGAACGCATCGAACAGGAGACGCCGAGTCCGAACGGCGACCTGCGACACTGGGTGATCAGCAAGATTCCGATGTGGGCCGACTCGACCGGGCAAGTCAGCCACGTGATCACTGTGGGCGAAGACGTGACCGATCGCGTCGAAGCGAATCGCGCCGTCGCCCGGGCCGAAAAACTCGCCGCCGTCGGGCGGCTCGCGGCCGGCGTCGTGCACGAGATCAACAATCCGCTGGCGACCATCTCGGCGTGCGCCGAATCACTCGAAGCGCGCGTGAACGAAGGCTCGTTTGCTGGTTCGCCGGCGGTAGACGATCTGCGTGAGTATCTCGGTCTGATTCGCAGCGAAGCCTGGCGCTGCAAGAGCATCACGATGGGACTGCTGGATTTCAGTCGCACGCGTACTTCACAACGCGTGCTGATCAACCTCGCAGACGTGATTCAGTCAGCAGGGCGTTTGTTGTCGCACCAGAAGCGAAGTCCGGAAGTACATTTCAGGCTGGAAGTCGCGCCGGATCTCAACCCGGTCTCCGGCGATCCCGGCCAGTTGCAGCAGGCGGTGATCGCGCTTGCGACGAATGCGTTCGACGCGATGGGCGACAGCGGTTCGTTGTCGATCACGGCGCGCAACGATGACGACAAAGTGGTGGTGGAAGTGAGCGACACGGGCGTGGGAATTCCACCCGAGAACCTCGCGAAAATCTTCGAGCCGTTCTTTACGACCAAGGAAATTGGCCGGGGAACCGGTCTCGGGCTCGCCGTGTGTTATGGTATCTTAACCGAGCACGGCGGCTCCCTTGACGTGCAATCGACAGTGGGAACAGGCACCACGTTCACCATTACTCTTCCAGCAATCAAACACGAGGAATCGACGGTTGAGTGAGCAACAGCAAGCGCGAATTCTGATTGCCGAAGACGAAGCCAACCTCCGGCTGGTGCTGCAAAAGGAGTTGGAACGTTTGGGTTATCGCGTGCAAGCGGCGCCCGATGGCGAAGCCGCGCTGCGCAAGCTCGAAGAGAGTAACGTCGACGTGCTGCTGTGTGACATCAACATGCCGAACATGGACGGCATGGAGTTGCTGCGTCGCGTGCATCAACGGCCTAACCCGCCGGAAGTGATCATGCTGACGGGCCAGGCGACGGTTGAGACCGCGGTCGAAGCGATGAAGCTCGGCGCTTACGATTACCTCACCAAGCCTTACAGCATCAACGAACTCGACGTGCGCGTGAAGCAGGCGGCGGACAAGCGCCGTTTGCGCGTCGACAACACGCGGTTGCGCGAACAACTCGCGCGCCAGTCGGCGTTGCCGGAGATCGTTTCGGTTTCGGAAGTGATGAAGGAAGCGATCCGTTTGATCGAACGCGTGGCGCCGTCGGAAGCTTCTGTTTTGATCACCGGCGAGTCGGGCACGGGAAAAGAGCTGGTGGCTCATGCGATTCACCGGTTGTCGAACCGCTCGGACGCGTCGTTTGTCGATCTCAACTGCGCGGCGTTTCAGGAGTCGTTGCTGGAGTCGGAGTTGTTTGGTTACGAGGCGGGCGCGTTTTCCGGCGCGAAGGGACGCAAGCTGGGATTGATCGAATTGGCTGACGGCGGCACGTTGTTTCTCGACGAGGTGACGGAGTTGCCGGCGCAGTTGCAGGCGAAACTGCTGCGAGCGATCGAGACGCGCACGTTTTTCCGCGTTGGTGGCGTGCGCAAAGTGGAAGTGAACGTGCGCATCGTCGCGGCGACGAACCGCAATCTGGAAACGGTCGTCAACGACGGCGTGTTCAGATCGGATCTGCTTTATCGCATCAACGGATTTCAGATCAGTCTGGCGCCTTTGCGCGAACGGCCGGAAGATATCGAGCCGTTGACGCGTTACCTGCTCAAACAGATCGCCGGCACGCATCCGCCGGAGCTCACCGACGACACGTTTGCGGCGTTGCGCGCATATCACTGGCCGGGCAATGTGAGGCAGTTGAAGAACTGCTTGGAACGCGCGGTTATTCTGTCGAACAACGGTCGCATCACGCTGGCGGAGTTGCCGCCGGAAGTGACGCGGCCGGCGATACCTGCGCCGGTGATGGCTGGAGTGGCGCCAGTTGTTCCGGTTGGTGAAGCGCCGGTGGCGCCGATTCCGGTTGCGCCGCCGTCAACGCCGATTTCTCTGCGGGACGTCGAGCGGCAGCAGATCCTCGCGGCGCTGGAAAAGACCGGTTGGCATCGAGGCAAGACCGCTGAGATTCTCGGCATCTCACCTTCAACGCTCTATCGTCGCCTGCGCGACTACGACCTCGAACGACGACGTTAACTAACCTTTAGTTGCTTCCGATCAATTTTGCCGCGGTCGTTTTTAGGCAGGGATTTTGTAAAGGCGATCCAACGCGGATACTTGTAAACCGCGATCCGGGTCTTCACGAACTGCTTGAGCTCCTCTGCCAGCACGTCACTGTCAACGAATCCCTCACGCAACACGATGAATGCTTTCGGCTTTACCAATCCGCTGTCCGCTTCGTGACCCACCACCGCGCATTCGAGCACCGCTTCATGCTGGAGCAGGCAGTTCTCGATCTCCGCCGGCGCGACGTACACACCCGACACTTTCAGCATTTCATCCGTGCGCCCGTGATACCAGTAGTAACCGTCCGCATCGACGTGAAACTGATCGCCGCTGGTGCACCAATCACCGGCAAACGTCTCTTTCGACTTCTCGTGCGCGTTCCAGTAGCAGAGCGCGGCGGAGTCGCCTTTGATCTTCAACGTGCCCATCTCGCCGACCGGCACTTCGTCCCCATCCGCATCGACGATCTTCGCCTCATAACCTTCGACGATGCGGCCGAGCGACCCCGGCTTGATGTCGCCGGGACGGTTGGTGATGTAGATGTGAAACATCTCCGCCGAGCCGATGCCGTCGCAAATGTCCACGCCGTACGCATTCATCCAACGTTCGTAAAGTTCGATGGGCAACGCTTCGCCGGCGGAGTAACAGAACCGCAGGCTTGTTAGATCTTCTTTCGCAGCGCCGGGCACGTTCAGCATGGAATTGATCATCGTCGGCACGGTGGTGAGGATTGTCGGCCGGTAACACTTGATCACTTCAAACATCTTTTCGGCGGTCGAGCGTTCGGAGAAGAGGGCGGTGGCGCCGCCGACTGCGAAAGGAAAGAGAAGATTGGTGCCCGTGGCGTAGCCGAAAAACAGTTTAGGAACGGAAACTGTCAGGTCGTCAGCATTGACGCCCATCGTGCGCTTGGCAAACACCTCGGTGTTGTAAGGCAAGTCGTGTTGCAGGTGCACCGCGCCTTTCGGATGGCCCGTCGAGCCGGAAGTGAACAGCCAGATCGCAATGTCATCGCGGCGCGTGTCGGCCGGTGTACACTCGTCACTTGCACCGCCAATCACCTCTTCGAAACTCCACCAGCGGACACGATCCTTCTTTGAATCGGCGTTTTTAATCTCCTCCTTTTGGCCGACCACGAGGACGCCGCGCAGATACCGCGCCGTCTTAACTGCTTCGCCAAACGCGGGCATCACCGACTCATGCACCACCGCCACGCGCGCGCGCGTGTAATCGAGGTAGTATTCATAATCCATCGCCGGCAGCAACGGATTCACCATCGTGATCACCGCGCCGATCCGCGCCGCGCCAAACCACGTCCACACAAACTCCGGACAGTCCGGCAGCACCATCAACACGCGATCTTCAATCTCGACGCCGAGCTCACGCAACGCGTTTCCGGTCCGATTTGATAGACGCGCCACCTCACCGTAAGTCCACGTCTGATCTTCAAAGTAGAGACAAACTTTGTTCTCGCGGCCTTCCTCGAGATTGTGATAGAGGAAGTAATCGGCCATGTTGAAGTGCTCGGGAAAGGAAACGGTCATGACTTCTGGGCGTCCGTTTGAAAGAACTTTTCGAGGAAGCTACCGAGGATCGCTTCGTCTTCCGGGGTGCTCGAATTGAACTTCAGCGCGAAACCGATTTCGGATGCTGTGGTCACGACCTCGGCCCAGAAGTTAACGGTCTGTGTTTCAGTGAGGTTAATCTCCAGCCGGACCAGTTCCTTCACGTCGACGCTGCCGGCAGTCAACACGAAGCAGCCGCTGCGACTGAGATCCGTGACGGTTCCCGTCTGGCGTGAATGCACGCCTTCCCAGCGCGCCGGCAGGTTCACTCTTACGCGTGGCGATTTTCTTCTTTCGATCATCCGTGTTGGTGTGAATGTGCGAACGGGCAGCCGCTGCTGCCGTGTTTGGTGTCGAGATAGGTGCGCGCTTCCCAGAGTTCCGGGTAGAACTTTTTGTCGAGCGTGGTTTTCAGGTAGCCAATGCCTTCCGAGCCGCCGGTGCCACGCTTCGCGCCCACCATTCGCTCCACCATCTTGATGTGATGCGAACGCCACAGCGAGAAGTATTCATCGTGCTCCATCAGCGCTTCGGCGAGTTGAAACTCTTCGTAACGCGATTCGAAATGCGTCAGGATTTCGAGTATCGCCTGGCCCCGCCGGCTGACGTCGAACCCGCGCCGTTCGAGCACACTGTAAAACGCATCGGCCAGCGACGGCCGGTCTATTCTCGATTGCAGCCGCTCGAAAGCGAACTGATCCTCGCGGAACTCACGCAGGATTTGCTCGTCCTTCAAACCTGACGAAAATTCGATCTCGCGAAACTGCATCGACTGAAAGCCGCTCGCCGGATTGAGCTGATCGCGAAACGCGAGAAAGCTGATCGGCGTCATGCTTTCGAGAATGTGAATCTGCTGCACCAGCAACTTCTCGATCTCGACGATACGCTGGATCGCGCGCGTCGCCGGCGGCAGGCGATCTTCGTTTAGAAACTGAATCGCCGCGTCGAGCTCGTGAAGGATTTGTTTGAACCATAGCTCGTAAGCCTGGTGCACGGTGATGAACAGCAGCTCGTCGTGATGCTGCGGGTCCGACAGGCAGTCCTGCAAATTGATCAGATCCTGCACGCGCAGGTACTTGTTGTATGAAAGCGGCGGCTGGTGGCCGTAAGTATTCGACATTAAAACGCTGCTCCCGCAGCTTCGTGTTCGCGAACCGCGTCCGACTCGGCGATCTTTTTCATTTCCGCAATCACCAGTTCGAGTTCTTCGTCGGTGGTGTAGAAGTGCGGCGAGATACGCACACCGGCGCCCGGACGATAATCGACGATGAACTCGCGCCGGATCAGCTCCTTCGTCATTGCGCCGGCGTGTTCGTGAGCGACCGTGACGGTGCCGGCGCGCCGCTCGGGATCGCGCGGACTGGTTACTCTGAAGCCCGCCTCTTCCGCCAGATCGATCAGGTAGCTTGTCTGTCGCATGCTCTTCTCGCGAATCTTATCGACGCCGATCGTGTTGATGATCTTGTACCCGGATTGCGCCGCGTAGAGCGCGGGGATCGCCGGCGAGCCGTGCAAGAAGCGCGTGATGTTCGGCGCGTAACGAAGCTCAGTCTCAAAGGCAAACGGCGCTTCGTGCGCCATCCAACCGGTTGTTTTTGGTTCGAGTTTGGTTTGCAGATCGGGCCGCACGTACAGGTAACCCGCGCCTGGCCCACCGCAGAGCCACTTCACCGAACCGCCAGTGGCGAAGTCTGCGTCGAGCTCTTTCACGCTGAACGGAATCGTGCCCGCCGATTGATACGTGTCGAGCACCACCATGGCGCCGACTTCATGCGCGCGTTCGATGATCGCGCGCGCGTCCTGTAAAAATGCACTCTTGAACAGCACGTGCGAGAAGGGAACGAGCAGCGTCGATTCGTCGATCGCCGCCAGCATTCGTTCGAGCGGCACGGTGATGCCGTCGTCGGATTTCACCGTCTCGATGCGCAGCTTGCCGTCGCGCGCGTGCGCTTCGTAGACGTACATCACCGAAGGAAAGTTGAGCTCTGAATAGACGATCTTGTTTCGTTGGGGCGTCGGTTCGAGACACGACAATATGAGCGACTGGCAGATCGAGACGTTCTGATGCATCGCGACGGTGCCCGGATCGGCGCCGATGATGCGCGCGATGTCGTCGCCCACGGTTACCGGCATGTCCCACCAGCCTTCCGCCCACGCGCGCACGCCGCGAGTCGCCCAAATCTCGGCGTATTCGTGCAGCCGTTCGTACGTCGCTTTGGGCATCGCGCCCAGACTGTGCGAGATCAGGTAGACGGTTTTATCGAGAATCGGAAACTCGCTGCGCCACTTCAGTAAGTCGTCAGACAAGAAAGCAACCTCCTGAGGTAAATGTACCAGAATCGTGTAATCTGTGCCTAAGATGTGGAAGTTTGCGCGTCCAATCAAACACAAGATAGAAGAAACTCGCTGGCCCAATTCCGAAGAAGCGGCGCGCTCGCTTTTGTTCAGTCCGATTCGCATCGGAAAGCTGGAGGCGCGCAGTCGCACGTGGGTCCCGGCGATGGTCCCGTGGCGTGCGACGGAAGACGGTTTCGTCACTCAGCAAAATCTCGATTGGTACCGGCGCTTTGCGGAAGGGCGTCCGGGCGTGCTCGTAGTGGAAGCGACGGGCGTGCGCGACATTCCGAGTGGTCCATTGCTGCGCATCGGCGACGATCGGTTTAGAGCGGGCCTGCGGAAGCTGGTAGAGACCGTGAAAGAAGCGAGTCGCGGCGAGACGTTGCTGTTCATCCAGATCATCGATTTTCTCTCGGTGAAGCGGCGGCCGGAAAAGACGAAGTACTTGCAGCGGTTTTTGCAGGTTACGGATGAACATCGACGCGCGCTGGCGGGAGTTTCCGGGCAGAGATACTGGTTGCAGGCTGATGAAGCGCGCATTCGCGATTTTTTAGAGTCCGCTGAGGAGGCTTTGCTGGAAACTGTGCTCTCTGCTCGTGAACTCGAGGCGCTCAACTTTGGCTATCGCGAACGCGTGACTGACATGCATTTGCCGCACGTCCGGAATCTGCCGCAGGAACTTCCGGGCATCTTCGCGTCGGCTGCTATTCGGGCGCGCGAAGCCGGATTCGATGGCGTCGAACTTCACTACGCACACGCGTACACGATGGCCGGATTTCTCAGCCGGCAGAATAATCGCGACGACGGGTATGGCGGTTCGCGTGAGCATCGCGTTCGCTTGCCGCTCGAGGTTTTTCGGGAAGTGCGCCGCCGCGTTGGCGAGGATTACGTGGTGGGCGTGAGGTTTTTGGCTGACGAGGTGATCGAAGGCGGCAGTCGTGTCGAGGACGCGATCTACTACGCTCAAGAATTTGCGCGCGCGGGATTTGACTTCCTGTCCCTATCCAAAGGCGGAAAGTTTGAAGACGCGCAGCAGCCGAAGGTCGGCCAGGCTGTCTATCCATACACGGGACAGAGCGGTTACGAGTGCATGCCGACGGTGCTTTCCGATGAAGTTGGTCCGTTTGGAAGAAGCGTTCCGCTCGTGGCGGCGATCAAACGCGCCGTGAACACGGCAGGTCTTCAGACGCCGGTCGTTGCGACGGGCGGTATCTCGACGTTTGCACAGGCCGAAGAGATTCTGCGGTTGGGCCACGCAGACATCGTCGGCATGGCGCGACAGGCGCTCGCCGATCCCGATTGGTTCGTGAAAGTCAGGCTCGGGCGCGGTGAAGAGGTGCGTCGTTGCACGTACACGAATTACTGCGAAGCACTCGATCAGGCGCACCGGCCGGTGACGTGCAAACTTTGGGATCGAGTCGATCTCGACGAGCCGGGAATCGTTACGGTTGATGACGGCCGGCGAAGATTAGAGCCGCCCGCCTGGCGGTGATTTTGTGGTAACTGTTTCGTAAGCGTGAATGAAATCCGGGTCGCGGTTTTTTAAATCCTCGTACGTTACTCTCCCACTACGCATCATCACGCTCAACGCGAGTTCCAGCGGACCCAGACTCATGAACCGCCGCGCGTTCTCAAACCACACCATGCTTTCAAACGCCGCGGACTGATACTCCTCAATTACCGGACGGCGCACGTTTGTGAAGTCCGTCAACGCCTCGCCAACACTCCCGCTTTTCTGAAACGACTCGGAGAGCGCAATCGCATCTTCCATCGCCAGCTTCGTGCCCGACCCAATCGAGAAGTGCGCGGTGTGCAGTGCGTCGCCGAGCAGCACGACGTTTTCGAAAAACCAGTGCTCGTTTTTGACGAGTAGGAACTGAATCCACTTTGAGTTGTTCGACAGCAGCGGATGTCCGTGCAAATCCGTGGCAAAAACCTCGCCCAGGTACGACCGCGCATCCGCGTCAGACATGTCGTCAAACCCGGCTCGTTTCCACGTGTGCGGATCACACTCGATGATGAACGTGCTGGTAGTTTGATTGAACTTGTACGAGTGGGCCGCAAACGTGCCGGCCGTATTCTCGCGAAAGGTCAGCGTCAAGCCGTGGAACAACTGGTTCGTGCCGTACCAGATGTAACGGTGCGCGCGCAGATCGAGCTGCGGCTTGAGTTGTTCTAGATATTGCAAGCGGACCGTGCTGTTCACGCCATCGGCCGCGATCAGCAGATCACACTCGCGGCGCAGCGCGTCGACATCGTGAACTTCCGTGCGAAAGTTGATCTTGACGCCCAACGCTTCGGCACGGCGCTGGAGGATCTTCAGCAGTTGCAGCCGCGCGATGCCGGAAAAGCTGTTGCCGTGAATCGAGATCTTCGCTTCGCGATGAACGACGTCGACGTTGTCCCAAGCTTCAAACTGTCTCGTAATCTCGGCGTGCGATTCCTCATCCGCGGCGCGCAGGTTCGCGAGCGTCTTGCCGGAAAACACCACTCCCCAGCCGAACGTATCGTCTGGTCCATTCCGCTCGAAAATCTGAATCTGGTGCGAGGGGTCCGCCTTCTTCATGAGGATTGCAAAATACAACCCCGCCGGCCCGCCGCCGATGATGTTGATGTTCATGTATGCGTCTGAGTCCACGGATTACACAGATTTCACGACAAGAACCGTGTAATCTGTGGCTTACTTGTTCTCCTTCAGCAGTTGACCGGCGATGACGAGCTTTTGGATTTCGGAGGTGCCTTCGTAAATGCGCAGGGCGCGCACGTCGCGATAGAGGCGTTCGACGACACTGCCGCGCACGAGACCGGCGCCGCCGTGAAGCTGCACCGCGCTGTCGATGATGCGGCCCGCTGCTTCGGTGGCGAAGAGTTTGGCTTCACTTGCTTCTCGCGTGACGCGGACCGCCGGCATAGCAGCGCGCGTGTTCGGCGCAGCGGCGTGGGTGGTCGGTGCAGTGTCGCGCACGTACGCGGCGCGATAGACAAGCAGGCGCGCAGCGTCGAGTTCGGTGATCATGTCTGCCAGTTTTTCCTGCACCAGTTGATGCTCGCCAAGCAAGCGCCCAAACTGTTTGCGCGTGCTTGCGTAACCGATCGCTTCGTCGAGTGCGCGGCGCGCCATGCCGCACGCAGCCGCGCCGACGCTCGCGCGAAACGTATCGAGCGTCTCCATCGCCAAACGAAATCCGTCGCCTTCGTTGCCGACCATATCTTCCGCCGGGACGCGGCAATCATTGAAAGCGATCTCGCCGATCGGATGCGGCGCCAGCAACGGTGTGCGTTCGACTAAACTAAACCCCTGCATCTTCGCGCCGACCACAAATGCCGAGAGCGTCGCGCGTCCGTCTTCACGTGTGCCGGTGCGAGCAAAGACGGTGTAGAAGTCGGCGATGCCCGCGTTTGAAATGAAGCGTTTGCGGCCGTTGATGACGTAGCTTTCACCGTCGCGACGCGCGGTGGTTTGAATCCCGGCGACGTCTGAACCCGCGTCAGGTTCGGTCAGCGCAAAGGCGGCGATCGCTTTGCCGCTCGCCGCGCGCGCCAGCCAGAAGTCGCGCACGTGATCCGGTGCGGCCTGCGCGATCGCGTACGTGCCGAGTCCCTGCATGACAAACGCCAGGTCCGCGAGCGAAGACGAATAGCTGAGCGCTTCGCGAATCAGACACAGCGAGCGAATATCCAGCCGCGACTCCGCCACCGCATAGCTCGTCAAACCGGCGCCCGCGAGCAGGCTGACAAAGTGACGCGCGAGTCCTTCGACGTCGTCTTCAACGCCGGAGTGCGGCTCGATCTCGTGCGCCACAAACTCCGCGACGACCTGTGCCAGATGCTGATGTTCGGGAGTAAAGAACGGCAGTTCGATCATTTGAATTTTGCTTTGCGCTTCGCCACGAATGCTTCGTAAGCTTCGCGATAATCCGGATGCTGCATGCAGATCGCCTGCGCCTGCGCTTCGCTCTCGAGCCCCGCTTCAAAATCCATGTGAAACTCGCGGTTGAGCATTTCCTTCGTTTTGCCGAGAGCGAATGCCGGCCCTTGTGCGAGTTGTTCGGCAAACTCGCGCGTCGCCGCCGTCAATTCCCCGGCCGGCACGACGCGATTGTAAAGACCGATGCGCTCGGCTTCGGCAGCCGTGACGAAGTCGCCGGTGTAAAGCATTTCGGTCGCTTTCGCGAGCCCCACGATGCGCGGCAGCAAATACGACGCAGCCATGTCCGTGCCCGCGAGGCCAACTTTCACGAAGAGAAATGCGATGCGCGCGTCTTCGCTGGCAATGCGGAGATCGGAAGCGAGGGCGATGCAGGCGCCCGCGCCCGCGGTCGTGCCGTTCAAACTCGCAATCACCGGTTTCGCCAATGCGCGCATGTTGCGGATCAGCTCGCACGTCAGGCGCGTGAACTCCAGCAGTCCTTCCATGTCGCGCTTGAACAGTTCGCCGATGATGTCGTGCACGTCACCGCCCGAACAGAAGGCCCGGCCCGCACCGGTGATGACGACGACGCGAACGTCTCGCTCGTCGCGCAAAGCAGCAAACGTGTCCGTCAGCTCGCGATAGACCTCGAACGTCAGCGCGTTCAAACGCTCGGGACGATTCAGCGTGATTGTGGCGATTCCTTGTTCGTCTTGCTCGTAAAGAAATGACGTCGGTTGCTTCATGCGGGTATCAAGGCCATTCCTTCGATCTCGACTTTTGCCGCGTCGTCCAGCAGACCCGCCACTTCAACGAGCACCATCGCCGGAAAATGCTTGCCCAGGTGCCGGCGATAACGTTCGCCTACTTCGCGCGTTCGTCCGCGATACTCGCGCTTGTCGGTCACATAAATAACCAACCGAACGACGTGCTCCGGTTGCGCGCCCGCCGCGCGAACGACAGTGACGACGTTCGCGAGCGCGCGATCAAACTGTTCGACGAAATCGTCGCTGACGATCTGCTGCCGTTCGTTCCAGGCAATCTGGCCGGAGATGAACAGCAGTTTGCCGTTCGCATCGGCAAGCAGACCATTTGAGTAACCGCTCGGCGCGCCGAGTGATTCGGGATTAATCAACGTGACGGGCATGAGGAGAGCTTAATTGCTCGGAGGGGATCAGAGCAATTTGTCGAGACGCGAGGCGAGTTGTCCGGCGAGATTGCCGTTCGGGTCGAGTCCACCAATCGGACCGCCTGACACGTTTCCTTCCTTGTCGAGAATCACGATCGACGGCAACTGATCGATGCCGAACTTTTTCGAGATCGCGCCGTCCGGATCGCGCAGCACCGTCACTTTCAGTCCGTACTTTTGCGAGAACGAACGGAGCTGTTCGTCGCTAGCGTAGTTTTTCGATTTCGAATTGTCTGACTCGGTGCTGACCCAGTAAACGACGAGCCCGCGATCGGAGTATTCGTCGGCGAGTTTTCTGACGCCCTGGAGTTGCGTTCGCGACAGTGGCAGCCACGAAGCGCCGAACGCCAGCACCACCACTTCACCACGCAAACTGTTGGAGGTCACCGTCTGGCCATCAATCGAGCGCAGTGAGAACTCGACTGGAACGGCAGCGGGCTGTTGCGCGAACACGAGCGAAACCGCCAACAACGCCAGCGCCCCGGCCACGACTATCTTTCGCATGTTAAGAACCATCTCTTCTCCTTTGCCGAAGACGCCTGTCGAAGACGTTCCGACGGTGTTTGGATGAGTCCACCCGGCCTTTAGTTGCGGCTATTTGCGCGGCAGCGCGGGCGGTGGTTCGCCAAAGACCTCCTTGTAAAGGGCGCGGTAATCATCCCACGTATCCATGTCGCGGGCAACGTAAGGAGAGTCGACGGGGACGCGCTTTACCTCGTTCGGATGGGCCTCGAATAGGGCCCTCAGGCCCCGTGTTGGGTGGAGAGTTTGTAGCTCTTCGCGGTAGCGGAGGTCGACCAGCACCGGATGCCCGCCGCGATTCTGCCAGGTCGGGATGATGAGTGGAGCGCCGTCTTGCCAGGCTTCGATAAGCGTCGAGACGACCTCGGCCGGAACGGCCGGATGATCCGCAAGCGCGATCAGTGCTGCTTTTGCGGTGGCGGCAAGCGCTTTGACACCAACCTCGATCGAGGCGTTCATTTCGCTGTCTGAAACCGGGTTCAGCGCGTAGATGACGTTGAGCTGACTTAGCGCAGAGCGAACTTCCTCAGCGCGGTGCCCCACGACAACAACGATCGTTTCCGCCCCACCTTTGCGGAGATAGTTGATGCACGATTCGATGACGGTTTGCTTACCGAAGGGAAGTAGCGGCTTGAACGCGCCCATCCGGTTGGACCGGCCGGCGGCGAGAATTACTGCTGCTACATCGTGCACGATGATCTAGGTCTGGAGATCTTTCAATGCGCGCAAGGTGTATTGACGCGCCATCTGCTTGCGCCACTGATAGACGAAGTCGGTGTTGTCGAGTGGGCGCGCTTTGACGTAGGCGGCTTCGGCGGCGGCCGCGATCTGATTGTCAACGAGCGGACTGCCGATTAAGACGGTGGCTGCCTCTTTGATCTCGACGGGCGCGGGCGCGATCCCTCCGAGCACCACTTTCGCATCGCGCACCGATTCGCGGTCCATGTTTACCCAGGCGGCGACGCCCAGCACGGGAAAATCAAACGCGCCGCGTCGTCGCAACTTTTGATACGAAGCGCGCCAGCCGTTCGTCGGTGGAAGTTGAATGTCGACGAGGAGTTCGTCGGCGCGTTTGTGCAAATACTCGATGCCGTCGTCGTTGTAGAAACCGGCTGCATCGATGAGGCGTTCACCCAGCGTCGATGCGAGCCGGAACTTCGCGCCGATCGCGACCATCACCGGCACCAGATCCGAAGACTGCACTGCCCAGCATTTCGTGCTGCCGGGCGCGACCCAACAAACGTCGCCGTCTTTTTTGAGACAGAAGTTTATGCCTTTACGCCACTCGTAATTCTGATCGTAGTAGTTGCAGCGGGTGTCGAGCAGCAGGTTGCCGCCGATGGTTCCCATGTTGCGGAGAATGGGCGTTGAGATCGTGCGCGCTGCTTTCGCGACGACGGGATAGTCGCGATTGATGATCGGATGTTTGCAGATGTCGGTGAGTGTAACGGAAGCGCCGATACGCAGTCCGTGCGCGCCGTCGCCCGTAATCTGATTCAACTCAGCGAGCCGCATCACGGAGATCACCGTCTTCGGCATTTGCTGGCGTCGCTTCATATTCGGATATAGATCGGTGCCGCCCGCGACGAACTGCCCCTCCGGCCCCGCAGCCCCCATAATCCTCACCGCCTCCGCGATAGTCTGCGGAACGTGATACTCAAATTTCGGCAACCGCATCATGACGGTGATTCGTCAGGTAGCAGACTCAAGCCGCCGCATCCTTATGAAAGTGCAGTTTCATCAACTGATCCGGGCGCAAAGTCGCGAGTGCGTAAGCTGTACCGTCGTTGTCACTAAACTCTACTTCGAAGACACCGTCCTGCCAAAGTTCTACCACTGTCCCACGGCGCCTCGACGCAATCCCTCGGTTTCGAGGTCTTCGATCAGTGCGACGACGTCCAGCAACTTGATTTGATCCATCTTACACACTCCTCGACATACAGAAGCAGGTAGTCATACGGGGAAAGTCCTCGCCATGCCTGATTATCCATGCAGTTCGCACCGGCACAGTTGAAAGAACGATTCCGTCTGCTCTAGAGACGACCAAGTCTACTATGAATCTTCGACCGAACGCTGAGGGCTCCTGTTCTAATGCGTCGGCTAACAGCACTCCTCCAATATTGCCTGACGTAGATTCTCGGCGTGACTTTGGGTGATGCCAAGTTTTTCGAGAAAAACTCGCGCTTTGTGCTTACCCTCAGGGTGGTTCGGGTTTAAGCAATAGTCGCGTAGCTTTGCAATGTCAACAACCGCGTTATTGGCGTTCGGAAGTGGCATGCTTCCTACGAATGTACCGCGACGCGGGGCATCTCGGTACCGTCGCCGCCTTCCGCCGGGGTTAAGACGCGGAGGGGGTCGGGCCAGGAGACGGCGGGGACGGTGTCGGGGCCGTAGCGCGCCTCGCGGCCGCGGGCTTTGTCTTTCAACGCGCGGAGAATTTTTTCCGGAGTAATGGGGACTTCGTCGATGCGCACGCCGACGGCATTGTAGACGGCATTCGCCACCGCGGGCGGCACCGGCAACAGCGGCCCCTGTCCCACTTCTTTCGCTCCGTACGGCCCATTCGGATCCGGATCTTCGATGAGGTACGTCTTCACGTCGCACATCTCCATCGTCGTCGGACTCTTGTACTCCAATAGCGACGGAAACTTATGCACGACGTTTCGATTGGTACGGTACGTCATCTCTTCCATCAGAATCTCACCCAACGCCATGTAGACGCTGCCTTCGACCTGGCCCATCACCAGCAACGGATTGATCGAACGGCCGATATCGTGCGCGATCCAAACGCGTTCGACCACGACGATTCCCGTGTCGGGATTCACGTCGACTTCCGCCACCGCCGCGGAATAACTGTAAGCGGGCGATGGCCCAACCCCAGATCCTTTGTATTTTCCCGGCGACCGCGGCGGCGTGTACGAACCAACAGTTCCAATCGTGCCAAACTTCGACTCCGCCAACACCACCGCTTCGGCAAACGAAACACCAACCTCCGGATTCTCGACGTCGAACACGCGCCGTTCAGCCAGCGACAGGTTTTCAATCGGCACGCCGAGTTTTTCCGCGACTGCCATGACCAACAACTCACGCGCCCGCTCAGCCGCTTGAATCGCGGCGTTGCCGGTCATCAATGTGACGCGACTCGAATAACTGCCGAGATCGACCGGCGTCAGATCCGTATCGGCAGTTACGACGCGGATGTCGAACGGATCGATCCCGAGGATCTCCGCCACGATGTAAGCGAGTATCGAATCAGATCCCTGACCGATATCCGTCGAGCCGCACATCACGCAAACGCCGCCCTGACGATCGAGCCGGAGCTGCACGCCGGACTGCGGCATGTTGTTCCAGTAGATCGGCAAACCCGCGCCGCAGATGTACGAGCTGCACGCGATGCCGATGCCTTTCCCGTACGGCAGTTTGCGGTTCGCAAAGTCCCAACCGGAAAAGCGGTTCTTCCAATCCGAGCCGGCGACGACTTTGTCGAGGCACTCGCCGAGACCCATGCTGCCGACGCGCAGGTAGTTCGCGGTCACTGAATTCGGCGCGACGAGATGCCGGCGACGAATGTCGACGGGATCCATTCGCAACTGCTCGGCGATCTTGTCGAGATGAACTTCGAGCGCGTAACGCGGCTGCGGCGTACCGTGCCCGCGCTTTGGCCCGCACGGCGGTTTGTTCGTAAACGCGCGCAAGCCCTGAAACTTGTAACGCGGCACGTCATACGTCACGGTTTGCAGCGCGCCCGTGTAGAACGTGCTCGCCACGCCGTAACTGCCGTACGCGCCGCCGTCGAGAAACGACTGAAAATGCATCGCGGTGATCGCGCCGTCGTTTTTGACCCCCGTCTTCACTTTCATCAACACCGGATGGCGTCCGCGATGGCAATAAAAAACCTCTTCGCGCGTCAACGTGATCTTGACCGGGCGTCCGGTGATCATCGCGAGCTTGCAAACCGCCACTTCGTGATTGAACGGATCGCTCTTGCCGCCGAAGCCGCCGCCGTTCGGCGTCGCAATGACGCGAATGTGACTCGCCGGCATTTCCAAAACTTTCGCCAGCGCGCGATGGACGTAATGCGGCGTTTGCGTGGAGCTCCACAGCGTCAGCTTCTGATCGGCGTCGAAGTGCGCGACGGCGGCGTGCTGCTCCATCGGCAGGTGCGTGTTGCCTTCGTAGAAGAACACGTCTTCGCGCACGAGATCCGCTTCCGCGAAACCGTCCTCGACGTTCCCAAACTCCAGCGAGACTTTCTTATGAACGTTACCGCTGTCGCCGTACTCATGAATCCGCGGCTCGTCGATCAAGACGGCTTCTTCGATCGTCGAGATCGTGTTGAGCGGCTCGTACTCGACCTCGATCAGGTTCATCGCGTCGAACGCAGTGTCTTCGTCAATCGCCGCGACTGCCGCCACGGGATCGCCAACGAAGCGCACCTTGTCGATGCAGAGTGCGTGTTCGTCCTGGCTGACCGGCAGAATGCCGTACGGGATCGGCAGATCTTTTCCGGTGACGACGGCAAAAACGCCCGGCAAAGCGAGGGCTTTCGAGGCGTCGATGCGCTTGATTAGCGCATGCGGCAGGTGCGAACGCAGCAGCTTACAGAAGAGCATTCGCGGCAGCACGATGTCGTCGGCAAATTTCGTCTGGCCGACACATTTCGCTCGTGCGTCGACCTTGCGAAACGGTTTGCCGATGAGATTTAGCGAATTGCTCTTCGGATTTTTCACTCTAAACCGTAGATGCTTTCCTTCGGGAGTTCATAAGTCTCGCCGCGCATGCGTGCGGCGGCAAGCTCGACCGCCTCGTAGATTTTAATGTAGCCGGTGCAACGACACAGATTTCCCGACAGCGCTTCCTGAATCTCAGCGCGCGAAGGATTCGGCGTCTTCTGCAACAACTCTTCCGCGACCAAAAGAAAACCCGGCGAACAATAACCGCATTGCGCCGCGCCCAAATCGGCGAACGTTTGTTGCAGCGGATGAAGTTCGGCGCCGAGAGCCATTCCCTCGATCGTCTTTACTTCGCGGCCTTCAGCCTCGAGTCCCAGCATCAAGCACGAAAGTATCGAACGCCCATCGACCAGCACGGCGCATGTGCCACACTCGCCGAGCTCGCAACCGTGCTTCGTGCCCGTCAGATTCAGATCTTCACGCAACACTTCCAGCAGCGTCTTGTGCGGCGCGAAAGCTATTTCGGTGTCTTCGCCGTTCAGACGGAAGCGAATCTGTTTCTTACTGTTCATGAATTACTGCGGGGCGGCTTCCTTCTTCTTAACCTTATTCAAGATCGTGTTGTCGATCAATCGCGTCTTGCCGATGTAGGCGGCGACAGCGAGGAGGGTTGGCCGCTCGTCGATTCGTTCGAGGGGTTCCAGCGTTTCTGCGTCGGCGATGGCGACATAATCCAAACGCGCCCGCGGTTCCGTTTCCACGGTCGAGCGAACGATCTCCGCGATGCGAGCCGCGCTGCGTTCGCCGTCCTTGAAAGCGTTCTTTGCCTGTTTCAAAGCCCGATGAATAACCGCTGCGGACTGCTGCTCGTCACCGCTGAGATAAAGATTGCGCGACGAGATCGCGAGGCCCGTATCCTCGCGCACGATCGGCAACACTACGATTTCAGTATCGAACGCCAAATCTTTGACCAGCCGCTTGATTACCAACGCCTGTTGCGCGTCCTTTTGTCCGAAGAAAGCGAAATCAGGCCGGACGGTATTCAACAAGATCGTCACCACCGTCGCGACGCCGCGAAAGTGTCCCGGCCGCGAGGCGCCTTCGAGCTGCTCGGAAAGTCCCGCGACGTTGACGTACGTCGAAAAGCCTTTCGGATACATTTCCTCGACCGTCGGCGCGAAAATGTAATCGACGTTGTAATCAGTCAACAGCGCCGTGTCTTTCGTCAGATCGCGCGGGTAATGTTCGAAGTCTTCACCGGGCCCAAACTGCGTCGGATTCACGAACACCGACACCACCACCACGTCGCACATTCGTCTCGCTTCACGCACCAGACTCAAGTGGCCTTCGTGCAGCGCACCCATCGTCGGGACGAGCCCGACCGTGCGGTCCTGTTCACGGCGGATTTTGCGCGCGACGGAACTCATGCGCTGACGGCGATTGATGATCTCCATAGGATTGAGGATGGGCTAGGACTTCTCAGCCTTTGAGTCTCTCGTGGGGTTGTCTATGTCGAGTGCCTCGGCAGTCTCACTGGGCAAAGCATACGATTCGGCTTCCGATGGATAAGTGCCGTTTCTCACGTCGTCCGCGTACCGGGTTACGGCATCCGTGATGATCTCGCCCACGTTCGCGTACGGCCGAACGAAGCGCGCCGTCTTGCCAAACGAAAGCCCGAGCATGTCGTGCAGGACCAGCACCTGAATGTCGCAATGCACGCCGGCGCCGATGCCGATGGTCGGAATGCTGATGCTCTCGGTGATGATGCGCGCGATCTCGCGCGGCACGACTTCCAGCACGACGGCAAACGCGCCCGCATCTTCCAGCGCCTTCGCGTCGTCGATCAACTGCTGCGCCGCTTTCGGAGTTTTGCCTTGTACGCGGTAAGCGCCGAGCTGGTTGATCGATTGCGGCGTCAGGCCGATGTGGCCCATCACGCTGATCTCTTCGTCGACCAGTCGCTTCACGAGGGGCACGCGTTTGTGTCCGCCTTCGAGCTTGATCGCCTCCGCGCCGCCTTCTTTCACCAGCCGCAACGCGTTCTTCACCGCTTCGTCTTCGCCAACGTGGAAAGTTCCGTACGGCATGTCCGCGACGAGCAGGGCGCGTTGCACGGCGCGCCGCACCGCCTTGAGATGAATCAAAATCTCTTCGAGCGTCACCGGCACGGTGTTGCCGTAACCCAGAACCACGTTTCCCAGACTATCGCCAACCAGAATGACGTCGATGCCCGCCTCATCCACCAGGCGCGCGGTCGGATAATCGTAGGCTGTCAGACAAACCAGACGTTCGCCTCGTTGTTTGCTCGATCGCAACGACGGGGCACTGACTTTCTCCGGACGTTCAGGCTTTAAATACGGCATGTTTTAAGTGGGGGCATTATAACGGCAAATCGCGGAACGGGAAAAGGCAGGGATTCAGGGCCGCCAGCGGTTCACTTCCGATTTATCGAGGGTTTTGGCCAGAAGTTCGTGGACAGGCGCAGCGAGAGTCGGGTGAGTCAGGTTTGGCGCCAGTTCGTTCAACGGAACAAGCACAAAGCGGCGCAGGTGAAGCCGGGGATGAGGCAGCGTGAGGAAGTCCGTCTGCCGGGTTTCGTCTTTGAAGATGAGTAAATCCAGATCTATCGTCCGCGGGCCGAGCGGCACCTCGCGCGTGCGGCCGAGCGCGTATTCGATGCGCAGCAGGCGTGCAAGCAATTGCTCCGGCTGCGGCAGCGTCTCGCCGCGCAGCTCGGCCACGAGGTTGAGAAACGCGGGCTGGTGCTCGTATTCGACCGGTTCGGTTTCGTAGATGCTCGAGAGACGAATCACGTCCACACCCGCGTCGAGCAGGCCGCGCACGGCGAGCAACAAATAGCCCGCGCGGTCGCCGAGATTCGACCCCATGCCGACGTAGGCGTTCTGGATCATATTTGTAGTTTTTGCTTTGTACTCTGTACTGTGTGCGTTGGCAAGCAAACGGTAGAACATGTCGCAACTGTTGACTCTTATCTGGCTCAAGTGGCGCCTGCTGCGCAACTCGCTTCGTTCATCGAAGGCCGTCGTTAACAAAATCGCGTCGGTGGTGGGCATGTTGGTGGCGCTCGCGTTTTCGATCGGGCTCGCGCTGGTGCTGGGTTTCGTCGCTTATTTTATCAGCCGTCCCGGCAGCCTCGCCGAGATGCTGCGCGGCTCGCCGCGCGAGGTTTCCGTCGCGGCGACGGCCGAGTTCATCTTCTTTTCGATCTTCGGTTTCACGTACCTGATGTGGGCCACGCTGCCGTTGAGTCTCGGCGGCGGCAAGCAATTCGATGCCGGCAAAATGCTGCTTTATCCGATCACGTTGCGGAAGTTGTTTGCCGTCGACTTCATCAGCGAGTTCACGACGCTGCACTCGATCATTGCGGTGCCCGCCATCATCGCCATCACCATCGGCGCCGGTTTGGCAACGGGCAATTTAACCGCGACCGTGCTCGCCGCCGTGCCGATCATTTTGTTTGGCGTGTCGTTGTCGAAGTGGCTGGGAACCATCCTCGGATCGCTGCTACGCCGAAAGCGTGCGCGCGGTGAAATGATCGTCGCGCTTATCGGCACGATCGCCGGCTTCGGCGGCGCACTCGCCGGACAGATCGCGCCGATCTTGTTTCAGCACGCCGAGTCGATACGTTCTTTGCGCTGGACGCCGCCCGGCGCGGCTGCGTCGTTAATTCTTGCGAGCTCGGCAGCGGACAGCTTCGCCTACGGTGTTTCTTTCGTAACGCTCTCCGCTTACTCGATCGCCCTGATCGCGTTGACGTACGTGATCGCGCGCCGCGCTGCGCTCGGATTCGAAGGACGGCGAAAACGCCGAGCAGAAGTCGCGGCCCGAACGGATCTGCCGGAATACGCCGGCTGGAAGCTGCCGCTGCTTTCGCCCGATCTCTCGGCCGTGGTCGAGAAAGAGTTGCGGTACGCGCTGCGCAACGCGCAAATGCGGATGATGGCCGTCATGCCGCTCATCCTTATCGCGATTCGGCTGGTGAATTCACGCCGGATGCAAACCGGACTGCGCGGCGGCGGTGCGGCGAGTCGTAACGCTGAATTCCTTACCTACGGCGCGGGTTTGATGGCGACCGGCGGCGTGCTCTACGTCTTCCTGATTCTGGCCGGAATCACTTGCAACTCGTTCGCGTTTGAAGAAGGCGGCATGCGAACGTTGATACTCGCGCCCATCGATCGGCGCAAAATTCTGCTCGGCAAAAACATCGCCGTTGTCTCGATTGCCGTCGTGTTCGCGACCATTCTTTTGACGATCAACACGCTCGTCTTTCGCGATCTCACGG
>Ga0081539_10001815_pt2 | contig 23462 bp, 19 predicted proteins | sample TabmetS4T2R2_FD_71023 | JGI IMG/M metagenome (GOLD analysis project Ga0081539, IMG submission 71023) | Tabebuia heterophylla rhizosphere microbial communities from the University of Puerto Rico - S4T2R2 | ecosystem: Host-associated > Plants > Roots > Rhizosphere ...
CTTCCTGACCCAGGCGAGCTTCGGTGCGGTGAAGCCGGGAAAGACGATGTTGCCGGTGAGCGAGCGGAAGCGCGGATCGGCATCCAGCGCGGCGGCCTCGACATGGCTGCGTGTGTCGTTCCACAGGATACAGGGCCGAAGCACCTTGTCTTCGGCATCGATCAGTGTCGCACCATGCATCTGCCCCGAAAGGCCGATGCCTTTCACAGCAGCAAGCTCCTTGCTGTGCGAGCGCTTGAGCTTCCCGATCGCCTCTTCTGTCGCCTTGATCCAGTCGGCCGGATCCTGCTCGGACCAGCCTGAATGCGGCCGCGACACTTCCAGCGCGCCGTTGGCCGAGGCGACCGCTCTCTGGTTGGCGTCGATCAGCAACGCTTTGACGCCCGACGTTCCGAGATCGAGCCCGAGATACATTTTTCCTCCCGGCGGCGCCTCTTGCCGAAGCTGCCTCAATCGTTGGCTTTGCAGCCTGCCAGCCCGGTTCGGACGGCCTTCCTCAAGGTGTTTCATAGCAAAAATTGGGCGTCTGAGAACCGCGAAACACGGTTTGCGTCAATATTTTTTTCGCAACCCGAAAAAAAGCTGTGACTGGTTCACGTCTTGTAACAAGGCCGGAACTAACGAGAGCGGGGCGGCGTTTCTTGTCCCAAGGCCGCCACATTGCTTAGACGAACGGAAATTCCGTTCCTGAGATGGCTGAAAGGTTGGAATTCTATTACGTCAGGTCAGGAAAAATCGGAATAATGTTGCATTCCTAATCTCTATCAATTTTCTAGACTAAGCGACATCCAAACGGAGGCAACCCAATGAACCGATCGATCTCGTCCAGACTGCTGGCCGGCCTTCTCGCTGGTGCTGTGCAGTTCGGCGTGCTGGGATTCGCATTCGCGGACACGACCCTTCTCAACGTGTCCTACGACCCCACCCGCGAACTCTATAAGGATTTCAACGAGGCCTTCGCCGCCAAATGGAAGGCGGACACCGGCGAGACGGTCACCATCCAGCAGTCGCATGGCGGCTCGGGCAAGCAGGCGCGCGCGGTCATCGACGGGCTGGATGCAGATGTGGTGACGCTGGCGCTGCAGAGCGATATCGACGCGATCGTCAAGAACTCGCAGAAGATCAACCCGGACTGGCGCTCACGCCTGCCGAACAATTCGTCGCCCTACACCTCGACGATCATTTTCCTCGTTCGCAAGGGTAACCCGAAAGCAATCAACGACTGGGGCGACCTCACCAAGGAAGGTGTTGAAGTCATCACCCCGAACCCGAAAACCTCGGGCGGCGCTCGCTGGAATTATCTGGCGGCATGGTCCTGGGGCAACACGCAGTTCGGCGGCGACGAGGCCAAGATCAAGGAATATGTCGCAAACCTCTACGCCCATGTTCCCGTGCTCGACACCGGCGCGCGTGGTTCGACCGTGACCTTCGCCGAGAAGGGCCTCGGCGACGTGCTGCTCGCCTGGGAAAACGAGGCCTATCTCGCGCTTGACGAGTTCGGCGCCGATCAGCTCGACATCATCTATCCGCCGACTTCGATCCTCGCCGAACCGCCGGTTGCCGTTGTCGACGCCAATGTCGACACAAAGGGCACGCGCAAGCAGGCCGAGGCCTATCTCAACTACCTCTATTCGGAGGAAGGCCAGCGCCTCGCCGCCAGGCATCATTACCGGCCCTCAAAGCCTGACTTGGTTCCGGCGGACGAGCTCGCTAAGCTGCCCGGGATCAAGCTCGTCACCATAGACGATCCGATCTTCGGCGGCTGGGCGAAGGCACAGCCCTACCACTTTGGTGACGGGGGCATATTTGACCAAATCTACAAGCCGGCCCAATAAAGGGGCGCCATGACGATTGCTCCCGCTCGGACAGCGGGGTGGCATTTCAGAAGGCCGAGCGTCATTCCGGGTTTCGGATTGGCGCTCGGCTTCTCGCTTGCCTACCTCACGCTGATCATCCTGATCCCGCTGTCGGGCCTTGCCTGGCGTTCGGCCGCGCTCGGCTGGTTGAATTTCTGGGCGATTGCTACCGATCCGCGCGTCGTGCAGTCGCTGAAGCTCTCTTTCGGCGCCTCGCTGGTCGCCGCCGCCGTCAACGTCGTCTTCGGCGTAATCGTCGCCTGGGTGCTGGTGCGCTACCGCTTCCCCGGCCGCCGCATCGTCGATGCCATGGTCGACTTGCCATTTGCTTTGCCCACTGCAGTCGCGGGCATCGCGCTCACCACGCTCTATGCGCCGAAGGGTTGGATCGGCGCCATCTTCATGCCGCTCGGCATCAAGATCGCCTACACGCCGCTCGGCGTCATCATCGCTCTGATCTTCATCGGCCTGCCTTTCGTGGTCCGCACCGTGCAGCCGGTCATGGAAGAGATCGACCGGGAGGTCGAGGAAGCCGCAGCCACGCTCGGCGCCAGCCGCCTCCAGACGATCACGCGGGTTCTGCTGCCCGGCCTGATGCCGGCGATCGTCACCGGCTTTGCCCTTGCCTTCGCCCGCGCGGTCGGCGAGTACGGCTCGGTCATCTTCATCGCCGGCAACCTGCCGTTCAAAACCGAGATTTCCCCGTTGCTGATCGTCATCAAGCTCGAGGAATACAACTATGCCGCCGCCACCGCGATTGCGGCAGTCATGCTGATCCTCTCCTTCGCCATGCTGCTCGTCATCAACCTCCTCCAGTCATGGAGCCGCCGGCGCTATGGCTGACATCGCGATCCCCGCTCCGGCTGTCCGCGCCGCCAACGTCACGTCGCCGACCAGCGAACGCCCCCTCTCGCGCGCCGTGCTGATGACGATCGCCTTCGTCTTCCTCGTCGTGTTCCTGCTCCTGCCGCTCATCATCGTTTTCCAACAGGCCTTCTCGCGCGGTCCGGCGCACCTGTGGAAGACGCTGGCCGACCCCGACACGCTCTCCGCGATCCGGCTCACCCTCCTGGTCGCGGCGATTGCGGTGCCGCTCAACCTCGCCTTCGGCGTCGCCGCGGCTTGGGCGATCGCCAAGTTCGAGTTCAAGGGCAAGGCCTTCCTGATCACCCTGATCGACCTGCCCTTCTCGGTCTCGCCTGTCATTTCCGGCCTGGTCTACGTGCTCCTGTTCGGCGCCGGCAGCTTGCTCGGACCGTGGCTGAAGTCGCATGGCATCGAAATCCTGTTCGCCGTGCCCGGCATCGTGCTTGCCACCATCTTCGTCACCTTTCCGTTCGTTGCCCGTGAACTGATCCCGCTGATGCAGGATCAGGGCACCGGAGACGAGGAGGCGGCGATCTCGCTCGGCGCCAGCGGCTGGCAGACTTTCTGGCACGTGACTCTGCCCAACATACGCTGGGGCCTGCTCTACGGCGTGCTGCTGTGTAATGCGCGCGCCATGGGCGAGTTCGGCGCGGTTTCGGTCGTCTCGGGCCATATTCGCGGCCTCACCAACACCATGCCGCTGCATGTCGAAATCCTCTATAACGAATATAATGCAGCAGGCGCCTTCGCCGTGGCCTCGCTGCTCGCGGGGTTGGCACTGGTCACACTGGTGTTGAAGACGCTGCTTGAAATGCGCTACGGCGACGATATAGCGGCTAGCCGCGGCCACTGATTTACCGCTCGGGGTATTCTGTATGGAAGTACGCGTCGTCAACGTGCGCAAGGAGTTCGACCGCTTTCCAGCGCTCCACGACGTTTCGCTGGACATCCGCTCAGGCGAACTGATCGCGCTGCTTGGGCCGTCCGGCTCGGGCAAGACCACGCTGTTGCGCCTCATCGCCGGCCTGGAGCGGCCGACCGAGGGCTCGATCTATTTCGGCGAGGAGAATGCTTCGCAAAAGACCGTCCAGGAGCGCAACGTCGGCTTCGTCTTTCAGCACTACGCGCTGTTCCGTCACATGACCGTTGTCGAGAACATCGGCTTCGGTCTCAAGGTGCGCGACCGTCAGAAGCGGCCGGCCGATACCGAGATCAGGCGTCGCGCCTCCGAACTGCTCGACCTCGTCCAGCTTTCGGGTCTGGAGAAGCGGTTTCCCGCGCAGCTTTCCGGCGGCCAGCGCCAGCGCGTGGCGCTCGCCCGCGCGCTCGCCATCGAGCCGCGCGTGCTGCTCCTCGACGAGCCGTTCGGCGCGCTCGACGCGCAGGTGCGCCGCGAACTGCGCCGCTGGCTGCGCGAGATCCACGACCGTACCGGCCACACCACCGTCTTCGTCACGCATGATCAGGAGGAGGCGCTGGAACTGGCCGACCGCGTCGTGGTCATGAGCCAGGGCACCATCGAACAGGTCGGTACAGCCGACGACGTCTACGACCGGCCGAACTCGCCCTTCGTCTATGGCTTTATCGGCGATTCCAGCTTCCTCCCGGTGAATGTGTCGGACGGTCAGGTCTGGATCGCCGACCGCTCAATCGGGCTCCCTGCATCGAACGTCCCGGATGGGCCTGCGCTGCTCTACTTCCGGCCGCACGATATCGATCTGCTCGATGGTTGCGGCGGCTGCATCGCCGGCACGGTGGCCAACAGCCGCCGTGTCGCCGGCACGCGCCGGGTCGAATTGGAGATCGGCGGCGAGCGCCAGAAGGTCGAGGTCGAGCTGCCGGTCGACCATCCCGCTGCCCAAAAGAGCCGCGTCGCCTTCCGGCCGAAGAAGTGGAAGCTCTTCCCGCAGAATTGAGAGTTCAGCCGCACCCCTCTCGCTACGAGGGATTCGGCCCCACCCTCTCGACGAACAATCGCGACAGCGGACTTGCCGGCCGTACATGGAACCGTTCCGCCGCAAGCGCGCGAGACAACGCAACGTCGCCTGCCCTGAGCGCAGCCTCGATCAGCGTCAGGTCGATGAAGTCGCGCTGCGCGTGGCTGCCGCCAAAGCGATGGGCGATGCCGCGGATCGGCTTCAGGAGCCGCACCGTCTCGCTGTAGTTGCCGTCGCCGAACGCCTTGATCGCCAGCGTCACGGGATGTCCGACATCGCGCGTGAACGCCGCATTGTCGCCCCCCGCGTCTATTGCCTGGTGTTGCGCGTCGACCAATGTCTCGGCCGACCCTGAGAGGCCTGCGCCAACGAAGGCCATCATCGCATGCGCGTCGTTGAAGGCATAATTGGTCGCGCCCTTCGCAGCCCAGTTTTCGGCGACTGCCCGCCATCGCTCGCCGACATCCGTTCCGCCGAGCCACAGCCGCCAGAGGATCGCCGAGGCATCGACCATGTTGAGCGCGAGCGGCGAACGGGCGCCATAGATCGGCCCGTCGAACAGCGTGAGCACTTCGTCGGTTTCGCCGAGATCGTAGTGGAAAAGCGCCAGATGCCACCAATTGTGGATCTGGAGAAAACTCTCCTTCGTCCAGGCGTCGGACTCCTCGCGCATCCAGCGGATGCCGTCCTTCTGCCGGCTCTGCATCTCCATGACATGGGCGACGGCGTGCTGCGCCCAGCCGTCACGGGGCTCGATCTCGACGGCGCGCCTGCCCGCCGCCTCGGCGCGGGCATAGTCGCCCGTCTCCTCAAGTCCGAACGCATGCATACCGAGCAGCGCATGGTGACCGGGCATGCCCTCGGACCATTCCGGCAGCGCCCGCGCGATGCGGTCGCGCAGCATGCGCGCATTGCCGGTGAAGAAGTCGATCTGGTGCCCGGCCTGCAATGCCAGCGCATCGCGCGGATATGCGATCGAGATATCCTCCAATGTCGCACCGGCCTCATGCCAGCCGCCGGCGACGAGCTTGCCGAGCGCCGCCACATGCGCCGTCTCGCGCGATGTGCCGCCGAGCTTCTGAGCCGTCGCGCATGTTTCGGCCGCCGCCGCCGTCGCCTCGCGTTCGGTGGCCAGCCCGTAGAGATAGCCCTTCAGCACATGCGCCATGACGAAACCGGGCGCCGCGGCGATCGCGTGTTCAACCGAGCCGACAGGATCGCCGATGAAGCACTGCAACTCATGCAGCGAACGCTCATAGTGTTCGAGCGCCGCAGACGTCGCGCCGGTCAGTTCGAGGCCAAGAGAATCGCGCATGGTCGTCGTCCGGTGTCCCACCGGCTTCATAGCACGAGGCGGCGATATTCGCTCAGTTACCCGAGCGGATCGCGACGGTAGCAACACCCGCGCCGACCAGAAGCGTGCCGCCCGTCCGGTTGAAAATGCGGATCGTGCGCGGATTGCCGACCATCGAGCGCGCCCGCGAAGCTGCAAGCGCATAGCCGAACGCATTCGCGAAGGCGAGCGCGAGAAAGGTCGCTTCGAAGATTGCCATCTGCGTCCAGAAATCGGCGTGACGGTCGAGGAACTGCGGCAGGAAGGCGATGAAGAAGGTGAGGCTCTTCGGGTTGAGCGCAGTGACCAGCCAGGCGTGGCTCGCCATCCTGAGCGCCGAGACGCTGCCGGTGCGCGGCTCGGCTTTGAGCTGCCCGCCGGCGCGGAAAAGCTTGACGCCGAGGTAGACGAGATAGGCCGCACCGACCCATTTGAGCGCGGTGAAGATCGTGGCGGAAGCGAGCAGCAGCGCGCCGATGCCGAGCATGGACAGCGTCATCGCCGTGAAGTCGCCGAGCGCCACGGCGGCCGCCATGGACAGCGCAACCCGCCACCCCTGCCCCAGCGCATAGGAGACGACCAGCAGGATCGTCGGTCCGGGAATGATGAGCAGCACGGCCGCAGCGGCAGTGAAGGCGAGCCAGGTTTCGAATGCCATGGGGTTCTCTCCGTCAAAGGAGAGCATAAATCCCCCGCTCGCAGAGGATGTAAAGGGGCAATCGCGCGGCGAGCGGAAGCGGTTATCTCTGCTCCGCGGCAATGCGAATACCGAGGCCGATCAGCAAGGTCCCGGTCACGCCCTCGATCGCGCGGCGGATAGCCGGCCGGCGGAGGAAATCTCCGGCCTTGGCGATCACGGCCGCGTAGAAGGTAAGCCACCCCAGCGTTATGGCGGCGAAAACGACGCCAAGGGAAAGCAGCGCGAAAAAGGCGGCGCCGCCGGCTGGAACGAACTGCGGCAGCAGGCTGGCAAAGAAGACGGCTATCTTGGGATTGCCCAGATCACTGAGAAGGCCTTGCCGAAACGCAGCCGACGGCGTCAGTCGCGGCGCTGGCTTGCCTGTTGCGGCGGCTCCGTTCGTGTGCAACTTCGGCCAGATGGCTTCGCGCAGCGCCTGGAAACCCAGAAAGACGATGTATGCCGCGCCGGCATATTTGACCGCGAGGAACAGCGGCTCCGAGGCGACCAGCAGCGCGACGATCCCGGCGCTCGTCGCAAACGCCCAGATCGTCAGGCCGCACGCCACCCCGAGTGCCGTGAAGATACCGCCGGAGCGTCCGCCGAACAGCGTGTTGCGGATCGTGATCGCGGTATCGGGGCCAGGCGTGGTGATGATGACGATCGAAACGCCGATGAATGCGAGAAACAGCGTCATACGCCTATCACCTCCGCTCGCCAGTCGACCGGCGTCTGTTTCAATCTGCGGCATGAAGATCGAGCTGTCTTGGGCCAGCGGAAAGCTTCTACTAGTGTCGTGATTTCGAAGTTCGCTTCATTTCGATATCGAGCTCCGAGCGAACTTCGAAATCAAAACGACACTAGAAATCAAGGAGTTGCTAGTGTCCTTTGATTCTGAAATTCGCTCGGCGGCTGATATCGAACTCATGCGAATTTCAGAATCGGGACACTAGGCGTCTTTGTAGAGATATGCTCTCGCAATCTCTTCCATGCGCTCGCCGTCGAACGGCTCGCCATGGCCGCCATGGGCGATCCGCACCGGCAGGTCCATGATGCGGGCCATGGTCTCGCGATAGGCTGCCGGATCGGAATCGGGCAGATCGTCGATGAGCTGATCGTCATAGATCGCGTCGCCGCTGAAGAAGAGCCCGTCCTGCTCGTCGAGCAGCCCAATCGAATCCGGCGAGTGGCCGGGCAGGTGCAGCACGCTGAACTGCCGGTTGCCGAGGTCGACGGTATCCCCTTCGAAGAGACGCGTCGTCAGCTTCGCCGGGATCAGCCGATAGGCGGCGACATTCCATCGATCATCCGGCGCTACGGACACAGGCTCGTCGAGGACGCGGAACTGGTCCGCATAGGTCTTGCCGTCATCCATCGTCTCGAACGACCTTGCCGAATAGTCCGGCCCGGCGCGTTCGACGAATTCGTGCAGCGAACCGACATGATCGACATGGATGTGGGTCGCGAGCGCGATCACCGGCTTGCCCGGCGTGAGATCGAGCGCGTCCGAGAACCGCGCCAGTCCCATGCCCGTATCCACGACAAGGTCGCGATCACGGCCGACGAGGTGATACATGTTGGCGCGGAAGAACGAATTGACGAATGGCTCGTCGTAGACGGTCAGCTCATCGGTCAGTTTCCGCTTACGAAACCAGGCTTTCGCGTCCATCTCGATTCCTTGCAGCCGGGCTAAATTCGGCTGACGCCTTCAGCCTTTTTCAACCATGTTTCGCATAAAAACGTCAGCGAAAACGTGCCTGTACGGAGTACACGTGTCCCGCCTTCCTGCGAAGCCTCGCAATAGCCTTTTCGTCTCGTCCTGCACCCGCCGAACCGTCATTGTCGGCCTCGGCGCGAGCGCACTCGGCGCCTGCTCGCCGTCACTTGATCTGCCGGAGCTGGACGACGTCACGACCGGCTCCATTCCCATCCGTCCGCGCATCGGCGTCGACAGCCACATTACCACGCCGGACGTGATGTATGCTTCCTTCACCGACGACGGTTTCGTCCTGCAGGCGATCCCTTACGACAAGGTGCCGCGCGACTATCGCCGTCAGATCGTCGTCGATCCGACCGGCGAGCGATCGTCGTCATCCTTGCCGAACGTCACCTCTATTACGTCCTGGCCGGCGGCGAGGCGATCCGTTACGGCGTTGGCATCGGCCGCGACGGTTTCCGCTGGTCCGGCCGCGCCAACATCCAGTATGGCAAGAAATGGCCGGTGTGGACGCCCCCTGCCGAGATGATCACCCGCAAGCCCGAACTGGAGAAGTGGCGCAGCGGCCAGCCCGGCGGTATCGACAATCCGCTCGGCGCCCGCGCCCTCTACATCTACAATGTCGACACCGGCTACCGCGTGCACGGCTCGCCCGAATGGTGGTCGACGATCGGCCAGGCCATGTCGTCGGGCTGCGTGCGCATGATCAACCAGGATGTCATCGACCTTTACCACAGGGTCAATGGCAAGACACCGATCGCCGTCATGTGATTTCATTTCTGGCTTGCGCGGTTGCGCGTTCTCGCCCATCAGGCCATGGTGGATTTCGAAATTCAAGCAGCCTGAATTCGGGAGAGAAATGGCATGTCGGCAACCTTCGTGATCGCGCAAGGAGGCGGCCCGACCGCCGTCATCAACCAGACGCTTGTCGGAACCGTCCTCGAAGCGAAGAAGCGCCACCCCGGCGCCAAGGTGCTCGGCGCGCGCCATGGCGTGCGCGGCATTCGCGACGGCGACTATGTCGATCTCTCCGCGATTCCGGAGGCGCAGCTCAAGCTGATTGCCGGTACGCCGAGCGCTGCGCTCGGCAGCACCCGTGACAAGCCGGATGCCGCCTATTGCGAGGTTGTGCTTGCGGGCCTGAAGAAAGCCGGCGCTGATGCCTTCGTCTATATCGGCGGCAACGACACGGCCGGCACGCAGCAAATTCTCACAGACGCTGCCTCAGGTTCGATGACCTTCGTGCATGCGCCGAAGACGATCGACAACGACCTCGTCGACAACGACCATACGCCCGGCTTCATCTCGGCCGGCGAATTCGTGGCTGCGGCCTTTCTCAGCGTCGATCTCGATTTCCGGGCGCTGCCTGGCGTCTATGTCGGCATCGTCATGGGCCGCCACGCCGGCTTCTTGACCGCCGCGTCGGCCGCCTGGCGGCTCGACGAGGAGAGCGGCCCGCACTTGATCTATGTGCCGGAGCGCGGCTTTTCGCCGGCGCGCTTCGTCGATGACGTGAAGAAGACGCTCGACCGCCACAGGCGCTGCATTGTCGCTGTCTCCGAAGGTGTCGCTGCCGAAGACGGCCGCTCGCTGGTCGAGGCCATCGTGCCGGCAGACCAGCTCGAGCGCGATGCGCATGGCAACGTTAAGCTGTCGGGCACGGCGCTCGGCGCGGCTTTCGAGCAGATTCTGGCCGAGGGCCTGCCCAAGGCGCGCGCCCGTGTCGATACACTTGGCTACATGCCGCGCGGCGCGATCTCGATGATCAGCCCGGTCGACGCGAAGGAGGCCTTCGATGCAGGCGCCTTCGCGGTCGAGGCTGCCGGCAAGGGCGGCGGCTCGGTCGCGCTGCAGTTCGATGGTGCAAAGACCGTGACGAAGCTTGTGCCCCTTACCAATGTCGCCGGAAAGACACGCCATATGCCCGACGATTTCCTGAAGGCGGACGAGAACCATGTCTCGGAGGCAGGGCTTGCCTATTTCAAGCGACTGCTCCCCGGGAAATTCGAGGTCGGCAAGCCGTTCGTCTGAGCCAGACCGCGCCGCAATCGTTCCCCTTCTTGACAATCGAGAACGCGGTCAAATCGCTTGCGCGGACGACACGAAGGTGCCGACCGGTTCCAACCATCTGCCATCAACGGCTACATCCTGTCGAAATGGCGCTTCCGCGGCTCCGAGCTGCTGTTCGGCGCGATGACGCTTGGCGTCTTCATGCCCGGCCAGATCGCCCTGATGCCCTGGGCTTTCATCCTCGGCAAGCTCGGGCTGACCAACACCACCTGGGGCCTCGTGCTGGTCCACACCGTGCAGGGCCTGTCCTTCAGCACGCTGTTCTGCCGCAACTACTACGTCAACATCCCCGGGGACCTGATCAAGGCGGCGCGCATCGACGGCGCCGGCTTCTGTCGCATCTTCCGCAAGATCATCCTGCCGCTCTCGCCGCCGATCCTCATCGTCACCGTGATCTGGCAGTTCACAGCCATCTGGAACGAGTTCTCTCTATGCCGTGGTCTTCACCTCGGGCCGCGAGCAGCCGATCACGGCGGCGCTCATCGCGCTTCATCCCCGCCGAGGTGGTGGCGGACGGCGGCAAGCGGGCGGTCTCGGTGAAGACGGCCAACGGCCACGCGGCGTGCCTCGGCATTCCCGGCGACGTCTCGGCCCGCATCCGCGACAGGAACGTGATCCTGGGCGTGCGGCCCGAGCACATCACCCGCTTCGACGCCCATTCGAGCGCCCGCAGGCCCGGCACCGCCTCGCTGGTAGCGCCGGTCGAGCTGGTCGAGCCGACCGGCGCGGAAACCATTGCCGTCATGCAGCTCGGCGGGCTCGAGATCGTCGGCCGCTTCGACCGCGACCAGGCGCCGCATCTGGGCGAGGAAATCCAGCTCGGCATCGACATGGCGCGCGCCTGCCTGTTCGATCCCGAAACAACGAAACTAATCTGAAGACGCGGCCTTTGGAATGACCCCTCATCCGACCTCGCTTCGCTCGGCCACCTTCTCCCACAAGGGGAGAAGGGGAAATCTGGCAGAATCGCTTCCGCAAACCGCCAACGTTGGAGATTGGCGGAAACGCAAATGCAGCGCTCCCCCTTCTCCCCTTGTGGGAGAAGGTCTCGCCGAAGGCGACGGATGAGGGGTGTTGGACGGAGCTCGACGCCACAATCAGCCAATCTAAAAGGCCACCAGCACAGATCCTTACGACTCTTATGACTTTCGCAACCTACCCCAGCCTGCAGGGGCGCGTGGTGTTCGTGACCGGCGGGGCCTCCGGCATCGGCGCCGACATGGTGCGCGCCTTTGCCGCCAACGGCGCCCGGGTCGCTTTCATCGACATCCAGGTGGACGCGGGCGAAGCGCTCGCCGCCGAACTGAAGGACGCCCCGCATCGGCCGTTCTTCCTGCCGGCCGACCTCACCGACATCGACGCGCTGCGCGCATCGATCGAGGAGACACGACGCGCGTTGGGGCCCATCGCGGTGCTCGTCAACAATGCCGCCAATGACGAGCGCCACGCGCTCGACGACGTGACGCCGGACTACTGGGACCGGATGATGAACGTGAACCTGCGCCACCAGTTCTTCGCCGCGCAGGCGGTGCGCCCGCACATGCAGGAGCTCGGCCGCGGTGCGATCGTCAATTTCTCGTCGATCGCCTGGATGGCCGGCGCGGCCGACATGGTCGCCTACACCACGCCGAAATCCGCCGTCATCGGCCTCACCCGCACGCTCGCCCGCGAATTCGGACCCGACAACATCCGCGTCAACGCGATTGCGCCGGGAGCGGTCGTGACGGACCGGCAGTTGCGCCTCTGGTACACGCCCGAGCAGGCCGACGAGATGGTTGACCGCCAGGCCATCAAGCGCCGCCTGCTTCCCGTCGACATCGCGCGGACGGCGCTGTTCCTTGCCGCCGACGACAGCAAGATGATCACCAAGCAGTGCCTCATCGTTGATGGCGGGCTGCGGTGACCGCCGAGAAGACAAAATCCATGCTCCAAATCGGACTGAACCCCTACGGACTGACCTATTACTTCGGCCTGCAGGGCCGCGGCACGCCGCGCGTCAACCCGGACGGCCGTGGGCTGGAGGGCTTCATGGAGCTTGCCGAGGAGCTTGGCGGCAGGACGCTAGAGATCGCCGAAACCTGGCTAGCGCCATTGGACCACAAACAGCTCACCGAGCTGCGTGCTCGGCTCGAAAAACTCGGCATGACGGCGGTCGTCAGCTCCGGCCTCCATCACGGCGACTTCGATACCTGCGTCCGCGCGGCGAAGGCACTTGGTGCGAAACTGATCCGCTTCGCGCTCACGCCGATCCTGTGCGGCGACCGTGCCGCCGCCGGCGAGAAATGGCCGCAGCTTGTGGCGAATGTCCGCGAAAAGCTTGCCGCCTATGCGCCGCGCGCTGCCGCCGAGGGCCTGACCATCGTCATCGAGAACCATCAGGACTTCACGAGCCGCGAGTTGGTCGCCTTCTGCGAGGAATTCGGGCCGGCGATCCGCATCGTCTACGACACCGGCAACAGCTTTCCCGTTGCTGAGGCGCCGCTCGACTTCACGCGCGTGATAGCTCCCTATGTCGCCCATGTACATCTCAAGGATTACCGCGTGCAGTGGACCGACGAGGGCATCAGGCTGGTGCGCTGCGCCATCGGCGACGGCGCGGTCCCGTTCAAGGAGCTGGTCGCGCTCCTCGCCGAGCACCACGCGACGCTGCCCGCCGTGCTGGAGCCCGGCGCGCTGGAGGCACGGCATATCCGCCTGTTCACCCCGGACTGGTGGCAAGGCTACGCGCCGAAGGACGCGCAGGCGCTCGCCGCCTGCTTGCTCGCGGCGACCCGCAACCGCCTGCCCGACGAGGCAGACTACCGCACCCCTTGGGAGCGTTACGCCGATCACGAGCTCGTCGACTATGAGCTGGCCATGATCCGCAAGAGCGCCGCGAACATGAAGGCATCAGGAATTATGGGAGGAAAGGCATGACCAGGGAACTCGCCGGCAAGGTTGCCTTCGTCTCGGGCTCGGGACGCGGAATCGGCCATTCCATCGCCGCGAAGCTCGCCAGTCTCGGCGCCGACGTCGCCATCCACGACCTCGAATGGGACGCGCCGGCCAAATATGGCGAAGCCTCCGATCTCGGCGTGGTCGGGCGTGAGATCGAGGCGCTCGGCGTCCGCACCGCGGCCGTCACCGGCAACATCGGCGATCACGCCGCCGTCCGGAAGATGAAGGCCGACATCGAAGAAAAGCTCGGCCCGGTCGAGCTGCTGGTGAATTGCGCCGGCGGCGACATCGGCGCGACCGGCGGCAAGCCGGTCCCCAACAACGTGCTCGGCATTCCGCTGGACGATATCCAGGCGCTCACCAACAACAATCTGATCGGCACCATGCTGATGTGCCAGACCTTCGTGCCGCCAATGGTGAAGGCGGGCCGCGGCGCGGTCGTCAACATCGGCTCGACGGCCGCCCATGCCGGCTATTCGCACGGCGCCATCTACGCGACGCTGAAAGCCGCGGTCGTCCACTATACGCGCTGCCTGTCGCGCGAAGTGCAGGCCGACGGCGTGCGCGTCAATGCGGTGAGCCCCGGTCCCACCAAGACTGCCCGCTTCGAGGCCACCCGCACGGTCGATCCGGTCAAGATGGACTCCGCGCAGAAATCGCTGCAGCGCTACGCCGAGCCGGACGAGATCGCCGAGGCGGTGGCGTTCCTGATCGGCCCCCGCAGCCGCTTCGTCAACGGCCAGGTGCTGGTCGTCGACGGCGGCGATACGGTCTGGCCGGCGTGACCTCATCCAGCTTGGGTTCCTCGCCCGCGAAAGCGGGGGAGAGATGCCGAGCCTGAGCTTGTCGAAGGCGAGGCGGAGAGGGGGAAAGGCCGAGACCCCTCACCGCGCGACGAACGTCGAGCTCTCGATGCATTTGTGGACGACGCAATATTTCTTGTCGGTCGTAGGCACGCCGGTCCTGGCGAGCACTTCGCCGCTTTCGCAGAATTTCTGCTCGCTCACATAGCGATCATAGACCGGAAGACCGAGAAAATCGCTCGAGCCGTAGCGCAGGATTGCCTCCCCGTCCTTCTGGATGACGGCCTGGACCTCTGTGCAACTCATATTGGTGATGTCGTAGCGGGATATGGCGAGCGCGTCGGAAGCGACGACTGAGAGCACGCCAGCGAACAATATCCTTCTCATGCCCACCCCGGTTTCTGTCAGCCTGCGTCAGTCTTTGATCTGCCGCGGCAACATGAGTGTTAGCGTGTCGGCGTGGTCCGGTCGAGGCAGGTGGAGCTTTGCGCCGACGCGCGCTGGAAATCCGGCAAGGCTTTTTGCCTCGATCTGTGTGTGAAGCGGAAACGGCGCGGACTCGTGCGCGTGCCCGTCTCCGCTTGCGATTCTTGACTCCCCCCACACCGTCTCGCCCTTCGGGCTCGCGACCTCTCCCCCGCTTCGCGTTGAGACCGAGACAGGCCCGAGCGCTTGAACGGTGAAAATACCGTCCAAGCCGCAGTCACCTGGCGGAAAAGCCTTCGATTGCCGGTCGAACGCATGGTTGTGAATATATCCGCACGCCCGCAACGTCCGACAAGCAGTCAACGCGCTGATTTTGCTGGAGACCTTTCTATTCACTCGCGCCGGACGGGGGAATTTCCCCACCTGCCCGCAACGGCGCGACCTCAGGAACGGCGCCCGAGGCGGTATTGCTGGCCGGATTTTTTTATCGCTTCCTTCGAATCCAGCCTTGGTGTCCAGTCGAACACGGTCCGGAACAGCGTCGAATCGATCATGAGATCGCCAAGAATGCCCTGCGCCGTGTTGTCGAACCCTGCAACCCGCAGGATTCCGCGCAAAGTAGCGACCGGAAGAGGCAACAAAAGCCGTGGCAGTCCCATCCCTTCCCGCAGCCACCCGACGATGTCGGAGATGCTGACGCCCTTGTTGTCCGCAACGAAATAGACCCCCGACACGTCTCTCATCTCGGAAACCGAAATCGTCGCGGCCAGCGCGTCCACCAGGTTCTCTACGGCAATGAGGCTGCGGCGATTGTGGACCATGCCGAACGGCAAAGGCAGTCGCGATGCGGCGAGACGTTGCAAGGTCGCCCATCGACCTTTTGCGTTGAACGCATAGACCAGCGGCGGCCTTATCGAGATTCCGACCCTGCCGTCGCGCGCAAACGAGGTTACGTGCCTCTCGGCTTCGCGTTTTGATTGACCGTACGCTGTCAAGGAACTCGAATTGCGGGTCTTCTCACTAACCTCGCCGCGCGTAGCGCTTTCAACAACGGCGGAAACACTTGAAAGAAATATAAACCGTTTTATCCTCGCGCCGATGGATTGTTCGACGAGACTGGCGGTCCCGATATTGTTGATCGCGTCATAGTCTGCGATCTGAGCGCCGTGACTGGGCACCTGCGCTCCTAGATGGACAACGACCTCGCAGCCCTCCAGTGCCTGCCTCCAGTCGGTGCGCGGCCCGATATTTTCGATTGCAACAGTTCTCACGGAATCCGGAAAACCGGTCGCCATAGCCGAGCGATGCGCGACCGTCAGAAAGTGGCCGTCATCAATCAGCTTGGCCGACAGATAGCTGCCGATGAAACCGGTCCCACCGGTTATCAGGATTCTACTCAAGACCGGCTCCGATCATATCCCTGTCCGTCAAGTATGCTTCGCGTCTTCCTGAGTGCCAGTTCCAGCAAGGCTTTTGCGTCAGGCTCCGTCATCTCTTCGACATAGCATCGCAATTCCGGAGCGTTGCCCGAAGCGCGAAAGTGGACGATGGATCCGTCGGAACCAGTCATGCGCACCCCATCCAGCCGATCGATGCCGGGTCCGGCATATCTGGGCCCCAGCAAATCCCGACGAAAATCGCGATCCTGGGAAAGGCGCGCAAGAAATGCGCTGCTGATCTCGCTCGGAACACGGTCCAGGCGATCTCCAGCGGCTGCACGAAACGAAAACTCCTTGCCCAGAATTTCGAGCGGCTGGCCCGAGGAATTGGCTGACACCAAAAGGCAAAGGACTGGCAGCAGTGCATCCCGTGTCGGAAGCGCGGAGAGTTTGCGTCCGTCCAGCTCGACGGCAGTTCCCAGAAGCACACCGCCATTCGCCTCGAACCCGACGACGCATTTCGCGCCATCCGCAATGGCCTGCTGAATGCCTTCGATCACATAGGGTGACCCGATACGGGTTCGCAGCACCCGTTTGAATTTTCCGCTGAGTTCGAGCCCGGAGTTCGACGTGATCGGCGTCACCACACAATCGGCCCCAAGCGCATGGGCAGTTGCTGCGCCAACGAGGTCTCCGCGAAGAAATCTTCCCTCACCATCCGCGATCAACGGCCGATCGGCATCGCCATCGGCGGAAACGATCGCCGACAATCGAAAATCCCGCGCCCAGTCGAGAACTGCCTTCTGATCTTCCTGCCGCAAGGCCTCGGTGTCGACCGCGACGAATGTTTCCGAGCGCCCCAGCGCTATCGTCTCGGCGCCCAATTCGCCAAGCAGCGACACGAGCAGATCACGCGCGACTGAACTGTGCTGGTATACGCCGACACGCGTGCCGGCCAGGCTGCGCGCGGGAAAGAAGTCCAGAAGGCGAGCCATGTAACATTCCAGCGCACCACGCTCGATCTCCGGCCCTACCCTCGGATTCCATGTCAGATCTTCGGAGATCGCGGCTTCAAGCGCGACGATCTCCTTCTCGTCCGTCTTGTCGATCTCACCGTCGGGACGATAAAACTTCAAACCATTTCGGTCACCCGGAATGTGACTGCCGGTGACCATGATCGCCGGATGCTTTTCGGCCAGGCCGAAGCATGCAAGAGCCGGCGTTGGAAGCGCGCCACAATCCACTGGCGCCAGCCCGGCCGCCGCTATGCCGGCGGCGCAGGCCTCCGCGATTTCCGGACTGCTGGCGCGAAGATCGCGACCAATCAGGATCTTACCCTTCGGACCAACCAGGCCTCGGCCGAGAAGAAGCCGGGCAAAGGCAAGCGAGTAAGTGAATGCCGGCCGGCCGGCCAGATCGATTGCAAGCCCTCTCAGACCGCTGGTTCCGAATTTCAGATCAAGGTTCCGCATCGTCTGACCGTGCCGCTCCCGCATTCCCTGTGGTAGGCCATGCGGGGCGCGCTGCCAATAATGGTTGGAATTCGAATTCGAAATCAGCATTAACCGCGTCCGGCGGGCACGTGTTGAGCCGCTTTTGAAGATAGTTTACTGACCTTGCGAGTACTCTCGGCCGCAGATCGATTTCTTGGGCAGACTGCAGGATTCGCGTGGCGAACACGACAAGGGGATGTTTCCAATGCGGACATTTCGATGAGCGGCCCGATCGTCCCGGTGGTCCTCGCCGGCGGCCAAGGCACGCGGTTATGGCCGCTGTCGCGCTCGGCGCGTCCCAAGCAGTTTCTGCCGCTGGTCAACGAACTCAGTCTCTTCGCTCAGACACTGAAGCGTGTGTCCGATTCGACGCGTTACACCCCAGCGCTCGTGCTGACGAATAGCGACTATCGCTTCCTCGTGGCCGAGCAGGCACTTGAGATCGGCTTGCCGCTTGCTGGCGTGTTGCTTGAGCCGGTCGTCCGCAACACCGCCGCTGCGATAGCCGCCGCAGCGGTCTACGCACGGCAGCTATTCGGTCCCGATTCGGTTATGCATGTGCTGCCTTCCGATCATGCCGTGACCACCGATGAGGGCTACTGGGCGGCGGTGGACGTCGCCGCCGAGGCGGCACGGCAGGGCTTTCTGGTGACGTTCGGCATCACACCGACCGCTCCCGAGACGGGTTATGGCTACATCGAGGCCGGCAAGCCCATCGGAGCAGGTGTCGCAGCTGTCTCCCGCTTCGTCGAAAAGCCGGCGCGCGAACGCGCCGAGGAGATGGTCGCATCAGGCGGCCATTCGTGGAACTCGGGCATGTTCATGCTGGGAACCCAGACCTTCCTGGACGAATGCCAAGCCCTCGCACCGGAGACGCTGGCTGCGGCCGAGCAAGCTGTCGTCAAGGCGAAAACCGACCTGGACTTCGTCCGGATCGACGCCGAGGCCTTCGCCCGGGCGCCTAGCATCTCGGTCGATTACGCAATTTTCGAGAAGACCAAGCGCGCTGCCGTCTTGCCCGTCTCCTTCGGCTGGTCCGACCTCGGCAGTTGGGACGCCGTCTGGAAAGCCAGCAAGCGCGACGAGGCCGGCAATGTCAGCATTGGTCCTGTCACCTTCACCGAGGTAAGCCATTCCCTGGTCGTTACCGAAAAGGCGCATGTGGCGGTCAGCGGCCTGGACGACGTCGTCGTCATCGCCAGCGAGGATGCCGTCTATTTCGGCAGGCTGTCGGAGGCGCAGCGCGTCGGGCCGCTCGTCAAGATGCTGAAGCAGAACCCGCACACAGCTCCCCTTACCGAGATCCACCGCACCGCTTATCGGCCATGGGGGGGTTATTCCTCGATCCTAAGCGGCCCACGCTTCCAGGTGAAGCGGCTGTTCGTGAAGCCCGGCAAGCAGTTGTCGCTGCAAAAGCATCATCACCGCTCTGAGCACTGGGTGGTCGTGCGCGGCACCGCCGAAGTGCATGTCGACGGCAAGGTCACCATGCTCACCGAGAACGAATCGATCTACCTGCCGCTCGGTTGCGAGCATCGACTCGCCAATCCCGGCAAGATCGAGCTCGAGCTGATCGAAGTGCAGACCGGCTCATATTTGGGCGAAGATGACATCATTCGCATCCAGGACGATTTCGGCCGCGCCTGACCGGCTCCTCTGCGAACGAAAAACCCGCCAGGAAGTCCTGACGGGTTTCGATCTGGTTGCGGGGACAGGATTTGAACCTGTGACCTTCAGGTTATGAGCCTGACGAGCTACCGGGCTGCTCCACCCCGCGTCAACTGTTCGTCGATGCTTATCTAAGCATCGGTTCCGCAAATACAAAGGCCGCCTTGAGGCGGCCCGGAGCCGCCAGATATGGCGGGCGTTCGCAAAGAGAAGATTTTCAAACATGCACTTTGTAGACCTGGCAGCGACCTACTCTCCCGCGTCTTGAGACGAAGTACCATCAGCGCTGGGGCGTTTCACGGCCGTGTTCGGAATGGGAACGGGTGCAGCCACCCCGCCATAACCACCAGGTCGACGAAGCGCATGTTTTCGAGAAGCTGGATTTCGTGCCTCCAATCGCTCGCATGTTTCGCTTGACGAAAACATGCCATCAAAATCGCGATGGGCACAGATAATGAGAACGATCAAGCCGATCGAGTTATTAGTACCGGTAAGCTTCATGCGTTGCCGCACTTCCACACCCGGCCTATCAACGTGGTCGTCTTCCACGACTCTCAGGGAATACTCGTTTCGAGGTGGGTTTCCCGCTTAGATGCCTTCAGCGGTTATCCCGTCCGTATATAGCTACCCTGCAATGCGGCTGGCGCCACAACAGGTCCACCAGAGATACGTCCATCCCGGTCCTCTCGTACTAAGGACAGATCCTCTCAATATTCCTACACCCACGGCAGATAGGGACCGAACTGTCTCACGACGTTCTGAACCCAACTCACGTACCGCTTTAAATGGCGAACAGCCATACCCTTGGGACCTGCTCCAGCCCCAGGATGCGATGAGTCGACATCGAGGTGCCAAACAACCCCGTCGATATGGACTCTTGGGGGTCATCAGCCTGTTATCCCCGGCGTACCTTTTATCCGTTGAGCGATGGCCCTTCCACACGGGACCACCGGATCACTATGACCGACTTTCGTCTCTGCTCGACTTGTCAGTCTCGCAGTCAGGCAGGCTTATGCCATTGCACTCAGCGAACGATTTCCGACCGTTCTGAGCCCACCATCGCGCGCCTCCGTTACTCTTTGGGAGGCGACCGCCCCAGTCAAACTACCCACCATACATTGTCCCGGACCCGGGTAACGGGTCGCGGTTAGACATCCATAGAGATAAGGGTGGTATTTCAAGGGTGGCTCCACCAGAGCTGGCGCCCTGGTTTCAAAGCCTACCACCTATCCTACACATGCCACTACGAATGCCAATGTAAAGCTATAGTAAAGGTGCACGGGGTCTTTCCGTCTAACCGCAGGAACCCCGCATCTTCACGGGGAATTCAATTTCACTGAGTCTATGCTGGAGACAGCGGGGAAGTCGTTACGCCATTCGTGCAGGTCGGAACTTACCCGACAAGGAATTTCGCTACCTTAGGACCGTTATAGTTACGGCCGCCGTTTACTGGGGCTTCGATTCAGAGCTTGCACCCCTCCTCTTAACCTTCCAGCACCGGGCAGGCGTCAGACCCTATACGTCGTCTTGCGACTTCGCAGAGCCCTGTGTTTTTGATAAACAGTCGCTACCCCCTGGTCTGTGCCACCCCCCGATGGTTGCCCATCGAAGGGTCACGCTTATTCCGAAGTTACGCGTGCAATTTGCCGAGTTCCTTCAGCATAGTTCTCTCAAGCGCCTTGGTATACTCTACCAGTCCACCAGAGTCGGTTTCGGGTACGGTCTATACGGAGGAGCTATTTCCTGGAACCACTCCGCAGCCCAACCAATCCGATAAGGTTGAACTACTTGTGTGATCCGTCACTACCTCCAGGCCCACGAATATTAACGTGGTTCCCATCGTCTACGCATTTCTGCCTCGACTTAGGGGCCGGCTAACCCTGCTCAGATTAACTTTAAGCAGGAACCCTTGGACTTTCGGCGGGGGTGTCTCTCACACCCCTTACGTTACTCATGTCAGCATTCGCACTTCCGATACCTCCAGGAGCCCTCACGGGTCTCCCTTCGCAGGCTTACGGAACGCTCCGCTACCGCGCACTTACGTGCACCCACAGCTTCGGTGTATGGCTTGAGCCCCGTTACATTTTCGGCGCAAAGACCCTTATTTAGACCAGTGAGCTGTTACGCTTTCTTTAAATGATGGCTGCTTCTAAGCCAACATCCTGGTTGTTTTGGGATCCTCACATCCTTTCCCACTTAGCCATAACTTGGGGACCTTAGCTGGTGGTCAGGGTTGTTTCCCTCTTCACGACGGACGTTAGCACCCGCCGTGTGTCTGCCGACTAGTACTCCTGGGTATTCAGAGTTTACTTAGGTTTGGTAATCCGGTGAGGACCCCTAGCCCATGTAGTGCTTTACCCCCCAGGGTATTCGGTCGACGCTCTACCTAAATAGATTTCGCGGAGAACCAGCTATTTCCGAGTTTGATTGGCCTTTCACCCCTAGCCACAAGTCATCCCGAACTATTGCAACAGTTATGGGTTCGGCCCTCCAGTAAGTGTTACCTTACCTTCAGCCTGCTCATGGCTAGATCACTCGGTTTCGGGTCTAATGCGACGAACTGAACGCCCTGTTCAGACTCGCTTTCGCTGCGCCTACACCTATCGGTTTAAGCTTGCTCGTCACACTAAGTCGCTGACCCATTATACAAAAGGTACGACGTCACCCTTGCGGGCTCCGTCTGTTTGTAGGCAACCGGTTTCAGGTACTTTTTCACTCCCCTTGTCGGGGTGCTTTTCACCTTTCCCTCACGGTACTAGTTCGCTATCGGTCATGCACGAGTACTTAGGCTTTGAGGGTGGTCCCCCAAATTTCAGACAGGATTTCACGTGTCCCGCCTTACTCGAGGATCTCAGCTTGCATTACGCGTACGGGGCTGTCACCCGCTACGGCCCAACTTTCCAGAAGGTTCCGCTTGTCTCACTGAGATCACTGGCCTGGTCCGGTTTCGCTCGCCACTACTTCCGGAGTCTCGGTTGATGTCCTTTCCTACGGGTACTTAGATGTTTCAGTTCCCCGCGTTCGCCACTTTACCTCTATGTATTCAAGGTAAGTTACCTATAAACAATGCTTGGAAACCACAGCAGCATGTCACCATGCTACTCTGATTTTCCAAGCATTTTAGGTGGGTTTCCCCATTCGGAAATCCACGGATCAAAGGGTATTCGCACCTCCCCGTGGCTTATCGCAGCGTATCACGTCCTTCATCGCCTGTGCATGCCAAGGCATCCACCAATTGCCCTTAAGACACTTGATCGTTCTCATTGCCAATGCCCACCGGGATTGCTCCCGACGTCATTGGCACGAAAGACCAGCTTCTCGAGATCTGTTCGATGGCGCGGTTAGGCTGCCAACCATGATGCGCGGGATTGAGCGTCCCACGCGGCGAACAGGCATCTTCAACGCATGGACCTTGTCCGAAAAGTCTTGCAACTTTTCGCGGCCATGCTCGGATACCGGAACCCGAACAAATCTTCTCTTTACGATGTCATGCAGAACAGGCGGAAAGCACGAAGCTCGCCGCAAACCTTGTTTCTTTATGGATGATTGATCCACCGAATCTTTGGTGGAGCCAGACGGGATCGAACCGACGACCTCATGCTTGCAAAGCACGCGCTCTCCCAGCTGAGCTATGGCCCCTGATAAGATAGTGGTGGGCCTGGGAGGACTTGAACCTCCGACCTCACGCTTATCAAGCGCGCGCTCTAACCAACTGAGCTACAAGCCCCTAACAGAGCACACGTCTCCGGCTTGCCGTCCTACAGGCGAAGCCTCGCAAGGCCGCCAAGTTGGGCGTCAACTGCCGTCGGCGCTCATGCGCCGCCCTCGCGGAGCGCCGCCCATTCTTCTGTAAGAATCGGCGACGGGCCAAGCGCGGGCGAAATCATCCATGAAGAAAGAGAAACGAAGGCGGCAGACCCGCTTCTAGGTATGCGCGACGTAAAGAGTGACTGCTCTTCCGTCTTGTTCTGAAGAGAACCGAAAGGCAGGGGCTTCATGAAGAAGCGTTTCCATTAGGGTTCATCCTTAGAAAGGAGGTGATCCAGCCGCAGGTTCCCCTACGGCTACCTTGTTACGACTTCACCCCAGTCGCTGACCCTACCGTGGTCGCCTGCCTCCTTGCGGTTAGCACAGCGCCTTCGGGTAAAGCCAACTCCCATGGTGTGACGGGCGGTGTGTACAAGGCCCGGGAACGTATTCACCGCGGCATGCTGATCCGCGATTACTAGCGATTCCAACTTCATGCACTCGAGTTGCAGAGTGCAATCCGAACTGAGATGGCTTTTGGAGATTAGCT
>Ga0081539_10002787_pt1 | contig 23451 bp, 21 predicted proteins | sample TabmetS4T2R2_FD_71023 | JGI IMG/M metagenome (GOLD analysis project Ga0081539, IMG submission 71023) | Tabebuia heterophylla rhizosphere microbial communities from the University of Puerto Rico - S4T2R2 | ecosystem: Host-associated > Plants > Roots > Rhizosphere ...
CGGCCCGACGGCACGACGCGGAGCGACGCAGTGGATCCTGGAACGAGCTTCTACGTACCCAAGCCGAACCATGGCGCGATCGCCCAGATTGCGGATCTCACTGCCGCGGGTGCCAGGGCTGATGCCGAGCTGATCCGCGGCATGATCGACACGCCCTCCGCAGTGTGGTTCACGGGTGGCACGCCGAAGTCGGTCCAGCAGGAGGTCAAGGCGACCGTGAGCCGGGCCGCCGGCAAGGGCACCGTGCCGGTCCTCGTTGCCTACAACATCCCGTTCCGCGACTGCTCCCAGTTCTCGGCGGGCGGCGCGACGAGCAGCGAGGCGTACGCGGCCTGGATCGACGGCTTCGCAGCGGGTCTCGGCGACGCCCGGGCGATCGTCATCCTCGAACCCGACGGGCTCGGGATCATTCCGTGGTACCGCCAGTTCGGGACCGGCGCTCTCGAGTGGTGCCAGCCCGCGGAGGCAGATCCGGCCACGGCGGCCGCCGAGCGATTCGCCCAGCTGAATCACGCGGTGGATCGGCTCGGGCAACAGCCCAACGCGTCGGTCTATCTCGATGGGACGCACAGTGGCTGGCTCGGCTCCGGCGACGCCGCCCATCGGCTCGTTCAGGCCGGCGTGCTCCGTGCCGCGGGCTTTTTTACGAACGTGTCCAACTACCAGGAAGACCGCAAGCTCGTGAAGCACGCGACGTGGATCTCCCAATGCATCGCGTTCGCCAACAACGCCGAGGAGGGTGGCTGGCGGCTGGGCCACTACGACTGGTGCGCAAGCCAGTACTTCCCGGCGAACCCGGCTGATTTCTCGACGTGGCACCTCACCGACGAGTGGTACGCCGCGAATCTCGGGCACGCCACGCCAACCGCCCACTTCGTGATCGACAGCAGCCGCAACGGGCAGGGGCCGTGGATCCCACCGGCCGACCACCCGGCCGGCGATGCCCAGGACTGGTGCAATCCACCGGGCCGCGGCACGGGCATCGTCCCGACCGCGAACACGGGCGTCGCGCTGCTGGACGCCTACCTGTGGGTCAAGATCCCAGGCGAATCAGATGGTCAGTGCAACCGTTGGGCGCCGGCCGGTTCCCCGGACCCGGTTCGCGGGGTCATGGATCCACCGGCCGGCCAGTGGTTCCCGGACATGGCCCTCGAGCTCGCCCGCAACGCCAATCCGGGACCTTGATCCGCTCCTGACAGGCCGCCGCAGCTCCTCCGCGGCGGCACCGAAGTCGGCCGGGTGGCAGTCCGCCACCCGGCCGACCCATATCCAGGACAGTCTGAAAGCGGGGATATCGTGCGATGGTCGACGGACCGTCCGGGCAGTCTATTGCCGGCCGGGCATGAGCCCGAGCTGGCGCATCATGCCGAGCTGGTCGAACTGGTGCCAGTGCTCGGCGATCCGACCGTCGCGGACACGGAATACGTGGATCTCCTCGATCTCGTAGCGCTTGCCGGTCGGCGGCATACCCATGAATTCGCCAACCTGAGTGGCCCCAGATGTCAGGCGAACCGCGACCCGGTCGCCCTCGGCGATGACGTCATCGATCGTGAAGCGGGCGTCGGCGATGCCCTTGCTGACGCGCTCCATGGCCACCTTGAGGCCTTCGCGATCGGTGGTGCCCGGGTAGGTATGAGGGACGAAGTCGTGGGCGACGAGCTCGTCGACGGCCGCCACGTCGCCACGCACGAAGACCTCCTCGATGAATCGGCGGACAAGCTCCTTGTTCTCATCGATCGACATGGATTCTCCTCTGTTGGGATGCCCAGGCAGTTAAGCGCGTGGAGCATGACGAAGGGATAAATGTCGTTCCGGGACTGCGAGTCCGTCGATCGAGGAGGTGTCATGCGGTGGTCGCCGGGTTCTGGGCTGGGGCTGGAGGTACTCCTCCACGGGGATACGGCCCGCTGCGGACGGTCGCGACGGCGCCAGACGGCCCGCTCTGGATCCTCACGACGAACCGTGACCGCCGGAGTGCGCCCTCGAGCCCCGACGATGATCGGCTGCTGAGATTGGTCGAGTAGGCAGCTTCGACAACATCACGGGTCGGGAGCATCGATCGTCTTCTCCGTCGCTTCCGGCTGGATCCACCCACGCCGGGCCTCGGACCGTCACCTCGCCGAGTCAGACTGGAGAACCAATGATCCGCCCGTCCAGGTCCATACCGCTCGTCACCATGCTGTGCGTCCTGGTCGCTGCCGGCGCCTGTGGCGGCGCGACCCTCACAAACAGCCCCGTGGTGGCATCCATCCCCGCCCTGCCGTCGGATGACGTGATCGGCGGCAGCGGTGAGCCGCCCATCCCGAGTGATGACGCGGAGTCGCCGTCACCCACCGATGCCCCGGCCAGCCCCGACCCGAGCGATTCGCCGCTCCCCACAGCGACCGCCCTGCCGACGCCGACCACCCTGCCGCTGCCGACGCCGACACCCGTGCCGGGCGCGACGATGCTGGTCCGTGCCTACTTTCTGCTGGCGGAGAGCGGCCGCAACCCTACGCTTGTGCCCGTCCTGCGGACCGTCCCCGAATCGAAGGCAACCGCGCGCGCCGCGATGACGGCCCTCCTGGCGGGCCCGACTGCCCGCGAACGTGGCGCCGATCCCGCGATCAGCACGTTGATCCCGGCCGAGACGCGGCTGATCGGGGTCACCGTGGACGACGGTGTCGCGACCATCGATCTCTCCTCGGAATTCGCGACGGCCACCAGCACGTTTGCGGGTCGCGCTCGGCTTGCGCAGGTTGTGTACACCCTGACCCAGTTCGCGACGATCGATGCCGTGCGCTTCGAGATCGACGGCGAGCCGATCACGTCGTTCCCGCCGTCGATCAGCCTTGCCAAGCCGGTCAGCCGGGCGTCGTATCGGGGCACGATGCTGCCCGACATCTTCGTCGACCGGCCGGCCTGGGGAGCCGCGCTCGTCGACGGCGGACGAGTCAATGGCCTCGCCAACGTCTTCGAGGCCCAGTTCCGGCTGGCCGTGCTCGACGCCCGCGGCAAGGTCCTGGTCGACGTGCCCGTCCACGCGACGTGCGGCTCAGGCTGCTGGGGAACCTTTGACCTGACGGTTCACTACACGGTCAGCAAGGGTCAATACGGCACGTTGCGCGTGTGGGATCCCTCGGAGCGCGACGGCCGCCCCACATCCGTCCGCGAGTACCCGGTCTGGCTGACTCCGGGCTGACGAGGAGCTGGAGTGAAGAGTGGTCGGGGCGAGAGGATTTGAACCTCCGACCTTGTCGTCCCGAACGACACGCGCTACCAAGCTGCGCCACGCCCCGACCGAGGGCGCTCGTTGAACAGACCCGCAGCATGATAGCAAAGCCCTTGGCGGGAACCGGCGGAGCGACCGTCTGTCGCCAGTACAAGCAGGTCAGCCGTATCGGTCGGGAATGGGCGGCGCACGGTGCGCACCGGCGCGTACGGGGACGACGACCGCCGCTGCGGCGACGAACGACGCGGCCATGATCCCGAACACGAGTGGGATGCCGGTGGCGTTGCCCGCAACATCGATGATCACGCCGTAAAGCGCCGTCCACAGCGAGCCGATCCCGAACGCGAGCGTGAAGTAGAGGGCAAAGGACGGGTCGCGGATCGTCGGGTCGGCGATGTCCGCCAGGAGAGCCTGAAGCTGAGGACTCTCGGCGAAGCTGAAGATGCCCATCACCGCGATCCCGGCCCACAACCCGAGCAGGCTCGAGCCGGCGAGGATGAAGATCGCGAAGCCGACAGTGCCGCCAAGGTAGACGCCGATGATCAGAGGCTTGCGGCCGAATCGGTCGGAGAGCCAGCCTGCGACGAGCGGCGCCGGCACCGAGAGCACGATGAGGACGCCGTACATCAGGCCGCTCGTCGCGTCGTCGAGGCCGATGACCTTGGTCAGGTAGAGGAGCGCGAACAGGTTCACGACGCCCAGGCCGCGCCCCCCACCGCCGAGGATCGAGGTCAGGTAGATCCAGCGATGGTCGGAGTCGCGGAGGATGGCCCGGAAGGCGTCACGGACGCTGCCGTGGGCCGCGGCAACCGCCCGATCCTCGCCGGATTCGCGAACGAGAACCAGCACGCCGAGGGCGATGACCATCGCCGGGATGCCGAACAGCACGACGGCCGCGCGCCAGCCGAAATTCACGAGGATCCAGGCGCCGGTCAGGGCGACGACCACCGTGCCGACGTTGCCACCGGCGATGTGGGCGCTGATCGCAAATCCGCGGCGTGACTCCGGGAATTGCTCGGCCAGCAGGCCGTTGCCGACGGGATGCTGTGGTGACGCGCCGATCCTGCCGAGGATGTTCGTCAGGGCGAACGCGCCGAAGCTCGGCGACCATGCCTGGGCAGCGAAACCGCCACCCATGAGCAGCCCACCGGCCGCCAGAAGGCTGCGCCGAGACATGACGCGGGTCAGCTTCGCGTAGCTCAGCTGGATCATGCCGGTCGCAAAGCCCGCGACGGCGGCAAGGATGGCGACGGTCCCCTCGGTGACGCCGAACTCCGCGATGATCTGGATGTACACGAGGGGCAGCAGGACACCCTGCGCGTGGTTCACCGCGTGTGCGATCGCCAGCAGCCAAAGGGTCCGATCGGGATGGATCTCAGGGCGGGGCACGGCGCCGCCGGAAGCCGTCGTCATTGGCTCGATGATGCCAGCCGGCGCTTGGGCCGGGTGCGGCGTCTCAGAAGCGGGGGGCGAACAGTCGCGCACCCCTCACGTCCGTCCACAGAAACCCGGGTTCGTCAGGCATGGCCGACCGGTCCGAGTGCAGAGCCGCCAGCCATGCTGCTGCGGATGCCGGGTATTGGGCGCGAAAGAGGGTGGCGAACTCGCGCACGAGCTCCCTGTTTCGGTTGGTTCGGCGAACGACGATTAGCCCCGCAACACGCCAAGGCTGGTCGCCCTCAAGCTCACGGGCAGCATGCTCGCGCTCCGCGGCGATCACCTTGGCAGCCAGTCCGCGCACCGCACTGCCCAAATCATCGAACCAATCCCAGATCTCGATGATGGCTGTCTCTCGCCGTGCCATCCGGTCGAGGCGGACGTCCACTGATCCCGACCACGCCGTTCGCGAGTGCGTCCGGCGCTCGACACTCGGGTGCCAGCCGCCCGGCTCGGAAGTCGTGATCACAAGCTGCTGCCGCTTGAGGTGTTCGTAGTCGCGCGGGCGGTCCGCGCCAGGAAGCGCCTCGAAAAACGCAGCCAGGCTTGTTCCGCAGGCGGCACCAACCACCGACCACGTTTCGATCGAGGCGGACCCGCCGTGTCCTCGTTCGAGCCGTGAGATTTCGGGTTGCGACACCAACGTCGCGGCAGCGAGCTGAGCCTGGGTCATGCCCGTGGCGAGTCTCGCATGGCGAAGGGAAACACCGAGCCGACGTCCGATATCAAGAGCGCGGCGGCGACCTGTCTGCATCCGCGTTCCGGCACGACGTCTCGCGGAGAAGTTCGCCATATCACGGGCATGATTACCGGGACCCCTTACGCGGCACTTATCCGCTCGTCGCGGGCGGATCGGGTCGTCGCGAGCAGGCGAGCGCCCACCGCGGGGACAACACGAGCCTCGGACGAGGTGCTGGCCACGAGATCGCTGTCGTAGAGTCCGGCCGACGTCGCGCTCGCATCGATTTCGGCGTCCGCTAATAACCCACGTGATAAATGGGGACGAAGTCGATGCGGCAACGAGAGGCGATGCGTCGGCGAGGCGAGGTTGCGCAGAGTCGGCGCCGGATAAGCCTTCTTGGAATATCTGCTTGGCCTGGCGCCTGGGTCGCTCGTGGCCTCGCGGCTGGGTAACTCGCGGCGGGCGACTCTCAGAACTGGTCGAGGTAGCGCTCCACCTCCCAGTCCGAGACCTGAGTCCGATACTCGTCCCACTCGGCGCGTTTGGCCTCGACGAAGTGCGACAGGACGTGGTCGCCGAGGGCCGCGGCGATCACCTCGTCCGCCTCGAGCTCAGCGATGGCGTCACCGAGAGTGCCCGGCAGCTCGCGAATGCCGCGTGCGGCGATCGTCGCGGCGTCCATCTCGAACAGCGACTCCTCGACGGGTTCGCCCAGGTCGAGACCGCGCTCAACCCCATCGAGACCGGCAGCGATCATCGCCGCAAAGGCAAGGTACGTGTTCGACGACGGATCCGGGCAGCGGACCTCGACGCGAGTCCCCTCGACGGACTTGCCAGGCGACACCTTCGGCACCCGGATGAGCGCCGACCGGTTTGTTCGGCCCCAGGTCAGGTAGGTCGGCGCCTCGTAGCCGGGCACCAACCGCTTGTACGAGTTCACGAGCGGCGCCAGGACAGCGATCATCCCGCGGGCGTGGGTCAGGATGCCGGCCATGTACGCCCGTGCGACATCCGACAGGCCATACGGATTTGCCGGATCGGCGAAGGCATTCCTGGACTCGGCGATCGAGTACAGCGACTGGTGCGTGTGCATGCCCGAGCCGTTGATGCCGTGGATCGGCTTGGGCATGAACGTCGCGTAGAGGCCGTGCTGCTGGGCGATGGCCTTGAGCGTGAACTTGAAGGTGATGGCGTTGTCGGCCGTCCGCAGCGCGTCGGAGTATTCGAAGTCGATCTCGTGCTGGCCCTCGGCGACCTCGTGGTGGGCCGCCTCAACCCGGATCCCGAACGCCTCGAGCGCGTCGACCATGTCCTGGCGGATCTCCTGGGCCAGGTCGGTCGAGTAGTCGAAGTAGCCGGCCTGGTCGTGAGGTAACGGCCCGATCGTGCCGTCCTCGCCGCGGCGGAAGAGAAAGAACTCGAGCTCCGGACCGGTGTTGACGACGTAGCCCAGCTTGCGGGCCCGCTCGACCTGGCGACGGAGCACGCCCCGCGGATCGCCGGCGAACGGCTCGCCGGAGGGTGTGAACACGTCGCAGATGACACGAGCGGTGCCCCGACCGTCGGCGGCCTTCTGCCAGGGGATCTCGGCGAAGGTGTCCATGTCGGGCATGAGGTACTGGTCGCTCTCGGCGATCCTGGTGAAGCCCTCGATGGACGAGCCGTCGAACCAGGTCCCGTGCCGGACCGAGCCCTCCAGCTGATGGATCGGGATTGTGACCGCCTTCACGTGGCCGATGATGTCGGTGAACTGGAGCTGGACGAAGCGGATGCCGGCGCCGCGGGCGTCCTGAATGCGCGCGACCTGGTCGTCCGTTCCGGTTGTCATGCCCTGACCTCCTGTGAACTGTCCGAGGTGCCCGTCGTCACCACGAATACCGGGACTGCTTCGGTCTTGCCTTTGAGCTCGAGCGAGCGGCGCTCGAGCCGGCTCGTGTCGTACCTGGCCACAACGGCCGTGCGCTCGCCGATGAGCAGTTCACCTGCCCGCGCCGCCGATGCGAGTCGGGCGGTCGTGTTGACGATGTCCCCGAGCGCGGTGAATTCCGTGACCGGCGGCGCGCCGACGGAGCCGACGAATGCGATGCCGGTGCTCACGCCGATCCCGATCGGCAGACCCAGTGGGTCGCCCGCGGGATCCATCGCTCGCAGCAACTCGGCCGCGGCGGTGATGGCGCGGCTCGCATGCGCATTCTGCGTGAGCGCCGGGATGAAGATGCCGACGACTTCGTCCCCGACGAACTTGTCCACGATCCCGTCGTGGTCGACGAGGAGCGTCGACGCGGTGTCGTAGAAGTGGTCGAGCCGGCGGCGGAACTCGCTCGGCGAGATCTGTTCCGCCAGTGTCGTCGAGCCACGGACGTCCGCGAACAGGAAGCTGGCCTCGATCTCGGCGCCGCCGTGGAAGGTGGACAGCGTCTCGAAGCAGCCCGCGCAGTACTTCGGATTCTTGCCCCACCGGTCACGTCCGATGAGCTTCATCAGCGGGCGGCCGATGCCGCCGAACGGTGCCGCGCACATCTTGCAGCGCGGCTCACTCGGGAGGTGCTTCAGGCGCGAGCGGATGCGGGCGTAGCGGCCATCCGTCCCGAGCAACATCCCGCGCCAGACTTCGTCGGTCGGGGGCTGGTTGGGACCGTCCATGGCGCCAGTCTAGGACGCGAAAACGCCCGGCAGGTAAACCCGCCGGGCGTGAACTCGGGTGAATGGCGTCGCGCAGCTCCGCCTTCGACCTCGCTGAGCGAGGGGCAACCTCCGAGCAGAGGTTGCCCGGAAACTACATCTCGCTGTAGAGGTAGAACTCGTACGGGTGCGGTCGCAGCGCGACTTCCTTCGCGCCGGCCCGCTTGAAGGCCAGGTGCGTCTCGACCACGTCCGGCGTGAACACGTCGCCGCGGTACAGGAACTCCTGGTCGGCTTCGAGCGAGTCGAGCGCCTCCTCCAGCGAGCCGGGCGTGCCCGCGATGTCGACCTTTTCCTCGGGCGTCATATCGTAGATGTCGCGATCCACCGGCGCCGGCGGCTCAATCCTGTTGATCACACCATCCAGGCCGGCGAGGAGCTGCGCGCTGAACGAGAGGTACGGGTTGCAGGTCGGGTCGGGCGATCGGAACTCCAGCCGACGTGCGCCCGGCGTCGTGAAGTACGTCGGGATGCGGATGCACGCCGATCGGTTGCGCTGCGAGTAGACGAGGTTGATTGGCGCCTCGTAACCCGGCACGAGGCGGCGATACGAGTTCGTCGTCGGCGCCGCGAACGCCAGTACCGCCTTGGCGTGCTTGAGGAGACCGCCGATGTAATGGCGTGCCGTCTCCGAAAGGAGCGCATAACCGTCGGCGTTGTAGAAGAGGTTCGTGCCGTTCTTCCATAGGCTCTGGTGAGTGTGCATCCCGGAGCCGTTGTCGCCAAAGAGCGGCTTCGGCATGAAGGTCACGACGTGGCCGTTCTGGGCCGCGGTCTGGCGGACGATGTACTTGTACTTGAGGACCTTGTCGGCGGTCTCGACGAGTGTCCCGTAGTGGATGTCGATCTCGGCCTGACCAGGGCCGCCGACCTCATGGTGCTGGACCTCGACGTCGATCCCGGACGCCTGGAGGGCCACGACCATCTTCGAGCGGAGATCCTGGAACTTGTCGAGCGGCGGGACCGGGAAGTAGCCCTCCTTCGGTCGCGGCCGGTGGGCCAGGTTGGCCGTCCCGTTGGCACCCGAGTTCCAGATGCCCTCCTGCGAGTCGATCTCGTAGAAGCCGCGATAGCCCGTCTGGTCGAAGCGCAGCGAGTCGAAGATGTAGAACTCGATTTCCGGACCCCAGAACGAGGTCGTCGCGATGCCGCTCTCGACGAGATAGCGCTCGGCCTTCTTAGCGATGTAGCGGGGGTCGCGCGAGTAGGGCTCACGGGAGCCCGGCTCGACGACATCGCACATGAGGACGAGCGTCGGGACCTCGAGGGTCGGGTCGACGTACGCGGTCGTCGGATCGGGCATGAGGAGCATGTCGCTCTCATGGATGTGCTGGAAGCCACGGATGCTGGAGCCGTCGAAGCCGATGCCGTCGATGAACAGGTTCTCGGTCAGCTCCTTGACGGGGATCGAGAAGTGCTGCGCCTGGCCGGGCAGGTCGACGAACCGCAGGTCGACGATCAGCGTGCCCGCTTCACGAGCCAGGGTGATGACGTCCGAGACCGTCGTGGTCGGTGCCGCGACGCCTGTCGGAATGCGCTCAAGGGTGGTCATACGATCGCGATCCTCCTGCCTTCCTTGTGCACGCCGCACCAGCCAGGGCGTGACGGGTTCCTGGTCAGGAGACTAGCAGGAGGGTCGGTTGCGGTTTGGTGTCCCTTTCCGGCTCAGTTTTGTTCTCTTTGCACAATCCGGATGGCCAAGAGGAGTGCGAGCCGGAGATCCGCATCGGAGAGATCCCAGTCGGCGAGCCGCTCCAGCCGGCGGATCCGGTACGCGATCGTGTTCCGATGGACGCCGAGGCGGGCCGCGGCTGCCCCCAGCCCATCGCTGTCGAGGACGGCCCGCAGGGTCGCCAGGCGGTCTTGCTGGACCTGGGGCCGGCCGGTCAGCAGCGGCGCCAGCAGGGCCCGTGCCTGGCGTCGCGCGTCGGGCAGGTTCCGCAGGTTTGCGAGGAGAACGTAGGCCGGCAGGCGTTCCGCGCGGGCGACCCGCGGTGGATCGTCGAGCGCCTCCGCCGCTTCGAGTGTGGCACGGGCGGCTGCTTCGGCGGCGGGTCGAGCGCCTGGCTCGTCGAACGGCCGCGACAGGGAAACGGTCCGGCGCAGGAAGTCGGCGATCCTGCCAGCGATCAGCAACCCGGCCGGATCGTCCGCCGCGGCCGCGGCGACGAATCGCAGTTCGAGGCTCTCACTCGTTCCGCGGAGGGTGAGCCGTCGCGGCGCCGCGAGGAGTCGCAGTTCCGCACGTGTCTCCTCGCGAGCGGCGATGTCGTCGGGTCCCTCGGCCACCTGCTGGCGCGCCAGGAGCACGACCCACGGTGGTCCCTCGGCGGGCAACGGGTCGCCGCGCCGCGCCTCTTCGCGGGCCTGACGCGCTTCGGAGTCGCGCGCAAGTTCGAGGGCGAGGACCCCGGCAAGACGGTCGGCAGCAACCTGCTCGAGCTCGGCCGGCGGCTCCTCCCCGAGCAGCACGAGGCGGCCGCCACCGCCACCGTCGCCTGCCGGCGCCGGGATCGCGATCCGAAGCGCCGCCTCGGTGGGATGCGCGAGATAGCGACTGACGGCCGCAGCGGCGGCGGGCACGTCGGCTGGCGCGTTGACGGCCAGCGGATCGCCGCGCCTGCCCTCGATGACGACCGCCCGCCCGAAGAACGAGCCGATCGCGGCAGCAAGCACGTCGAGGCCGCGGCCGAGAAGCGCCAGCCTCGCCAGCTGGGCCTCCAGATCGGCCGCGCGTCGATCAAGTTCCGCTCGCCGGTTGACGAGATAGCCGATGACACTCCGCTCGAGCTGGATCGTGTCGGCGCGGCCCATCCGGAATGCTGTGAGACCCGCGGCCAGGACCGCCCGCTCGAGCGTGTCGAGGGCACCGTCACCGCGATCACCCTGGACGAGCAGAACCGCCGGGACCGGCGCCCGCCCGAGCGCCTCCACCAGCTCGTCTGCGTCAGCCGACGAGGGGGCGACGATCGCCAGCGACGTGGCCGGCACGATCGCGAGATCACCCGCCTCAAGCGCCTCGAAAGCCGGCACGCGCGGCCGGAGGACGCGGACCCAGAACACCTCGCGGTCGCCACGCGGCCCGTCTAGCTCGACGAGTGGCCTCGCCGAGGGAAAGATCGCCTGGTGGATCTCGCGCAGGCTGGCCAATCGGTTACCTGATCGAATCAGGCGCGCCGTGTGGCGACGAGGTCGTCCAGGAGGCTGCCAAACTCCCGGTTGAAGTCGACGTAGCGATCGGAGCGTCCAACGATCGCGACGTCCCGATCCGGCCCAAATCGAAGCCAGACACGACGTCGCGGGAGATAGAACGTGATGAGGATCCCGCTGATGAGCGAGGCGAATGCGAGCCACACGATGCCCTGACCGGGATCCTTCTTCGCGATGACGAGCGTGTAATCGGCGAACGAGCGCAATTCGATGGAGAAGTCGATGTTCGGGTTCGTCGCACTGCCGCCGCCTGTGAGGTCGAGGGCCGGCAGGAGTGGCTGGAAGCCGGCCGTGCCATCCGCCGAGGAGCCCGCGTAACGGTACGGCAGCAATCGGAGGACACCGGTTCCGTCACCCGCCCTGAGCAGGAGCATCGCGAGACCCACGTCGCGACCCGGGACGGCCATCGTGTCGTACGGGCTGCCGTTGTTCGAATCGGTGAGCGGCACCGGCCCTGACCAGAGAACAGCTCCTGACCCGTCCCGGATGACGATGTCGGGCGCCGGCCCGAAACCGTTCTGGTGGAACGTGTAGCCGTCGACCGAGAGCGGATCGTTGACCCGGATCGTCTTGCGGGCAATCTCCTGGCCGTCGCGGAAGATCTCGAGGTCGGTCGTGAAGTCGCTCGGCCGGCCGGTGTCGAAGCCGGGCGCATCGAAGCCGAGGTTCCGGGCAAGGAGGAGGCCGGGCGTCCCGATCGACTGGACCGTCGTCGACTCGCCCTCGGCGATGACGAGGCCCTGCTCGTCGCCGAGCTTCCAGGTCACGCCCGCCGCGATGAGGAACAGGATCAGCCCAAGGTGGGTGAGGAGCGTCGCGAGCTTCGTCCAGCGGTTGCGATCGCCGTAGACGAAGCGTTCGGCGCCTGCCTCGACCTCGCGCACGCTGAACCGGTGGCGGCGCAGGACGGCCCGGGCAGCGTCGACGTCCACGCCCGTCAGGGCGGCTCGGTCGGGCAGTTTCGGGTCGAAGAAGGGCGGCGGCTGGAAGACCCGGATGTCGGCGCACTGCCGCCACAGGCGGGGCGTTCGGTCGAGCGTGCAGACGACGATCGACGTGATGAGCAGGAGCAGGCCCGCGGTGAACCAGGTCGAGCTGAAGATGTGGAAGACCTGGAGCTTTTCCATGAGATCCACGACCGCCGTCCCGAAGGCCCGGTCGTAGCGGGCGTGGAGCTTGTCCATCTCGGACGCGTAGTCGCCGGGCGAGCGGAACGCGAAGCCCGGCAGCTGGCGAATCGTCATGCCGACGACGGCCATGAGTCCGAGGGCGATGATCTGGAGGACGGCGAAGTTGACCGAAGTCAGCAGTCCCCAGAGACCGGCACCGGCGCGGACGAGGATGCTCGGGCGGGGCTGCTCTGCGGAGCCCGCCCAGGCGACGGTCGGGCTGGCGATCGGTCGACTCCTTAACGCGTTCCTGACGGCGCGGGTTGGGCTTCCGACGCTTTGGCCTGCTCGGCGGTTTCGCTTGGGAGGCTGGCTGCCGCCGGTTCGGCGGGACCGTGCGCACCGGCCGCGGCCAGGCCGTGCTCGAAGTCCGCAATCAGGTCGTGGATGTCTTCGAGGCCGACGGAGACGCGCAGCAAACCGGGCGCGATGCCTGCCTCCGCAAGCTCGTCGTCGCTGAGCTGACGGTGCGTCGTCGAAGCTGGGTGGACGACCATCGTGTGGACGCTGCCGAGGGACGCCGTCAGCGGCGGGATCGTGAGGGCGTCGATGAATGCCGCGCCGGCTTCCCGGCCGCCCGCCAGCTCGAAGGCGAGCATGCCGCCGCCTCGGAGCAACTGGCGCGACGCGATCCCATGTTGGCGGTGACCGGGTCGCGACGGATGAAAGACCTGCGTCACGCCGGCCCGCCCATCCAGCCACGCCGCGAGATCCGCGGCCGAGGCGCTATGGCGCTCCATGCGCACCGCGAGCGTCGCGATGCCCCGCAGGACGAGGAACGCGGACAGCGGCGCGAGTGTGCCACCGGTATCGACCTCGACGGCCTGGATGCGAGCGATCGCCTCGCGGCTGCCGGACGCGACCCCGGCAAGGACGTCGCTGTGACCTGACAGGTATTTCGTCGCCGACTCGAGGACCACGTCCGCCCCCAATTCGATCGGGCGGCAGAGGTACGGCGACGCGAACGTGTTGTCGACCACGTAGCTCGCCCCATGCCGATGCGCGATACCGGCGAGAGGCGCGTGGTCGGCGACGACGATCGTCGGATTCGAGATCGTCTCGGCGTAGAGGACTCGGGCCCGCGTCGAGACGAACGCGGCTTCAACAGCGTCGTGATCGGTGATGTCGACGAACGTCGTTTCGATCCCGAGCGGCGCGAGGATGTGGGTCAGCAACGAATGGGTCGAGCCATATGCGGCGCGGGTCGCGACGATGCGATCGCCGGTCCTGACCAGCGAGAGGAGCGTGGCGTGGATGGCGGCCATGCCACTGGCGAAGGCAAAGCCCGATTCGGCGCCCTCGAGATCGGCGACGGCCGCGGCCAGGGCGGCACTCGTCGGGTTGTCGATGCGGCTGTAGGCGTAGCCCGGCCGCCGCCCGCTCAGTGCATCACCGAGCTCTTCGGCGTCGTCGGTCGAGAACGTGGCCGATTGATAGATCGGGACGGAGGTCGGGACCTGGTCGACGCGTGGCGTCCGCGAAGCGGCACGGATCGCGCGCGTCGAGAAGCCGGACGGCTCGGGACTGCCGGATGGCTCGGGAGTGCGGGTCACGCCGAGATGCTACATCGAGGCGCCGCGCCGGCCCTAGATGCCCTGGCCGCCCGTCCCGACGACGATGCCCATCACCCGGTTCTTGCCGCTCCGCTTCGACGCGTACATCGCCCGATCCGCGGAAATCATCAGCTCATCCGACGTCCGCCCGTCGTCCGGGTAGCTGACGACCCCAACCGACAGCGACGTCTTCATGTCGGTCCCGGGCACCTCGAGCTCCGCGACGCCCATCCGGATCTTCTCGGCGACCACATAGGCGCCGGACGCCTCCGTCTCGGGAAGGAGGACGACGAACTCGTCACCGCCGTAGCGGGCCGCGATATCGATCCGACGGACGCCTTCGCGGATGACCTCGCCGACCGCCCGGAGGGCGCGGTCGCCGACGAAATGGCCCTCGCGGTCATTGATCGCCTTGAGCTCGTCGAGGTCCATCATCAGGAGGCAGAAGCCCCGCCCCGAGCGCGTGCTGCGGGCGATCTCGCGCTCGACTGCCGCGAAGAAGAACGTCCGGTTGAACAGCGACGTCAATGGATCCACCGTCGAGAGCCGGATCGCGGCGTCCTTCGCCCGGCGCTGCTCGCGGGCGATGACCATCGCGACGTAGGCGAGCAGGATCAGCGCCGTCAGGTTGATGCCCACGGTTGCGACGCCCGCTGGCGACAGGCCGGTCGGACTCCCGAGGAGGAGGGCCGCGAGATAGCCGAGGCTGGCCGCAGCCGCGAGGGCGACCGTGACGCGCGCGGTCACGACCAGCGCCGCGCCCGCGACGATCATCGGGAACACGAAGAAGAACGGGCTCGCCTCGCGGCCCGTGAACATGACGAGGAGCGTGGCGAACGTGATCGCGACGGAGCCCTCGAGGATGAACTTCGCCGGTCCGAGGACGGCCGCCGGCAATAGATCGTGGACGACGAGCACGAAGAGTCCGGTCAGCGCGAGGAGCACGAAGATCGCCGGCTGGGCCTCCCGCCACAGGCCCGTCACGGCGACGATCGTCGACGTCGCGAGGATGAAGACCCAGCTGACGATGCGGACCACGCGGTCGTAGGCCAGCTCGGGGACGGGTTCCGGGCCGGCCGCCTCGCCGCCTGCGGCCTGGGCAATCGCCAGCGCCCGACCCTGATGGTCGGGCATGGCGGCATCGACGGAGACGGGTCCCTCTCGTCCGAGCAGCGGCGGCACGAGGATCGTGCCCATGACGGCGAGGTTGACCACGACCGCGATGACGATGAGCGTCAGGACGGGCTCGACGGGCACCCCCGGACGATCCTCCAGATAGAAGCGGTCGCGGGGACTGCGGCCGCCGTCCGCATCTTAGTCGTAGATCCTCGCAAACCAGCCTTGACCGAGGCTCGCCGAGGTCATGCTTCGGTGCCGTTCGGCACCACGATTTCAGTGCGCGTGAGCAGGCAGCGCGGGAACGGTCAGCGCGTACCCCACTGGTAGGTCTGCTTGACCATCCGGAGATAGACGAACGTCTCTGTCTCGCGCACGCCCTCGACCGCGCGCAGCTTTTCGGTCAGGAACTGGAGGAGCGCTTCGTTGTCCTCGCAGACGACCTCGATCAGGAGATCGAACGGGCCGGCGGTGATGACGACGTAGTCGACTTCGGGGAAGGCCGATACGGCATCCGCAACCTCGAGGAGGCGGTTGCTCTCGCAGCGCACGCCGATCATGGCCTGTTGCTGGAAGCCCAGCTTCAAGGGATCGGTCACCCCGACGACCTGGAGGATGCCCCGCTCGACCAGGCGGTTCGTCCGGGCCCGAACCGCCGCTTCGGAGACGCCGAGATCGGCCGCGATCTGCGTGAACGGTCGCCGGCCATCCTGCTGGAGATGCTCGATGATGCGCTTGTCGAGAGCGGATACGTCGTCGGACCCTCGGCCTCCCGATCGATTGCGACCAGCGCTCGTCATGTCTTGCGGCTCGGCTTCGGTGTGACCTTGGGGCTCGGTTTCGGCTTCTTGCTCGGGACGGGTGATCTGCTCGCGGATGGCGAAGGCGAGGCCGCCGGGGTCGCGAGAGGCAGGGGCACGACCGAGCGCTGGGCAAGCGGCCCGAGAAGCGGGTCGAGCACGGTCACGAGCGCGAGCATCGCCGCCTGCTTGTCGTCGGGCGGTGGCGGGGGCGTGCGCTCGTTCGTGATTCGAGGTCCGTACTCGATGAGGATGTTCAGGCCCTGCACGATGTAGGGCGCCTCGCCCCGGGTGGGAGGCACCTTGGGATCGAATTTTGCCTCTCGCCGCAACGCGAGCCCGGTCGTGTACTGACTGATGACGATCGGCCAATCGTCATAGGTGCCCACGATCCGCTTGACCGGCTCGCCCTTGGCGCCCGTGCTCGCCGTGTTCGGCGTGATGCGGATGCCGGCCTTCGCGACCAGCCGGTATAACGCATCGACGGAGACCGGCTCACGGAGATGCGGGTCCGGCGTCACGACCGGGGCAACCGAGCCATTCGGTGGTGGCGTTGTCGTCGAGCCTCCACAGGCCGTGATGACGAGGACGAACGCAAGCCCGGCCACGGTGACGGAGACGTGGGGTCCCCGATTCGATACTCGCATCAGCCGGGCGATGCTAGCACGCAGTTCGAACGGGTCGAGCGTACGTTCGTACCACGCGCTGCGCGGCGATCTGACGTGTCGCGGCCAGCTCAGGCTGCGTCGAGAAGGCGCAGGACCGCTGCGAATTCCTCGATCGAATCGGCGCTGATCGGGTCCATGACGAGCTGGACCTCATCGATCCCGGCGGCCGCATAGGCCCACAGCTCCTCGGCCATCTTCGCGGGCTCGCCCTCGAGGGGTGCCGGCGGCGTCTCGCCGCTGCCCTGGAGCCGGCCACGGCCACCCCTGAGCCGGACGTAGACGGCAACTGAGCGTTCGATCTCCGCAGGATCGCGTCCGGCGGCAGTCGCCGCTGCGTCGACCTTCGACGTGAGCGCACTGACGCCCTCGGGCCGATTGCCGGTCGAGTTGAACCACGAGTTCCAGGCATTCACGTAGGGAAGCGTGATGCTCAGCATTCGGTCACCGTTCGAGCCGATGAGGAGCGGCGGACCGCCCGGCGTCGAGCTGCGCGGGCTGAGTTCGCAGTCGCGGGCCTGGTACCAGCGGCCATCGAAGTCGATCGCCCCCTCGCGAAGGAGCGTGCGGATGATCGTGAACGCCTCCCCGAAACGATCGATGCGGTGGTCATACGGGTATCCGTACGCACGAAACTCGGTCTCGTTCCAACCTGCCCCGAGACCGAGCACGAACCGGCCGCCACTGATCTCATCGAGCGTGGCGGCCTGCTTGGCGAGCATCGCCGGATTGTGGAAGTTCGTGCAGGCCACGAGCGGGCCGAAGCGGATCGTCGTGGTTGCCGCGGCGAGAGCGCCCATCGTCGTCCACGCTTCCCACGGACCGCGCGACGATCCGTCCGCGAATCGATATAGCAGATGCTCGCCAACCCACAGGGCGTCGTAGCCGAGCGCTTCTGCGCGGCGGGCCATGTCGAGGATCTCCGGCCAGCGGACGACTCGCTCAACCTCCGGTAGCTGCACGCCGACGCGCAGACGGCGGCCGGTCCCTGGTTCCGTCACGGCGGCGTTGGCCGGTGCCGGGTCCTGCGGTGCGAGGTCAGGGCCGGCGCTGGCGGGCGTACTCGTGGGCCGCCCGGTACTCCTCCCGCAAGCGGTCCACTTCCGCCTCAGCATCCAGGGCCGGGCGAGAGCCGGGCGTCGCCTCAGCCATACGACGTTCCGCGTCGCGCCAGTCCGCGAGGATCAGATGGATCTCGCGTGGTGTCGCCTCGATCGATGGTGGCGGCTTGCCCGTCCCGTCACTGGCCTGGTCGGTAATGACCTCGCTCAGAGACCGCTGCCGGCGACTCTGTCCGAGTACGCGCGCAGCGAGTCGCTCGATCTCCTCGGCGAGGCTGACGAGCCTCGGACTTTCTGGCGAGAGCGTCCGCTTCTCCTGCTCGAGACCCGCGAGAAGCGCCAGGTCATCGAGTAGGGCGTCGGAGCTTGCGCGCAACTCCCTGCTTGCGTCCACGCCTGCTCCTCCCTCAGGGACCCCTCTGCGTTTGCCGTCTCGCAGGCAGCCCCCTGAAACTGGTCGGGGCGGCGGGATTCGAACCCGCGATCTCGTGCTCCCAAAGCACGTGCGTTAGCCAGCTACGCCACACCCCGCGTCGCGAATGATAGGCCAGAGGTCGAGCCCGAAGATCAGGCGGTGTCCGAGCCTGGCCGCGAGGCCGCCGTGCGCACCGTTCGAGCCGGCCGCCCGATCGCGCCACGCCTGCTGCGCGCGACGACGACACCTGTGACCACGGCGACCAAGGCTGCTAGCCCGAGAACGGCTGCCACGTTCGCGTCCAGACGTCCGGTCGATCGGTCGGCTGCGGATTCCGAAACAGCCAAGGGAGCTGATGCGGGAGCCGCGGAGGCTGCTGGTGCCTGCGGTCCCGCGCCGGTTACGGACGAGCCGACAGGCGGCATCGGTCGCGAGACGGCCGGGATTGGGGGGTGGAGCGCGGCTGCGGCCCGGGGCGCCGGTGCCGGGTTGCCAGGTGCGGCCTGGACCGTGCCATACAGGCCTTCCCAGACCATCCGAATGCCCGCGTAGTGCCATGGTGTGAAGAAGCGCCGGAAGGCGCTCGCCGACAAGCTCGTGTTCGGAGGCATGTCGTAGCCGTTTCGGCTCTGGAGACCGTAGAGCGGACCGACGACGCGAACGCTCGTCACGGTGAAGTCGCTCGTCGCGGCGGGATCGGCCGTGGCGCTGAAGCCGGTCATGAGCCAGGCGTGACCGCCGCGCGCCACGAGCACCCCGACCGGCCGGTTCGTGAGGCGCAGGCTCGTAACCGCCGAGCGCAGCGCGGTTGTGTACGTGCGGAAGGTCGCCAGGCGGTAGCGCGGGTCGACAAAGTTGCGCATGCCTGCCGCCCAGCCCTGCGGGTCGACGCCGTCGCTGACCGGGATGTTGTAGCGGTTGTGGGCCCGCATCCAGCTGAAATAGCTCGACTGGCTGGCACGGCTGTGGTCGGACGCTCCGCGAACGATATTGCGCGCGATCTGGACGTCGGCGGCTGTGCACCAGAGGAATGTCTTCTGAGTCGAGAAGACGCCGGACCGATAGACGTCGACGTGACCGGCCCAGCGGCTCAGCGAGGCGGCCTGGGCACTCTCCACGGTGGACGGCAGCGGCGCCGCCCCTGCGGCCGCGGGAGCGAGAAGGCAGGCCGCGGCAAGCATCGCAGCAGCCACGAAACGCGCGTATCGCGTGGTCATTCCTTAATGGTCCGCCCGATCGGCCGATCGCGCTACCGCTCGGGCCGATCCGAGCCCCCGCGGGGTGGCTTGCCCGTCGCGGCCTCGACCTGTTCAGGGTCGCGTGGCATTGGCCCGTGAAGCGCCGTCGCAAGCCCGACTGCCAGCAACGCACCCAGGATCGGGCCGAAGACATAGATCCAGAGATCGTCGAGGCGGCCAAGGACGACGGCCGGCCCGATCGACCGTGCGGGGTTCATCGACACGCCGGTCAGGGGCAATGCGATCAGGCCGCACAGCGAGATCGTGGCGCCAACGGCGATCGCGGCGTTCGGACCCACGATCCGATGCCGGTCAGCCGTGCCGAGGATCACGGTCACGAGCACGGTCGACAGGAACACCTCGACGGCGAGGGCGATCGGCGCATCAACGTGCGGCTTCGATACACCCTCGGCGGCGCTCGCCGGAAACAGCACGACGAGGGCGAATGCGGCGAGCAGCGCGCCGACGACCTGGACCAGCACGTACGCGAACAGCCACGGGACGGGGAAGAGCCGCCTGGTCGTGAACGCGACCGTCACGGCCGGATTGAAATGCGCTCCCGATGTGTCACCAAGGGCATATACGAGCGCCAGCACGAGGAGACCCGGCGCGACCGCCCGTGCGGCCGATCCAACCTCGCCACCGCTGACCTGGGCGGCGACGTCAGCGCCGGCCGCGACAGCGGTCAGCGCGAACGTCCCGAACAGCTCCGCAAGCAGTCGTCGCGGCTCGGGCAACCAGGTCTCCTCGGTGTCCCGCGGTTCCTTTTCGCGTCGCGAAGCCGGCATTGGTCCTCCGAATGGTTCGTCGAAGGGTCACTCTGCCGTTGCCACGATCCAGCCGGATCAGCGCCGGGGCAGGCGGGGTTGCGACGCGATTGCGAAGCCGGCCCGCACGCTCCATTCCCGATGACGCTCCCGTCATGCGCTCGGAAGCCGGTGGCAGTCGGCAACAGGTCCCATCGCAACCCCTGGTCACGCAGTCTCTGGTCACACAGGACCCAGAGGAGGAGCCGTGCCGCCGGACGCGCCTGCAACCGAACCGAACCGATCAGACGCCATCGTCGACGTCCAGGACGTCCTCATGGCGTTTGACGACGTCACCGCCCTGGCCGGCATCTCGCTCGCCGTCAGGCCCGGCACGATTCTCGGAGTCGTCGGCCCGTCGGGAGCCGGCAAGACGACGCTCATCCGACTGCTGACCGGCGCGATCAAGCCGAGGCGTGGCCGGCTGCGCGTCTTCGGCGAGGATCCACGCTCGTTCCGCCGGCCGACCCGCGAGCGGATCGGCTACATGCCCCAGCTCTTCACCCTCTATCGCGATTTGACCGCGGGCGAGAACGTCGACTTCGTGGCCAGCCTGTACGGGCTCCTATGGTGGCGACGCCGGCGTCGGGTCAGGGAGGTCCTTCAGGTGGTCGACCTCTGGGACGCCCGAAAGCGGAGAGCAGCCGATCTATCCGGGGGCATGCAGCGCCGCCTGGAGCTCGCCTGTGCCCTCGTCCACGAGCCGACCCTGATGTTCCTCGACGAACCGACCGCGGGCATCGATCCCATCCTGCGCGCCCGGGTCTGGGAGGAGCTGCACCGCCTCCGTGACGCCGGTCGCACGCTGATCATCACGACGCAATACGTCAACGAGGCAGAGGAGTGCGACTCGGTCGCCCTCATCGCGGAGGGCCGGCTCGTCGCGCACGACGCGCCCGACGAGCTCCGGCGCAGCGCGGCGGGTGGCGATCTCATCGACATCGAGATGGCCGACGAGGTGGACCTCGCGGCGTTCGAGCACATTCCGGGGATTACCGGCCTCCAGCAGCTCGATCCGCACACCGTCCGCGCAACGGTGGACGATGCGGCGACTGCAACGCCGACGATCGTCGAGGCGATCACGACGAATGGCGGCGACGTCCGCGCGACATCCGAGGCACGACCCAGCTTCGATGACGTGTTCGCGACGCTGGTCGAGCGGCACCGCACCAAGATCCAGACGATCGAGGAGGCCGCCGCGCGACAGCGCCGGCCCGAGGCGGCATGATCGTCTTCCAGGTCCTGACGCGTCTTCTCGCCTTCACCAGCAAGGAGCTCGTCGAGGTCATCCGCCGGCCGGGCGCGATCTTCAGCCTCGTCCTCGGGCCGTTCCTGATCCTCGCGCTCTTCGGGCTCGGATACAGCGGCTATCGGGCAGCCCTGCGGGCGATCGTCGTCGTGCCGCCCGAATCCGGCCTGCCGACCGATGTCCAGACCTACCGGAACGTTTCCGAGGGCCTCGACATCGTGTCAGTCGAGCCAACCGCGGACACGGCCGAAGCACAACTCCGGGACCGGAAGGTCGACGTCGTCGTCGTCGCCCCGGCTGACGGCCAGCAGCAGTTCGAGTCCGGCAAGCAGGCCCAGATCCGGGTCGAGATCAATACTGCCGATCCGCAGGACACGGCCTACGCCGGCGTCCTCGCCGCCCGCCTCGCTGACAAGGTTAACGACCAGGTCATCCGCCAGGTCGCCGGGCGGGGCAACACGATCTCGATCGAAGCGGGTACCGGTCCGATCAAAGTCCCGCCGGAAGTGGTCGCCCAACCAACGCGGGCCGACCTCACGAACATCGCCGCTTCGACGCCGTCGGTGACCTCGTTCTATGGCACCGCCGTACTCGCGCTCATCCTCCAGCACTTGGCGCTGACTCTCGTGGCGCTTTCGCTCGTGCGGGAGCGGACGAGCGGCCTGATCGAGCTCTTCCGGGTCTCGCCCCTCAGCTCCATCGAGGTCGTGCTTGGCAAAGTCCTCGGATTCGGCGTCCTGGGGATCCTCATCGGGGCGGTGACGCTGGTCCTCCTGATCGTGGGTCTCGGCGTGCCGCTGGTCGGCAGCACGTTGCAGGTGGCCGCGATCCTGGCCATCCTCCTGCTCGCGTCGCTCGCCCTCGGGCTGGTCGTGGGGTTGATCTCCGACTCCGAGCGCCAGAGCGTCCAGCTCTCACTGCTGTTGTTGCTCGGATCGGTGTTCTTCTCCGGGTTCGTCCTGCCGCTGCGTGACTTCAACGAGCCTCTCCGGCTGATCGCCTACCTCCTGCCGGTCACGCATGGCATCGACCTCGTGCACGACGTCATGCTCCAGGGCTGGATCGCGGCGCCGTGGCACATCGCCGCACTCGGCCTCCTCTCTGTCGGGCTGCTGTTCGTGGCCTGGCTTGGCATGCGGCGGGGCATGGCTCGGATCTGATGGCCGTGTCGACGGACACGGTCCGTGCGGATCGGCTCGATCTTCCGAGCGGGACCGTGTCGACGGGTCTCATCGCCTACGGCGTCGTTGGCCTCCTGCTGGCGGCCGTCTTGCTTCTCGCCCTGGGACCCGCAGACCTGGGCGGGCTTGGTCGTATCGATACCGAGCGCCAGGCGGTGATCGAGCTCCTGTCAGCGACCGAGGCGACCGCGGCCGATAGCCGGATCGCGGTCCAACAGGCCCAAGCGAGCGTGAACTCGGGCGCCGACGCGGCGGCCGAGTCGGCCGCCTTCGCCACCGAGCTGGGTGGGGCCTTGCGCCAGCTCGGCTCGGCACTGCGGGTCGACGTCCTCGGAGCCCGACCATTCGACGCTGCGGCCGCGGATGTCGATCGCGCGGCGGATCGTGCCGACGCCACCGCGGCGGGCCTCGAGCAGGCGGCCGGCCAGGCGCGAGCGGGCGCCGATGGGATGGGGACACTCGCCACAGACCTCGATCGGGCGGCCGCGGAGCTGGCCGAGGTCCGTGCGGGTCTCGAAGGCGTTGCCGGGCTCGGGGCCTCGCTCACGTGGCTGAGGATCGCCCTGATCGGGCTCGTGCTATGGCTGGCCGTGCCAGCCGTCGCGTGTATCTGGATCGGGCTGCGCCTCCGCCGATCGACGTCCCCGCACGCCCACCGTTGAACGGTATCTAGCGATTCTGGCCGGCCTCCCGAACGTTGGCATCGGTCGCGGTGGCGCCCTCGCGATGGCCTTCCGGCGGGTCCGACTCCGGTGACCGCGGCCCCGGCTGGGATGCGACTGCCGAGACGCGCTGGTCCTTGCGGCCGATACCGCCCGGGATCGTTTCGGTCGACCGCTCCGGCATCCGGCCGATGAAAGCACCCGGATCGCGACCCGGCTCGCCAACCCGGCTTCGATCGCGTGTCGTGTCCGTCGCTCGGGCGTTAGCACCTCGCCGATCCGGCATCGTGTACCTCCTTCGTGGTGTAACCGGA
>Ga0081539_10002789_pt1 | contig 23443 bp, 16 predicted proteins | sample TabmetS4T2R2_FD_71023 | JGI IMG/M metagenome (GOLD analysis project Ga0081539, IMG submission 71023) | Tabebuia heterophylla rhizosphere microbial communities from the University of Puerto Rico - S4T2R2 | ecosystem: Host-associated > Plants > Roots > Rhizosphere ...
CGAAGAGTTGCGCGCGCGTCCGGAGCGGAGCGTACACGAGTCGCTTGCGCTCGCCGACATCCTGATTGACGGGCGATTCGTCGCGGCCGAGGCGGCTGGCGCGGGAGAGTGGCGCGGCTCAAGCAATCAACGGATCATCTACTCTCCGTCAACATCTCAGCTTCATAACAAGAGGGAGCGTGCGTGATGGCTCTCATCGAGAAAGTCTGCCTCTATTACCGCGAAGGCACGAGTGACAAGATATACGAGATTCACTTAACGCAGGAAGAGGACGGATACCGCGTCACCGGCTACAATGGCCGCCGCGGGACGAAACTCGTCGCGCAGCTCAAGACACCGCGGCCCGTGCCGTACCGCACCGCCCGTTACATCTTCGACAACCTGGAGGCCTCAAAGCTCAACCACCGTCGGACGCCCTACCGCGTCGCCAGCCGCGAGACCCCCGCGAGCGCGAATGAAAAGACCAGTGTCGCTGATACGTCAAGTCGTGAGGCAGAAAGCAGGAAGGAAGAACAGCAAGGGTACGCCGCGCGATTTCTAGATGCGATAGAGCTCTAACATCCACTTCTGCTGCGGATAAAATGAAACTGAGCGGCAAGCAAAGGGCGTCAATCAAACGTTCATAAGGAGTCACGATTTCGATGACGACAAAAATGCCTGACGGCCTCACCGACCTGATCAACGCCGACCGCGTGCGCTCTTCGATCCGCCGCCTCTTCCAGAACGACATCGCCGAGTGCCTGTCGGAACTCTTCCAGAACAGTCAGCGCGCACGTGCGCGCAAGGTGGAGATCGTCACCTGCGGGGACGGGTTCACATACCGGGACGACGGCCACGGGCTGCTCGGAGGCGCGGAGGGCTTTCACACGCTGCTGAAGATCGCCGAGTCGAACTTCGACAACGAGACGATCACGGATCAGGACCCGATGGGGCTTGGCATTCACGCGCTGCTGGCTCACGACTCAATCCGTCAGGTGACTTTCGCGTCCGGCGGCTACAGGCTGTCGCTGGACACGAATCGCTGGTGGTCGGATCGCGACTACTACACCCACTGGTTCGAGCAACTCGAAGAACTACCGGAGACTGTCGAAGGCTTCGAGGTCTCTGTCGCCGCGGACGCGAAGCTGGTTGAGCAACTCAAGCATGCATTCACACATTCGACCTACCCATACCGGAAGACCGGGCCGGCTGAAGGCTACGAAGGCTATCTTGAGATCACGTTGGACGGCGCGAAGATAAACACGAGCCTGCCGCACTGGGCGCGGATCAAGGAGCCGCTCATCAAGACAAGCTATCAGGGTTCTCGCCTGACCATCGGCTTCGACTGCGAGTACGGCACTCACAACTCCAGCGTGAACTGGTACGGCCAAGTGATAGAACTAGATTTCCACTCCGGATTCAAGTTCCACCTGGACGTGCGTTCGGGGCGGCCGGTCAACCCGTTGTCTCCGACGCGACGCGGCCTCATCAAAGACGCGGCGTATGTGGCGCTGATTCGGTTCGTCAAAGACGAGATATTTCGCTTCGTCTTCGACACGAATAATCGTGCTCAAATCAGATCGGCATACGTCGCAGCCTGCTTCAACCTAGACAGCGAGCGCGCACGCCGCGAATCTCCATATGTCGTCGCCGCCGAGTTGCTTCCGCTCGACAATCCGTCTTCGCTGGAAGACCTCGATTGCAAGGGCGATAACGAGTTGTTCACCTATGACAGAGTGCCCCGGCTTCTTGCGGAGGGTGTGATCGTGCTCGACCCTGAAGGCCAAAAGCAGGAGGACGAGCACGGCTTATCGTCTTTCATCAGGCTGCTGGGAAAGGGCTACGTGCTAAAGCACGGTGACCCTGCGCGGCTGAGGATCGAGAGTCTCTGGTGGAAGCCGGGAAAACAGGTCCGCGATTTCTTCCACGAGCCGGGCGAATGGGGAGTAGGCGTAGGTGATCTACCGCCGGCGCAGTGGCACCCGGTTGAGCAGGAGGAGCCCGTCTTCTCGTTCAATGACGCCTCGAACTGGGAAGTTGATGCGGTTGACTGGACTGTGGGGACGTCCGACATCGTCGCGTTCCTACGCAACGAGTCATGGGCCGGATTCGACCACGAGTCGGATGAGCACAACTACGAAGAGTTGCAAGCAGCCTACGAGGAATCAATTGACCGATTCTTACGCGAAGTTATCGGTAATTGCGTGCCCGTCAGGTTCACTGTCTATGACCTGCAATCATTCATGCCCACCCAAGACGTGCGCATCCAGAAAGTGCGCTACCACTACGAAGGGCAGGGAATCTCTCCGCAAGAGATTACGGTGATGAATGCGAAAGGGGAAGAGGTGCGTTTGAAGCTGCTATGAGGTGAGAGGTTGAAGATGAAAGAAGAACGTGCAGCCACGGGGTCGTTGACGAAAGAGGATATCAAGCGCGCCGCCGTGCTGGCCCTGCACACTTACGACGGAGCGACCGCAGCCGAGTGGCAGGAGCAGGCGGACATGCTACGCGAGGGAAACGGTGGAGACCCCGTTGATAACGAAGACGCTAACATCTCGCAGATGATCGCCGACGCTCTGCGCGAAATGGATGAAGGACTCGCGGAGCAATCAAGCCGGTAATGAGCGTGACTCTTAAAGGCTGCTAATCAGTCAGGGTGTGGGAAGATGGCAGATCGTGAATCAAATCTTCAACTAGCAATGCTCTGGGTAGCTCTCAAAGACATCCAGAGCAGGATAGATAACGAGGCGATCCCGCTCGGGATGCACCTGGGGCTAGAGGACCCGCAGCTGATGCAAGCCCTTGAGACTTTGAGCGAGCGCATCGGCAAACATTTCGGACGCTGGCGACTGATAGCCGAGCCGCGGAAAAAGAAAAATCGGTAAGCGTTAATGTCGGTGCATTGTGGAAGCCACCCGCCTTTAACTGCCTGACCTTTTCGAATCTTCGGTAATGGCCTCTATCCAGAGTCGGAGCGTCAAATCCTCCCTCTCCGGGAGCGCAAGATAGGACCTGAGTTCTTTCTCGTATCGCTCTCGCAATATATCGAGATTGAGGGGCACCGTCCGGGCGAGGTGTTTCACGTCGTCACGGTCGCGCTGGATGTTACGCTCAAGCTTCGACAGCGCCAGGTCGTAAGGGTCGAAGGCTAACAGTCTGAGGTGTTTGAACGCGCCGGAGAACATCTCGGTAAGCCGCTGCTCGTAATGTTCCGGGACGGTCGTGACAGTGACTAGGTCCAAATAAAGTCCGTACTTGCGTTGAAGTGCAGAACCCTTGCCGGCTAGGCTGATAAGGCGCTCGCTCTCGCCGCGAGGCGCGATCACGAGAACATCCACGTCCGCGGTCGGGCGCGCCAGCCCGTAGAGGACCGTTACGACGAAACCGCCGAGGCAGTGCATTTCGATCTCCCCGTGCGCGCCCGCGTCTATTTCCGCGAGGAATGAGGCCCACGGGTCCGGGATGGTGTCAGGCGGCATGATTTAGGTGCTCCGCTGCCAAGTCAGTCAGCAGCCGCCAGCGACGCGCCTCCGGCGTGCGGTGTTGGCGGAGCCAGCGTCGCTCCGTTGCAGTCAGCGAGTCGTGGCAGAGCGTGTCCTCACGAGCGAGGCGCGAGCGCTCCAGTTCTGCCTCGCGGCGGCGAAGTTGCGCGGACTTGTCCGCCTCGCCAGCACGCTCTGCCAGCCCGCGCGCGACCGCCATCAAGTAACCCAGCCTGTTCTGGAGGTCATGTACTTTGGCCACGGCGGTCAGCCACTCCCAATCCATGTCAGGGAACTTCCAGACCACCCAGGGCAGGGCCTCGACGAGGCGGCTATCCAGATCGCCTGCGGAGAGCGCCCGTAGGAGGACCTCAGCGGGGTTCTTCTTCTGCCCGCGCCGAAGCTTTAAATATGACAAACCTGGGTAGCCCAGGGACGCCAACTCTGAGGCTAATTCGTTCTCGTCGGCGGGCCGGACGCTGTCCCACCTTTTGTCGAAGGGCAAGGCGGCGGGCGTCAACCCGTAGACGGTCGCTGCCTTACGCGCCAACGCAGGCGGCGCGCGCCTGACGCCCCTCTCAAGGAGGGAGAGATAGGGTTGAGACACGCCGAGGCGCGGCGCGGCCTGCTCCTGGCTCCACCCCTTACGCTTTCTGCCTTGTAGCAACTGCTCGCCGTTCACAATTCTCAACCCAACCTGATTTTATTACAAATCTTGTAATATCAAAAGGCGTTAATGTCATGCCCTTGGATATCAAAGTCTATGACGGTATGCGCTAAAAGGAGGTGGCGAGGAGCAGTTCGAGTCGAGACAGTCGGAGTCCGATAATGTGGTTTATGTCATAAAGCACTTTATTAACTAAAGTTCAAGTGGCCAATTAGAAAAATCATCACTTAATGTTTCAAGAAGAACCCTACTGTTCTCAGTAACTCTTTGAGTTAATAACCAAGAGTTATCTCTGGAACTAGGAGATACACTACAAAAGAAAACGGGTAAAGTTCTGTCATCTGTTTGGAGATAATAAAAACCAACCCGGCCAGACCCGGATTTATCAACCATCCCCTCCATCCTGTAGCCATAGCGAGGGGCAAGACGCTTCACGAACTTATCCATGTATCTTGTACCTAAACAGCCGGCCATCATGATAAGGCGAACTTGCTCACATAAAGATAAAAGATCGAAGAACCATTCAACGTCCGTCTCTACCATGTTTTCAAAGAGCTTCAACGCGCCTCTTCTTTTCGCGTCTTCCATCGAAATGGTCGCACGTGGTGAAAGATCGAGATGCGCTGCGTCGCCAGTTTCATAGGACGAATCTAGCTTTTGAAGAGCAAGTCTCCACTCCATGAACCAATCATGAGGCTGGATTGGATAATTGAAGTAGTTGATAAGTCGTGAGTACAAATGTTCAGTCGTAATATGAGAAGGCCACTCTCTTTCTTTTATAAACTCAGTGGCTGATGGATTCGCCCCTACCGTAAGCACGCGCGCCTGTCTAATGTTGCCAAAGAATGGAACCGGATATGTTTCAACGTCAGGTCGGTAAAGACTTCTAAACCGTTCATCCGTTAAAGCAAGCGCATCTCTCAGATTATGAAGGAAGTTTATATGCATATTGAGTTCAATAAAGCGGCATCCAAATTTTACCAAGCAGGGTTCCAGTCTGGGAAATGTTTGTCAGTTCAGCAGTAGTTGAATGAACACTTAGATCAACCCCAAATAATCTTTGTAATTTCAAAGAGGAGACGGTGGCGGGCCTCTAATTCCTCAGGACCAAATTGCTCGAATGGTCTCAAATCCAAGTTAAACCGTTCACTGAGTTCCTTCATGTCCAGCTTCGATTTGTAACTGTCGGCGCGCAGGGTCTCGTTCCAATAGAGAGTGTTGGCATAGGACTTTAACTTTTCGCTATATGGTTCGTTGTTACTGGATATATTATCCTTCCCTTTGAGCAGGAGGATTCCACCCAGCCGGTTTCGCTCCTGCTCGAAGCGTTCGACATCGTCATCGAACAATTCCTTGTTCTCGTCATTCCACGAAAGAATGTGCTCGACATGAAAGCCAGTCTTCGAGCCTGTCTTAGTAACGAGGTCGGCTATCGGATGTTTCGGATTCAGGTTCATGTTCTCCGCCAAGAACTCATCGAGCCGAGCGAAGAAGTAGCGCTTGAAACGAGTGTTTAGATTGATGCCCGTTTGCTTGAAAGCCGCATAGCTCAACGGTTCTGCATCCTGCACATTGCGGCGGGAGGCAATCATTGCCTTCAACTCAGCATCAAAGGCGGGCCGATAGCTCTCCACCCCGTGCTCGCGAATAGCCTCCGAGATCCTATAGAGCGAATCTGCAAACTCATTGCTATCGTAAGCGCTTTGTAGCTGGAGCAGGGAGAAGTAGCGGTCAATTTCTTTGGATAGTATCTGGATCTTCTCATTCTCAAGGGGGTCATTTAGCTCGCAGGCCGAGAGGATCAAGAGGAGTGGGGCGTCCAAATCAAGCAAGGCATTGAAATAGACGGCTCGAAATTGCTTCTGATCCTGTATATAGGCTTTGCGCAGCTTGACGTAGAGATCAGTATAGTAAGTAAATTCGCCTTTCAGAAACGTCTTAACTTTGCCGGGGTTGTGGAGAAGCCCCAGATGTTTGTCCATGGCGGGTGCAAACATCTCCCGGTGATAATCACCGTCAAATCGCTGACCTTCATTGCGGGTCGCGGCGAATTTCGACTTGAGGTAGAAACGAAAGAAGCTGTCAAGTTCGTCCTCCTTGAAGGCGTTGATCTCAGCAGCTTTTCTTTCCCAAAGACCGTTGTAGTCGCCCTTGTCAAGTTCGATTTTAGCGATCTGACCAAGCAGTTTGCCTTTGAGAATCTCGTAGGGCCGAAGGCGAACGCCTCGGTCGTTGATAACCTCGAACACCATCGACACGTCGGTCTGCTCAACAGCGAGGTTGATCAGGACGAGGCGATGAAGGAAGTAAAAGACGAAAGTCTCGAAACTGTGTTTGTCTTTCAGTTCTTTGTCTAGCCAGGCGCTGATGGTTTCATAATTCTTCACCATATTTTGCGCCGTGATACCGCTGCTCGTGTCTATCTTCTTAATTTCCACTCCATCAAAAAGTCCTTGCTGGGCTGCACTGTGACCTACATGGTTCATCCAAAATTCCTGTTCAAACCCTGACTGTCCAGCAATCTTGCTGTCTATCCAGCCTGCTAATTTGGATGCGTGATTCTTGGCCAGATGGCGGAGTTTGATGAGGATTAATGACAGAGTTGTCAGGCGCTGTTGACCATCGACCACGTAAACGCGCCCATCCACCACATTAGTGACGTAAGTATTAAGGTAATACCAAGGATACGCAGTGATTGTCTCCTTGCCAGGATCGAGGTCGCTGGCTCTTGCATATTGCTCCTTGAACTTGTGAAAGATGTCATCGAGCAACCGCTTCACCGGCTCATCAGTCCAACGGTAATCGCGCTGATAGAAGTCGATATAATAGGCAGTATTGGAAAATACGCGGTCAATGTTTTGCTTGTCTGGAGAGATATCCATACGACTCCTTATTCTGTAATCCGGATAGCGTTGCTAACTGTGAGTTACGCTGCCTTTTCAGCAACAAGCCATCAACAGAAGAAATTGCTAGGCATCACATCTGCCGAACACTATTTTTTGAGACTAGATAGAGATTAAGCTTCAACATGTCTCGAACGCGAAGGGGGATTTTTTTCAACTGGGCTTCCCATTGAGAACTATCAGGAACGGCGAGGCCATAATTGATTTGCGGAGATGGATCCCCCATAGAAAGCACGATTTGGCCGAGCGCTGAATACATGGCTTGTTCCCTCTGGCGTGATGAATCTCCCTCTACTTCAATAACGAAGGTTTGACCTTCCTTACTCGCCACAAGATCGGCCCGCCCATATAAGGGATGAGCAACAATATTAACGCCCTGCTGCCGAAGCCAAGTTTCGCACTCAGAAGCAATAGCTCTCTTGTCCGGCGGGTGCTGTCCTGCAATACCTCGCTCCATCGAATCAACATCGATGGTAACCTCCCAACCATCCATAGCTGGGAAGTGGTAGGCAACCAACCATCGCTTTACCTCTAGCTGGTACATCTTATGGACACCAAATACTATTGGACAGTTATTTGCAGACCTCGCTAAAAATACCTACTGTACGATAGGAGAACTATTACTACTCGACACCAAGCGCTTTGAACACGGCATCCACGGGGTCAGAGTAAAAGCTGATCTGAAACTTAGCGAACAACTCGCCCGGGACCGTCGGGATGTCTCCCACGCTACTCATTGGGAGGAGAATGCGCTTGGCACCCGCGTCGAATGCGACCTGTAACGTTTCGGCGAGACTCTCAACCGGGATGATACTTCCGCCCAAGCTCATGTCACCTAAGACGACCATCTGGCTCTGTAGGGGCTTACCCATCAGCCCGGAGCAAAGCGCCACTAAACTCGACATCGTGAGCGCGTCAGAAGGGCCGGTGTTATGTAACTCAACGATGTGTAGGTGATAGTCGTGATCTATGGCTTTGGCCGACGCGCTTACCCTGGAGACGTTTGCTTTGAAATAATCGAAAGCCACTTTGATGGATTCTTTCGACTGTTGATTAGAGCCGACGCCTGAAATGGACAGCTTGCCACTCCCCGCGGTGACCTGCAGCTCCAGACGGTATAAACCTAGAAAGCCGTTCGAGCCTACCGTCACGGTGTGTAACGTGCCGGGGCTAAGCGGACCCTCAGGAATCAGCGACCCTCCACCCTGCTCGGGGACGCCCACGAAGTGCTCTTCGAGGGTTTCGCCATCTATGTAGCTGAAATGCACATCATAGAATTCCATGCCGCCGATCTTCTTGAGCTGCTCCTTAACCCTGCGGCGCGCCTCCATCGCGTACTTCAGACACTTACGCACCGCCTCCTTGTCATACTCACCGTGCGGGTAGAGCAGTTTCAGTAAGCCCGAGACCGTGCGGCGCACGGCGATGGTGTCACGCTGATTCAGGTTATTCCCCAGCTTGAAATACTTATCAATGGCATCGGAGAAGCTGCGCTTGCGCATCTCGCGCAGGTACTCCGCCAGGTAATCGACGATGAAGCCGTACTGGTTGGTGAAGAATTCCGGCCGCATTTTGGGGACTTCCCAGCCGGGGACGTAGGCGTGCATCCGGTCGAAGAAGGCCGAATCGATCATCACGTCGGGGAACGGGGCGAACAGATGGCCGGTCTTCACCAGCGTGTCGACGCTCTGGTTTATGTTTCCGACGAATACCATGGAGGCGTCCGCGTTGACGGGGTCCCGGCCTCGCGAGAAGGAGCCGGAGGCCATGAAGTCCTTCATGATCTGAACCCCGTCGTTGTCCTTGAAAGAAATCCCAGCCACCTCGTCGAAAGCCACCACGTCCCACAGTCCGACGAGCCCCACCTTACGGGTGCTCATGTTGTAGAACAGGTTGGCGACGGTGGTCTGCCCGCCGGACACAAGAATGCTGTTCGGGCTGATTTCCTTATAGATGTGGCTCTTGCCGGTGCCGCGCGGCCCCAATTCGCAGAGGTTGTAGTTGTTCTCCACGAAGGGGATGAGCCGCGCCACTAGGTGCCACTTGGCCCGCTCGTCAAATAACGTGGGCTCCATGCCCGTCGAGCGCAGCAATACGCCAAGCCACTGCTCCTCGGTGAAGTAACGCCTTCCTTCGAAGAACTGCTCCATGTCCATGTTCGGGAGTTGGATGGGCTTCAGCTCGGTGATCTGGAATGGAGTGCCTTTCTGATTCTCTTCGTAGAAGTATGTCAGGGAGACGATGCACCAGATGCCGCCGGCGAGGAGCTTTTCGTACTTCTTCACGATGCCGCTCGACACCTCGACGCCCTTGATGCCCAAGTTCGACAGGAGCGCCTCGTAAACGTCGCGCTTCTCGTTGAGCTTCACCGTTACTTTATCAATGACTTTGTAGCTGCCCTGCTCGCGTATCTTTGATTTGACCTTCTCCGACTCGTCGGGGCGCACGAAGTTTTCGGCGAGTATGTTTTTAACCTTAGCCAGGCCGGCCGAGATGGTCGCCTCGTCCTCGGCCGCAGCGTACATGCCCAGTAGGTACTCGAGCACGTAGACGGGCACGTTGGCGCCTTCTTTAACCAGCTTGGTGAGATCTTTGCGGACGACACGTCCGGCGAAGTGCCGGTTCAGTAGCGCGTCCAGGTTGTCGGAGTTTTCAGCAGACATGACCGCCTATTCTTCAGAAATCATTGGTAAAAGCTATGTCAATAGTCATGGGAGTGCGTTGGTACTCTATGTCGTTCTCGGCGTCCCGTAGCACAAGGTAGTAACTGCCCTGCTTATCGTACTGCCCCGCCTTAAGAATCAGTTGGACAGTTTTCTTCCGCTCTTCCATCAACTCTGACTGGCTGTTGAAGGTTACGGTTGATTCGTCGCTGATCTCCTTATTGTTCGCATCGCGCAGGCTGATGATCAGCGTGCGCGGCTGCACGCGCTCGGAGACGGCTTCCGTCTGGATGAACTCGAAGCGTTGCACGTTATTGACAATGCGTGTGGAAGAGCCGAGGCGCGAAATCTCGACCTTGCGCACCTGCGTCTTCTCCGCCGCCGATCCCCGCAGGGACTTGACGGAGACGATGGGTACGGCTATCTCCTGCAACATCACGCCGCCGTGTATGAAGCGTGCGCCGCTCACGAAGTGGAAGCGGTTGGCTCCCTTCGGCACCCAGAACTCCATATCGCCCACTACACCAGCGGTGTCTCGTATGCGCCCGTGCCAGACATTAGGCCGGTCTCCTAAGCCGGTGCCGATCAGGTATCGCTTTTTGCTCACCTTAGCCCCGGCGGGTTTAACCTCCAAATCGCTCTTGTCCGACTGTACGGGCTGCGTCTCCTGGTAAAGAAAGCCGTGGTCGGCGGTGATGAGGACCTGACTCCCGTTCAGGTTGTTGACGATGTGCTTGACGACCGCGCTCAGCTCGTCAATGGCCTCGCGCACTGCGCTAAAGGTCTTATGCTCTGAAGCCGCCGTGTCGCCGGTCGCGTCTATGCGGTTGTGGTAGACGTAGATGACTCGGAACGGCTTTACGAACTCCCGCCCGTCCTCTTTCCCCTTGGAAATCAACTCCTCGAACTTCACGGCTGTGCCTTTGACTCTCTCCAACACATCAGCACGCCTTGCAACGCCGGCGGTAGAAAGATCGTCGGCCAGAACGTCTAGCCCGGAAGCCATTACTTTGTAGTCGAGGTTCTGCTGCGGCAGAAGTGCGGCCATCCCCAGTGCCGTGTAACTCGGCACCACGCCCAGCTGAGCCGAAAGAGTCGCCTTGAAGCGATACCTGCCGTTCAGTTCCCTCACCAGCTCCTCAGCCGCTTCGTAACGGAGGGCGTCGCTGATGACGACATAGACCTTGCTTTGAGGCGCGGCGTCCAGCAGGGGCTGAACATGCTTCCGGTAGAAGTGTTGCTGATTAGGCACCCCTTCGACCTGCCATTTCTGCAGGAGGCTCTCGCCGTTCTTATCCTCGATTAATTCGCCCCAGGCGGCGGCGAGATGATCGATGTACCAGTTGCCGTAGCAGCCTTCGACCGCATCGCGCAGGGGCGTGAGTACATTCCACCCCTCCATCTTCACCTGCGCCGCGGCCTCGTGAAACAGCCGGTAGAGCTGATCGAAGCGGAAGAGTTCATCGGTGTAGGCTCGGAACATCGCGCCGGCGCTCGTGTAGGCAAACCCGTGCTCGAAGTTGCGCCGCAGGGCGAGCAGCTCCGCCGCCGCTTCCAGGGCGTTATAGGTGAAGCGGTATGCGCTCGTCTCCCCGCGCGACCAGTAGCCGTCCCTGCGCTGCTGTATAAATGCGTGAAGCTCTGCAAGGTCGAGCGTCTCGCCGCCCGCGAGCACGCGGTCACGCAGGCCGCTGATGATACGCCTCTCTACGGATTCGAAAGTTTCGCAGTCGCGCAATGCGTCGGCAGGTAGCAACGCCACGTGCTCGTTCAGTTTCGTCTCACGTTCGATGTGGCGCGAGAGCCGGTTGTAGGTCTTGTAGTGCGAGACGTTCGACCGCCAGTGCGAGAGGTAGACCGATGCGTTCAGAGCGCGCGCACGGTTAGATAACTCGAAGTGTTTTAGCGCGGCGGGCGATTCGCCTCTGAGATTGTTGGAGAAATCCGTGACGAGCAGCCGGATAAGGAGGTCGTAGAGCTTCGGCTCGCTCTGTTCGTACCCGAAAGCTTCCCGCATCAACTTCCAGAAGTACGGCGCGAGTCCGTACTTCTCGATATCGTTCCAGACGCGGGGCGGCTGGTCGTAAGCCGCGCCGTCATTCTGGCTGATCTCCGCGAAGAGCTTGAGGAGAATGGCGAAGGTCTCAGGCTGGTCGGCGCGCACGACGACGGCGAGCATCTTCTTGTCCAGCTCTTCCGCCCGGTCTTCCGCGTTCGTCCACTTCTTGAGGCGGTTGAGGCGATCCTGGCTGCGGAAAAATAGTTGGCGTTGTGCGATGTGCTCTCGAAGGGTCTGCTGCGGCAGGCCCAACTCGTCGAGCAGGATCGAAGCCGTGTCGGCGGTAAAGGTGCGGCTGTAGAGGCGCACGTCCAGCAGCCAATCGTCTTCGGGCGCGGGCACTTCCTGCGGGACGTAGATGAGGAACCGGCTTGTGGTGTCTTCCAGCTCTATTTTGATCTTAACTTCAAGCGCCCCGAGTTGGTCTAGGCGAAGCAGGGTGACGCCATCGGGCACAAGTTTTTCAAGCTCTTCAGCAAACTCGCGCCCGGCGTCGTACCAGAATACAAGACGCTGCTGTTCCTCTTCGTAGATACGCCGGAGCGTGGCGGTGATTTGCGTAGTATCCATTAAAAGTGATTGCCGGATTATAAACTTCTGCGCTCACACGTATATTTCTGGATTAAGACCCTAGCGCGAGCTTCTCAATCATGTTCGGAATCTTCATTTGCCAGTCGAGCCGCTCCTCGGTGTTATTGCGAGCAGTGGCCACCCAGGACATTGCCTGACTAACGTCATACAGGTTGCCGGCTGGTACTCTTGAGCCTGGCACTTTTTGCGTAACCTTGACGGGCTTCTCCGTCGCCTCGCCGGGCGCGAAAGGGTCTTGAAACTCAACGTCCTGCCCCGATGTGCAGATGTGAAAGACGCGACAGGCGGCCTTCTTGCCCCACGTTTCGGAGACCGTCTTATTCACCCACGGCTCAAGATCATCCGTCTTGATGGCGGTGTTCTCCCATTTCTTCAACCTCTCAACGTCGCCCCTTACCAGGTTCATCGCCTTACTGATCACGGGCGGAATCTTATCAAGGTCGAGGTGTTCGTTGTGGATGTCGCGTATCTCCTCTTTCGTCTCCCCGATAATGAGTCCGTTGGAGCAGACGAGCCTGAACCAGCCGAACAGGATCACGAGCCGGCTGGAACCGTCCACCGAATTCATACATTCCAGACGCAGGCGTATCACGTTCTTATCGGCGAAAGTCTGGTTATAGTGTTCAGGAAAGTAAACCCGGAGATTCATCCACTCGCCTAACTCAGTCAGGCCGACTTCATAATCAAGATCATTGACGTTGACGCCGACGGCTTCGATCCCCTCAAGGCACTTGTTGGCGACATCGAGATGCTGAGCGAGCGCGTAACTGTTTGAGACCACGCCGACCGGGATCGGCATCTCATAAACGGTAGCCGGCTGGCGAACGACTGTCTTGAGGTACGGGTTCGGCGGGGCGTCATTGCCGGCCCGGAAGTCCTCAATCGCGAATGTTGGGAGGAGCCGCTGCAACTGCTCCCAGCGCCCGCGCCAGTAGTTGACGGTACGGGAATGCCAACGCCCGGTCTGGTCAAGAAGTTCGACGGTGGTGCTCATAATCGATTTACTCGCTCGCGGCGGCTATCGTTTTGACTTCTGCCAGCAGCGTCCCGAACTTCCCGTAGTTGGCGCGCACGCCGTCGTCCAAATCCAGGCGGATGCGCTGATCCGCGTAGTGCCTGAGCTGCTCGTCGAAGGCGGCGAGTTCGTGCTGCTTTTTTAGGAGCACATCAAGCTGCTTCTGCAACTTGTTCTTCGCAGAGCCTGTCGTCGCGTCGTCGCGCTCTTTAGTGACGTGTTCGATCCGGGCGGAGAGCTTGCCCATGAGCGGCGTGACGTACTCGTTGCGCATGCGCGAGAGCGTGGACTCGTTGTATCGGTGCAGATAGACGATGCACTCGAAAGCCTTCTGCTTGCCTGATGAGAAGAGCCAGTAGATCGGGCGCTTCTTGTAAGTCTGCAAATGGTCTTTGAAGAACTGCGTGCTGAAGTAGCGGCGGATTGTCTCGACAGGAATCTCTCCTGACTTCGCGCCGAGCTGCGCGGCGACCCACGCGATATTCTGCGCGTAAGTTTCAACACCCCACGCGCGCCGCACAAACTCAGTGAAGCGGTTGGCAGCGTCGTCGTCAAACCACTCAATATCGGTGATGGGAATGATGCCGTCGGCATCCGCGGCAAATGTGCGGTAGCGTAACGGGTCGAAGTCTTCGTCTCCACTCTTAGCGTAGATGAGTGCGGGTTCGTCCAGACTGTAGCGCCCCATCATGCATCCTACTGCGCACGAGACGAGGCGGCGTGTATCTGCTGAGGCGTCGGCACGCGCGAGCGTGATCTGATCTTCGGGGACTTCGGGCGAGAGTTCGTCTTGCAAGCCGTAGGCCTCGATGAAAAGGCGGTTGTTTTCCGTCTCAAGCTCCTTCATGCGCTTGATATTATCGTCGCAATGACGTTTCCACTTGTCGAAGGAATCAGCGATAGTTGCGCCCTTCATATCATCACGTAAGAGCGGTATTGTTTGGTAATCCCAAGAAACCTCAAAGGAATCCCAGTCTTCACGTGCTAAGGTGGTCGCCTCACGAGAGGCGCTCGTTGCCGACTCCTTCTTTGGACTCTCTATATACGGTAATTTTTTAACAGTACCGCATTTGTAATTCAGCGTAGGCATTACAATATTTGCGAAGGATTGAAATGGTGCGGAGTTCATTAACGCTAGTACGTACCATATATCTGGCACTACTACCGCCATACCCTTCCCATCAAATAAAAAGCCCTCGGGATAGTAACGAACACCGAAAGTATTGCTTCCAACATCTGTCCAAGTCCCACCCTCTTTAAAATATAAGTTCTGACTTGGACGCACATGACCTTTCAGTTTCGCCATCTCGTCACGAGAGTGCTTATCAAAAGCTATTACGAACTCATTATTTCCATACCACTTACGAAATTCGCCCCCCTTGTTATAAGGAATCCATTTCTTATGATTCTGGTCAATTGAACTATACGATGTTTCTTTATTCGAGAAAGAGCTGAAGGGTATTTCCCACCAATACCGCATGAAAAGCTCATTCTTACCGATATGAATTCCTTCTCGCAGCTCTGCGACATCTCCAATCATCCGGTTCGAGGAGAAGGCTTTTCGAGCATTTGCGCTAATCCAATAGGCGATTGGCTTTGCTGGAATTTCGTCGAACTCCGACTGATCTAGATTGTTACTATGTCTTTTATTGAGAAGAGCCTCTCTTTTTTGAATATGGTCACCTTCCACCAATCGTAGATAGGTTCCAATGTAGCCCTTGTGCCTTCTATTCAGAATCGTGAACATTGTTGTCTGAACAACTTGCCCACCAATGGTCTCAAATGCTTGCGCTCCAAGATGCGTCATCGTAAGGAGTGTACGTTCATTAAGGATAGATAAGCGTAATGTTTCGTAGGTTGGAAGGAACATCCAACTATCTCTAGTTATCATTGAGATAACGCTATCGTAATTACCAAATAACATTGCTCGCCGCATAAATAGAGCATAAAGGTCGGTTCGTTTTACACCCGTACTTGCCTCAACATATGCCTTCAAATTCCTGGGCATATAATCGCTGGTCATATAAGGCGGGTTTGCGATGATGCAGTTGTACGAACCAGCTAGCATCTGCGCAGCGCGAACGAAGACTTGTAGCTGTTCAGCGGCGATGCGCTCCATAAGTTCTGAACTTGATCTCTTCGACTCGATGACACGCTCAAGTATTACAAGGGTCGAACGCGTCTGCGTTGGAACTTCGATGAGTGAGCCGAGTGTCTTACCCTGCTCGAATAACTCTAGAAGTTTCTCAACTTCATCCCGGGTGACCTCTTCATTTTCACCCTGTGCTTCGTCCTTAACTGCTACCGCCACCGTCAAGGAAGGCTGCGCCTGCGCGTCAGCAAACAGCGCTGCATCATCCCTGATGGGCACGGCTCGCCTTGGTTCGCGCTTCGTGAGGAGCGCAGAGGCCAAATCTTGCGCATTGAGATGTGAGCTTTCAGGAATCGCCACAATGTTTAAGTGTGGCGCATTCTCTCCTAGGATTCTGCGCTCGTCTGCCCGCGCCTTCATCAACAACGCGAAGCTTGCGAGTTGTGCCGCACGCTCGTCTATGTCCAGCCCGTAAAGGTTCTTCTCCAGTATTAGGCGCGGGATGTCTCGGCTGCTGTAGCCGCGCTCACGGTATATCTCTTTCAGCACATCGTAAGCTTCGACGAGGATGTGACCCGAGCCGCACGCCGGGTCGAGTATCTTGATCTCTTCCGGGTTAATGCTCTCCGGCGTTAGCTTCGCCAGTTCCCTCTTTACTTCCTCGCTCTGTTCCGCCGGTTCGATGTAATACTCCATCTTCCCCTTAAGAGGGGAGTCCGGATAAGTTTGCAGCCACATCCGCCCGAGCGAGTTCTGCGTCATGTATTTGACGATCCAGTTCGGCGTGAAAAGCTGCGTCGCCGCCGGGATGTCCTCGCTCTTGACGACCTTCCCAATAACTTCGTCCTTGCGCTCCGAGATGTAGAACTGGTAGAGCCAGCCGATGATCTCGACCTGCCGCCAGTCCTCCTCCTCGATCTCGCCCACCAGCTTGCGGATCACCGAGTCGGAGTGCAGCAGGTTGTCGGGTAGCAGCAGTTCCGTCTCGTCGTTGATGCGCTCGAACAGAAAAGGCATCGCCGCGTTAAGCTGGTTACACTGCGCCACAAGCAGCAGCCGGTAAAGCTCGGCCTCCTTGTTCGCCGCGAGCTTGAGTTCGACGACGCGCTCGCGCGCGAGGCCGGGGAGCTCGACCGTGTGCGCCTTCTCTAAAATCTCCGGCTCGTCTTTGCTCTCGTCCGGGTTGCTCAGTACGCGCAGGCCGTGGGGCAGGAAGCCGTTGAGTTCCATGAACCGGAGCGCCGTGAAGCGATTGAACCACGTGTAGGCGATCTCCTCGACGAACTGCTCCCAGCCTTCGTGCTTAATCCTATCGAGCAAGCGTTCGCGCAAGACGGCAACGCCGCGCGGGTGCGCCTGCCCGTTGATGATCACGATATCGCCGCTGACTTCGACTCGTGAGGGAACATCAGGCGACAGGCCTAACAGCGCCGCGCGATCCGACACGGCGCGCATGAAGTCGCGCCGTGCCTGAGGTGCATAGGTTTTGAGGCTGTTCTTGTTCATGGACGACAAAGATTACTGCAAACGAATCCGCACGTTTTCCTTGAGCAAAGACTGAAGCTGGTCGCGGAGCTTGTTTACGTACTCCTCCACGTCGGCGTCGGTCTCCAGATAAGTTTTAGAATAAACAGCGGCGGGCTTGAGGTAGCGCACTGGTCGGGCTTGGACTTCCCCTCCGTCACCGCCCGTCTTCGGTCGCCTTCTTTCGATAAGCTCCAGCGCGTGCTCCAACGCGTCTTCCGCATTCTGATTCCGCTCGTAGAAGATCTTCTGAACGCTCTCCTCTTCCCCGATGCGCTTCTTAATCTGTTGTAGTGTGTAGAGGGCTTGGTTACTGACCTCGCCGTCGGCCTTCGCCTCTTCCAGCGCCGCTTTGACCTGCGCGATCTTTGCCTCGACGGTCTCGACGGCCTCGGCGCGCCGCTCGGCCAGAAGCTGCTGGTTAGCGGCGTCAACTTTGGCGATCAAAGCATCCGTCTCGCGCAGCATCCCGTATGGCTCCGGCGCGGCAAGAATTTCGTCCATGCGGCGGAGCGCGCCCCGCGCCTCCTCGTTGAATTCGAGCAACTGCCGGTTGTCTTTGAAGGAGCCGCCCATCGCTCGCCGCAGCTTGTCCCAGACGGGTCGCTGGTTGGTGTGGAAGTCGTGAACGAGATGGTAGTCCTCGCCGGCGTCCTGCAAGTCGTCCTTGCGTTCGTTGAACGCCTTGAAGAACTCGAACGAGTCGCGCTGGGCCAGAATCTGATTGATGGTGCGGAGGCTGTCGTCAATCGCCCGCTGCCCCGGATAGTTGTTGGTCTCTGAAAGCGCCCTGTACTTTTCCAGGTTGTTCTTCCAGGCGGTTAACTCGTCGCGCACGAAGGCGAAGAGTCCGTCCTCAGTTTCCGGCCCGAGCTTGTTAAAGAGATGCTGGCCCTGGCTGCGCGCGGAGGCGAGTTCGGTCGCGCCCGTCGTCTTACGCTTGAGCAGCGTGACCAGTTTCCACCGCCCGACCTTCGTGAAAGACTCGATGGCGTCGCGCGGCTCGACCGTCGCGCCCTCGATCTTGGCCTTCAGCTCGCCGCCGGCGAAGAGCCGCGCGACCAGCAGCACGACTTCCCACTCGGGCCACCCGTAGGGGCGGCCGCTGAAACGGTCGACCAACTCGTCTAGCGCCACGCGCAGATTCGCCTCGACCCGAAGGCCGATGTACTCACGCACCTCTTTAAGAGCGTTCGCGTTGACCGCCTCGACATTGAGTTGCAGGTTCTGCTGCCCAACGTCGGACGCCGTGAGAGTAGCCTTGATCTCCTGAACCGGATCGGAATGCAGCGTCTGCAAGTAGTCGAGCTTGGTGAAGAGGTTCTTAATGAGGTAACTCTGCGCCTCGGACACGGTGACCTTGCTCGGGCTCGTGGCCGACAGGTCCTGCCCTGCGACGTAATACTCGGCCTCGTCCAGCATCTTCGCCAGCAGGCCGATCAACCGCTGGTTACGCTGCTGGTTCTCGTCTGCTCTGTCGCGCAGGATGCGCCGGGTCGTCGGAGGGGCGGCCGCGTCGTTCTTATGCTTGATGTACCTGTCGGTTTGCAGGTACGTGCGCAACTCCGCCGTCAGTTCCCTGTTGTCCGGCAGCTTGATGACGATACGCCCGCCCTCTTCAGAACTTTGCAGGGCGCACTTGGCCGGGTTGTACATCTGGAAGTCGTCGTTGAGCGGGGTGACGACTTCGAGTGTCAGGTTCTGGTCGGAGCGCGTGCCGAAGGGGACGCCGTCGCAGAGGCGGTTGAACGTGAAGTCCTTCTTGTTTACCTGATAGCGGTGCTTGGCCGCGTCCTTCATCACGTCTTCGAACAACAACTCCGCCAGCTTGCGAGTCATCTCGCCGCCGCTCACGTCCACGCCCTTGATCTCGCGGCTGACGTCGCGCTCCTCGTTCGTAAGGAAGTAGAAGAGGTCGCCGTTGCGGTTGATGAGGGTCTCGCGCTCCAGACGCTGGAGGCTCGCCTCTATGTTGCGCTTCAACTCGAGCCGGTCGGCGTCAACCTCGTCAATGCAGAGCGTCACCAGGTTGTCTATGTTCGGCCTGACGATTTCGACGTAGCGGATCAGGAAGAGCAGGCGCAGGATTTCAACGTCGAAAGGCTCCAGCCCTTCGTTCTCGGCGGCGTGGTCTATGGTGAGCTTGACCGCCGTGTCTAGAAAGCTCTCGATGGGCGCGTAGAAGGCGTAGAGCGGCACGAGCGCGCCGGTACCCCTCTCCGCGATCCTTTTCGCCGCCCACTGGAACGCGTCCAGCATCGAGCGCTCGCCGCGCGCCAGGTGCATCCCCGTAGCACCCGCCTTTCTGATGGACTCGAAGACGCTCTGGACGAGTTGGTAGTGGTAGGGAGCGAAGGGGTAGTTGTTTACGAAGTCGGCTTCGTCCCTGTAGTTCTTCAGCGTCGCGCCGTTGTTGCTGAAGCTCAACTGGTTCTTCAGGATGTCGCCCTTGGTTTTGAAGAGTCCGGCCAACTCGCCTTCGGCCTCTTCAGTTTTTTCCAGCAGTCGCGCCTGAATCACTTCGTCGGTGTTGCTGCTGGAGAGAGATAGCCTCGTGTAGAACCTGCCCTGAATCTTCGAGAAGTCGTTCGCCTTCGACGCGACGACCTGCCCCAGGACGGCGTCGATGTCCTCCTGCGAGGTGACGACCACCCAGGCGCGGCCGCCGCAGACCGTCCCGAGATTTTCGGTGATGGTTTGCAGGCTGAGCATCAGGTGCGTGTCTGAGCCGATGAACTGCCCGACCTCGTCGGCGACGAAGATGATCCGGTGGCCCGCGCCGCGCCGGTCGAGGTATTCCTTGACGAGCTTGGAGAACTTCTCGACGCTGATGCTGTAATTCCTTTCGGCCTCGTCAAACCACTTGGCCGCGGCGTCCTGACTCATCCCCATCGCGCTCGTCAGCGCCGTGATGACCTCGTCGCGGCGGAACTGATAAGCGTCGCGCTCATCTTCCCAACTGTTACCGAAAGCCTCCCTGAAGGCGTCGCGGAAGGCGTCCAGCTTTCCTTCCTTGCTCAGTTGCAGCTCCATCTCCGCGATGTGCGGGTGATCGGCGCTGAAGCCCTGCAGCTCGTTGAGCACGCGCATGAAGACTTTCAGGATCGCGTCGCGCCCGTCCGCGCTGTCCGCCTTGCTGTCTATGTTGAAGAGCAGCACGTCTGTCGACTGGCCGACCGCGCGCTTGATCTCGCCTAGCAGCAAGGGGTCTTGGATCTTGCCGTCGAAGAAGTCGCCGGCCCGGCGCTCCTCGCCCGTCCCGGTGTTGTGGATGAGCCTGTTCTGCAGCAGGTAGGAGAGGATTTTGATGAAGTGGGATTTGCCGGAGCCGAAGAAGCCCGAGACCCACACGCCGATGCGGTCGCGCACGATAGCGTCCTGCGGATTATCAACCGCACTTAAGTATGACGAGAAGAACCGGTTGAAATGCTGGCTCAGTTCTTTCGTCACCACGTATTCGTCGAGCTCCTGCCAGACAACTTCTTCGGCCTGCTCGTTGACCTTAATGACGCCGTTGATCGGACGGAAGAGGTCTTTGGCAAAAAGGTTTTTAATCTTCATAGACGTTCGGTGAGGTGGCCGCCCCTTAGGCGACCAGCCTGAAAGCTCGATAGTAGTTCTGGTCGTTCAAGCGGCCGAACAGTTTCAAAGTCTGACCGTCGTACATGCCGGGGTAGAAGACGATCAGCGGCTTGGCCTGCATCAGCGGGTGCAGATTGTTCAGCAGAGTGTGTGTTCTCAAAAGGGGCCAGACGTTGCCGACGCCGGTCATGAAGACCATGTCGTGTTCGTCCGGCTTCGCGGCGGCGATGAATTCCTGGGCGACCTTCTCCTCGTGGAGGCTCCCCTTCAACGCCCGCTGTAGTTCCGCATCACCCCTCTCGCGCTGTAGTTTAAGCGCCGGGTCGAGTATCTTCCGGCGGCGCAGGTAGTCGATCAGTAAGTCGAAAAGGTTGACCTCTGACACCCGAAGCTCCGGATGCTGCCGGGCGATCTGAGCGCGAAGAAGCTGGATGTGCTTCCGCACGTCCAACTCTCGCTCGGGCGGATAGTTGAAGACGTAGAAACCGATTTCATTGCCCAGTCCGGAATTCGTCCTCAGCTCCGGCGAGATGAGTCTAGGCAAAATCTGATTCAACCGTGCTGCAAAGTTATCGCTCATCAAAAATTTCCATGCAGGCTAGGGCGTACTGCTCGTCGTTCCGCCGGAGGTAATCCAAGACCTCGCCATATATATGCACCGGGGTGATTTGTAAAGACCTCGCCCCGTCAATGTAGCGCGCCTCGATCAGGCAGCGGACGACCACCTGGCCAATCTTCTGTCTCGTCGCTTTACTCCACGTCAAAATGGTCGGGTCAATGTGCTGACACTCTTCTAGAAAGCGGGGCCAGTCGCTCCGCTTAAGTTGCTTTTCATAAGCCAGCCAATGTTCTTTGACGACCCTGAGCATGAAGTCGCCGAGCAGCTTGTTGTGCTTGATGGCGGCGGCCAGCAGTGCCTGCGTTGCCACCTCCCGCGTACCGTCGGCGATCACTCTCAACAATTCACTGTTTACGAGTTGCAACCGCTTTTTAATAAGCGCTGCCTGACGAAGAGCTGTCGAAGGACTCCGCTTCTGTAAGATATTGTCCTCAACGAGCAGCTTCTTTAACTCAGAGTCCGTAACACCCTCTAACAGACGGCTTGCGATCTGGCGACTTTCAGCAAGCATCAGTGCCCCTGCCACAATCTCCGCGTTGTAACGCGGGACGGCAGGGACTTTATTCGATTCTTCCTTGAGAGAAACGTTCTGACTCACAGGAACGGATGATACCAAGTAAACAGCAAGTTCGATTAATTAAACCAATGGCAATGCCTGACACCGCGACCGCCTTCCGAGCCTGATAGATTATTCACCTTGCGGTAACAAGGAGGTTGCAGTTGTCGCTTGTCCTACTCATTCTGCGAAATATCAACGGCCTCTCTCAAGGCCCACAAGCTCATAATAGTGGGAAGGAGGTAGACCGGAAATCGCATCCCCAGAGAGGGCTTTGGCGCGGATGGCTCGGGACGAACTTATTATCACTCAATCTCTTTCCGCTATGCAAAAGCGGCAATGAGTTTGAATGTTCAGACCAATGCAAGCTGAACCTCAGGCCATCCAGCCCATCCGGACCTAAGGATAGCTGGGGGATGGGTTGAGACAGCCCTAAATCATCAGCCAAATAACCATTGATTGTTCACCAGCCTTCGGAACTGCCGGGCGTCCATTCTGCCCTTTGAGCAGTTGCACGAGGCGCATGCCCAGGTCAGGTTACGTAGATGATTGCTCCCCCCATCGGCGCGACTGGTTTTGTGATCAACATGCCCCTTCGGGTCGTAGCGACCACAGTAAGAACAGATTTCCGCATCGCGCGCACGCACGAAATCTCTTTTCCAAGCTTCGAGCGGCTCATAGTTGGGCGATCTGCGTTTCGCTTTCCGTGCTGGCTGAGGCGGCGAGAACATACTTTCGATCAGCATTCCAGCGCCGATTCCTATACCGATCACGATCGCGACGCCCGCCACTCCGACGATTACATCCTCAATGATCTCGCCTAGCCCTTTTGGCGGAAGATAAGGTTGGAGATCGGCAAAGGATCCGGCAGGAAGAAATTGCTTGGACGCAGTATCATAGATCAGGTCTGACCGAAGAAGCACACCCGATATGGCCAGCGACCAAAACTGCTGCGGAGTGTAGTGGGCACTCACATTGTTCCTGATCAGGGTTATAAGATTCATAACTATTCTCCGTGCCACCGCAAAACAATGGCGGATCAAATTGGGGAGATAAAGCTCACCTTCCATCTAAACTAGCATCAATCTGATATCTGTCATCACAAATGCCACTGTATAAACAGCAGCGGCACGCAGCAAGAGATGGGCTGGCGTGATAATGGCCGTTCATAAGATTCTTCAGTAGCTCATCAACCTGAACTTCAATTGCCGCAAGAGCGTCGGCGTCGAACGTGTGAATCTGTTTGTGACGCAAGGATGCGAGATGGGCAACAGATTTGCCCATTGCCTTCGCGTACGCCCACATTTTCAAGTGATGATGCTCGGGTAAGACCTCATGTGAACAGTCGAATGCCGCAACGAAGTCGTCTCCTACGACATCCACAGTCCCGTGCAACGTCACGGCACCGTGCTTCATAACGATTTGCTTCGTTCGTGCCTCCACTTTATCACTACGCAATGAGGCAAATTCCGGATCGTTTTGAAAGCGTGAGGCAAGTGCGAGTGCTTCGCGCACGCTTTCGCCGGGAAGGGATGGATCGAAGCGCGCTAGTCTACGTTCATCTTTAATGTCCAATTCGATAGCTTTACGTACTAGCTTTGTTAGTCGATCAACTGAACTAATCTCATCATCAAATCCGGGGTGACCTTCGTGATGGTTGAAGCGGAATCGTGCCGGGCACAGACCGTATTCGTTCAGCGCTAGGATCGGA
>Ga0081539_10002790_pt1 | contig 23432 bp, 27 predicted proteins | sample TabmetS4T2R2_FD_71023 | JGI IMG/M metagenome (GOLD analysis project Ga0081539, IMG submission 71023) | Tabebuia heterophylla rhizosphere microbial communities from the University of Puerto Rico - S4T2R2 | ecosystem: Host-associated > Plants > Roots > Rhizosphere ...
CGCGGTCGCCGGCCGATTCGGGGATTGTCGAGGTCGGCGCGGTGGCGTGCGCGTCGGGCGCCCGATCTTGGCGTGGTGTCCCCATCGGCGTGTGGTTCGGATGCCAAGGTTCACGGCGCCGGCCGCGCCGGCCGCATCGCCGCAGGTCACCGCCCTCGCCGAACCACCGATTACCCGATCTTGGAATCGTGGCCGCGCGCCCGTGGGGGCGGGGTACCACGGTCGCCGGCCGATTCGGGGATTGTCGAGGTCGGCGCGGTGGCGTGCGCGTCGGGCGCCCGATCTTGGCGTGGTGTCCCCGTCGGCGTGTGGTGACCGTCGGCGTGTGGTTGGGATGCCAAGGCATCCCCAAGGGCAGCCCGGAACACGGGCTCCCGATCGCAGCACCCGCACCGCAGACCCGATCTTGGCGCCGCTACCCCAGCGGCACGCGGTATCGATGCCTCATCAGGTTGCCCCGATGCGACGAAAGTCCAGCCTCACCAGTCCTCAGCGCGAGCGAGTTCCGAATCTGACGGTAAACATGCCCGATCTATACCGTTTCACGCTTGCGAGGCGTCCCGAAGAGATCGGGAGACTTGGCACCGACGTGTCCGACCATCGACAGCGGATGCTCAGCGGCTGCCTCGTACTTGCGCGCGGCGCACCGGTCGCGATCGTCCGGGTGGGTGCGCAGCCGGTCGCGCAGGATCACGTGGCCGCAGGGGCCGCCGGCCCCGGCACGGCGGTCGAGCCGATGTGCTCGGCGGCGAGGCGGTACGGGGCAGGGGGAGGCGCATCGGCCGGACGGCAGCCGGTGCCCGGTCGTGCCCACCGTTATTCCGCGGCCTGGTCGTCCTCGGGGATCACGTCGTCGGTGAAGTCGGGGCGGTTGCCGCGGACCGCGTTGATGCCGGCATTGCTGCTCCCGTGGGAAGGTGTGCCGGCGGTGGGTGGCTCGTCGGTGATGAAGCTGCCGGTCTCCGGGGCTCCCGTGATGTGCTGGTCGGCAATGTTGCCGGCGTCGCGGATGATCTCTTCCTCGCGTTCCATGCCTGTTCCTTCCGTCGGACCGGGTTCCTGTTCGTACTACCCGGCCCGGCGCGGGTGATTCGGGATGAGGGGTGCTTGCCACGCTAGGATGTCGGGACGCTCGTCGACGGGATCACGTCATGGACTCCTCGGCTGTCGCGCCCGCGCCGGCTCGCCCGGCCGCCGCCGGAACTCTGGATCTGCGGCTCCGGGTCACCTCGCCGGGCCTGGTCGCCCTGCCCTGGCGGGTACGGCTCGCCGACTGGGACATCACCGAGGTGCCGTTCCGCGACATTCCGGTCGGGCCGAGCCGGCACCTGGTCCGCTTCGTGGACGCGGACGGGGCGCTGTGGGCACTCAAGGACCTGCCCGCCCGCATCGCCGAAAAGGAGTACGCGGTACTGCGCGACCTCGAGGCACGTGCCCTGCCGGCGGTACGCGCCGCCGGGCTGGTGATGCAGGGCGACGACAGCGCGATCCTGGTGACCCGCTACCTGGAACGGTCGTGGCAGTACCGCCGGCTGCTGATGCGCATGCCCCGCGACACACCGCAGTACGTGGAACCCCTGCTCGACGCCATGGCGAGCCTCCTGGTCGAGCTGCACCGCAGCGGAGTGTTCTGGGGCGACTGCTCGCTGGCCAACACGCTGTTCTCCCGTGACGGCCAGGTGTTGCAGGCATGGCTGGTGGACGCGGAGACCAGCGAGATCCACCCCCGGCTCAGCGCCGGGCAGCGCCAGCACGACCTGGACATCCTGGTGGAGAACGTGGCCGGCGGCCTGCTCGACGTCGCCAGCCGGTTGGAACTGCCGGAGGAGGACCACCCCACCCTGTTCGCGCAGGCGGAGAGTGTGGCGACCCGATACACCGCCCTGTGGGAGACGCTGCAGGCCGAGCCGGTGCTCCTGTTCGACGACCGCTACCAGATCGAGAGCCGGATCCGGGCGCTGCACGAGCTCGGGTTCGCGGTCGACGAGATCAACCTGCAGGCCGGTTCCGACAACACCATGCGGCTGAAGGTGGCCGTCGCCGCCCGGCGCTTCCATGCCACCCAACTGCACGACCTGACCGGCCTCGACGTCGGCGAGGGGCAGGCGCGCATCCTGCTCGCCGACCTGCACGCGTACGCGCATCAGATCTGCAAGGAGACGCACGCGGACGTCTCCGCCCCGTTGGCGGCCCCACGCTGGACCTCGGAGGTGTTGCGCCCCGCCTCGATGCGGGCACACCAGGCCCTGGGCGGGGCCAGTGACCCCATCCAGGCGTACTGCGATCTGCTCGAGGTGCGCTGGCTGCTCAGCGAGCAGGCCAAACAGGACGTGGGCGAGCGCGCGGCGCTGGAGGCGCTGGCCCAGCGTGCGGTACCGGCCGGCTCGGCCGCCCGGATGGCGATCGCGGACGTACCGACCGGGCAGATCCCGGCGCTCACCCCGACGCTGCTCAGGGAGCTGAGCGACCAGCCGTCCGCGGCACCCCAGACGGACTAGGGAAGGCCACCCCCGGGCCGCTCGACGGGCCGTCAGGTGCCGATCAAGACATGATGTGCCGATGAAGATCGGTGAGATGACGGGCGTGCGGGCCCTGCTCGACCAGGCTCGCGTCGGCATGCAGCGGCTCGAGCCCCACCAAGCCCTGGCGGCGGTCGAGGACGGCGCGCTGATGGTCGACACCCGCACCGAGATCCAGCGGCGCGAGCAGGGCGAACTGCCTGGTGCGCTGGTGATCGACCGGACGGTCCTGGAGTGGCGACTGGATCCGGCCTCGTCGCACCGCATTCCCGAGGCTACCGGTTACGACCTCGTGGTCGTCGTGGTGTGCCGGCAGGGCTACAGCTCCAGCCTGGCGGCGGCGAGCCTGCGCGCGCTCGGCCTGTACCGGGCCACCGACATGATCGGCGGAGTGGAGGCCTGGCTCGCCGCCGGCCTCCCGGTGACCGCCGGACCCGCCGACGTGCGCCGGTGAAGGGCTTGAGTAGCGGGCGTACCGGCGCGGCACGGCGGACCGTCACCGGTGCCGGCCGTGCTACGGTCCGTCACCACAGGAGCCTTCGGGAGGCGGTCGATGTCGGCGTGCACGGGTGCGGGGCCGACGGCCGGCGCCCGGATGTCCCTGCACGTCGGCTGTGCGATGTGGACCCATCCGGCCTGGTCGGGGCGGTTCGTCGCGCGGACCACCCCGGGGCGGGAGCGGCTGGGCGCGTACGCCGGGTGGTGCAACGCGGTGGAGGGAAACACCACGTTCTACGCGACCCCGGCCCGCGAAACCGTGGCGTCCTGGGCCCGGCAGACCGATCCCTCCTTCCGTTTCGTGCTGAAGCTGCCCAGGGTCATCACCCACGAACGCCGGCTTGCCGGCGCCGAGCCGGAGCTGCGGCACTTCCTCGAGGCGATCGAACCGCTCGGCCCGCGGTTGCACGCCCTCTGGATCCAGTTGCCGGGCTCCTTCGCGCCGCAGGACGTACCGGCTCTCGCCGGCTTCCTGCGGCGCCTGCCGCCGTCCCACCGGTACGCCGTGGAGGTCCGGCACCCGGCGTTCTTCGCCGACCCGCGTGCCGCCGCGCCGCTCGAGGACGCGCTCAACGCGGCCGGCGCTGAGTGGATCCCGTTCGACACCACCACGTTCTTCCGCAGCCGGCCCACCAGCGCCGCCGAGCGCGAGGCGTGGGCCGGCAAGCCGCGGGTGGCGCTGCGCACCCGCGCGCTGACCGACCGGCCGATCGTCCGTTATCTCGGCCGCGACGCCACCGCGGAGACCGTCGACGGGTGGCGGCGCTGGATCGGCGTGGTGGCCGGCTGGCTGCGCGAAGGGCGCTCGCCGACGATGTTCATCCACACCCCGGACAACGCGGACGCGCCGGCGCTCGCCCGCCGGTTCCACGACCAGGTGCGCGGCGCGGTGCCCGGCCTCGATCGATTGCCCGAGCCGGAACCGGTGGAGCCGCCGACCCTGTTCTGACACCTATGCCCGGCTCTCCTTGCGGGCGAGGACATCCAGGTCGCGCTCGGCGTAGAGGCGGTGCTGCCACTCCTCGTTCAGCACGACCAGCAGGCAGTCCCGGACGGGACAGCTCCGCGGCTCGGGCCATCCCGGGCCCTCGACAGGTGTCCGACCTCGACGCCGTTGATCGTCAGACGCCCGATCTCGCCGTCGATGTCGACCCCGTCCAGGAGCACGCCCCGCATCACCGCACGGGTGAGGTCGACCCCCCGGGACCGCGCGCCGATCATGCCGACGGCGTGGAACAACGCGTCGTCGAGCTCGACGCGGCTGAACCGCGCACCACGGAGCCGGACCCGCTCGAAGCGGGAGTCGTGCAGATCTTCGCCGACGAAGTGAGCCATGGCCGCACCCTAGCCGTGCCGACCGACAGTTTCCGGTGGCCGGCGTTGTCCACAGCGCGATCATTCGGCGCGAGTTGCGGGTGTGGCGGGGGTAGTGTGCGCCGCAGGAGTCTTTCCTCAGCGTGGAGAAAGGACGGTGTCGGCTCGTGAAGGTCGGCATTCCCAGCGAAGTCAAGAACAACGAGTACCGCGTGGCCATCACGCCTGCCGGCGTGTTCGAGTTCCGCCGCGCGGGCCACGAGGTCTTCGTGCAGTCCGGAGCCGGCCTCGGCTCCTCGATCACCGACAGTGACTATGTGGCGGCCGGCGCCACCATCCTCCCCGGTCCCGACGAGGTCTGGGGCACCGCCGATCTCGTCCTCAAGGTGAAGGAGCCGATCGCGGAGGAGTACCCGCGGATGCGCCCCGGTCAGGTCCTCTTCACCTACCTGCACCTGGCCGCGTCCAAGGAGTGCACCGACGCGCTGCTCGACCGCCGGGTCACCGGCATCGCGTACGAGACGGTGGAGCTGCCCGACCGGTCGCTGCCGCTGCTGGCGCCCATGTCCGAGGTGGCCGGCCGGCTCGCCCCGCAGGTCGGGGCGTACCACTTGATGCGGCAGGGCGGTGGCCGGGGGGTGCTCATGGGCGGCGTGCCGGGCGTGTACGCGGCGAAGGTCGTGGTGATCGGCGCCGGCGTCTCCGGGATGAACGCGGCGGCGATCGCCCTCGGCATGCAGGCCGAGGTGTTGCTGCTGGACAAGAACATCGCCCGGCTCCGGGCGGCGGACGCCGATTACCGGGGGCACATCCAGACGGTCGCCTCGAACGCGTACGAGATCGAGAAGGCGGTGCTCGACGCCGACCTGGTCATCGGCGCCGTGCTGGTGCCCGGCGCGAAGGCGCCGATGTTGATCAACAACGAGCTGGTGTCCCGGATGAAGCCGGGCAGCGTGCTGGTGGACATCTCGATCGACCAGGGCGGGTGCTTCGAGGACTCGCGGCCCACCACGCACGACAACCCGACCTACCGGGTCCATCAGTCGATGTTCTACTGCGTGGCCAACATGCCCGGCGCGGTCCCGCACACCAGCACGTACGCGTTGACGAACGTCACCCTGCCGTACGCTCTGGAGCTCGCCAACCTCGGCTGGCGCGACGCCCTGCGCGCCGACCCGGCGCTCGCGCTCGGCCTGAACACGCACGACGGGCAGGTGACCTACGGCCCGGTCGCGGAGGCGCACGGCATGCAGACCCTGCCCGTCACGGAGGTGCTCATGTAGTGGTTGGCATCGGTCTTCCGCCGCGGGTGAGGCCTGGGTGAGCGTGCAGCGGGCGATCACGGCCTACCTCGATCACCTCAGCGTCGAGCGCGGGCTCTCCCGCAACACCCTCGCGTCCTACCGCCGCGACCTCGAGCGGTACCAGCAGGCATTGGCGGTCGCCGGGATCGACGATCTCGCCGCGGTCCGCTCGCGGGACGTCACCGACCACCTGGCCGAACTACGGGCCGGCGGCCTCGCGTCGGCGTCGGCGGCCCGGGCGATCAGCGCCGTGCGCGGCCTGCACCGGTTCGCCGCCCGGGAGGGCTGGTCAGGCGCCGACGTCGCGGCCGAGGTCAAGCCGCCGGCGCCACCAAAGCGGCTGCCCAAGGCGCTGGACGTGGGCCAGATCACCCGGCTGCTCGCGGTGCCCACCGGCACGGCGCTGGAGCTGCGCGACAAGGCGCTGCTGGAATTTCTTTACGGCACCGGCGCGCGAATCTCCGAGGCGGTCGGCGCGGCGATCGACGACCTCGACCTGGGCGACGAGCCGGCCGCGGTGCTGCACGGCAAGGGCGGGCGTGCCCGGCTGGTCCCGGTGGGCGGGTACGCCAAGGCCGCGCTGGACGCCTATCTCGTCCGGGGACGGCCGGCGCTCGCGGGCAAGGGGAGGGGAACGCCGAGGATCTTCCTGAACGCGCGCGGCGGGCCGCTGTCGCGGCAGAGCGCCTGGACCATCCTGCGCCGCGCCGCCGCGGCCGCGGGGCTGCCGGTCGACGGCCCGCACGCGGTGAGCCCGCACACCCTGCGTCATTCGTACGCCACGCATCTGCTCGACGGCGGCGCCGACGTGCGGGTTGTGCAGGAACTGCTCGGGCACGCCTCGGTGACCACCACCCAGGTGTACACGCTGGTGACCGTGGACCGGCTGCGCGAGGTGTACGCGACCGCTCACCCGCGGGCTCGTTAGAAGCTGAGCATCCATAGATGGCGCGACACGCCGGGCGACGGACCAGGGACGGGCGGCCCGCGTGGCGTACAGTCGGGCATCGGCTGAGCCAGCCCGCGGCGGAAGAGGAAGCCAACCCCGGGCGACAGGCTGTGGGTCGGGAGGGGGCGAGGACCATGCCGGACAGCGGGCACCGTGCGGAGGCGTGGACCTCCGCGTTGCGGGAGCAGCAGGGTTCCATGGATCTCGGCGCCGACCTGGGCCCGGCCGACCCGACGGCGTACACCGTGCGCCGCCCGATCCCCGAGCCGATGCCGACCGACCGGCACGGTCCCGCGCGGATCATCGCCCTGGCCAACCAGAAGGGCGGCGTCGGCAAGACCACCACCACGATCAATCTGGGTGCCGCGCTGGCCGAGTACGGGCGCAAGGTGCTGCTCGTCGACTTCGACCCGCAGGGCGCCTGCTCGGTGGGCCTCGGGGTGAACCCGCACAATCTCGACCTGAGCATCTACAACCTGCTCATGCAGGACGACGTCACCACCGAGGACGTGATCATCAAGACCGACGTGGCGGGTCTGCATCTGCTGCCCGCCAACATCGACCTCTCGGCCGCCGAGATCCAGCTGGTCAACGAGGTCGCCCGGGAGATGGCGCTGGCCCGGGCGCTGCGCTCGGTCCGCCGGGAGTACGACTTCATCCTGATCGACTGCCAGCCCTCCCTGGGCCTGCTGGCGATCAACGCGCTGACCATCGCGCACGGCGTGCTGATCCCGCTGGAATGCGAATTCTTCTCGCTGCGGGGCGTGGCGCTGCTGCTCGACACGATCGACAAGGTGCGTGAGCGGCTCAACTTCGATCTCGAGCTCGAGGGCATCCTCGCCACCATGTACGACAGCCGCACCACGCACTGCCGCCAGGTGCTGCAGCGGGTGGTGGAAGCGTTCGGCGACAAGGTCTACCAGACGGTCATCACCAAGACGGTTAAATTCCCCGAGTCCACCGTGGCAGGTGCGCCCATCCTCACCCTCGATCCCGCGTCCTCGGGTGCGCGCAACTACCGCCAGCTCGCTCGCGAGGTCATCGCGGCCAAGGACGAGCGCGGCTGATCGGTGCTCTTCGCCCTCGTCCAACCGGTGGCGTTCGCCGCCCTGGTCGTCTCTTTCCTGCTCGGCCTGGTGCTGCGGGCGGTCGCCATCCGGCTGACCGCCCGCGGCCTCGGTCTCGCCGACCGGCGCGAGCCGATCGGCCCGCGCCCGCGTGCGGACGTGGACCCGTTCGGCGCGGTGGCGGCGGCCATCGGCGGCATGGGCTGGGGCCGGATGCTCTCGGTGGACCAGGTCACCCGTCACCGGGGCCGGGGCCGGGCCGCCGCCGTCTTCGCGGCCGGGCCGCTGGCTTGCATCGTCGTCAGCGAGTTGCTGCTTGCGGCGTACGCGGTGCTGTACTCCGGCGCCGACCTGCGCTTGCTCAGCCCGGCCGACGTGCTGTCCGGCGTGAGCGGGCCGGTTGCGCAGCAGGCGCTGCTGTCGCTGGCGGTCGGGCTGCTCAGCTTCGGCCTGCTGGCGTTGATTCCGATCCCGCCGCTGGACGGCTTCGGCATCCTCTGGTACGCGTTGCGCCGGCCGGGCAACGGCATGCAATGGATGCGGCTGTGGTTCGAGGACAAGAACATCGGCGTGCTGATGCTATTGGTCCTGTGCCTCTTCCCGCTGGGCTCGCCGCTGCTGCTGGCCATCCTCGACGTCCTGGGCCTGCTCTTCGTCCGGGTCTGGGCCTGACCGCTGCCCGGGTTTCCCCCGAGCGCCCTCCGGGCTGTCCGGTCCCTGACTGTCGGGTGGAATACCGGAGGCGATCTGTGGCGGGGAGGGTTCACTCTGAATCCGTAGTACTCGAGGATCGGAGTTGATCGACATGAGAAGTCAGTTGCTCGCCGCCCGGGCCGCCGCCCTGTTCGCCAGCGACGTGCCGGCCGGGTCCCGGCCCAGCCGAGCCGCCGTGGCCGCCGCCATCGCCGGCGCCGTCCATGCCCGCGGGGGCATGCGCGGGTGCGTGGCCACGCTCGCCACCGCCTACGGTGAGTGCCCGGAGACCGCGGCTCCGCGCATGCGCTGGGCACGCGGTGTGGTGGAAACCGTCTACCGCCAGCCCGTTGCCGTCCCGGAAGAGGAACTGGGGCTGGCCGCGTAGTCCCGAGTCACCCCGCGCGCGCTCGGGCGTTGATCAGGAACGTGACGGGAGTGGCGGTGTGAGCGGGGAGCACCTTGTCGGTGCCGTGGTCTACGGTCAGCACGTGCCCGATGAGACCGCCCCACCCTCGCCGCCGCTCGCAGCCGCGCCGGTCGATCTCGAGGTGGCGGGTGCGGACGGGTCCGGCGGGTTCACCGTTCGGCTGGACAACTTCACCGGTCCGTTCGACCTGCTGCTGCAGCTCATCGGCAAGCACAAGCTCGACGTCACCGAGGTGGCGCTGCACCAGGTCACCGACGATTTCATCGCTTACATCCGGGCGATGGGCGACGACTGGGACCTCGGGGAGGCCAGTGAGTTCCTCCTGGTCGCCGCCACCCTGCTCGACCTGAAGGCGGCCCGCCTGCTGCCCGCCGCCGAGGTGGAGGACGAGGAGGACCTGGCCCTGCTCGAGGCCCGAGACCTGCTGTTCGCCCGGTTGCTGCAGTACAAGGCGTTCAAGGAGGCGGCCGCCCACCTCGCCCACCTCGAGGAGACCGGCGCGCGGCGCTGGCCCCGGGCGGTCTCGTTGGAGCCGCGCTACGCCGAGGCGCTGCCCGAACTGGTGCTGGGCATCGGGTCGGAGCGGCTGTTCAAGCTGGCACTCAAGCAGTTCACGCCGAAGCCGGGGCCACCGCAGGTCTCCATCGCCCACATCCACCAGGTACGGGTGAGCGTCCGCGAGCACGCGGCCCTGTTGCGCGACCGGTTGCGCCGGGCGGGCAGCGCCACGTTCGCGCTGCTGGTGGCCGACTGCGAGAGCACGCTCGAGGTGGTGGCCCGGTTCCTGGCGCTGCTCGAGCTGTACCGGGAGAATCTGATCGACTTCGAGCAGCCGGTCTCGCTGGGCGACCTGACCGTCCGCTGGATCGGCGGCGACGCGCCGGACGCCGAGCTGGACATCGACGACTACGAAGGCACCCCGGCAGCGCCTCACGCGGGCGTCTCCGAGACGGCGCCGCCGGCTGACCCCGAGGATGCTGAACGCGACGACGCGATGGAGGACCGATCGTGAGCACCGACGAGCGTCCCGATTCGCTGGCCGCCCAGGCCGCCGCCTGGGTGCCGCCGTGGGAGCGCCGGCAGCGCCCGCCGGACCGCGCCTACCAGGCGGCCGCCGAGGCCGAGGCGCGCGCCGGCGAGCCCGCCGGGGTGGACGCGAGTGAGCCCGCCGGGGTGGACGAGCCGCTCGGCGAGGACGGCGATCCGACCGACGCCGATCCCGGCCCCGAGCTGCCGCTGCCCGGCGCGGTCGAGGAGGCCGAGGAGGCGCCCGAACAGGACGGTGGCGCTCCGGTCGACGCGCCGCTGCCGCCGGACGGCGACGACGCCGGAGAGGTCTTCGACGCGGCCGCCGACGACGACGTCAGCGACGACGGCGAGGTGGATCTGCCATTCGCCGAGGAGCTGCCGCCATTTGCCGCCGGCGACGTGCTGCCGCCGGCGGCCACCGGCGTGGGGCCGGCGCCGGACTCGGCCGCGAGCGCGCCACCCGTCGTGCCCGCGCAGGATCGCGGCCGGGAGTCGACGGCGACGACGCGTACGCCGGAAGCCCCGTCGTTGATGGCCGACGCCGAGCTCGCCGCGGCGCTCGAGGCGATCCTGCTCGTCGTCGACGAGCCGGTCGCCGAGCTGCAGCTGGCGCAGGTCCTGGAGCAGCCCACCGAGCGGGTGGCCGCGACGCTCGACGACCTCTCGGCCCGCTACACGGCGACCGGGCACGGCTTCGACCTGCGGCGGGTGGCCGGCGGCTGGCGGCTCTACACCCGGCCGGAATACGCGGCGTACGTGGAAAGGTTCGTGCTGGACGGTCAGTCGGTGCGGTTGACCCAGGCGGCGCTGGAGACGCTCGCGGTGGTGGCGTACAAGCAGCCGGTGACCAGGTCGCGGATCTCAGCCATCCGCGGTGTCAACTGCGACGGCGTGATGCGTACCCTTGTCACGCGCGGCCTGATCGAGGAGTGCGGCACCGAGCCGGAGACCGGGGCTTACCTGTACCGGACGACCGCGCTGTTCCTCGAGAAGCTCGGCCTCAACTCGGTCGACCAGCTGCCGCCGCTGGCCCCGTTCCTGCCCGACGACGTGGAAGAAGTGCTCGATGCCTCAGGCTGACACCGCCGAACGCCTCCAGAAGGTACTGGCGGCCGCCGGTGTTGGATCCCGCCGCGCCTGCGAAGACCTGATCTTCCGCCGGCGCGTGACCGTGAACGGCAAGGTCGCCAAGCTCGGCGACAAGGTCGATCCCGCCACCGCGGAGATCCACGTGGACGGGCAGCGGGTGATCACCGACACCAAGCTGGTCTACCTCGCGATGAACAAGCCCCGCGGCGTGGTGGCGTCGCTCGACGACGAGAAGGGCCGCACCGAGCTGGCCGACTTCCTCGGCCAGTTCGAGCAGCGGCTGTTCCACGTCGGGCGGCTCGACGCGGACAGCGAGGGCCTGCTGCTGATCACCAACGACGGGCCGCTCACCCACAAGCTGATGCACCCGTCGTACGGCATCGCCAAGACCTACCTGGCCGAGGTCGTCGGCCCCCTGCCCCGCACCGTGGGCCGCCGGCTGCTGGCCGGCGTGGAGCTGGAGGACGGCCCGGCGCGGGCGGACAACTTCCGCCTGGTCGACGCGCTCGGCAAGACCGCGCAGGTCGAGATCACCCTGCACGAGGGCCGCAAGCACATCGTGCGCCGGATGATGGCCGAGGTCGGTCACCCGGTCACCCGGCTGATCCGCACCGCGGTCGGCCCGATCCGCCTCGGCGACCTGCGCCCCGGCGGCTTCCGCCACCTGTCGAACGCCGAGATCGCCGCCCTGTTCAAGGCCGTCGGCGACTAGGCCGTAGGCCGCCGTCCGCCTATCGCTCGTAGATCCGCGTCAGCGGCAGCGGCTTCGCCAGATCCGGTTCGGCGTTCCACTTCTGCCAGGCTGTTCCGTCGCAGGTGCGCATGACGATCCGGCTGATGGCGGGGCCGGCCGACGTGCCGCTGACGATCTCCGCCGGCGAGGTGGCCGGGTTCGCCGCCGCGAGGCACAGGCCCGAGCTGTCCACGATCTGGTTGCTGGTGACGTAGACGCCGGTGGCGCTGTAGACGGTCCACGTCAAGCTCGCCCCGGCCGACCCGTTGCTGCACGGCGTCACCTGCGGGTACGCCCCGGTGGTGACGCCCGGGCTGCGCAAGCAGTAGTCGGTGCCGCTCACGGTGGTGTAGATCCGGCCCGTGCCGATGTGGGTGATGGCGTTGACGGCCGGCAGCGTCCATTTCTGCCTCCAGCCGATGTCCGCCACGGTGGTGGCTTGCCGGCAGGGAGCCGAGCCGAGATACGGCCCGGCGACGTTCTGGTTCGTGACGTCCAGGCACCGGTCGCCCTGGGCGTAGTTGACCAACTGCTTGGAGGCGGCTCCGGCGGCCCCCGAGCCGACGGCCGGATCGGGCAGGAAGGTCTGCACGTTGTCCGGGCCGCCGTTGCACGTCGCGATGGCGAGCACCACCGGGCTGCCCGCCGTGTACGGGTTCCCGACGTTGAAGCACGACCCGTCGAACGTCGATCCGGCGGTCGCGGTGCCCGCGATGTTGGCGACGTCGTTCATGCTCCACTGCTGGCCGGCCGGCGTCGGGGTGGTGGCGGTGCACCGCTGCGTCTTCACCGCGGCGCCGGCGGTGTGTGCGGTGCCGGCGTCCAGGCACATGCCGAGCGGATTGGCCACCGTGCGGGACGACACGAGCATCAGCGTCAGGTCGGGGCGGTACGCCCACAGCTGCTGTGCCGGCTTGCCGGCACAGGATTCGACGCGGACGGGGGTGCCGGCCGCGGGCTTGGCCGAGCCGGCGTCGAGGCACAGGTCGGTGGTCGTACCGCGGACGTGGATCTGACCGCCCGTGATGTTCGGGTTCTCGATCTCGAATGTGTACGTGGCCTGCAGCGTGCGGCTGCCGCGCGTGCCGACGCCGAACGTACCGGTGGCCGCGCGGATACCGGTGGCCACGAGGTCCGCCGAGGCCGGCTCGGCGGTCAGCGGTATCGCCAGCGCGTTGCCGTCCAGATCGCGATAGGTGATGGTCACCCGGTAGCGCTGCGTGCCGTCCGGGGCGATGCTGCCGGTCAGCGGACCGGTGGGCAGGCTGGTGGGATCTCCCGCGCCGGTGCCGTCCGCGGCGGCCCGCAGCTGACCCACCGCGGTGCTCATGCCCGCCTCCGCGGCATGCAGCGCGAACGCCCGGCCCGCACTGGTCCGCGTGTCGGTGACCTGGTTGACCACCACCGTGCCGAGCAGTGGGCTCAACGACACGCCGACGACGCTGAGGAGCATCGCCATCGGCAGCGAGCCGCGGTCGTCGCGCCGGTGCGCGGCGCCGGCACGTGCGCGCTTGCGGAAGCGGATCATGCCGGCCGCCCTTCGATGCAGAGATTCGGGTCGGTGGTCTCGCGGGAGGTGTTCAGCGCGCTGAACGTGACGTCCGAGACGGAGGTCGCGGTGCCTTCGCGGGTGGTGAGCCGCAGCCGCAGCCGCTGGTAGTCGGGCGTGAACCCGATACCGGTCGACGGCGTCGCGTACGGCAGTGAGCCGGCCGCCTGCCGTTCGAAGGGTGCCGCGACGCCGCCGCCGGGCAGTACGAGCCCGGAGGCCAGCGTCTGGCCGGCGGTGCCGGCGACCGGCGGTGATCCGGGCGTCCAGGTGAGCTGCTGCAGCACCCCGGAGGCGTCCAGGCGCAGCTGGCGGCATACGGCCGCACCGGTGCGCGAGTCGACGCCGAGGAACTCGACGTACCAGGCGCCCCGCACCGCGGCGGCGCTCGGCACGGTGATGCCGGACGAGTAGCGCACCTCGCGGTCCAGCGTCTGCAAGGCCAGACGCAGCTGTGTCTGGGTCACCGAGGTGTTCTCGCCGGCGTTCACGGACCGGTAGACCTGGATCACCGCGGTGGTGAAGACCGCCGTCACGATGCTCATCACGCCCATCGCGATCATCACTTCGATCAGCGTGACCCCCGCGTCGCCGCGCGTTCGCGGCCGGCGGATCACGGGTTCACCGTCCAGTCGAACATGACCACCGCGCGCTTGCGGTTCGAGTCCTGGCAGACGAGGGTCACCCGGTAGGTGCCGGCCGTGGTCGGCGTACCGGAGATCAATCCGTCGAGGTCGGTCTTGCTGGCGATCGTGAGGCCCGGCGGCAGGCCCGTGGCCGTCCACTCGTAGCCGCTGTTGCTGCCCGCGGAGGCCTGGACCAGCAGGGAGACAGCCCTGCCGACCTTGCCCGACTGGTCCGGATTGGCCGGGTCCGGAGTGGTGATGTTGAGGTCGTTGCTGTGATCGGCGGCGACGTACCAGAGGAAGGTGGTGCTCACCTCGTCGCCGGTCGCGTCCTTGACATAGATCGTGGTGAGGTAGCGCCCGCTGGACAGCACCCGCCCGGAGATCACTCCGGTGTTCGGGTCGATGGAGATGTCGCCCAGGTAGTCGCCCGGGTAGTCCTTCATCCGGTACGTGAAGGGTCCGGTGCCGCCGGTCGGCAGCGGCACCGTGAACGAGACGTTGTCGCGCATCGCGTTGTCCCGCCCCCCGATCGACGGGACGGCGAGCGTAAGGATGGTCCAGCTGAAGGTGACCGAGCTCGACCGGCCGACCTTGTCGGTCGCCTTGACCGTCACCGACGTCGTGGTTCGTACCGCAGCCGTCGGGGTGCCGGAGATGACGCCGGTGTTGGCGTCGATGGACAGCCCGGCCGGCAGGCCGGTGGCGGACCAGGAGATCGGATTGCCCCCTCCGGTCACGACCATGGTCAGGGTCACCGCAGTGCCGGTACGGTTGGTCTGGTTGCCGGGATTCGTCACCACCGGCGCCGGGACGACGGTCCAGTCGAACGTCGCGCTCGCGGTGCGGCCCAGCTGATCGGAGACGGTCGCCGTGACGGCGTACGTTCTCGTCGTCAGCGGATCGGCCGGCGTGCCGGTGACGAGTCCGCCGGCTGACCCGGTCAGCCCCGGCGGCAGTCCACTGAACGACCAGGTCAACGGTGTCTGGCCGGCGGTGGCGGTGAGCTGCAGCCCGGCGGTCGCCACCAGGGCGTAGCTGGTCTGCGCGCCGGGGTTGACGACGGCCGGCGCCGGCTTGGTGACCTTGAAGATCAGGTCGGCGGAGGTGCTGATCAGGGTCGACGTCACGTACGTGCACAGGTTGCCGGTGCAGGCCCGGCTCGGCCAGGACACCGCGACGACGGCGCGCAGCATCGGCACGTCCGCCCGGGTCGGATCGGGATCGGGTGAGTTCGGATTGTCGCAGGTGCCGCCGGTGCCGAACTGCTGCCGGCACATGCCCAGGTACCAGTTCTCCTGGAACCTGACGCCGTTCGTCGGCACGTCGACCGCCGTGGTGGGCACGCCGGCCGAGGATCCGGCCGTGGACGTGACCGGCAACTGCAGGTCCCACGCCAGCCACGCCGTCTTGGCCGGGTCCGTCGCGTACTGCGGGTCGCCGAGGCTCATGCTGTTGAGCAGGGGACGCAGCGCCGAGGCGTACGAGGGAACCGAGCTGGCGGCGTCCCATTGCTGCTTCGCCGCGGTGTATCCCCGGCCGCGCAACGCGGCCGGGCCGGTCAGCGCCGCGACCCGCTCCACCGCGTCGTCCGCGAGATCGACCGCGACCTGGCGTTCCCGCTGCTCGCCGATGACGCTCACCGAACGGACCAGGAACGGCGCCAGCGCGGCCGACAGCGTGCTGACGATGGCCAGCGACACGACGACCTCGATCATGGTGAAGCCGCGGTCCTTCGAGGTAGCGGACATCGAGGCTCCCGGCGACGTAGCGACATGACAGAGTGCGACGCTGATATCGCATCGGCCGGCCGGAACCGCACCTGAGCTTTCGGCAAGTGCTACCCGTCGGTAACATACCCTCGTTCGTCGATGGCGAAGTCAACCGGCACAATGGGACGGTTGGTCCGGCGGGGAAACTTGGGAGGAACAGTGGCGCAAGAGGTACGGCCGGAGAATTGTGTGGTTGCCGTCGACGGCCCCTCCGGCTCCGGCAAGTCCACCGTCTCGCGGCGCCTCGCCATGGCCGTCGACGGCGTCTACCTGGACACCGGCGCCATGTACCGGACCATCACCTGGGCTGTCCTGCAGGCCGGCGCCGACCTGGCCGACCCGGACGCGATCACCAAGGTCGCCGTCGAGACCGAGCTCTCGATCGGCACCGACCCGCGCGCGCCGCATTTCGCCGCCAACGGCGTACGGGTCGACGGCCCGATCCGGGGCCCCGAGGTCACCCTGGCCGTCTCCGCGGTCGCCGCGGTCCCGGCGGTCCGCAAGCACCTCGTCACCCTGCAGCAGGCGATCATCGACGCCCACCCCCGGATCGTCGTCGAGGGCCGCGACATCGCCACGGTCGTCGCACCCGACGCCGACCTCAAGGTCTACCTGACCGCCTCGGCCGCCGCCCGCGCCCGGCGGCGCAGCGCCGAGGACGCCACCGACATCGCCGCCACCCAGGCCGACCTGGCACGCCGCGACGGGCTCGACTCGTCGCGCGCCGCCGACCCGCTGCGCCAGGCGGACGACGCCGTCGAGGTGGACACCACCGGGATGGGAATCGACGAGGTGGTCGCGTACCTTCTGGGGCTTTTGAACAGCAAGGTTCGCAGGTGAGTGACGTTCCCACCGACCTGGAGGTGGTCGACGCCTCGTCCGACGTCTCGTCATCGGACGTGGCGACCGGCCCGGCCCCGGTCGTCGCCGTCGTGGGCCGGCCCAACGTCGGCAAATCCACCCTGGTCAACCGCATCATCGGCCGCCGCCAGGCGGTCGTCGAGGACGTACCCGGCGTGACCCGCGACCGCGTACCCTACGACGCACAGTGGAACGGTCGGCGGTTCACCGTCGTCGACACCGGCGGCTGGGAGCCCGATGCGCGCGACCGCGCCGCGGCCATCGCCAACCAGGCCGAGATCGCCGTGCAGACCGCCGACGTCGTGGTCTTCGTAGTGGACGTCACCGTCGGCGCCACCGACGTCGACGAGGCCGCCGTCAAGATGCTCCGGCGCAGCCACAAGCCGGTGATCCTGGTCGCCAACAAGGCCGACAACCAGAACCTCGAACTCGAGGCCACCTCGCTCTGGTCCCTCGGCCTGGGCGAACCGCACACGATCTCCGCGCTGCACGGCCGCGGCTCGGGTGACCTGCTCGACGACATCCTCGCCGCCCTTCCGTCGCCGCCGCCGATCATCGAGGGCGGCCCCCGCGGCCCCCGCCGGGTCGCCCTCGTCGGGCGCCCCAACGTCGGCAAGTCCTCGCTGCTCAACCGCCTCTCCAAGGAGGAGCGCGCGGTCGTCGACCCGGTCGCCGGCACCACCGTCGACCCGGTGGACAGCCTCGTCGAGATGGACGGCGAGGCGTGGCAGTTCGTCGACACCGCGGGCCTGCGCAAGCGGGTCAACCAGGCCTCCGGCACGGAGTACTACGCGTCGCTGCGCACCGCCGGGGCCGTCGAGGCCGCCGAGGTGGCGGTCGTGCTGCTCGACGCCGCCGAGCCGATCAGCGAGCAGGACCAGCGCGTACTCACCCAGGTCGTCGAGGCCGGCCGCGCCCTCGTGATCGCCTTCAACAAATGGGACTTGGTCGACGCCGACCGCCGCTTCTACCTGGACAAAGAGATCGACCGCGAGCTCAAGCGGATCCCCTGGGCCATTCGGGTGAACATATCGGCCAAGACCGGCCGCGCCGTCGACAAGCTGGCACCCGCGCTGCGGCGGGCCCTGGCGTCGTGGGAGCAGCGGGTAGCCACCGGAGCCCTGAACCAGTGGCTGACCGCCCTGACCCAGGCCACCCCGCACCCGGTCCGCGGCGGCCGCGCGCCCCGCGTGCTCTTCGCCACCCAGGCCGGCGTGGCACCGCCCCGGTTCGTGCTGTTCACCACCGGCCCGCTGGACGCCGGGTACCTGCGCTTCATCGAGCGCAAGCTGCGCGAGGAGTTCGGCTTCGAGGGGTCGCCGATCGAGCTGTCGGTCAAGCCCCGCAAGAAGTCCGGGCCAGGGGGGCGCGGAAAGGCCCATGGGTGAGGGATGTAGTCTGTACGGGTTGCCGCGCGGTGAAGTCGGGCCGGGTGGTTTCGGGCTGTAGCGCAGCTTGGTAGCGCACTTGACTGGGGGTCAAGGGGTCGCAGGTTCAAATCCTGTCAGCCCGACCATTGGATGGGGTCGCGTGAACCGGGATTGTCCCAGTTCAGCGGCCCTTTCTCATAGCTCCTCGATCTCATGGTTCACCTACCGGACTACTCGGAATCCGGGACCATCTGGGGACCGCCGTGCCGACAGATGCGCGCTCAGGGCCGTGCCGGCGGCGTCGATGGACTGCCGGTCCCGGTGCAGATACCGCTGGGTGGTAGTCAGCGACCCGTGTCCGGCGATCTTCCGCAGCACGTGCACCGGGACTCCGGCGTCCGCCATCCAGGTCAGCCCGGTGTGTCGCAGGTCGTGCCGGCGCAGATGCTCGTAGCCCAGCGCGGTCACCACCTCGTCCCAACGCGTGGCATCACGCAGCACCGCCGTGCTGATCCGGCCGCCGCGCGGCCCGGTGAACAGCCGGGCGTCCGGGCCGGCGGCCTGGTCGAGCCGATGCCCGACCAGGTCCCGGATCTCGGTGATCAGTGGCACGACCCGAGCGCGCTTGCCCTTGGTGCCCTAGTCCGCCAGGCCGCCCGGGCTCGGCGTCGTCTGCCGCCGCACGGTCCACGTCCACGAGGCCCGGTCGATGTCGCGAGCGCGGACCCCGGCGACCTCGCCGATCCGGGCCGCCGTGCACGCGGCGAACACGACGACGTCACCCCAGCCCGGATAGCCGTCCGCCGACCGGTCGACCAGCGCGGCCGCGAGCCCGCACCGATACTCAAGCCCCGCCACCGCATACACCCGATCAGCGGCCACCGTCCGAGCCCGGCATGATCCCGTTGACCATCCCCGAGACCGCACGCCTGCTCGCCACAACCTGGCACCAACCGAAACCCCCCGACCACGACACCCACTGGCGCGACTGGCGACGCCGCCACCAAGCCCGAGCACGCTGGTTACACCACCGCACCCGACTCAACCGAGAATATTCCCTGGCCAACTAGCAAATGGCGGCTGCCGTACTAGTAGTGCTTTGTCATGATCTTCGGCGGTGTGGTCATTTGCGTCGTCGGTTAAGCCGCCGAACCAAGCCTCTCGATGGCCCACCCGACCGCAATCTCCACCTGGCTGGTGCTGGTTCCCGGCGTGATCCTGGCCGGCATCGGCCTGGGCATCACCTCCACCGCCCTGGCCCCGGCCGCGCTGGCGGCAGTGGAGCCCGCCCGTGCCGGGATGGCCGCTGGCCTGACGAACACGCTGCACCAGGTCGGCACCGCCACCGGCGTGGCCGTACTCGGCGCCCTCTACGCCGCCCGCGTCACCGCCGCCACCCTGCACGCCCTGGCGGACCAGCCCACGATCCCGCCCGGAGCCGTCCACCGGCTGGCCGCCGCCGTCGCTGCCTCCGGCGCCGGCACCCGGGTCCTCGCCCTCTGCGTCCCGGCCGCGACACGACTTGGATGCGAGTGCAAGTCGATGGGGCGCACGCGCCGGCCGAGAGGGTGTACGAGCGTAAGTGGCTGTGAGGAAGCGGGTGGGTGATATGGAAGCTCGACACGTCCGGTGGGAGCGGGGCCGAGGGGGCGCGGGCGTCGCTGATGCTCGGCCAGATGGTGCATGACAGGCGGGTGGAGCTGGGCCTTACCCAGGCGGAACTGGCGGAGCGGGCGGGTATGACCCAGCCGCAGTTGTCCCGGCTGGAATCGGGTGGGGCGACCCCGACCGTACCCCTGCTAGCCCGGATCGCCGCGGCCTTGAATGCGGACCTGGACATCGCCTTCCGGCCACACCGCTCGGTCGCAGCCTGATGACAACCCAGGGCGGTCGACGGCCCTGCGTGTTGCGGGCGCCACGGTATCTTGAGTTTGGTAGCCGATCGCATCCAGGAGGGTGTGTATGACTGTCGAGATGGTCGCGCCGGCCTGGATGCATCAGCAGGTCACGGCCGAGCAGTACGAGGCATGGACAGAAGAGCAGTGTTCGGGCATCGAGATCGTGGATGGGATGGTCCTCGTGAGTCCGAGCGCGTCCAAGCGGCATAACCGCCTAGCCCGGCTTCTGGCGAACGCCTTGGACGTTGCTGCGGGGTCGGACTGGAACGCGGACATCGACTTCGATGTCCGGCTCCAGGACGTGCCGCTGAACAACCGTCGTCCTGACGTGACGGTGTACCGGGCGGAGACCATCGATGTCACTCCGACACGACCCGAGCATGTGCTTCTTGTGGTAGAGGTGGTTTCTCCTGGGTCGGAAACGACCGACCGGATCGTCAAGGCTGACCAGTACGCGAGGGCTGGTATTCAGTTCTATTGGCGTGTTGAGCAGGCCGCCACTGGTGCACCTCTCGTTTACACGTACGTTCTTGACCCGGCGACATGCCGCTACCGCGACAGCGAAATCTTCACCGGCGTTGTGAAACTGACCGCGCCCTTCTTCGTCGAGATCGATCTCGGCCAGGTCTGATCCGGGTCTGATCCCGTCCCATGCAACAAGCGGCGCCGCTGAAACGCCGCCTGGAGATACCGGGTTGTCGCGAAAGGCGGATGACAGAGTGCTGCCATGCGTTCCCGGGACACGGAACCGTCCGTGCGTACGAGGCCCTCGCACTCGACCGATTGGAGTAGTCGCGTGCTGGATCCCGAGGCACGCGAGAAGCGGCAGCATTTTGGTTCCAGAACGTCGTGAGATGACCCTAGCGCCGGCTCAGATTCTCAGACGGGTCGGCGCGCGGGGAAGTCTACTGCGCATCGGCCTTCTGGTAGTCGCTGTCGGCGATGGGCTCGAGCCATGTGGTGGGGCCCCGGCCGTCCGGCATGGCTTCGAACATGGCGAGTTTGATGGTGTCGCCAGCGCGGACGCGGAGGACGGTGCTGTCGCCGGTGCCGACCAGGCCTTCGGTGACGTGGAAGGTCTGCCCGATGGCGTGGCTGTGCCAGTTGGTGTGGGTGCTCGGCGTGAATCGGACGAGCGAGACCGTCATCGGTGACGGGTCTGCGCTCTGGGTCCCGGGTCGACGGCCTCGGTGGCGACTAGGAAAACACGCCCGAGCATACCGCTGGCCTGCCTGACTACTGGGGGTCAAGTCGGCGAGTCGTTACAGATCGTTCGGCGCGAAAGCGCAGCCTCGGCTGCGCGGCGCGAAGTTCCGCCCCCGTGGCGCTGCGTTGCCGCAGCGTCAGCTCTACCGTTGCCTCGGTCGATCGCAGCCAGCCGGGCAGATCGCCGGTCACCGGCGGCTCAATGCCGTTGCGGTCGATCAGCGAGAGAAGGCGTCGCCGCAGCGTCGCGGCCAGCGGCGTGCTCACCGCCGCCTGGATCGTGGCAACATCCTCGCGTACGAAGACGAACAGGGTCCGCCGCATCGCCATCCAGCGAACCAGAGCGCGCTGCCCGTACATCGCCTCGTGAATGTCGGCGAGGTTGGTGGTGCGGCTGCGCGCCAGCACCGACAGATAGACCGTGGCCGGGTCAGTCGCGTGCACGGCGACCAGGGCGTCCACCACATCTTCGGCCTCTCGGCGGCACCGGTCAGGCAGTGCGGTGGACCAGCGCCGCCCGTCGCTGCTCGATCGTGATCGCCCTGATCATGGCATTCCCGTCTTTTGAGACAAGAAAGTCTCGATACTTGCGAGATCCGATACTCATGGGTATCGTATCAGCATGAGTGAACGCGTCGAGCCGGCTGCCACATCGAGCAAGGGGGGCCGCAAACGAGACCACTCACGAGACGCGGTGATCCTGGAGGCTGCCCTCGACGTGCTGGCCGAAACCGGCTACGACGGCATGACCATCGACATGGTGGCGGTGCGAGCGGGCGCCGCCCGAGCCACCGTCTACCGGCGGTGGCCAACGAAAATCGATCTGGTGCTCCACGCCGTCCGACGGCTCGCCCCGGAGCCGGTCGACGCCGACCGGCTCCCCGACACCGGCAGTCTGCGCGGCGACTGCATCGCCCTCATGCAGCCGGACACCGCCGAGGAGGCCGAGCGCCGCGTACGGGTCATCTCCGGACTGCAGTCCATCGCCGGCCGCGACGAGCGGATCGCCGCCGTGCTGGCCGACGGCGGCATGCAACCGTGGATCAACGCCAACCGCGTCCTCATTCAGCGCGCGGTCGACCGCAAGGAATACGGCCCGGTCGACGTCGACGCGCTCGCGCAGGTGCTCCCGCTCATGTGCACCTGCCGGGTCGCCGTGCAACAACTCCCCATCACGCCCGAGTACGCCATCGGCCTGATCGACACCATCCTGCTGCCGGCCATGCGCGGTGCCCGACCCTGACCACATCCGACCGATCAAGGAGATGCCATGAGCGTCACCACCACGGCCCACATCAACTCCCGCGGCCAGGCCCGCGACATGCTCGACTTCTACGCCAGGGCCTTCCACGGCGACGTCACCATCGCCACCTACACCGACATCCACGCCGTCGAAGACCCCAGCCAGGCCAGCCAGGTGGCGTGGGGCCAGGTCACCGCCCCCAACGGCTTCCGCGTCATGGCGTACGACGTGCAGCCCTCGAAGGCCTTCGACGCCGGCGAAAACGCCTACTACATCGCCCTGCGCGGTGATGACCCCGACGAAATCCAGCACCTGTGGGACGGCCTCACCGATGGCGCCACCATCAGCACCCCCCTCGCACCAGCGCCCTTCGCCCCGCTCTACGGCATGCTCACCGACCGCTTCGGCGTCACCTGGATCGTCGACGTCACTCGCCCACAGAACTGAGTTCGGGCATCAACGCTTCCCAAACCGGGCCGGGCCGGCTGAGCGTCCCGTGCCCGGCCGGGCGGCGGTCGCGCCATCAGTCAGCAAGGAGCCCCTGACCAAAGTCAGCCGCGTTCGGGACACGGTGTCGGGGTGATCGCATGTCACGCCGACGGCCAGCGGTCTCTGACTCGATGCTTGGGAGCCCGAGGGGAATCTCGGCGTGACATTTCCGCGCAGCGAGATCTCACAACGGCGTCTTTCTCGCGGCCGGCCGTGGCGGCGATCCGCACCCAAACTGTGGTTGCACAAGAGGCCGGAGCCGATGCCCTCGACCACGCGCTGGACGAGCTACTGCCGAGCAGCCGATCCGCAACCGCATGCCGATCGCGCCACCGACTTCGGTCCCGGCAGCGCCAGGCACCTCGTCCACGGGTCAGCAACCCGTGCCGTCGTCACTGGCACGCACTTATCTACCGGGATGCGTGCGCCGGGCTGGGGGCACGCAATGGCCGAGCGCCAGACCCGTTCGAACTCCGTGTTGGTGATCTCGAAGATGCTCCGGTCTTCGTCGGAGTCGTAGAGGCTGGCTTGGCCGAGACCTCCGTAGCGGTCTTCATCGTGTCCGGGTCCCTAACGAAGGACACGGCCGGCGTCGTACACCTCAACCTGACGGAGGGGCCAGCCTTCGTCGTCGGTCTCGAAATACCAGAGTGAGTGGCCCCAACCATCGAACTTATCGCCTCGGGTTTCGTCCCAGCGACGGCGATAGAAGCGGTTCGGCATGGCCGCACTTCCGGTACGGCACCGCCAGCCCGTTCGCCGCCCTGGACGTGGCCACCGGCACGGTGATCGG
>Ga0081539_10002791_pt1 | contig 23424 bp, 19 predicted proteins | sample TabmetS4T2R2_FD_71023 | JGI IMG/M metagenome (GOLD analysis project Ga0081539, IMG submission 71023) | Tabebuia heterophylla rhizosphere microbial communities from the University of Puerto Rico - S4T2R2 | ecosystem: Host-associated > Plants > Roots > Rhizosphere ...
TAGCTCCGCGTTACGCGCGACCAGGTCGTCATACGACGGCGGCGACGACTCGGCGGACACGACCGGTCAACCTACCAGCGTCCACAACAGACACCGAAGCCACCCGACTGCCTATCCAGTCACTTCTGATTTACCCGGGTCCGCGTCACTTGCGGACCGCTGCTCCCGCCGGAGACCGCGGAGGTCGGCGGCTCGCGAGAGCGAGCCGAAATCCCCGACCTCCGCTGCCAGGTCCGCGCGACAAGCCCGAAGAAACCGTCACGCCGGAGACAGCAGGTCGAGCAGAGCGGCCTTGATGGGCGGTCGGGAGCCGAAAACCAGCAGAAACATCGCCTCGCGGACAAGGCGCTGGGCGTGGTGGTCGCGCAGGACCGACCGCGCGCCGCTGGCCACCGTCAGCGTGGTCGCCGCCCGCATCGCCAGCGCGGCCGCGGCCGCCCGGGCCGCCGGCATCGTCTCGGGGGTGGCGGCGTCGAGGGCGGCGCGGCAGGCGTCCACCTCGGCCGCCAGAGGGGTGGCGCCGAGCAGGCGGGTGGCGCGGGCGGCGACGCCGAGGGCGAAGGAGCCGTTCATCCGCAGCCCCGCGGCGTCGCGAGCACTCCACTCGGAGTACGGCAGGGTGGTCGTGACCCGCTCGGCCGGCACGAAATGCTCCGCGAACATGACCTCGACCGTCGAGCTCGCATTGGCGGCGACAAGGTCGAGTGGCCGCACGCTCAGCGTCGGTCCGGGCACGGCGTCGACGAGTGTCCAGATCGCCGTCTCCGAGTCGTCGCGGGCGGCGGTGAGCAGCACGTCGATCATGCTCCAACCGGTGACCCACGGGGAGGCGCCGTCGAGCCGGTAGCCGCCGTCGACGGGCGTCGCGCGCACCGACGGTGGGCCGGGGCGGAGCGCGCCCAGCGCGACGCCGGCGCGGCGCTCGCCGCGGCACAGCGGATCGAGCCACTCCTCGATCAGGTCGGGGCGACCACTGTCGGCGACGGCCCGCACCGCACCGTGGTGTTGCATCCACACGAACGTGGTCGCCAGGCAACCGCCGGCGAGTGACTCGACGATCCTTGGCGCGTCGGGCAGGCCGGGCGGACAAGCCATGCCGTAGAGGCCCGCCGACGCCAGCAGGTCGAGGTGGCCGGCCGGGATCACGCCCGTGGCGTCGACCTCCAGCGCGGCGGGGAAGAGCACGTCGTCGGCGATCTGCCGCGCCTTTTCGAGCGGGTCGGTCACGCCTGCACGCTACTCAGCGCTGAGGGCGCAGCGTCCAGATCACCGTCATCTCGGCGGTGGTTTCGCCGTCTTCGGTGCTGATCTCGACCAGCACCGGAAACTCGGGACGGGTGCCCGCCTCGAGTTCGGCGGCGACCTCGGCGACCGGGCAGCCGAGGCGGGCCGTCGCGCGCACGGCGCCGAGCGCCAGCCGCTTGTACGCGATGTCGGCGCGCACGGCCAGCGGCACCGCCCGGTCGAGCAGGTCGGCGAACGCGGCCAGCACCACCGCGCCGGACGCGGTCTCGCCGAGCGTGAAGATGGCGCCCGCGTGCGGGCCGCCGACGTGGTTGTGCGTCGCGGGCGAGTCGGGCAGGCGGACGACCGTGCGGACACCGCCGTCGCCCTCCCGCGCGGCGTCGACGAACTCGAATCCGAGGGTGCGGGCGAACGGCACCGCCTGGAGCATCCCGGCTCCGACGGCCTGCGCGTCGATGGACATGCGACAGACGTTACCCGCAAGTAACCCCGGAAGGGACCCACGACGGAAATCTGGGAGATCACCAAGGAAGATGGCACACCGCGCAGCGTCCCCCGCGTGTACCACTGCCACGTGCTGAAACATGAGGACGCGGGGATGAGGCCCAGCTCGTGGTGGTCGAGCCGGGACAAAATCCGGGCCGTCCGGACACTCACGGTGACCACAAAAGCCACGGGTGAGCCGGCAGTTTCATCAGAGGTTGAGCGGTTACTCTGTCCGAGTGTTGGGACTCCCCGATGGCGTTACCGCCTGCCTGTTCGATCTGGACGGTGTGCTTACGCAGACCGCCAAGGTGCACAACGCCGCGTGGAAGGAGACCTTCGACGCCTACCTGCGCGACCGTGCCGAGCGCAGCGGTGAGCCGTTCCGCCCGTTCGATTCCGGCGACGACTACAACAAGTACGTCGATGGCCGGCCGCGGGCGGACGGCGTGCGCACCTTCCTCGGCTCGCGGGGGATCACCCTGCCGGAGGGCACGCCAAACGACCCGCCGGCCGCGGAGACGGTCAACGGCATCGGCAACCGTAAGAACGAGCTGCTGCTCCGCCACATCCGTGAAGACGGGGTGGAGGTCTACGAGGGCTCGGTCGCCTATCTGAAGGCGGTCCGCGAGTCGGGATTGCGTCGCGCTGTGGTCTCCGCAAGCGCCAATTGTCGCGATATCCTGACCGTTACGGGCCTCATCGGAGAGGTCGAAGTGGTCGTTGACGGCATCGTCGCCCGACGCGACAATCTGCGCGGCAAGCCGCACCCCGATACCTTCCTCGACGCAGCTAAGCTGCTCGGCGTCGCGCCGTCGGCTGCGGCCGTTTTCGAGGACGCCCTGGCCGGTGTGGAGGCCGGCCGCGCCGGCGACTTCGGCTTCGTCGTCGGGGTCGACCGGGTCGGGCAAACCGACGCGCTATACAAGCACGGCGCCCACGTCGTCGTGCGCGACCTCAGTGAGTTGCTGGAGAATCCATGATCCGTGAGCGGGCTTACCCGGTCGAGCCCTGGCACGTCCGGGAGACCCGGCTCGACCTCGATGTGCTGGCTCAGTCTGAGTCGGTCTTCGCGCTGTCCAATGGCCACATTGGACTGCGCGGTAACCTTGACGAGGGTGAACCACACGGGTTGCCGGGCACCTATCTCAACTCGTTCTACGAGCTGCGGCCCCTACCCTACGCGGAGGCCGGCTACGGCTTCCCCGAGTCCGGGCAGACAGTTGTCAACGTCACCAACGGCAAGCTCATCCGCCTGCTGGTCGACGACGAGCCCTTCGACGTCCGATACGGCGAGGTGCGCACCCACCAGCGCGTCCTCGACCTCCAGGCGGGCACGCTCGACCGCACCGTCGAGTGGGTTTCGCCGGCCGGGCGGGCCGTGCGCGTGCACAGCACCCGCCTCGTCTCCTTCACGCAGCGCGCGGTCGCCGCGATCTGCTACGAGGTGGAGGTGGCCGACGACCGCCCGCTGCGCCTGATCGTGCAGTCCGAGCTCGTCGCCAACGAGGAGCTGCCGCCCACCCGCAAGGACCCCCGGGTCGCCGCCGTGCTCAAGGCCCCGCTCAAGGCCGAGGAGCACCTGGCGACCGCCGCGGGCGGGCAGCTGATCCACCGCACCAAGAAGAGCGGCCTGCGCATGGCCGCCGCGATGGAGCACGAGATCGATGGCCCGGAGCGCACGGTGATCAGCACCGAGGCCTACCCGGACTTCGCGCGCACCACTGTCGCGACGGTGCTCAAGCCCGGCGAAAAGCTGCGCGTCGTCAAGATCCTGGCGTACGGGTGGTCGAGCCGCCGCTCGTTCCCGGCGCTTCGCGACCAGGTCGGCGCGGCGATCGCCTCGGCCAAGTTCTCCGGTTGGGATGGGCTGGTCCGCGAGCAGCGCAAGTACCTCGACCAGTTCTGGGACGCGGCCGACGTCCAGCTCGAAGGCGACCCCGAGGTCCAGCAGGCGGTGCGCTTCGCGCTCTTCCACGTGCTGCAGGCCGGCGCGCGTGCGGAGATGCGGCCGATCGCCGCCAAGGGCCTCACCGGTCCGGGCTACGACGGGCACGTCTTCTGGGACACCGAGACGTTCGTGCTGCCGGTGCTCACGTACACCCAGCCGGAGGCGGTCACGCACGGCCTGCGGTGGCGCCACGCGACGCTCGACCTGGCCCGGGAGCGGGCGCAGACGCTCGGGCTCAAGGGCGCCGCGTTCCCCTGGCGCACCGTGCGCGGGCACGAGTGCTCCGGCTACTGGCCGGCCGGCACCGCGGCGTTCCACATCGGTGCCGACATCGCTGACGCGGTGCAGCGCTACATCGTGGCCACCGGCGACCACGACTTCGAGCGCGAGGTCGGGCTTGAGCTGCTCGTCGACACCGCGCGGCTGTGGCGCTCGCTCGGTCACCACGACCGCCACGGCGTCTTCCACATCGACGGGGTCACCGGCCCCGACGAGTACACGGCGGTAGTTAACGACAACATCTACACCAACCTGATGGCGCAGAAGAACATGATCGGCGCGGCCGACGCCGCCCTGCGCCACCCGGAGCAGGCCCGCCGGCTGGGTGTAGACGAGGAGGAGGCGGCGTCCTGGCGCGACGCGGCCACCGCCATGCACGTGCCGTACGACAAGGAGCTCGGCGTACACCAGCAGTGCGAAGAGTTCACCCGGCTCCAGGAGTGGGACTTCGCGGCCACTCCGCCGAGTGGCTACCCGCTGCTGCTCAATTACCCGTACTACGACCTCTACCGCAAGCAGGTCCTCAAGCAGGCCGACCTGGTGCTCGCCATGCACTGGCGGGGTGACGCCTTCACGCCGGAGCAGAAGGCGCGCAACTTCGCCTACTACGAGCAGCGCACGGTGCGCGACTCGTCGCTCTCCACGTGCACCCAGGCGGTCATCGCGGCGGAGGTGGGCCACCTCGAGCTGGCCCACGACTACCTGGGCGAGGCCGCGCTCATGGACCTGCACGACATCCACAACAACACCCGCGAGGGCCTGCACATCGCCGCGCTCGCCGGCGCCTGGCTGGCCGTGGTCGCGGGCCTCGGCGGCATGCGCGACCACGGCGGCAACCTGTCGTTCGCGCCCCGGCTGCCCAGCCGCATCAACCACATGGAGTTCTCGCTGCTGTGGCGCGGCCTCCGGCTCCGGGTCGCCGTCCAGCCGCACGAGGTGACCTACTCGCTGCGCAATGGCGGCGAGGGCGCCAAGCTCGACCTCCTGCACCACGGGGAGCATGTCACGGTCACCAGCGACACCCCGCTGACCCTGGCCATCCCCGCCCTGGCACCGGTGGGCCCCCCGCCACGCCAGCCCTTCGGCCGGGCCCCCGCCCGCCGCATGCCCGACCAGTAGGCAGACCCGAAACGAAGCCCCGCGCGGCAAGCGCGGGGCTTTTTCACACCCCGAGCCGAGCCGAAATCCCCGGCCTTCGCTGCCAGCTCCGCGCGCCAAGCCCCGCCCTCGCGCTCAGCACTCTCTGACGACGCCGGCCCGCGGGTGCATGGGCCTCGGCGACCGCGGCCTCGATGTCGAACTCGCCGACGTCGACCACGCACCAGGACGGCTGGATGCGAATCCGAGTCGGGGTGAACCCCGGCCCCGGGGTGAGATTGCCCGGCCCGTGCGCGCGGGGATCCTTTGGCGCGTGGCCGGCGACCGATGGGTGCGGCCAAGGGAAGCGGCGGCGTGGACCACGACGGACATCGCGGCAGCCCAAAATGGTCGAAATGTGCAGTGTTGCCGCACCACCGGTAACGTAGCGTGACCAGATCCGGTGCGTAGGTGTGGATCTATAGAGCTTTTGGGGTTGAGGTCGGCGTTTGTCCACAATGTCCCTAAGCCGCCACGCCGGCGACGACCGAGCCGGGCAGGCCTCGGTCGCGGGCAGTAGCCACCGCCGTGGGTAACGGGCGTCAGGTTCGCGATCTAGAACGGTTAGGGCGCTATATCGACCCTAACCGTTCTAGATCCGCACTTACGTCCCGAATCTGATCACGCTACGTTACCGGCGGCGCGGCGGCACTGCACATTTCAACCATTTTGGGCTACCACGACGTCGTCATGGTCCGTGGCCGCACCCCGTCCGCCGCTGGCCACGCACCAAAGGGTCCCCGCGCGCACAGGCCCGGGCAAGGTGAGGCCGCGGGAGCGGCGGCCTGGACCACAACGGACATCGCGGTAGCCCACATCCCTTTGGGGCAACGAATGCCTGTAGCGATCCTCCCACTCGCCGAGCCGGCAGCGGACAATGTGGACCAAACGCCGACGTCGGGGTGGTGGGGCTTGGGGCGCGGACCTGGCAGCGGGGGCCGGGGGTTTCGGCGAGCCCTGGCGAGCCGCCGGCCGCCGCGGTCTCCGGCGGGAGCGGCGGTCAGCAGCTGACGCGGACCCGGGCGACCGAAGTCCACCCGGCTCGGTGAGCGCCGGCCTGGCGGGGTTGCGCCATTGTGGACAAACGCTGACCTCAACCCCGAAAGGTCTCTCCACCCCTACGCCCCGAATCCGATCACGCTACGTTACCGGCGGTGCGACTGGTCACGCATCAAAGCGTCCCCGCGTCGCCGGCCTGGCGGCTTAGGACATTGTGGGCGGGCCGATCGGGGGTGACCACTCCAGGGAAGCAGAGCAAAGGCCGTCGCGCGCGCACTTACCCAGCCGGGGCCGAAGGCCAGGTGGGGTGGGCGTGACCAGCGGCGGACGGGTGAGGCCGCGGGAGCAACGGCATGGACCACGACGGGCATCGCGGTAGCTCACATCTTCGGAAATCGGGGTTTCGCGGCCACGAAGGCGGGACGCTTTCTAAAGCAGCGAGTCGACGTGGGACGGGGGCATCGGGAGGCCGAAGTGCCAGCCCTGTGCGGCGTCGCAGCCGATGGCGCGCAAGCGGTCGGCCTGGGCGGCCGTCTCCACGCCCTCGGCCGTCACCGTCAGGTCGAGCGTGTGTGCCAGCGAGACCAGCGTGGCCAGGATGCGCTCGTCGGTGAGGCTGCCCGGCGCGCGTAGGCCCTCCACAAAGGACCCGGCGACCTTCAGCTCGCAGACCGGGAGCGTGCGCAGGTAGGACAGGTTGGAGTAGCCGGTGCCGAAGTCGTCGATCGCGATCCGCACGCCAAGGTCGGCCAGCGACCGGAGGCTGTCGACCGACTCGTCGGCGCCGTGCATCATCGCGCTCTCGGTGATCTCCAGCTGGAGCCGGCCGGGTGGGAGGTCGTGCTCGCGGAGCAGGCGGGTGACCTCCTTGACAAGGCCCGGGGCGCGCACCTGGCGGACGGCGAGGTTGACGCTCACGAACGGTGCCTTCGGGCTCAGGCCCACCCAGTGTCGGGCCTGCCGGCACGCCTCGGCGAGCACCCAGCCGCCCAGCCGCACGATGAGCCCGGTCTCCTCGGCCAGCCCGATGAACTTGTCGGGCCGCAGCACGCCGAGCTGCGGGTGGCGCCACCGCACCAGCGCCTCTACGCCGAGCAGCCGCCCGTCGGCCAGCGAGACGAGCGGCTGGTAGTCGAGGCAGAACTCGCCCCGTTCGAGCGCGGCGGGCATGGCGGACGAGAGCGCGTACCGGGTCAGCTCGCGCTCGTTGCGCTCCGGGTCGAAGAGCGCCCACCGGCTCTTGCCGGACGACTTGGCCCAGTGGAGCGTGATGTCGGCGGCGCGCATCACCTCGCTGGGGGTGGTGCCCGCGACCGGGCGCTCGACGATGCCGATGCTGGCCGAGACGCGCAGCTCCTGCCCGTCTACGGTGGACGGCTCGCTGACCGCGGCCAGCGCGGCGTCGGCGACCTTGAGCACGTCGTCGGTGCAGGTGGTGTCTTCGACCAGGATCACGAACTCGTCGCCGCCCATCCGGGCCACGAGGTGGTCGCCGGCGCCCCGCCGCAGCTTGTCGGCGATCGACGTCAGCAGCACATCGCCCGCGTGGTGGCCGAGCGTGTCGTTGACCATCTTGAAGCCGTCGAGGTCGACGAAGCAGACGCCGAGGCGGCGCTCCGAGCCGCCGTCGCGCTCGAAGACGGCCGCCAGGCGCTCGGTGAAGAGCGCACGGTTGGGCAGGTTGGTGAGCGGGTCGTGGGTGGCCTGGTGGCGGAAGCGCGCCTCGCTCTCCCGCAACGCGTGCTCGGCCTGCTCGCGAGCCATCATCGCGGCCCGGCGGATCGACTCCTGCTCGTCGAGCGTGCGGTCGCGCAGCGCCCGGGCGTACCCGATCGCGACGGTGCCCAGCAGCCGCGCCATCCGGTCGCGCAGGTCGTCCCCGGAGAGGCCGAGATCGCGCAGGAGGCGCAGGTCGATGACCTCGATGGTGCGGCCGAGGCCCTCGGCCGAGGCGATGTGGGCGGCCACGAGGTCGGAGCCGATCTGGTAGCCCCGGCGCAGGCTGAACGGCTCTTCGTAGAGCGCCTCGACAAGGCGGAGGGTGAGCCCTTCCAGGTACTCCTCCAGCTGGGCCGGCGTGACGGGCAGGTAGCTCGTGCCGGTGACGGCTTTCGCCCACGCGCGGGCGAAGATGGCGAGCCCGGGACCGTGCCCGGGGGCGGCGGCCACCGGGTATCGCATCGCGTCCGGGTCGCGGATCACCCGAGCCGACCCACGCCGCCGATGTAGACGGACCGCTCGGCCTCCTCGACCGCGTGCGGGGAGTCGGGCCGCCACTCGGGCACCCACACCACGCCCGGCTCCACGAGCACGAAGCCGTCGAAGAGGCGGGCGATCTCGTCGCGCCCGCGATTGTGCAGCTGGCGGTCGGTGCGCTGGTAGACCGCGTTGGCCTCGTGCCACTCCGTGGAGGTGCGCCCCTCGCCGGAGGCCTGGGAGAGCGCCAGGTAGCTGCCCGGGGCGAGGGCCGACCGGAGGCGGGCGACGATCTCGGTGGGCCGGTCTTCGTCGCGGACGAAATGCATGACCGCCACGATCATCAGCGCCACCGGCTGCCCGAAGTCGATCAGCTTGAGCACGTCCGGGTGGTCGAGGATGCGGTCGGGGTCGCGGACGTCGGCCTGGATGGCGACCGCGCGCTCGTTGCCGCCTAGGATCTCGCGGCTGTGGCCGACCGCCACCGGGTCGATGTCGACGTACGCCACTGTGGACTCGGGCGCCACCGACTGGGCGATCTCGTGCACGTTGCCCACGGTGGGGATGCCGGAGCCGATGTCGAGGAACTGCCGGACGCCCGCGTCGACGAGGAAGCGCACCGTCCGCCGCAGGAACGCCCGGTTGGCCTGGGCGATCAACGGCGTCTCGGGGACGGCCGCGATCATCGCCTGGGCGGCCTCGCGGTCGACCGCGAAGTTGTGCGACCCACCGAGGAAGTAGTCGTACATGCGGGCTGCGCTGGGCCGATCGATGTCGATCGTCTCTGGTGCCCAGTCCGGACGTCGCATACCGTCCCCTCTGTCCTGTCCGGGGTTATAAGGCGCGCTTGGGTGGTCGCCGCCATTGTGCCCGGAGAGTGCCTCGCCTTCCACACCGCCCGCCATACCCCGCCCGTACGGGCAGACTACGCCCGAATGGGCCGGTGTGAGGTTCGCCCACCCGGCTGGCCGGCGGTTGGCCACCCGGCCGACGGCGCCAGGACGACAAAGCTCCCTCCACGCCGCACCAGCGACGTGAAGGGAGCTTCGAACGCGAAGGACAGGCCCTAGAACTTCGGCGCGTCGGGCGCTTCGAGCAGGCCGAGCCGCAGCGCCGTCATCAGGGCCTGTGCCCTGTTGGCCGCGCCCAGCTTCTCGTACAGCTTCGAGATGTGGGTCTTCGCCGTCGACTCGCTGACGAACAGCTGCTTGGCGATGCCGGCCACGCTCATGCCGTCGGCCAGCAGGCGGAGCACCTGGCCCTCGCGCGGCGACAGCTGCGGGCCGGACGGGGCGAGGCGGCGCTTCATCGCCTCGGCCAGGTCGGCGGCGGTGAACGCGCTGGGGGAGGAGGCCGCGTGCCGGGCGGCCGCCACCACCTCGTCGGCAGGGGCGGTCTTCGGCACGAACGCGCTCGCGCCCGCCTCGAGAGCACCGAAGAGCTGGTCGTCGCCCGCGTACATGGTCAGGACGACGATCCCCATCGTCGCGGAGGACTTGCGGAGCGCGCGGGTGGCCTCGAGGCCGCTGCCGTCGGGCAGGCGCAGGTCCATGATCACAACGTCGGGCTGTAGCGCGCCGGCCTGGCGTACCCCCTCGGCAGCCGTGGCCGCCTCACCCACGACCTCGAACTGGCGGTCCCGCTCGAACGCGTGCCGTAGACCCTTGCGGATCAGGTCGTGGTCATCGACGAGGAGGACCTTGGTGCGGGTGGTCGGCGGTGTGGGGCTGGTGGTCATGCTGGGCTTACTCCCCTTCTGGTGCATTTACGCTATCGCGCACGCTATCGCGCCGGGGCGAGCTTCCCAGTACGACAGCGACAGTTGTGCCGCTTGGATGGCGTGGCCTGATCTCTAGCCGGCCACGGATACGTTCCGCTCTCTCGGCCATGATCGCAAGGCCGTACCTCCCGTCCGGCCGCTGGTCAGCGATGCCCTGACCGTCATCCGACACTTCAATTTGGGCGTACGGGGGATCGACGGCACACGTGACCCACAGGTTGGATGCGCCCGCGTGCTTGCGCGCGTTGGTGATGGCCTCCTGCGCGATGCGGAGCAGCTCGGCCTCCGTGGCGGCCGGCAGCCGGGCGGTCGACTCGTCCAGGGTGTAGTGCACGCGGAGCCCCGCGGAGGCGCCCACCTGCCGCGCGTACTCCGAGATCGCGGCCGCCAGGCCACCCTGCCGGTCGACCTCGCTGCGCAGCTCGAAGAGGCTGAGGCGCAGCTCAGTGATGACGCGGGTGACCTCGCCGCGCAGCGAGCGGAGCTCCTCGCCGCTCTCCTTGGCGTCGTCCGGCAGGAGGGCGAGGGCGTTGTCGATGCCGTATCCGACCATCACCAACTCCTGCGCCACGCCGTCGTGGATCTCCCGCGCGAGGCGCTGCCGCTCCTCGTTGGTGGCGAGCGAGCGGACCTCGTCGAAGAGCAACGCGGCCTCCAGCCGGAGCGCCGCGGGGCCCGTCACGGCGGTCACCCGATCTACGACCGAAGAGGGGTACGCGCTGGTGACATCGGCCTCGAGAGTCACCAATCCGACAGTGCGGACGCCGGCGACGAGAGGGACGACGAGGGCCGAAACGTCGCCTTTGCGGTGAGACCGCGCCTGCGACCGGTGGGCGGTCTGCGGCTGCTGACTCGCCCACGCGTCGGCGATCGCGGAGTCGGCGTCGAGCGTGGTCTCCCAGTCGACCCGGTCGACCCCGGTCTGGGCGAGCACGACGAGGCGACCGCCCCCGCTCGCGGTCAGCACGGCCGCCCGATCCGCCCGCGTGATCGTGCGCAGCTCGTCGAGCAGGTGCTCGGCGATCCCGCCGGGGTCGAGCGTGGCGCCGGGCAGCTGGCGGGCGACGCTGCGCAGCTGGGTGAGCAGGCGGGTCGCCTCGGCGTACGGCTGCGGCGGCCGGCTCTCCCCGCGCGCCTGCAACACCCGCTGGAGCGTGCCGGCGGCGGTGATGCCCACCGCGGCGAGGATCAGCCACTGCGCGGAGGCCAGCAGGTAGCCGCCGTCGGTGATCAGGCGCTCGCCGTTGGCCTCGGTGACGACGCCGCCGAACGCCAGCGTGACCGCCGCGACGCCGAGCAGGGCGAGGGCCTCGCGGGTGCGGCGGTACAGGGTGGCGACGGTGAGCGGCACGGCCAGGTAGGGCAGCATCGCCTCCGCGCCGAGCCCGGAGCCGAGCGTCCCCTGGTTTTGCGCCTCGGCCGCCACCTTGCCGGCGGCCAGGCCCACGATGATCACCTCGGCGAAGCGGCCGAGTGGCCCCAGCACCGCGTGGCGGGGGGCCAGGACGCCCGGTATCGCCGCGATCGCGAGCAGCCCGATCCACCGCAGCTGCGGCACCTCGTGCGTGGTGATCAGCGTGAGCACCGCGACGAGGGCGAGCACGACCAACCGCGCCGCCACGGCCAGCGGGTGTGGCCGGGGCTGCCCGTGAGGGCGGGGGCGCGGCCGGGCCGCGGCGGGGAACTGGAGCAACCTCTCAGCCTCCGTAGATCGCGGAGATCTCGTCGGCGTACGTCTTGTGCACCACGCCGCGCTTCACCTTCAGCGACGGGGTGAGCTCACCGGTGGACTCGGTGAAGTCGCGCGGGAGGATGCGAAACACCTTGATCGCCTCGGCGTGCGACACGGCCTTGTTGGCCTCGTCGACCGCCGCCTGGACCTCGGCGCGCAGCTTTTCGTCGTCGCGGCGGTCGGCGACCGTGTCGGTCTCCGGGTAGCCCGCGGTGGCGAGCCACTTCGGCCAGGCCTCCTCGTCGATCGTGACGAGCGCGGCGATGAACGGCTGCCGGTCGCCGACCACGACCGTCTGGCTGATCAGCGGGTGTGCCCGGAGGCGGTCTTCGAGCAGCGCCGGGGCGACGTTCTTACCCCCGGCGGTCACGATGATCTCCTTCTTGCGGCCGGTGATCTCGAGGTAGCCGTCGCCGTCGAGCTCGCCCAGGTCGCCACTGTGGAACCATCCGTCGGCGTCGAGCACCTCGGCGGTGGCGTCCTCGTTGTTCCAGTACCGCTCGAAGACGATGTCGCCCTTGATGAGGATCTCGCCGTCGTCCGCGATGCGGACGGTCACGCCGGGCAGCGGGCGGCCGACCGTGCCGATGCGGATCGCGTTCTGCAGGTTGACGGCGACCGCGGGGGAGGTCTCGGTCAGCCCGTACCCCTCGTAGACCGTGACCCCGACGCCGCGGAAGAAGTGCGCGAGCCTGGCCCCCAGCGGCGCCCCACCGGAGATCGCGTCGACGCACTGGCCGCCGAGGGCCGCGCGGAGCTTGCCGTAGACGAGGCGGTCGAAGAGCGCGTGCTGGAGCCGCACGCCCAGCGCCGGGCCGCCGGGCCTCTCCAGCCCCTCGCTGTACGCGATCGCGACCGCCTCGGCCCGGTCGAAGATCTTGCCCTTGCCGTCGCCGTGTGCCCGCTGCTTGGCGGTGTTGTACACCTTCTCGAACACGCGCGGCACCGACAGCACGAACGTCGGCTTGAACGCCTGCAGGTCGGGCACGAGGTTTTTCACGTCCGCGGTGTGCCCCATCCGGGCCCGCGCGGTGACCACGCCGACCTGGATCAGCCGGGCGAACGAGTGCGCCAGCGGCAGGAAGAGCAGTGTCGAGGCCTCCGGGCGGAAGAGGTGGTGCAGACCCGGGATGGCGTTCTTGATGTCCGAGTAGATGTTGCGGTGGGTGAGCGCGCAGCCCTTGGGGCGACCGGTGGTGCCACTGGTGTAGATGATGGTCGCTACGTCGCCGGCGCCGACCGCGGTGCGCCGCCGGTCGACCTCGACGGGATCGACGGCCGCGCCCCGCTCGGTCAGCACCTCGATGTCGCCGGTCTCGATCTGCCACACCTGGGTGAGCGCCGGCACCTGCTCGCGCACGCCGGCCACCGCCAGCGCGTGGGTGTTGGTCTCCACGAAGCACGCGGTGGCGCCCGAGTCGGCGAGGATCCACGCCACCTGCTCGGCGCTGGAGGTCTCGTAGATCGGCACCGTCACGCCGCCGGCCGACCAGATCGCGTAGTCGATGAGCGTCCACTCGTATCGGGTCTTGCTCATCAGGGCCACCCGGTCGCCCGGCTCGACGCCCGCCGCGACGAGGCCCCGGGCAAGCGCCACCACCTCGTCACGGAACTGGGCGCAGGTGACATCGACCCACCCGCCGGGCGTGCGCCGGGAGAACTGCACCGTCTCCGGGGCGGTCTCGGCGTTGTCCCACACCGGGTCGGTCAGGTTGGCGGCGTCGCCGATGGTCACCACCGGCGGTACGGCGAACTCGCGCACGGCACTCCTCACGGAAAACTATCCGCAACCTACCCGGGAACAGGGGCTCTCCGCTCGCACGGGGTAACCTCCCGGGCATGGCGGACTCCTCCACCCAGTCGATCGTCGTCGCCGCGCCCCCGGAGCGGGTCGCGGCCGTCATCTGCGACTTCGCCAGCTACCCCGAGTGGACCGACGCGATGAAGCGGGTCGAGGTCCTCGAGGAGTACGAGGACGGCTACGCGAGCCAGGTGCGCTTCACCCTCGACGCCGGTGTGATCGCGGACGAGTACACCCTGGCATACGAGTACGCCGAGGACATCTCCCGGATCGAGTGGCATCTCGTCGAGCCCTCCAAGATGCAGAAGACCCAGAACGGGTCGTACGACATCGTGGACAACGGCGACGGCTCGACCACCGTCACCTACACCTTGGAGGTGGAGTTGTCGGTGGGCATGCTGGGAATGTTCCGCCGCAAGGCGGAGAAAATGATCATGGATACCGCACTGAAGCAGCTCAAGCGCCGGGCCGAGGGGGCGTCCGCATGAACCCGACCGATCCCGCCTCCGCGCGCGAGGAGGCCGAGCGCCTGGTGGCCGCCGTGCTGGCCACGGTCTCGTCCGGCTCCCTCTTCGGCGCGCCCACCGGCCCGGTCGCGACCGGCTCCGCCGAGTGCTGCGTGTGCCCGCTGTGCCGGGTGATCGCCGCGATGCGCGACCCCAACCCCCAGTTCGCCGAGCGGGTGGCGACCGGTGCGGGCGACTTCGCGGCCGGGGTGGCGAGCCTGCTGCGCTCCCTCTCCACGCCCGCCGAGCCCGCCGAAGACCCGACGCCGGATTCCGGCCCGCGAGACGATGGGGATGACGTCTGGCGCGCGGCCACACGGGCCAGTCATGATCCAGGGTCGGAATAAGGGCTTCAGAGGGGGATCGGCGTGACGCTGACCATCGGTGTTGACGTCGGCGGCACGAAGGTGGCCGCCGGCGTCGTCGACCAGGCCGGTGCGGTGCTGGTGCAGACGCGCCGCGACACCCCCGCGGAAGACGTGGCCAAGACCCGCGACGTGATCATCGAGGCGGTCACCGAGCTCGCCGCCGGGCGCGAGATCGAGGCGGTCGGCATCGGCGCCGCCGGCTGGATCGACGCCACCCGCTCCAAGGTGCTCTTCGCCCCCAACATCGCCTGGCGCGACGAGCCGCTCCGCGACTACGTCACGGCCGCGACCGGGCTGCCGGTCATCGTCGAAAACGACGCGAATGCCGCCGCCTGGGCCGAGTTTCGCTTCGGCGCGGCCCGGCAGGCCGAAGACTCGATGGTGATGTTCACGATCGGCACCGGCGTGGGCGGCGCGATCGTGCTCGGCGGGGAGCTCGTGCGCGGCACCCACGGCATCGCGGCCGAGCTGGGCCACGTGCTCTCCGTGCCCGACGGCCACCTGTGCCCGTGCGGCCGGCGCGGCTGCCTGGAGCAGTACGCGGCCGGCAACGCGCTGGTCCGCTTCGCGCGCGGGCACGCCCGCCAGGAGCCGGGCAACGCGGCCGCCCTCCTGGAGCTCGCCGAGGGCGACGCGGAGGCGATCACCGGGCCGATGGTCACCGCCGCGGCGATGGACGGGGATCCGGTGTCGCGGCAGGCGTTCGCGGAGATCGGCCACTGGCTCGGCATCGCGCTCGCCGACATGGTGCAGATCCTCGACCCGCAGATGCTGGTGGTGGGCGGCGGTGTCGTGGAGGCGGGCGAGCTCCTGCTCGGCCCCGCCCGGCGGTCCTATGTGGACTCGCTGGCGCGGCGCGGCCAGGAGCCGGTGGCCGAGCTGAAGGCCGCCGAGATGGGCAACACGGCCGGCGTGGTCGGCGCGGGAGACCTCGCGCGCCGGCGTTAGGGTCAGACCGTGGATCTGCGGGTGCTCACCTACAACGTGCACAGCCAGAAGGACGACCAGGCCGCGCTCGCCGCGGTGGTCAAGGACATCGAGCCAGACGTCCTGATCGTCCAGGAGGGGCCGCGCCGCTTCCGTTGGCGTGGCAAGGGCGCGGCGCTGGCCCGGTCGTTCGGCATGCTTGTCGCCGCGGGCGGGCTGCCCTCGCTGGGCAACCTCGTGCTGACGAGCCTGCGGGTGCGGGTGCACGACGGATGGTCCATCCGCCTGCCGCACACGCCGGGGAGGCACCTGCGGGGCGCGGCGTTCGCGGAGTGCTCGGTGGGGCCGGTGCGGTTCGTGGTCGCCGGCTCGCACCTGTCCAAGTACCCGGACGAGCGGCCGGCGCAGGCTTCCGCGCTCCGCGCCGAGCTGTCCAAAGTAGACCTGCCGGTGGTGCTCGGCGTTGATTTGAACGAGTCGTCTTCTGGTGAGGCGTGGCGCATCCTGGCGGAGGGGATGACGGACGCGGCGGGAGACCTCCAGCGACCCACGTTCTCCTGTGCCAACCCGCGCGACCGCATCGACGCCATTTTCGTGGATCCGCGCGTGACGGTGCTCGGATACGACGTCGTCGACACTCCTGAGGCGCTCCGCGCGAGCGACCACTTTCCCGTGGTGGCCCACCTCAACTTCACGTGAATCCCTTGGGGGGAGCTGCTTTCACGGCATTCCACCCGGACACTCACCATAGAGATATCTACATCCATCTATGGAGTGTGTCGTGCCCCCCTCGTTTCGCGCCGTACTGAGCCCGGCGCACGCGGCCCCGCCGCTATCCGTCCGCGCCTACGCCGACTTCTACCGCGACCCGGCATCCCGGCTGGCGTTGCTGGTGACCGCGCTGACGATGTGCTACGTCGGCGGCCTGGCGATGTTCTGGTTTCACGCCATCTACCTCGACGAGGGCGGGCCCGCGATCAGCTGGGTGGTGCACTGGCTGCTCGACTCGTCGTTCGCCTTCGTGGCGCTCACGCCCGCGCTGGCACTCATCATGCCGTTCGCGGTGTGGGTCGCCAGGGCGGTGGCGCCCGCGTCCAGACACCTGATCCCCTGGCTGTACGCGGCGGTGGCCGGCACCGCCTTCGCCCTCGTGACGACGCCCGGCCCGATCGCCCACGACATGATCGTCGGCCGCGGCACGTGGGTGGCCGACCAGGTCACCCAGGCACTGGGCGACCCGTCGTCTCCACTCACACCGGCCGCCGACTATCCACCCCTGGCCGCGATGGCCCAGCAGCTGGGCGCGGGCGTCCCGCTCTACATCGCGCTGATGGCCCTCACGGTGGTCATGCTCCGCACCCTCCTCAGCGGGGGTCAACGCGAGCCCTAAAGCGCGGAAACACTCTCCCGGGGGTGGACAAAGGGGGCGGCCAGCCGAGAGGATTTCGCAGCCGCGATTTTAGGAGAAAACTCGGTGACCACCTCCACCGATCATGACAGCGCGACCCTCTGGCGTGACGGACGCCCGGTTTACGACCGGGGCGAGACCGTCTGCGTCGTCGGCGCCGGGCCGAGCGGGCTCGTCGCCGTCAAAAACCTCAGGGAGTGCGGGTTCGGCGTCGACTGCTACGAGCGCGAGACCGGCGTCGGCGGGGGGTGGAATTGGCGCCACGACCGTAGCCCGGTCTACGGGAGCGCCCATCTGATCTCGTCCAAGCCCTTCACGCAGTACCCCGACTTTCCGATGCCGGACGACTGGCCCGACTACCCGCACCACAGCCAGGTGCTGTCCTACCTGGAGCGCTACGCGGACCATTTCGACCTGCGGCCGCACATCTGGTTCGGCACCGAGGTGGTCAAGGTGGAGCCGGCCGACGGCATGCGGTGGGATGTGACCACGCGCAGCACGGGCGGCTACGGCGCGGAGCGCACCCACCGCTACGCGGCCGTCGTCGTCGCCAACGGGCACAACTGGTCGCCCAGCCTCCCGGCGTACGAGGGGCTCGACGAGTTCAAGGGCCGGGTCATCCACTCGTCGACCTACAAGGATCCGGCCGAGTTGCGCGGCAAGCGGGTGCTGGTGATCGGCGGTGGCAACACCGGGTGCGACATCGCGGTCGAGGCGGCCCAGCAGGCGTCCCGCTGCTGGCACTCGACGCGGCGCGGCTACTGGTACGCGCCCAAGTACGTGCTCGGCCGCCCCGCCGACCAGTTTCACGACGCGGTGCTGCGGCTGCGGCTCCCGCTGCGCGTGCGGCAGTGGCTGCTCCAGCGCACGCTCCGGCTGACCGTGGGCGACCCGCGGCGCTTCGGCATGAGGCGGCCCGACCACAAGGTCTTCGAGACCCACCCGATCGTCAACAGCCAGCTGATCTACCAGGTGGGCCACGGCGGCATCGTGCCGGTGCCCGACATCGCCCGCTTCCGGCAGTACAGCGCCGAGCTCACCGACGGCACCGAGGTGGAGCCCGACCTCGTGGTGGCGGCGACCGGTTACCGGCCGCGCTTCGAGTTCCTGGCGCCGGACGCGCTGGCCGCGACGGCGGAGGGGCGGCCGAGGCTGCACCTGCACGCGTTCTCGCGGCGCCACCCAACGCTGGCCGTCGCCGGGCTGCTGGAGGCCGACTCGGGCATCCTCCCGCTCGTTCACTGGCAGACCGTGGCGATCGCGCGGTGGCTGCGGCTGCGCGAGGCCGCGCCGCAGCGGGCCGGCGAGTTCTGGGCGGCGGCGGTGGCCAAGGAGCCCGACCGGCGCTGGACCCGCGCGAAGGTGAAGGACACGCCCCGGCACTGGTTCGAGGTGAGCCACGTCGACTACCTGCGGGCGCTGCAGAAGATGATCGACGGCCTGGCGGGAGCGCGCGCATGAGGCTCATCCGCTTCGAAGACTGGGCCAAGCCGATCCCGCCGGTGCGGCGCGAGTTGCTCAGCGCCACGCCGGAGCTCGACGAGGGCAAGCCGCCGGTGCTGTTCGTGCCGGGCTTCGGGCACGGCGCGTGGGCGTTCGCCGAGTTCTGGCTGGAGCACGCCGCCGGCCGCGGCTTCCCGGCACACGCGGTCAGCCCCCGGGGGCACGGCGGCAGCGGCGCGACACCGGGGGCCACCCTCCGGGCGTACACGCACGATGTCGTCCAGGCCGCGGCGAGCCTGCCACGCCAGGCGGTGCTGGTGGGTCACGGTGCCGGGGCCCTGGTCGTTGAGCGCGCGCTGGCGCGCTACCCGGCGCGGGCCGCGGTGCTGGCGGCGCCGGTGCTGGGTGGCTGGGCGACCTTCGGCGTGGCGCTGCGGCGAAACCCCGCCGGCACGCTGCCCGCGATCTTCGGCGGCCGGCTGCGGCTGAGCCGCCGCCAGCTCTTCAGCCGCGAGGTGCCCGACGCGGTCGCCCGCGGCTACGCCGACCGGCTCGGCCGCGCCTCCGCCCGCGCGCAGTGGCAGCTCCTGCTCCACCGCGCGCCGGAGCCCGCGGTCGGCGACCCGCCGGTGCTGGTCGTGGGCAGCCCCGACGACCGCGTCGTGCCGGCCTCGGCCCTGACCCGCGCCGCCCGCCGCTACGGCGGGGCACCCCTGCTCTTCCCTGGCATGGGCCACGACCTCATGCTCGACGCCCGCTGGCGCGAGCCGATCGACGCCATCTTGGACTGGCTGGAAAAGGGCGGTTCCTAAAGATTTGAGCTACCGCGGCGTCCGTCGTGGTCCAGACCGTTGCTCCCGGGCCTCACCCTTCGCGCTTGGTCACGCTCACCCCCGTCGCCGAACCCGGCGACCCCTGGCACCGATCAAGGAGAAGCCCGTGCCACCCGCCGCCCGCGCACGCGCCTTGATCGACTTAAGCTGAGTGGCATCGGGTCTGGACCACGACGGACGCCGCGGTAGCTCGAACAAAGGGGTCAAGAAGCTCCTAGGCGGGCGGCGAGCGAGCCGGTGTGGTCGAGCGCGGTCAGGTAGGAGCGGGCCCACGCCTGGATGTCGTGGCCGCGCAGGTGCTCGCGCATCGCGCCCATCCGGGCGCTCACGTCGCTGGCCGCCGCCTCCTTGGCGTGCATGAGCGTCAGCTTCAGGCCGTCGAGGTCGTGCGGGTTGACCAGGTATGCCTGCGTCAGCTCGGCCGCCGCCCCGGCGAACTCGCTCAGCACCAGTGCGCCGGTGTTGTCGACACGGGCGGCGACGTACTCCTTGGCGACGAGGTTCATGCCGTCGCGCAGCGGGGTGACGACCATGATGTCGGCGGCCCGGTAGAGCGCGGCCAGCTCGGCCCGGTCGAACGGCTGGTTGAGGTAGTGGATCGCCGGCTCGCCGACCCGCCCGAACTCGCCGTTGATGCGGCCGACCTTGTGCTCGACCCGGTCGCGGAGCACCTGGTATCGCTCGACCCGCTCGCGGCTCGGCACCACCACCTGCACCATCACCGTGTCGCGCACCTTGATGTGGCCGTCGGCGATCAGCTCGCTGTATGCCTTGAGCCGGTGCTCGATGCCCTTGGTGTAGTCCATGCGGTCGACGCTGAGGATCATGTGCTGCGGCTCGCCGAGGTCGGCGCGAAACTGCTTCGCCCGCGCGACCACGTCGGGACGGGCGGCGAGCTGCTCCATCTCCGCCATGTCGATCGAGACCGGGAACGCGCCGATGCGCACCACCCGGTCTTCGACCGCAATGCGGCGGTCGGTGGCCGGCACGTTGAGCACCTTGGCGCAGAGCTGGGCGAAGTTGTGCGCGGCCTGGGCCCGCTGGAAGCCCACGAGGTCGGCGCCGAGCATGCCGAGGAGAAGCTCGGCCCGGCGGGGGAGCTGCATGAACAGCTCCGGCGGTGGAAACGGCACGTGCAGGAAGAACCCGATCAGCAGGTCGGGGCGCAGCTCGCGGAGCATGCCGGGCACCAGCTGGAGGTGGTAATCCTGCACCCAGACGACCGCGCCCGGCTCCGCGATCTCCGCGGCCGCCTCGGCGAAGCGCTGGTTGACCCGCTGGTAGGACTCCCACCAGCGGCGGTGGTAGACCGGCTGCTCGACGGCGTCGTGGTAGAGCGGCCAGAGTGTGGCGTTGGCGAAGCCTTCGTAGTGCTCGCGCACGTCGTCGGCGGTGAGGGCCACCGTGTGCATGCGCACCCCGTCGACGTCGGGCAGGCTGGGGGCCTCGCCGGTGCCACCGGCCCAGCCAACCCATGTCGCGGGGGTGTGGTGGAGGATCGGGTGTAGGGCGCTGACCAGGCCGCCTGGGCTGCGTCGCCACTCACAGGCGCCATCGGGCGCGACAGTGTCGTCGACGGGCAGGCGGTTGGCCACCACCACGAGGGAAGTCTGCCGCATTCGGCACCTCGTTTCGGCGGCACGGCGATCGGCAGAGGGCAGCGACAACCGCGCGCCTTGGTCGGGGGAATTGGCGTGTTAGGAGTATTCCTACTGACGCGAAGTTACACAAGCGTTACGTACCGGAGACGGCGGCTGATGAATTAATCGCGCTCTACGTCTCAAACGACGGCCCCGTCGTCGGGGTCGTCCTCCTCGTCGTCGCCGGAGCGGAGCCGCCAGATCAGCGTGACGAAGCCGGCCAGGATCGCGGTGAACCCAAGCAGCGTCGTGATGCCCCGGTCGGTCGGGAGCAGCTCGGGGAAGAGGAAGAGCGCGAAGCCGCCGATGATCGCCACCACGCCGAGCACCGCGAACTTCGAGATGCGCGGGAAGGGCGGCGGCGGGGGCGGCGTGTAGCCCTCTTCGTCGTCTTCGTCGTCGGGCAGGTCGGCGCCGAACGTATCCAGACCGTCCAGAAGGGACGGCTCCTCGTGGCGGCGGCCGAGCGTCACCCCGCTGACCCGGGTGGCGTCGGTGAGCGGCTTGTCGGTGTCGCCCCGGCGCGCCTCGTCGGCGGGGGGCCACGGCGGCGACGGCTCGGCCGCCTCGTCGTGGAAGCCGGCGACGATGCGCTGCCACTCCGCCTCGACGTCGACGTCGATGTCACGCGGCTCGGGCTGCGGCGGCTCGGCGAGCTTGGCCAGGTGGTCGCGGGCGACCTCGAGGTGGGCACGGTCCACGTACAGCCGGTCGGTGGGTCTGGGCGGGATGGTGGTCGTGCGGGTCACGGGGTTGAGATCGGCGGCGGGCTGGAGGTAGGCCGCGATGCCGCCAGCGGCCAGCACGTCGAGGAGGTGCTCGCCGACCCGGGGGTCGACGTCGCCGGCCACGGCGTACTCGGTCGCGTCGAGCCCGTTGTCCCGCCGCCCCCGCCGGGCGCCACCCGCTGACACCGCACACACTCCTCGCTGACGCTCGTGGCGCCGGGTCGGCTCGGCTCTACGACCCGCACGCGGGTGCGCGGGCCGTGCACTGAATCGTGACACGGCGAGGACTGGTTCGGGGAGTGCGTTGTGGCGCGGCGTACCCGCTTCGTAGGCTCATCCCGACGGTTCCGTGCGCGGAGCCCTGCGGGAAGGACGCCTGTGCTGTACTGGTTGCTCAAGTACATCCTGCTGGGGCCATGGCTCAGGTTGATCTGGCGGCCGCGGGTAGAGGGTCGCGACAACGTGCCCGCCACGGGGCCGGCCATCATCGCCAGCAACCACCTGTCGTTCTCCGACTCGATCTTCATGCCGCTGATGGTCAAGCGGAAAGTCACCTTTGTCGCCAAAGCCGAGTATTTCACCGGCAAGGGGATCAAGGGCTGGCTGGTGAAGATGTTCTTCGTCGGCACCGGCACCATCCCGGTCGACCGCTCCGGCGGGCGCGCCGCACAGGCCGCGCTCGACACCCAGCTGCGCGTGCTTCGCGAGGGCAAGCTGGCCGGCATCTACCCCGAGGGCACCCGCTCGCCCGACGGCCGGCTCTACCGCGGCAAGACCGGCGTGGCGCGGCTGGCGCTGGAGAGCGGCGCCCCGGTCATCCCGGTGGTGATGCTCAACGCCGACGAGATCCAGCCGCCAGGCAAGATCATCCCCAAGATCCAGCGGGTGCAGATCCGCTTCGGCCGCCCCCTCGACTTCAGCCGGTACGCGGGCATGGCCGGCGACCGCTTCGTCGAGCGCGCCATCACCGACGAGATCATGTACGAGCTGATGGAGCTGTCCGGCCGCGAGTACGTGGACATCTACGCCCAGAAGGTCAAGACCCAGCAGGCCAAGGCCACCACGCCCCCCACCGACACCGGCGCCGAGCCACCGCCCGCCCCGGTGGCCGCCTGACCGAGACCGCCATTTCCCGGGTCCGCGTCAGTCGCTGACCGCCGCTCCCGCCGGAGACCGCGGCGGCCGGCGGCTCGCCAGGGCTCGCCGAAACCCCGGCCCCCGCTGCCACCCCCGCGCACCAAGCCCATTCACCCGCCGACGGCGGCTCGCACCACCCGACCGCTGCTCCCGCGGCCGCACCCTGCGCTTCTGGGCGATCTCACCCGGGTCCGGCGTAGCCAGCCCTGCCCCGGACCTGTGCGCGCGGGGACCCTTTGGCGCCCTGGCCAGCCGCGGATGGGTGCGGCCACGGGCAGCGGCGGCTTGGACCACGACGGACACGCGGCAGCCCAAAATGGTCGAAATATGCGGGTGCCGCCACACCGCCGGTAACGTAGCGTAATCAGCTTCGGGTCATGGGTGTGGATCTAGAACGGTTAGGGTCGATATAGCGCCATAACCGTTCTAGATCACGAAACCTGGTGCCTGTTACCGTACACAGTGGCTACTGTCCGCGACCGAGGCCGGCCCGGCTCGGTCGGCGCCGGCCCGGCGAGTTGCGACATTGTGGACGAACGCTGACCTCAACCCCGAAAGGTCTCTAGCGCCGCACTTTCATGATCGACAGCCCTGATCCCGCGCTGTTCCCGGCGTGTCGTGTGGTTATCGGGCTAACGATCACGGGGCGGTCCACGTCATGAGCCATTCGTGGTTGACCCTCGTGGGCTTGGCGCGTGGAGGTGGCAGCGTGGGCCGGGGATTTCGGCTCGCCCCGCGAGCCGCCGGCCCGCGCGGGCTCCGGCGGGAGCGGGGGGCCGCCGCCGGCGCGGGGCCCGGGCACGATAAACGCCGCCGGCCCCGCCCTGGTCA